>Ga0247822_10000997_pt1 | contig 16629 bp, 17 predicted proteins | sample 13C_Cellulose_Da_FD_192423 | JGI IMG/M metagenome (GOLD analysis project Ga0247822, IMG submission 192423) | Soil microbial communities from agricultural site in Penn Yan, New York, United States - 13C_Cellulose_Day30 | ecosystem: Environmental > Terrestrial > Soil > Agricultural land | place...
AGTCAAACGATTCGCGCGCACGCGTGCGCGGAGGGTTTGGGGCGCGAAGAGAACGGCCTAGCGGGTGGCGTTATAGCGGAGCTGCTCGTCGGTCAGCTGAAAGCCGACGAGATGCTCGAACGTCGCTTGTGCGACGGCGTCGCGGATTTTGGGATCCGACATGGGATCGACGGCCGCATCGGGATCGCCCGCTTTGCGCTTGCGGGTAAGCTCCGCCCGGACGTCGGCCGGAAGGGAAGCCGCGCCGCGATGGACCTGGACGGCAACACGCGAACTGGTCGACGCGCGGATCGCGCCGGCCGGGAAATCGAGCGCAACGGCGCCGACCTTCTTGGCCGCGACCGAGGTGCCGCCGCGCATGACGACGTTAAAGAACGGCAGGACGACCTGGCGCGCCGGACCGGCATCGCGGCGGGTGGCGACAACATCGAAGCCAGCGGTCGAGACGATGTAATCGCCGCTCTCGTCGCAAGTGACGCGCAAATTGGTGATCGCGGCCTCGACATCGATTGCGGCAGCGGTTGTGCTGCCCGGCGGATCGAACAGCGTGATGTCCCCGGTACCGGCAGGAATGCCAGGCTGAGGGCAGGTCGAGCGGATGACATAAATGCCGCCGTCGTCGATCCGGCCTTCGCGCGCGCAGGCGGCGGTCAGCAGGGCCAAAGCGGTCATCGACAAAAGACGAAGCTTCACGATCGTTACAATCCTTATCGAACGGCGCCTGGGTGATCGCCGGTTGCCAGCGTCATAGGAAGCGCCTTGGCTCCCTGCAAGCGATGGCTGTTGCTGCCATTCGATCTGGACCCTAAATGACGCACATGCTTCCCGACCGTCCCAAACTCGACGTGATGATTGCGGCCCCACGCGGATTCTGTGCGGGCGTCGACCGCGCGATCAAGATCGTCGAGCTGTCGATCGAGCGCTTCGGCCCCCCCGTCTATGTCCGCCACGAGATCGTTCACAACCGCTATGTCGTGGATCGCCTGCGCGGGCTTGGCGCGGTTTTCGTCGACGAGCTCGAAGAGGTGCCCGACGGCCGGCCGGTCATCTTCAGCGCGCATGGCGTTCCCAAGGTCGTGCCGAGGGCGGCCGAGGCGCGCGGCCTCGATTACCTCGACGCCACCTGCCCGCTGGTCAGCAAAGTCCACCGCCAGGCGCAAAGGATGATCGAGGACGAACGCCATATCCTGTTCATCGGTCATGCCGGACACCCCGAGGTGATCGGCACGATGGGCCAGGTCGACCCGGACAGGATCAGCCTCATCGAGACTCTGGACGATGTCGCGGCCTTCGATTCGGCGGGCCGCGAGCGGCTGGCCTTCCTGACCCAGACAACATTGTCCGTCGACGACACCGCAGAGATCGTCGCTGCGCTTCGGGCACGCTTCCCCGACATCCGCGGCCCGAAGGCGGAGGACATCTGCTATGCGACTTCGAACCGGCAGGCAGCAGTGAAGGGCATCGCTTCGGAATGCGAGCGGATGCTGGTCATCGGCTCCCCCGCCAGCAGCAACAGCCTTCGCCTTGCCGAGGTGGCGGAGCGGCTGAACGTTCCTGCCCGGCTGATCGAGCGCGCATCCGACATCGACTGGGAATGGCTGGGCAAGCCGGGAACGATTGGCGTGACCGCAGGCGCCTCCGCGCCCGAGACCCTGGTCCGCGAAGTCCTGGATGCCCTGGCGGAGCGGTTCGACACCTGCGAGCGTGAAGGCCCGGACGTGCAGGAGGACATGGTGTTCAAGCTTCCGCGCGAACTGGTCGCCTGAGCCCCATGACTGACCTGCCGCTGGTGGAAATCTTCACGGATGGCGCGTGCAAGGGCAATCCCGGCCCGGGCGGTTGGGGCGCCATCCTTCGCTCTTCCGATGGGCGCGAGCGCGAGCTTTCGGGCGGAGAGACGCCGACGACCAACAACCGCATGGAGCTGACGGCGGCGATCGAGGCGCTGAACGCGCTGAAGCGGCCGTGCCGAGTCGAGCTTCATACCGACAGCAATTATTTACGCGACGGGATCACCAAGTGGATCCATGGCTGGCGGAAGAACGGCTGGCGAACCGCCGACAAGAAACCGGTCAAGAATGCCGAGCTGTGGCAGGCCTTGCTCGATGCGACCGTTCCGCACCACATCGCCTGGCACTGGGTGAAAGCGCATAACGGCCATGCCGAAAACGAGCGCGCCGACGCCCTCGCCTGCGCGGAGGCGGAGAAAAGGCGCTAGGAGCGAGGGCTGCGCGGGTCGAAATCGACCGCCTCGAGCCCGCTAAGTTCCTCGCCCAACGGCTCGCCAAGGATCAGCCGCGCGCACAGCAGCGACGCGGCTGGGGCCGTCTGGATTCCCATTCCGCCCTGGCCGACGCACCAAAAGAAGCCGGGCGCCTGCTCGTCAAAGCCGAACTTCATCGCCCGATCCGGCGCGAAGGTGCGAAGGCCGGCCCACTTTCGCTCGACCGCCTCGAAAGGCCAGTCGACGGCCTTCTCGAACCGGTCGACAGCAACGGCGACGTCGATTTCTTCCGGGGCGGCGTCGCACGGATCGACCGGAGACTCGTCGAGCGGGCAGACCCAGACGCTATTGTCGCCCTCGCCCTTGAAATAGAAGCTTTCGTGAAGGTCGGTGACGAACGGCACGTCGCGAAGACCGTGGCGGCCGACTCGAAGCTGGACGACGGTGCGGCGCATGGGTGTGAGGCCGAGCGGCGCGACTCCGGCGCGGCCGGCGATATTGTCCCCCCAAGCGCCGGCGGCATTGACGAGGGTGGCTGCGGAGACCGGCCCTGCGGCGGTTTCGACGCACCAGCGATCGTCCGCTCGGCGGGCGGAGAACATGGCACGGTCGACGGCGATCGTGGCTCCTTCCCTTCGCGCGAATGCGAGGCAGGCGGCGTGAAAGGCAGCGACGTCGATGTCGGCACAGCTCCGCTCGAGCCAGCCGCCGGTCCACTGCTCGCGCATGCCAGGAAGTAGCGAATCGAGCTCCGCGCGGCCGATTCGGCGCGGCCTGTTCTCGGCCTCGAGACCTTCGAGTTCGCCGAACACCTCATGATCCTGACGCGTGAGGTGGATCGCGCCGCGGGTCCGGAGGAGAGGAGACGGGCTATCCGGCCAGCCGGCGTCGAACATCGGTTTGGACAGGACGCTGAGGCGACGCTCGGGACTGCTACCGCCAAGGCTGGCCTGCCAGAAAGCCGCCGAGCGCCCGGTCGCGTGACGCCCGCACATGTCCTCGCTCTCGAGCAGGAGGACGCTGCGCGAGCCTGCCAGGCGGGCCGCGAGGCTGGCACCGGCGATTCCGCCGCCGACGATGACGATGTCGTGCGTCTCCATTTCGCTGCTGGTTACGGTTTGTAAAAGCCCGCCGTCTAGGGGTGGAGCATGATGAACGACGGATTCACCCTCGCGCTACTGGGCCTGCTCGCCATCCTGCTGGTGGTTGCGGCAGTCATCGACGTGCGAACATTCACGATCTCTAACCGGCTGAACGCCGCCGTCGCGCTGATGGCGCCGCTCTACTGGTGGTCGATCGCGCTCCCGCTTTGGCCGGACGGCGCGATTCGGATCGGATTAGCGCTGCTCGTCTTCGCGTTGCTGGCCGTGACTTTCTTTATCGGGATGATGGGCGGCGGCGACGTCAAGCTGGCCGCGGCCCTCGCCCTGTGGTTCGCGCCGTGGGAGACCGCGCGCTTCATCGTTTACATGTCGATTGCGGGAGGCCTTCTGACGCTCGTCGTCATGTGGGCGCACGGCCGCTGGCCGAGCTGGCAGGTCGATGAGAATGGCGAGCAGCGGGCCAAGCCCGAGGTGCCGTACGGGGTCGCGATCGCAATCGGCGGCCTCGTCATTCTCGCCCAACGGTTTCTTAACCATTTTGCCTGATTGATGAGGACCATTGAGGGGACCCTCTAGGGGAGGCGTAATCGCCATGGACGTGAAGAAAGTCGCACTGCTCGTCGGAGCTCTGGTCATTGCGGTCGTCACCGCAGTCATGGCCAAGAACATGTTCGCCGGAAGCGGAGCCGACCAGGCTTCGGCCGCACCTGCGGTTCCGGTCGGACCGAAAGTCCTGGTGGCGCGGAAAGCGCTCCCCGTGGGCACGATCATCGACCAGGAAGCCCTGACCTTCCAGCCTTGGCCGAGCGAGCTGATGCAGGAAGCCTATTACACCGAGGGCGGTCCGGACTCCGACATGTCGAAGCTTCTCGGCACCGTCGTCCGCAACCCGATCACGGCCGGCCAACCGATCACCCGCGGCGCCCTTGTCGGCCCCAACGATCGGGGCTTCCTTGCCGCGGCGCTTGGCCCGGGAATGCGTGCCGTGACCGTTCCGGTGTCCGCGACCAGCGGCGTTGCCGGCTTCGTCTTCCCGGGCGACCGCATCGACCTGGTCCTGACCCAGGACGTCGCCGGTGGCGGCGACGGGCCGCCGCTCAAGGTTTCCGAAACGATCGTCCGCAACCTGCGCGTCCTTGCCGTCGACCAGCGCGTCAACGCGCTGAACGAGGAAGGCAAGCAGGAAGCCAAGCCGTTCGCCAACGTAACGTTCGAATCAACGCCGCGCATCGCCGAGAAGATCGCCGTCGCGCAGTCGATCGGTATGCTGTCGCTTTCGCTGCGATCGATCGCCGACAATGCGGCCGAGCTAGAGCGTGCCGTCGCCAACGGCGAAGTGAAAATGCCGGAAGGCGCGAACCCGAGTGACGAGCGGCGCATGCTGCTGGCCGTCGCCAACCGCCCGGCCGACAATTCGACGACCTTTACGACCGGTGGCGATGTCTCGCGCTTCCAGCGCCGCAGCGTCCCGGGCCGTACAGCTGCACCGGCTGCTCAGAATACAGGTGCAGCAAGCAATGCCGGCGGTGGAGCCCCGGCCGTGCCTGCGGGCCCGGTCGTGCGGATTTCCCGCGGCAACAATGTCACCGTCGTTCCGGTGGGAGCTCGCTAAAATGACCAGTCTCAACAAACGTAACCGCGCCCGCCTGGGCACTGCGATGGCCGCCGTGGCACTTAGCCTCGGCACCGTCATCGCCCCTGCCCCCGCAATGGCGCAGCCGGTCTCAGCCAAGCCGTCGGAGACGCTGAACCTGAGCCAGGGAACGGGCACGCTCGTCCGCCTCTCGGCGCCGATGAGCGACGTGTTCGTCGCCAACGAAGGCATCGCCGACGTGCAGGTCCGCTCAAACCGCCAGCTCTATGTCTTCGGCAAGGGCGCCGGCGAGACCACGGTTTATGCGACCGCCGCCAACGGCAAAGTGGTTTATGCCGCCACCGTTCGGGTCGGTTCCAACCTGGGATCGGTCAGCGAGATGCTTCAGCTCGCCATGCCGGACTCGGCCATTCAGGCAACACCGATGAACAATCTGGTGCTGTTGACCGGTACGGTCGCTTCGCCGGACGACGTCGCCGAAGCCCAGCGCCTAGTTCAAGCCTATGTCGGAAGCACCACCCAGGTCGTCAGCCGGATCCGTTCGGCGACCCCGCTTCAGGTTTCGCTTCGCGTCCGTATTGCCGAGGTCAACCGGTCGCTGACCAAGCAACTCGGCGTCAACCTGCTGACCAACGACCCGACCAGCGGCTTCCAGTTCGGAATCGCGCAGGGACAGGGCATCTTCCTGCCCGCACCCGGCGCGCCTTCGACTGGTGCCGGCGACGTCATCCGCAGCGCGATCGGCACGACCCTTCGCGGAAGCGGAAAGTTGTTCGGTCTCGACATTCTGGGAACGCTCGACCTCGCCGAGGTCGACGGCCTAGTCACGACCCTGGCCCAACCGACCCTGACGGCTCTGTCTGGCGAAACCGCCAGCTTCCTGGCCGGCGGCGAATTCCCCGTCCCGATTTCCCAGTCGCTGGGCGCAGTGACGGTCGAATACAAGCAGTATGGCGTCGGGCTGGCCTTCACGCCTTACGTCCTGGCCGACGGCCGCATCTCGATGCGCGTCCGGCCGGAAGTGAGCGAGCTTTCGACCGAAGGCAGCGTCAAGCTGGGCGAGTTCACGATACCGGCCCTGACCACCCGTCGCGCCGAGACGACAGTGGAACTTGGCTCCGGCCAGTCCTTCATGATTGCCGGCCTGCTCCGCAATTCCAGCACCAACTCGATCAACAAGGCTCCGTTCCTGGGAGACATCCCGATCCTCGGCGCCCTGTTCCGTTCGACGAGCTACCGCCGGGCGGAGACCGAACTGGTGATCGTGGTCACGCCGTACCTGGTTCGTCCGGTATCGGGTCAGCTCGCGCTTCCGACCGACGGCTATCGCGCACCGACCGACGGCCAGCGGATCATCGGCGGCCAGACCTACAAGGGTGTTTCCGGCGGCGGCGCTTCGGCTGTCGTCCCGGCACCGGCCTCGGCCGGCGCCGCGCCGGCCCCCGGCTTCAAGATGTAATCGCGAAGAGGAAGGAAGAGACAATGCGCACCACAATCATCTTCGCGCTGATGGCTTCGGCCCTGGCAACGCCCGGCATCGCCGCCGACCCCGCCCGGGGCGTCAGCGAGGTCAACGTGCCCGTAATCACCCGTTCGGACTATGCGTTCGACGCCGCCGCCCCCGATGGCACGCTTTCGCCGTCGGAACGCGCGCGGCTCGACGCCTGGTTCAGCGGTCTCGGCCTCGGCTACGGCGACCGCGTCTATGTCAGCGGCCCCTATGCCGACTCCGCGCGAATGGATGTCGCGCAGGTCGCCGGCCGATATGGCATGCTGGTCAGCCCCGGCTTTCCGGTCACCTCCGGTGCGGTCAATCCGGATGCCGTGCGGATCATCGTCACGCGCACCACGGCAAGCCTGCCTGGCTGCCCGCATTGGGAAACCGCTTCGCAGCCCAATTACGCCAATCGCTCGATGCCGAACTTCGGCTGCGCGGTGAACGGCAACATGGCCGCGATGGTCGCCGACCCGCAGGACCTAGTGTGGGGCCGCGAAAGCGGTGGGGTCGTCGACTCCATCACCGCCACGCGGGCCATCCAGTCCTACCGTAAGGCGGCTCCGACCGGTGAGAAGGGTCTCATCGACGTGAATACCAAGGGGGACAAGTAATGAACGCTCCGTTTCAGGCCCGCGCCGGTATGCGCGACCCCTTCACGGCCTTTGTGTGTGACGACGCCACCGCCGACATGCTTCGGCCGGTCGCGGTCGAGCACGGCTGGTCGCCGGAAAAGGTCAACAAGGGCGGGCTTCGCAATGCGGTCCAGTCCCTTTCCGTGTCGGCGAGCCCGAACATCCTGTTCGTCGACCTGTCGGAATCGGCCGACCCGCTTAACGACATCAACAGCCTCGCCGAAGTCTGCGAGCCGGGAACGATCGTCATCGCTTCGGGCCAGGTGAACGATGTCCGCCTCTATCGCGACCTCGTCGCCAGCGGCATCCACGATTACCTGCTGAAGCCGTTCACGGTCGACCAGCTGCGCGACACCTTCGCTCACGCCCAGTCGATCCTGTCGGGTCCGCGGGGCGAGGCGCAAGTCGACAAGCCGCACGTCATGACCGCGGTGATCGGCGTACGCGGCGGAGTCGGCGCATCGACCCTGGCGACCAGCCTTGCCTGGCTGCTTGGCGAGAAGGCCAATCGTTCGACCGCCCTCCTCGACCTCGACGTGCACTTCGGCACCGGAGCGCTTGCGCTGGACCTTGAGCCGGGCCGCGGATTGACCGATGCGATCGAGAACCCGAGCCGTATCGACGGCCTGTTCATCGAGCGTGCGATGGTCCGCGCCAACGAGCGCCTCAGCGTCCTGTCTTCGGAAGCGCCCATCAACCAGCCTCTGCTGACGGACGGAAGCGCCTTCTTCCAGCTTCAGGAAGAAATGCGCAACGCATTCGAATCGACGGTGCTCGACCTGCCGCGCCACATGCTGATCCAGTATCCGCACATGGTGCACGACGCGCATGTCGCGCTGGTGGTCAGCGAACTTACGCTAGCCGCGACCCGCGACACGATCCGGATCCTCGCCTGGCTGAAATCGAACGCGCCGCAGACCAAGGTCATCGTCGCGACCAACCGCACGCCTTCGGGCGGCGGCCTAGAGATCAGCAAGAAGGATTTCGAGCAGTCGATCGAGCGCCAGGTGGACATAGTCTTCCATGAGGACGGCAAGCTTGCGGCCCAGGCCGCGAAGCTGGGCAAGCCGATGGCCGAGATCGCCACCGGCAAAATGGCCGCCCCGTTCGCCACGCTGTCGAACATGGTTCTTAGCCATGCCAGCGAGGAAGGCGCGGCGGACGGTGACGGCGGGGCCAAGAGCCTCGTCGGCAACCTCAAGTCGATGCTCGGAAAGCAGAAGAAAGCCGCCTGATTTGTGACGGCCCTGCCCGGTGCAACCGCGTCGGCGAGGCCAAAGGTGATTGGACGAAACCATGGTCATGACGATCATTATCGCTGCGGGTATCCTAGTGGTGCTGGCGCTCGGCTATACGGCGCTTAGCGGCCCGAATGCCGGAAGAGCCTATAAGCGCCGCCTCGAGCTGCTTCGCGAGCGCCACGGCGACGTGGTCACGGCCAACGCCCAGGCGCAGATCCGCAAGCTGCTGGCCTCGCGCCAGACCAAAATCGACGATGCCCTGTCCTCGCTGATCCCGAAACCGGCGCTTCTTCGTCGCCGCCTGGAGCAGACGGGCAAGAACATCACGCTTCAGAAATATGCCCTCGCCTCCCTGGGCCTGACGTTTGCCGTGTTCATGGCACTGAAGATCCAGGGCGCGCCCTTCATGCTGGCGCTGATGTTCGGCCTGTTTATCGGCATCGGCTTGCCGCACCTGGTGATCGGCTTCCTGATCGGAAAGCGGATCAAGCAGTTCACGAACAACTTCCCCGACGCGATCGACCTGATGGTCCGCGGACTTCGCTCCGGCCTTCCAATCACGGAAACGCTGGGCATCGTTTCGAGCGAAATCCCAGGTCCGGTCGGAATCGAGTTCCGGACAGTGTCCGACAAGATGAAGATCGGCCGGACAATGGAAGCCGCGCTTCAGGATACTGCGGACCGCCTGGGAACCGCGGAATTCCAGTTCTTCGTCATCACGCTGGCGATCCAGCGCGAGACCGGCGGCAATTTGGCCGAAACGCTTTCGAACCTCAGCGACGTTCTTCGCAAGCGCAGCCAGATGAAGCTGAAGATCCGCGCAATGAGCTCGGAATCCAAGGCTTCGGCGATGATCGTCGGGTCGCTTCCCTTCGTGGTGTTCACGATGGTGTGGATGATCAACCCGGAATACATGATGGGCTTTTTCACCGACGAGCGGCTGATGGTCGCGGGTCTGGGCGGCCTGGTGTGGATGGGCATCGGCGTCGGAATCATGGCCAAAATGGTCAGCTTCGAGATTTAGGGGGATAGTTCGTCATGTCTTCGGGCCCCACCATCCTCGGCGTCGACGTCATCTGGGTCGCCACCATGCTCAGCGCGGTGGCCACCTTCGCGGTGATGCTCGCCATTTACGCCGCGACGACCGTCCGCGACCCGATGGCGCGGCGCGTGAAGGCGCTCAACGAGCGGCGCGAGCAGCTGAAAGCCGGCATCGTTGCGTCGACCAACAAGCGCAAGAAGCTGACCAACAAGAACCAGGCGGCAGACAGGGTTCGAGGCGTCCTGAGCAACTTCCGGATGCTCCAGGACGACCAGATCAAGAAGACGCAGACCAAGCTCCTTCAGGCCGGCATCCGCGCCAAGGACCTGGCCTATTTCATCATCGCCGCGCGCTTCGTGCTGCCGGTGGTGATCGGGACGACGGCGGTGGTCTGCATCTACTTCACTGACATGTTCCCCGAGTGGGGCGCGATGAAGCGCTATATCGCCACCGCGGTCGCGTTCATAGGCAGCTACAAGGCGCCGGACATCTGGCTCAAGAACAAGGTCACGAAGCGCAGCCATGCCGTCCGCAAGGGCCTTCCAGACGCGCTCGACCTTCTGGTTATTTGCGCCGAAGCGGGCCTGACCGTGGATGCCGCGTTCAATCGCGTCGCGAAGGAGTTGGGCAAGGCCTATCCGGAGCTCGGCGACGAATTCGGCCTGACGGCAATCGAGCTGGGCTTCCTCAACGAGCGCCGCATGGCGTTCGAGAACTTGGCCACGCGCGTCGACCTTGACGCGGTCCGCGGGGTCGTCACGACTATGATCCAGACCGAGAAATACGGTACTCCGCTCGCCAGTGCGCTGCGCGTTCTCTCCGCCGAATTCCGCAACGAGCGGATGATGCGGGCCGAGGAAAAGGCCGCGCGCTTGCCCGCGATCATGACCGTTCCGCTGATCCTGTTCATCCTGCCGACCCTGTTCATCGTCATCCTGGGTCCGGCGGCCTGCTCGATCAACGACAGCTTCATCAACGGCTGACGATACATACCGGGGGGACGCAGGCGCCGTCGTTCGGGACACCGGACGGCGGCGTTTCGCGTTGCGGCGACGGAACGAACGGCCGCTTCCCGCGCTTAAATCCCCATCAACAAGGGAATTCGAGCCATGATGGGTTTCACCTCCGACCAGTGGATTATCGTCGCACTGGTCTTCGTCCTTGGCCTGCTGATCGGCGGGTTCCTGTTTTCGGGCGGCGGGCGCAAGTGGAAGCATCGCTACCGCAGCGAGGTCGACCGGCGCGAGGCGCTGGAACTCGAGCATCGCGAGAGAGAGGCCCACTGGTCGACGCAGGAGAAGGAATGGCGCGAGCGCGATTCCCTGCGCGGCGCGGCGATCAAGGACCGCGATGGAGACGGGATTCGCGACAGCCGCGACCCCGTAATCGATCGCGACCGCGACGGCGTCGACGACCGGCGGGAAATCTAGGTCTTAGCCTTCGATTTTGCTGAAATCCGCGACCTCATGGACGGCATCGCGGAAGCGGGCGAGCAGGGTTAGCCGACGGGCGCGAACGCCTGCGTCCTCGGCATTGACCGTGACCTGGTCGAAAAAGGCGTCGATCGGCGCGCGAAGTGTGGCAAGCGCGGACATTGCCGAGGTGAACTCCTCTGCCTCGACGGCCGACCGGGCCTTGGGCTCGGCGGTGTCGAGTGCGTCGGTAAGCGCCTGCTCTTCCGCTTCGACGTTCGCGGTAGAGGCGGCGGACGCGTCCCACGTTTCCTTCTTGAGGATGTTTGCGGCGCGCTTGTAGCCGACGAGCAAGTTGGTCCCTTCACCCGTCTCGACGAACGACTGGAGAGCGGTAACGCGGGCAAGCAGGCGGACGAGATCGTCCTCACCGCCGATCGCGAATACCGCGTCGATGAGGTCATGGCGGACGCCGGCCTCGCGCTGCTGCACCTTCAGGCGGTCGGCGAAGAAATCGAGGATTTCCGGCGCGGTCCGGTCGAGGACATGCGCCGGAGCCGAATCCCGCACCTGTCCCGCGCGGTTCGCCAGCGCTCCGCGCACCGCTTCGGTCAAGCGCAAGCGCAAGCCGTTGCTGACGATGAGTTCGATCGACGCGATTGCCGCGCGGCGAAGCGCGAATGGATCCTTCGAGCCGGTCGGCTTCTGGTCGATCCCGAAGAATGCGCAAATCGTGTCGAGCTTGTCGGCAAGCGCGACGGCAATCGAGGCGGGTGCGGCCGGCGCGCCGTAATGATCGCGGATGGCATCGGCGACGGCGTCATTCTCGCCTTGAGCACGGGCGAGATAGCCGCCGATCACGCCCTGAAGCTCGGGGAATTCGCCGACCATGCCGGTGACGAGGTCGGCCTTGGCGAGGCGCGCAGCGCGCCCGGCGTTGTCGGGGGATACGCCTTTGATAATGCCCTCCTCGACCAGCCAGCGAGCCAGCTTGGCGACACGCTCGACCTTGTCGGAGACGGTGCCGAGCTTTTCGTGAAAGACGATCTGGCCGAGTTTCGCGGCCTGCTCTTCCAGCGGAACCTTGAGGTCCTGCTCCCAGAAGAAGCGGGCGTCCGATAGCCGTGCGGCCAGAACGCGGGCATTGCCGGCGCAAATCGCCCCGCCACCGTCGGTCGCGTCGATATTGGCGACGCAAACGAAATGCGGTGCGAGCTTCTCATCGCCCCCACGCATCACGAAATACTTCTGGTTGAGGCGCGCGGTGAGCTGAATGACCTCTTCGGGAACATCGAGGAAGTCGGGATCGAACGAACCGAGGAGCGGCACCGGCCACTCTGTCAGCCCGGCATTCTCGACCACCAGCCCCTCGTCCTGCACGAGGAAGTAGCCGGCATCTTCGGCAAGCTCGTTGGCGCGGGTACGGACGATCGCCTCGCGCTCTTCCTGGTCGACGATGACGTGGCAGGCGCGCAGCTTTTCGACGTAATCGTGAGCGCCGCCGATCGTGATCGGCCCCGGATGGTGGAAGCGGTGGCCGAGCGTCGTAGCGCCGCAGGAAACACCTTCAATATTCACGTCGACGATCTCTTCTCCGAGCAGTGCGACGATCGAGTGAAGCGGACGGACCCAGCGCAGCGACGACGTGATGGCGGACGGAGCGCCCCAGCGCATCGACTTTGGCCAGGGGAAATCGCGGACGATCTGCGCAACCAGCTCGCCCAAGACGGCGGCGGCGGCTCGGCCCGGCCGGTCGTTCTTCGCGAACCAGGTGCCGCCGCGGTCTTCGAGCTGATCCTGGGTCAGGCCGGTCTTGCGCAGGAAGCCTTCCAGCGCTTGGGGCGGCGCAGACGTGCGCGGACCTTTGAGCTCTTCGCTCACGGCTTCGGTGGACTGCGGCAGCTCACGCGCGATCAGGACCAGCCGCCGCGGGGTCGAATAGGTAACGATACCTTGATGGGCGAGACCCGCGGCCTGAAGCCCTTCCGCGAACATGCGCGAAAGGTCGTTGCGGGCCTTGGCCTGCATCCGCGCCGGGATTTCCTCGCTCAGCAATTCGAGAAGGAAGCCGCTCACGCTTGATACCCCTTGTGCGCCATCCACGCGGCGCAGGCGCCCTTGGCGAGGTCGCGGACGCGGCCGATGTAGGCCTGACGCTCGGCGACAGAGATGACCCCCCGGGCCTGAAGTGTGTTGAACACGTGGCTGGCCTTGATCGCCTGTTCATAGGCAGCGATCGGAACGCCCGCCTTCAGGCTGTTCTCGCTCTCGGCCGCAGCTTTCTTGAACATGTCGAACAACGCGTCGGTTACTGCCACCTCGAAATGCCATTTCGACATCTGCTTCTCGTTCTCGAGGAAGACATCGCCGTAGGTTACACCCGCGTCATTGAACTTGAGATCGAAAACGTTGTCGACGCCCTGGATGTACATGGCGAGCCGTTCGAGCCCGTAGGTCAGCTCGCCTGAGACCGGTTTGCAGTCGAAGCCGCCGACCTGCTGGAAATAGGTGAATTGCGTCACTTCCATGCCGTCGCACCACACTTCCCAGCCGAGACCCCAGGCGCCGAGCGTCGGCGATTCCCAGTCATCCTCGACGAAACGGATGTCGTGCTTCAGCGGATCGATCCCGATGGCATCCAGCGAGCCCAAGTAGAGCGCCTGAAGATCGGGCGGGCTCGGCTTCAGGATCACCTGAAACTGATAGTAAGCCCCAAGCCGGTTCGGGTTCTCGCCATAGCGGCCGTCGGTCGGTCGGCGGCACGGCTGGACATAAGCGGCCTTCCACGGGTCGGGGCCGAGCGCGCGAAGAACAGTCGCCGGGTGGAACGTCCCCGCCCCCATTTCGAGGTCGTAGGGCTGCAGGATGACGCAGCCCTGGTCGCCCCAGTATCGGTGCAAGGTGAGAATGAGGTCCTGGAAGCTCAACATCGTGTCGCGGGCTTTGGCGGATGCATGCGTTGACGGCAAGCCGGACAGCGCAGTTCGTCGATTGCCCCCTTGAATGTCGGAGAAAGGCCGTCAACCATCGCGGCGGACATGAAGGAGTATCCCGTTGAAATTCTATAAGCTTTTCTTAGGCGCCGCCGCAGCTGTGCTCGCGGCTCCTGCCCTCGCGCAGGCCAAGCCCGATCTCGATCCGGCGGTCTGGCTGGTCAAGGACGCCGATACGACCGTCTATTTGTTCGGCACCGTTCACGCGCTCGACGGGAAAGGCGACTGGTTCAACGACGAGGTGAAGTCATCATTCGACGCGTCGCAGGAACTGGTACTCGAGATCATCTCCCCGGAAAACCCGGCCGAAGTCGCTCCGCTGGTCAAGAAGCATGGCATCGACACCAGCGGAAAGACGCTGACATCGAAGCTCAGCCCCAAGCACCAGACGATCATGGCCGAGAAGCTGAAGGCGTTGGGCATGCCGGCGAACGCGCTGGACATGTTCCGCCCGTTCTTCGCGGCCATGACGCTTACTGTCATCGACATGACGGCGATGGGCATCGACCCGAACAGCGGCGCGGAGAAAGTGCTGACCAAGGCGGCCAAGGAGCGCAAGATCGGCATCGGCGAAGTCGAATCGATGGAACAGCAGATGCAGATGCTCAACGCCCTCGACGAGAAGGAGCAGGTGAGGCTTCTGGAGAAGACGCTGGAGGAATCGACCGAGGCCAAGGAAACGCTGACCAAGATGATCACCGCCTGGGGCAAGGGCGATGCCGACGGGGTGGCGATGGTCCTCAACGAGACCAGCAAGGAAAGCCCGGCACTCTACAAATTGCTGGTTTCCGACCGCAACAAGGCGTGGGCCCAGTGGATCGACAACCGCCTCGACAAGCCCGGAACCGTGTTCATGGCCGTCGGCGCAGGGCACCTGGCGGGCCCGGACAGCGTCCAGCGCTATTTGAAAGACCGGGGAATCGCGAGCCAGCGGATCTCCGCCCCCGCGAAGTAAAACCGGCGATTTCGCGAATATCGAGCGGCGCGTCCTTTGCAGGGCGCGCCGTTTGTCGGTCGGCATGTGATGGAAGCGCCACGTCTACCGACAAATGCCGATAGCGGACTCGGCTCGTCGCATTCATCACATGTTTAACCCCTTGATTACCTTGACTGGAGCATAAGGGCTGTCAGTTTCTGCAAGGCATCAACCCGGGGGGGATGAGATGCTTCGAACGATTCGTTTCCTGAGGACGCCACGCGCCCGTCGACAGATCACCGGTCTCGCTTTCGCTGGGCTGCTTGCCGGCGCCGCACCGATCCTGGCGCGACCCACCTTGCCCGCTCCGTCGCCGCCGCCGACAGGAGCGCGAGCGGCCGGCCCGGCCATGTGGGCGATCAGCGATGAAGACACGACGATCTTCCTGTTCGGGACTTTCCATGCGCTCGACCGCGATACTGACTGGTTCAGCAATGTCGTTCGCGCCGCCTTCAACCATAGCGACGAGCTGGTGCTCGAGACCATCGTCCCGAGCGACCCGGCCGATCTGCTCGCGTCCTTGAGCCGCCAGTCGCTGACCGGGCAAGCCAAGGTGGGCGAGCCAGTCGTCGGCACCGGCCAATCCCGAGCCGGCTTCGTCGATTCTTCGACGAAGGCCATGTCGGCTGGGCGCAGCGTCGGCATGAGCATCGACAATGGCGCGGACTCGGTCCTTCGTCGCGAAGCCCAGTCGGACGGGAAGCGAATCGACGGGCTTGAGAGCTTCGATTTCCAGCTGGCGATGTTCTCTTCACTTCCTTCGCCGCCGAAATCGGCCAGCCAGCCGATCCCGGGCCAGGGCGACATGGCCACGGCGATGCAGTCCATGAAATCGGCGTGGAAGCGCGGCGATTCCACACATATCGCCGCCGCCCTGGGCGCTATGGAACAGCAGTCGCCGGAGACCTACCGGCGCCTCTTCGCCGAGCGCAACACGCGCTGGGCGGAATGGGTCGCGCGGCGTATGAACCGCCCGGGCGTGGTCTTCCTCGCAGTCGGAACGGGGCATCTTATCGGCCGCGATAGCGTGCAGCAGCGCCTCACCGAACGGGGATACGAGGCGGTCCGGGTCAGTTGACGGCCCAACGCCTTGCGAGTCGGGGCGCATTTCCCTATAGGCGCGCCCAGCCCGGCCATGATCATCCCTGGAGGCGTGGCGGGCGTAACCGATAAAGGAAACAAGCAATGAGCGAACAGCTGACGCTGCCCGCCGAAGCGCGCGACCGGGCTGGCAAGGGAGCCTCCCGTGCACTGCGCCGCGAAGGCCGGGTCCCCGCCGTGATATATGGCGACAAGAAGCAGGCCCTCTCCGTCCATGTCGAGGAGAAGCTGCTGAGCAAGATGCTCCAGACGGGGCACTTCATGAACACCGTTGTCATGATCGACGCCGGCGGAAAGACCCACCGGACGCTGCCGAAGGACGTGCAGTTCCACCCGGTCTCAAGCCGCCCGATCCACGTCGACTTCCTGCGCATCGGCGAGCACAGCACGGTCACCGTCGCGATCCCGGTCCGCTTCGACAACGAGGAAGCCTCGCCCGGTCTGAAGCGCGGTGGCGTTCTCAACGTCGTCCAGCACGATATCGAACTTGTTTGCGACGCCTCGCACATCCCGGATGAGCTCCACATCGACCTCACCGGCCTCGACATCGGCGATTCGATTCACATCAGCCAGGTGACTCTGCCGAAGGGCTCCAAGCCGGCCATCGACGACCGCGACTTCACCGTCGCCACCCTCGTCGCGCCGTCGGCGATGAAGTCGGAAGAGACCGAAGCCGCCGAAGCCGGCGAAGTCCCGACTGTCGGCGAAGAAGAAACCGAAGCTGGCGAAGGCGAAGCCAGCAGCGAGAGCGAAGGCGGCGGCGAGGACGCCTAAGCGTCCCTCCCCCACCTTCAAGGGCAAGAGCGCCCGTCC
>Ga0247822_10000999_pt1 | contig 16625 bp, 17 predicted proteins | sample 13C_Cellulose_Da_FD_192423 | JGI IMG/M metagenome (GOLD analysis project Ga0247822, IMG submission 192423) | Soil microbial communities from agricultural site in Penn Yan, New York, United States - 13C_Cellulose_Day30 | ecosystem: Environmental > Terrestrial > Soil > Agricultural land | place...
CCCCCGAACCGGCTGCGCCGGTTCTCCTCCTTGACTTCGCTGCGCCGGCCACCCTCACGGCCGAAGACCTCGTAGCGTGCGAACAGTAGGGGCCTACTTCTCCTCGGCTCACGGGTGCTCGGCGTTCTGCGCAGCGGGGTAAAGGAGGAGGCGGCACCAGCCGCCGGGGGACACCCGGAGCAGAGCGCCGGGCACCCGTGGGCTCGCGAGGTCCGGGCATGAAAGGCGCGGAATGCACCCGTCCCTCGTATGATCGCGCCACCATGAACATCATCATCCTGGGAGCCGGCCGCGTGGGCGAAAGCGTCGCGGAAAGCCTGGTCTCCGAGCAGAACGACATCACCGTGATCGACATGGACCCGGCCCGCCTGCGCGCGCTGGAAGAACGGCTGGACCTGCGCGGCGTGGTCGGCAACGGCATCCAGCCCTCCGTGCTGCGCGAAGCCGGCGCGCAGGACACCGACATGCTCATCGCCTGCGCCGCGCACGACGAAACCAACCTCGTCGTCTGCAAAGTCGCCCACGACGTCTTCAACGTCCACAGCACCATCGCCCGTCTGCGCTCCCCCGAATTCACCGAAGGCGACGAACTGCTGGGCAAGAACGGCTTCGCGGTCGACCACGTGATTTGCCCCGAAGAGTCGGTGATGCGCTACATCCACCAGCTCATCAGCTACCCCGAAGCCCTGCAGGTGCTCGAGTTCGCCGACGGCCGCGCCAGTCTGATCGCGGTGCGCGCGGCCCATGGCGGCGCCCTGGTGGGCCACACCATCGGCGAAATCCGCGAACGCTTTCCCCACGCCGAGATGCGCGTGGTCGCGCTCTACCGGCTCGACACCGAAATGGAAGCCACGCCGCAGACCCGCATCCTCGCGGGCGACGAGGTGTTCGTGCTGGCCGATACGCAAAAAATCCGCGATGTGCTCGGCGCTATCCACAACATCGACAAACCCGTGCGCCGGCTCATGATCACCGGCGGCGGCAAGGTCGGCCTGCGGCTGGCGCGCAGCCTGGTTGGTCAGTGCGAGGTGAAGATCATCGAACGGGATATCAAACGCTGCGAATACCTCGCCAGCCAACTGCCGTCCAGCATGCTGATCCTGCAAGGCGATGGCGCCGACGAGGAATTGCTGCTGGATGAGAACGTCGGTGAGATGGACATGTTCCTGGCACTCACCAGCGACGACGAGGACAACATCATGTCCGCCATGCTGGCCAAGCGGCTGGGCGCGGGGCGCGTGCTTTCGCTCATCAACCGCCGCGCCTACGCCGACATGATGCAAGGCAGCGCCATCGACATCGCCATCTCGCCCTCGCAGGCCGTCATCGGTGAGTTGCTCACCCACCTGCGGCGGGGCGATGTGGCTGCGGTGCACAGCCTGCGCCGCGGTGCGGCCGAGGCGCTCGAAGGCATCGCACGAGGCGATGTGAAGACCAGCAAGCTGGTCGGCCGCAAGGTGGAAGAGATCAAGCTGCCCAAGGGCACGCGCATCGGCGCCATCGTGCGCGGCGAGGGCCGCAAGTCCGAGGTGCTGATGCCGCACCACGACACCGTGATCGAGACCGACGACCACATCATCGTCTTCATCCCGAACAAGCGCCTCGTTCGCGAGGTCGAGCGCCTGTTCCAGGTGAGTGCCACCTTCTTCGGATGACGCCTCGCGTCGGGCGCCCCTGCTCCATGTACAACTTCCTGCCCGTCCTCAATGTGTTCTCGCGCATCTTGCTCGCGTTCGCTCCAGCCTTTCTCGTGCCGCTGGCGTGGGCCTGGTTTCTGGATGGTCGGCATCACGCGCTGGTGTGGGCCTATGGTTTTGCCTTCACGGCTTTCTGCGGCCTCGCCCTGTGGCAGTGCACCCGGGCGCACCGGCGCGAACTCCAGGCCAAGGACGGTTTCCTGCTGGTCAATCTGGTGTGGACCTTGCTGCCTGGGTTCGCCGCGTTACCGCTGATGTTCACCGTGCCTGGCGTCGAATGGGCCAAGGCCTACTTCGAAGCCATGAGTGCGCTCACCGCAACCGGTGCCACGGCGTTCGCGGGGCTGGACGACCTGCCGGTGTCTGTCAACGTGTGGCGCTGTTTCCTGCAATTGGTCGGTGGCCTGGGCATCATGCTGTTGGTTGTGGCGGTGTTGCCCTTGCTGGGCTTGGGTGGCGTGCAGCTGTACCGGGCCGAGACGCCGGGACCAATGAAGGACACCAAGTTCACGCCACGCATCGCCGAGACCGCGCGAGGCCTGTGGGGGGTGTACGTGCTCTTCGCTGTCGCTTGCATGCTCGCCTATCGTTGGGCCGGCATGAGTTGGGCCGACGCCTTCATGCACATGTGTACCACCATGGGATTGGGCGGATTCTCGTCCCATGACGCGAGCTTCGGCTACTGGGACTCGCACACCATCGAGGCGGTGGCCACTGTGTTCATGACACTCGCCGGGGTGAGCTTCATGCGCTACTTCATTGTGTTGCGCCACCGCACGCTGCGCCCGTTGCTCAACGACCGCGAGATCCGCACCTACGTAGCCGTGTTGGCTGTGTCCATCCTGGTCGTGGCCACGCTGCTGGTGGCACACGACACGGTGGACGATTTCCCCGAGGCCTTGCGGACCGCTGCCTTCCATGTGGTGTCAGTGGCCACCACCACCGGGTACGCGTCGACGGACTATGCGCAATGGCCCGTGTTCGTGCCGGTGCTGCTCATGTTTCTCGGCTGCTTCGTCTCGTGCGCCGGGTCCACGGGAGGAGGCATCAAGCTGGTGCGCATGGTGCTTCTGATCAAGCAGGCGCGACGCGAGCTGGTGCGCATCATCCATCCGCGCGTGGTCAACCCTGTGACGCTGGGAGGGGTGGTCATGCCCACCGCGGTCATGACTGCGGTCCTCGGCTACATGCTGATCTACGGGGCTGCCACCATGGGCCTGACGATGGTGCTCCTGTTCACGGGACTGGACATCGTCACGGCGTTTTCAGCCGTGGTGGCGACGGTCAACAACATCGGACCCGGCCTGGGCGAAGTCGGGCCGGCAAGCAATTTCGGGGTGCTCAACACCACGCAGGTCTGGGTCTTGTCCTTCGCGATGCTCCTCGGCCGCCTGGAATTGCTCACCGTGCTGGTGCTCTTCACCGGTCACTTCTGGCGGAAGTGACCGGCTGGACAGGTCAGCCGCGCGCCGGAATCTTCAGGCCGCGCTGCACGGCGGGGCGCTGTTCGAACGCTTCCAGCACGCGTTTCAGGTTCGGGAAGTCGGCGAACCCCACGATCTCGCCCGCGCCGTAGAAGCCGACCAGGTTGCGCACCCAGGGCCAGGTGGCGATGTCGGCGATGGTGTAGGCGTCGCCCATCAGCCAGGCGCGGCCTTCCAGGCGCTCGTTCAGCACCTTGAGCAGGCGCTTGCTCTCGTTCACGTAGCGGTCGCGCGGGCGCTTGTCCTCGTAGTCCTTGCCGGCGAACTTGTGGAAGAAACCGAGCTGGCCGAACATCGGGCCCACGCCGCCCATCTGGAACATCAGCCATTGCAGGGTTTCGTACTTAGCCGCCACGTCGTCGGGCAGGAAGCGGCCGGTCTTGCCGGCCAGGTAGACCAGGATCGCCCCCGACTCCCACAGCGCCAGCGGGCGGCCGCCCGGCCCGTTCGGGTCGAGGATGGCCGGGATCTTGTTGTTCGGGTTGAGCGAGAGAAACGCCGGCGACATCTGGTCGTTGGTGTCAAAGCTCACCAGGTGCGGCTCGTAGGGCAGGCCGGTTTCCTCCAGCATGATCGAGACCTTCACGCCATTGGGCGTGGGCAGCGAGTACAGCTGCAGGCGGTCGGGCTGGGTGGCGGGCCATTTCTGGGTGATGGCGAAGGTGTCGAGCGTGCTCATGGGCGGTCCTTGAAGTCGAAGGCAAGAGGCGCCATTGGAACACCCGCTCGCCAAGTCCCCACCCTTGCAAGGGGATCGATAATCGGTTCTTCATGCCCACGACGAAAGACGCCTGCCCTTGTGGCCTCGGCCCCGATTTCCCGCATTGCTGCGGCCGCTACCTCGGCACCGGCGTTCCCGCCCCCGACGCCGAGGCGCTCATGCGCTCGCGCTACACCGCCTTCGTGCACGGTGGTGAGGCGCACCTGCTGGCCACCTGGCATCCGAGCCAGCGGCCGGCTTCCCTGGACCTGGACCTGGACGGCAGTGTGAAGTGGCTCGGGCTCGAGGTGAAGCACCACAAGCCCATTGACGACACGCACGCCGAAGTCGAGTTCGTGGCGCGCTCGCGGGTGCAGGGGCGGGGCCAGCGCCTGCACGAGCGCAGCCGCTTCGTGCGCGAGCACGGTCACTGGTTTTATGTGGATGGCGACATCCTCAACTGAATGAAAGACAAGATGTTTGATGCAGTTCTGTTTGATTGCGACGGCGTGCTCGTGGACAGCGAGCCCATCACCAACGGGGTCTTGCGCGAGGTGCTCAACGAAAGCGGCTGGGCGCTGACCCAGGCCGAGTGCATGGACATCTTCATCGGCAAGGCGGTGCGCGACGAGCGCGCGCGCATCGAGGCCGAAACCGGCAAGCCGTTCACCGAGGAATGGCTGCAGGGCTTCTACGCGCGCCGCAATGTGCGCCTGCTGGCCGAGCTCAAGGCGGTGCAGGGCGCGGTGGAGGCGGTGACGGCGGTGCACCGCCACGTGGCCGGCCGCATCGCCTGCGCCTCGGGCGCCGACCGGCCCAAGGTCGTGATGCAGCTCGATCTCGTGGGCATGCTGCCCTTGTTCGAAGACCGTGTCTTCAGCGGCCACGACCAGCCGCGCTCCAAGCCCGCGCCCGACGTTTACCTGGCCGCCGCCGCGCACCTGGGCGTGGACCCGGCGCGCTGTCTGGTGGTGGAGGACACGGCCACCGGCGCCCAGGCCGGGCTGGCGGCCGGTGCCACGGTGTGGGGCTACTGCCCCGAGGGGCATGGGCGCGCGTTCGAGGGCTTACCGGTGGCGCGGGTGTTCGGCCACATGGACGAGCTGCGCGAGCTGTTCGCCGCGCCACTCGCCCGGTGAGCGCCCGGTCCAGCCACGAAACGCGCGGATGAAACTCTTCTCGTTCTGAAACCCGCAGGCCTGCGCCACCTGCTTGATCGGGCGGCGGGTGCGCAGCAGCAGCTCGGTGGCGCGCTGGCGGCGCACCTCGTCTTTCAGCGCCTGCAGCGAGGCCCCCTCGTCCTTGAGCTGGCGGTGCAGGGTGCGCGCCGAGACGTTCAGCAGCGCGGCCAGGTCGTCGGCGTTGTGGGCGTCCAGCGGCTGGGTCGCGAGTACCTGGCGCACGCGCTGCACCAGCAGGCGGTCGCGCCGGTAGGAGCGCACGGTGAGCGGCAAGGCGCGCTGCAGCAACTGGTTCATGGCGGCCTCGTCGCGCCGCATCGGCAGGGCGAGGTAGCGCGCATCGAAGGCGATCGCGGCCTCGTCCGCGCCGAAAGCCGCCGGGCCGTCGAACAGCACGGCGTAGGCGTCCAGGTGGGGCGGCGGCGCGTAGGGAAACTGCGCACCCTGCAGCGGGATGCGCGAATCGACGTACCAGCTCGCCAGGCCGTGGATGTTGCGCAGCACCGAGACCACGCAGAACTCGGTGAGCGGACCGGGCCGGCGGTGCGGGCGCAGCACGAGGCGCGCGCGCTCACTCACCGTCTCCAGCGAGAGCGCCACATCGTCGGTGATCAGGCCATGGTGGCGGCACCAGCGCCGCAGCGCCATGCCCAGCGTGGGGGCCGAGAGGGAGGCGCGCGCCAGCATGCCGTAGCTGCCCCAGGGCAGGGCGCGGCTGAAGCAGCCCAGGCCTTCGTCGTCGAGTTCGCGCATGGCGGCCTCCGACACCGCCTCCATCTGGGCGGCGGTGATGCGGGCGCGTGGTTGATCAAGCTTTCCTGGCGGAATTTGTGCCAGTTCGAGCGCCCCTGCCGGGTCCATGCCGCGCGCCCGGTAGGCCGACACCATGGCACGGACGAAGGCCATGGGGGTGAGGGCAGGGTCCAAGGCGGGAGGCATGGCGCCAGTTTCGCCGGAGCTGGCGGTATTTGCAACCTGTGTGGCAGGCCGTTTCTCTGCCGCGTGTCTATCCTCCACAATGCCCCGAAACACCACAACGGATGCCGCCATGCCGATCCTGGAGACACAACTCAACGCCCGTTCCGCCGACTTCCAGGCCAATGCCCAGGCCATGCAGGTGGTGGTCGACGACCTCAAGGCCCAGATCGCCAAAGCCACCCTCGGCGGCGGTGAAGCCGCCCGCGCCAAACACACGGCGCGCGGCAAGCTGCTGCCGCGCGACCGCGTGCAGATGCTGCTGGACCCGGGCACGCCCTTCCTGGAACTCAGCCCGCTCGCGGCGCTCAACATGTACCCCGACCGCGACGGCACCGACAGCGCGCCCTGCGCCGGTGTGATCGCCGGCATCGGCCGCGTCAGCGGGGTGGACTGCCTGATCGTCTGCAACGACGCCACCGTGAAGGGCGGCACCTACTACCCGATGACGGTGAAGAAACACCTTCGGGCGCAGGAGGTGGCGATGCAGAACAACCTGACCTGCATCTACCTGGTGGACTCGGGCGGCGCCAACCTGCCGAACCAGGACGACGTGTTTCCCGACCGCGAGCACTTCGGCCGCATCTTCTACAACCAGGCCAACATGAGCGCCAACGGCATCGCGCAGATCGCGGTCGTCATGGGCTCTTGCACGGCCGGCGGCGCCTACGTGCCCGCCATGAGCGACGAGACCATCATCGTCAAGAACCAGGGCACGATCTTCCTGGGCGGCCCGCCGCTGGTGAAGGCCGCCATCGGCGAGATCGTGAGCGCCGAAGACCTGGGTGGTGGTGATGTGCACACGCGCCTCTCCGGCGTGGCCGACCACCTCGCGCAGAACGACGCGCACGCGCTCGCGCTGGCGCGCCAGGCCGTGGCCACGCTCAACCGCCGCAAGGTCGCCACGCAGGCCCTGCGCGAACCGCGCGCGCCGCTGTACGACCCGAAGGAAATCTACGGCGTGATCCCGGTCGACACGCGCAAGCCCTACGACGTGCGCGAGATCATCGCCCGCGTGGTCGACGGCAGCGAGTTCCACGAGTTCAAGGCGCGCTACGGCGCCACCCTGGTCTGTGGCTTCGCGCACATCGAGGGCATGCCGATCGGCATCGTCGCCAACAACGGCGTGCTGTTCTCCGAGAGTGCGCAGAAGGGCGCGCACTTCATCGAGCTGTGCTGCCAGCGCAAGGTGCCGCTGCTGTTCCTGCAGAACATCACCGGCTTCATGGTCGGCCGCAAGTACGAAAGCGAGGGCATCGCGCGCCACGGCGCCAAGATGGTCACGGCCGTGGCCACGGCGCAGGTGCCGAAATTCACCATCATCATCGGCGGCAGCTACGGCGCCGGCAACTACGGTATGTGCGGCCGCGCCTACAGCCCGCGCTTCCTCTGGATGTGGCCCAACGCGCGCATCAGCGTGATGGGCGGCGAGCAGGCCGCCAGCGTGCTGGCCACCGTGCGGCGCGACGGCATCGAGGGCAAGGGCGGCAGCTGGAGCGCCGAGGAAGAGGCGAAGTTCAAGCAGCCCCTGCTCGACCAGTTCGCGCACCAGTCTCACCCCTACTACGCCAGCGCCCGCCTGTGGGACGACGGTGTGATCGACCCGGCCGACACGCGCCGTGTGCTCGGTCTGGCCCTCTCGGCCACCCTCAACACGCCGATCGGCGAGCCGAAGTTCGGCGTCTTCCGCATGTGAGGGCGCCATGAACCGCACCATCTACGACAACCCCGACCACGAACTGCTGCGCGACCAGGTCGCGCGTTTTCTGGAACGCGAAGTGGAACCGCACGCGGCCGCCTGGGAAGAGACCGGCATGGTGCCGCGCGACGTGCTGCGCCGCATGGGCCAGGCCGGCTTGTTGGGCCTGATGTTCGAGGGCGAGCACGGTGGTGGTGACGCCGACGCGCTGACCAATCTGGTGTTCGCCGAAGCCCTGTCGCAGTCCACCTTCGCCGGCTTCGTCATCACCGTGCTGGTGCACACCGACATGGCCGGCCCGCACCTGCACCACGCGGGCAACGCGGCGCAGAAGGCCAAGTACCTGAAGAGGGTCACGGCCGGCGAGCTGATCACGGCGGTGGGCATCACCGAGCCCGGCGCGGGCTCCGACGTGGCGGGCATCCGCACCACGGCGCGCAAGGAAGGCAACGAATGGGTGCTCAACGGCACCAAGATGTTCATCACCAATGGTGTGCATGCCGACCTGTACTTCGTCGCCGCCAAGACCGGCACCGCGCGCCACGACGTGACCATGTTCATCGTCGAGAAGGGCACACCGGGTTTCTCGGTCGGCCGCGCGCTCAAGAAGACCGGCTGGCTCTCCAGCGACACGGCCGAACTCGTGTTCGACAACGTGCGCATCCCGGAAGAGAACCTGCTGGGCGAGCAGGGCAAGGGCTTCTACTCGGTCATGAAGAACTTCCAGACCGAGCGCATCGCGCTCGCGGCCATGGCCGTCGGCCATTGCACGCAAGCCCTGAGGCTCACGCTGGACTATGTGCGCCAACGCCAGGCCTTCGGCGCCACGCTGTGGGACAAGCAGACCATCCGCCAGCGCGTGTCGATGCTCGACGCGAAGACGCGCGCGGCGCGGCAGTTCATGTACCACTGCGCCTGGAGCGTGACCCAGGGGCACGACATCGTGCAGGAGGTCTCCATGCTCAAGGCCCTCACCGGCGAACTCGTCAACGAGGTGGTGCAGACCTGCCAGCAGTTCCACGGCGGCATGGGCTTCATCCGCGAGACCGCGATCGAGCGCCTGTGGCGCGACGCGCGCGTGCTGGCCATCGGCGGCGGTGCGACCGAGGTGATGCTGGAAGAAGTGGCGAAACGCTATTGATGCAGGACTGAACATGAGCAATGTGATCGATGTGACCCGCCCCACGCCGCACCTGGCGAAGGTGTGGCTCAACCGCCCCGACGTGCGCAACGCCTTCAACGACGACGTGATCGCCGCGCTTACCGCGACCTTCACCGAGCTGGCCCAGGACGAGTCCCTGCGCGTGGTCGTGCTCGGCGCGCACGGCAAGGCCTTCTGCGCCGGGGCCGATCTGAACTGGATGAAGACCATGGCCGGCTACAGCTGGGACCAGAACCGCGCCGACGCTCAGCAGCTGGCCGACATGCTGTGGACGCTGGACCAGTGCCCGGTGCCGGTGGTCGGCCGCATCCAGGGCGACTGTTACGCCGGCGGCATGGGGCTGGCGGCGATCTGCGACGTGCTGGTGGCGGTGGAGGGCGCAACCTTCTGTCTGTCCGAAGCCCGCCTGGGCCTGCTGCCCGCCACCATCAGCCCCTACGTGGCGCGCGCCCTGGGCGTGCAGGCCTCGCGCCGCTACATGGTGACGGCCGAACGCTTCAGCGCGGTGCGCGCGCACGCGCTGGGCATGGTGCACGAACTGGTCACGCCCGAGACGCTGGACGCGAAGGTGGACGAGATCGTGGCCACGCTGGTGGCCAACGGCCCCAAGGCCGCGCGCGAGTGCAAGCGCCTGGTGCGCGACGTGGGCGGCCAGCCCATCACCGAAGCCCTGCGCAGCGAGACGGCGCGCCGCATCGCCGATGTGCGCGCCAGCGACGAAGGTCGCGAAGGCCTGCAGTCCTTCCTGCAGAAGCGCCCGCCCGGCTGGCTGCCGGCGGCCTGACCCGAGGAGGCACCCCATGGCCGACTGGTTCCACACCCTGGGCACGCCCGAGCTGCTGGCGCTGGCGGGCGCGCTCGGCTGGGCCAGCGGTTTTCGCCTGTACGCCGTGGTGTTCCTCGTCGGCCTGGCCGGCGCCATGGGCTGGATGGAGCTGCCCACCGGCCTGCAGGCGCTGCAGCACCCGGTGCTGCTGGGCACGGCCGGCTTCATGCTCTTCGTCGAGTTCTTCGCCGACAAGATCCCGGTGGTCGATTCGTTGTGGGACATGGTCAACAGCGTGGTGCGCATTCCGGCCGGCGCGGCGCTCGCGGCCGGCGTGTTCGGCGCCGACGGCGGCACCGTGGCGCTGGCCGCCGCGCTGCTCGGCGGCTCGCTCGCCGCCACCAGCCAGGCCGCCAAGACCACCACGCGCGCGGCCATCAACAGCTCGCCCGAGCCGTTCTCCAACCTCGGCATGAGCCTGGTCGAGGACGGCCTGGTGGTCGGCGCGGTCTGGCTCGCCACCAGCCACCCGCTGGTCTTCGTCGTGTTGCTCGCGATCACCGTCGTGCTGATGTGGATCGCCACCTGGATGCTCTTCAAGTTCCTGCGCGCGGTGTTCCGCCGCGTGCGCTCCTTCTTCACCGCCACCGCCTAGGAAGTCCCATGTTCCACAAGATCCTGATTGCCAACCGGGGCGAGATCGCCTGCCGCGTCGCCGCCACCGCGCGCCGCCTGGGCGTGAAGACCGTCGCCGTCTACTCGGACGCCGATGCGCGCGCCAAGCACGTGGCCGCCTGCGACGAGTCGGTGCACATCGGCGGCTCGGCGCCCAAGGAAAGTTACCTGCAGTGGGAGCGCATCATCGCCGCCGCCCAGGCCACGGGCGCGCAGGCCATCCACCCGGGCTACGGTTTCCTGAGCGAGAACGAGGCCTTCGCCAACGCCTGCGTGAAGGCCGGCCTGGTCTTCATCGGCCCGCCGTCGTCGGCGATCGAGGCCATGGGCCTGAAGGCGGAGTCCAAGCGCCTGATGGAAAAGGCCGGCGTGCCGCTGGTGCCGGGCTACCACGGTGCCGACCAGGACCCGGCCCTGCTCCAGCGCGAAGCCGACCGCATCGGCTACCCCGCGCTCATCAAGGCCAGCGCGGGTGGCGGCGGCAAGGGCATGCGCGTGGTCGAGAAGAGCGAGGACTTCGCCGCCGCGCTCGCCAGCTGCCAGCGCGAGGCGCGCAACAGCTTCGGCAGCGACGCGGTGCTGATCGAAAAATACGTGCAGCGCCCGCGCCACATCGAGATCCAGGTGTTCGGCGACACGCAGGGCGACTGCGTCTACCTGTTCGAGCGCGACTGCTCGGTGCAGCGCCGCCACCAGAAGGTGCTGGAAGAAGCGCCGGCGCCCGGCATGACGCCCGAGCTGCGTGCCCAGATGGGCGCGGCCGCTGTGGCGGCGGCCAAGGCGGTGAACTACGTGGGCGCGGGCACGGTGGAGTTCATCGTCGAACAGCCCGAGGGCTATGCCCATCCCGAAGCCATGCGCTTCTACTTCATGGAGATGAACACCCGCCTGCAGGTGGAGCACCCGGTGACCGAGGCCATCACCGGCCTGGACCTGGTGGAATGGCAACTGCGCGTGGCCGGCGGCGAGCCCCTGCCGCTGAAGCAGGAAGACCTGCGCATCCACGGCCATGCGATCGAGGCGCGCATCTGCGCCGAGACGCCGGACAACAATTTCCTGCCCGCCACCGGCACGCTCACGGTCTACCGCAAGCCGGCCTGCACCAGCTTCGAGCGTGGCACGGTGCGGGTGGACGACGGCGTGCGCGAAGGCGACACCATCAGCCCGTTCTACGACTCCATGGTCGCCAAACTGATCGTGCATGGCGTCACGCGCGAAGAAGCCCTGTCGCGGCTGGACGCCGCGCTGGCCGAGACGCGCATCGTCGGCCTTTCGACCAACGTGCAGTTCCTGCGCCACGTGGTCACCAGCCGCGCGTTCGCCCAGGCCGAGCTGGACACCGCGCTGATCCCGCGCGAGGCCGCCGCGCTGTTTCACCAGGACAAGGTGGGCCTGCCGCTGGCCGTGGCCGCCGCCGTGGCGCAGACCCTGGTGGCCGAGCGCGCGGTCGAAGGCGCCGACCCGTTCTCGCGCCGCGACGGCTGGCGCCCACACGGCATCACCGTGCGCCGCTTCGATTTCGAGTACCAGGGCGAAGCCCTGCTGGCCCACCTGAGCTACCTGCACGACGGCGCGCTGCAGCTCGCCGTGGGCGAGGTGAACGCCGTGCTGGACTTCGTGGCGCTGCCGGCCGACACCGGCACCCGCATGGACCTGCGCTTCAATGGCCAGCGCCAGACGGTGCAGACCTGGCAGGTGGACGAGAACGTGCATGTGTTCTGCGCCCTGGGCGCGACCCAGATCGTGGAGATCGATGCCCTGGCCCACGCGGGCGAAGCCGCCGCCGAAGGCGGGCGCCTCACCGCACCCATGCCGGGCAAGGTGGTGTCGTTCGCGGTCAAGGCCGGCGACACGGTGACCAAGGGCCAGGCGCTGGCCGTGATGGAGGCGATGAAGATGGAGCACACCATCGCCGCGCCGGCCGACGGCACCGTGGCCGAGCTGCTCTACGCGCCCGGCGACCAGGTCAACGAGGGCGCCGAACTGCTCAAGCTCTCGGTGGGCTGACAGCGCCGCCGCGCGAGGCCGCGTAAGCTCGCCGCATGAACATCACTTTCTGCTGCGTCAACACCCGGGTCGGCCCCTGGCTGGCCGATCTGCGCCTGGCCCTGCCGCAGGCCAACGTCACCGAATGGCAACCCGGCGCGCCCCAGGCCGATCACGCCGTGGTCTGGGCGCCGCCGCAACAATTCATGGACGAACAGCCCGGCCTCAAGGGCCTGTTCAACATCGGCGCGGGCGTGGACGCGCTGCTCAAGCTCAAGCTGCCGCCCGCCGCCAAGGTGGTGCGGCTCGACGATGCCGGCATGTCGGTGCAGATGGCCGAGTACGTGTGCCACGCTGTGATCCGCCACTTCCGCGAGTTCGACGCCTACGAAGCCGACGTGGCGCAGGGCCGCTGGTCTTACCGCAAGCCGCGCCTGCGGGCCGATTTCCCCGTCGGTGTCATGGGTCTGGGCGTGCTGGGCGAGCGCGTGGCCCTGGCCCTGCGCCAGTTCGACTTCCCGGTGCACGGCTGGAGCCGCTCGCCCAAGGTCATCGACGGCGTGATCGGCCACGCGGGCCACGCGGCCTTCGACAGCTTCCTGGCCTCGTGCCGGGTGCTGGTCAACCTGCTGCCGCTCACGCCGGACACACGCGACATCCTCAACCGCGAGACGCTCTCGCGCCTGCGGCCCGAGGCCTACGTCATCAACGTCGCGCGCGGCGACCACCTGGTGGAAGACGACCTGCTCGCGCTGCTGGAGAGCGGCCACCTGGCCGGCGCCACGCTCGATGTGTTCCGCACCGAACCGCTGCCCGCCCAGCATGGTTTCTGGAAACACCCGAAAATCACGGTCACGCCCCACACCTCGGCGCGCACGCTGCGCGAAGAAAGCATCGCCCAGATTGCCGGCAAGATCCTTGCGTTCGAACGCGGGGACCCGATCGCCGGCGTGGTCGATCCGGTGCGCGGGTACTGACCCCCTCGAAAGACCCCCATGAAACTGCCCTCCCGCGTCCAGCTCATCGACGTCGGCCCCCGCGACGGGCTGCAGAACGAGAAGCAGCCGGTGCCTGCGGCCGTCAAGGTCGAGCTGGTGCACCGCCTGCAGGCCGCCGGTCTGAAAGAGATCGAGGTCACCAGCTACGTGAGCCCCAAGTGGGTGCCGCAGATGGCCGACAACCACGAGGTCATGGGCGGCATCCGGCGCCAGGGCGGCGTCCGTTACTCGGTGCTCACGCCCAACCTCAAGGGCTACGAGGCTGCCGTGGCCGACAAGCCGGACGAGATCGTGGTGTTCGGCGCGGCCAGCGAGGCCTTCAGCCAGAAGAACATCAACTGCTCGATCGCCGAGAGCATCGAGCGCTTCGCGCCCGTGGTCGAGGCCGCGCGCGCGGCCGGCATCGCCGTGCGCGGCGCCATGAGCTGCACCGTGGGCTGCCCCTACGAAGGCGAGATTGCGCCCGAGCGCGTGGCCTACCTGGCCGGGCTCATGAAGGGCATCGGCGTGCAGCGCGTGGACGTGGCCGACACCATCGGCGTGGGCACGCCGCGCAAGGTGCAGGCCGCGATGGAGGCCACGCTGAAGCACTACGGCATCGACGACGTCTCGGGCCACTTCCACGACACCTACGGCCAGGCGCTGTCCAACACCCTGGCCGCGCTGGAGATGGGGGTCTGGAACTTCCAGTCCTCCGTGTCCGGCCTGGGCGGCTGCCCCTACGCCAAGGGCGCCACCGGCAACGTGGCGACCGAAGACGTGGTCTACCTGCTGCACGGCATGGGCATCGCCACCGGCATCGACCTCGACGCGCTGGTGGATGCCGGCGTCTACATCAGCGAACAGCTCGGCCGGTCCACCGGCTCGCGCGTGGCCCGCGCATTGCTCGCCAAGCGCGCGGGCTGAAGGAAAGCAATATGGAACTGCAAGTCTGGATGGCGTATTTCGTGGCCTCGTGGGCCATCGCGCTCTCGCCCGGATCGGGCGCGGTGCTGTCGATGACGCACGGCCTGGCCTATGGCGTGAAGAAAACCAGCACGACCATCGCGGGCCTGCAACTGGGGCTGGCGGTGATCCTGCTGGTGGCCGGTGTGGGCGTCGGCGCCTTGCTGCTGGCCTCGGCCACCGCCTTCACCGTGGTGAAGTTCGCGGGCGCGGGCTACCTGATCTGGCTCGGTTTCAACCAGTGGCGAGCCCGCGTGGGCGTGGTGCCCGAGGCGGACGGGGCGGCACCGGCCCAGGTGGCCGTGCCCCTGGCACGCGAGCGCTTCGTCATGGGCTTCTTCACCAACGTGACCAACCCCAAGGGCATCGTGTTCATGGTGGCCGTGCTGCCGCAGTTCATCGACCCCACGCGCGGCCTCGGGTTGCAGTTGCTGATCCTGCTGGCCACCACGGTGGTGGTCGATCTGATCGTGATGCACGGCTACGCCTTCCTGGCCTCGCGCGCCCAGCGCTGGCTGGCCACGGCCCGCGCCCGGCGCGCGCAGAACCGCGTGTTCGGCGGCGTGCTCATGGCCATGGGCGCGAGCCTGCTGCTCGTCAAACGCGCGGCATGAGGAGCGACACCAGCATGTGTGGCGCCGAACTTCAGACCCTGCCCGAGACCGTGCAGCGCGTGGCGCGCGTGCTGCAGGACGCGGGCCATGCCCACGCCCCCGTGATGCTCGATGACGCCGCTCGCACCGCGCAGCAGGCGGCCGACGCCCTGGGCGTGGCCCTGGGCCAGATCGCCAAGAGCATCATCTTCCGCCGCAAGAGCGACGACGCGGCCGTGCTGGTCATCACCTCGGGCGACCTGCGGGTGGACGAGAAGAAGGTGCAGGCCCTGGTCTGCGCCGATGGCGGCAAGCTCGGCCGGGCCGACGCCGACTTCGTCAAGGCGCGCACCGGGTTTTCCATCGGCGGTGTCTCGCCGCTGGCGCACGCGGTGGCGCCCGTCACGCTGATCGACGCGCAGCTCTCGCGCTTCGACGAGATCTGGGCCGCGGCCGGCCACCCGCACGCCGTGTTCCGCCTCAGCCCGGTGGAACTCCAGTCGCTGACCGGCGCGCCGGTGCACGACGTCACCGTGGCGGCCTGAACCCATGGCCCTGGAGACCCCCGCGATCACCCTTCAGGCCGCGCGCCGCCGTGCCGGGCTCCGGCCGGGCGTGCCTTCGCCGTGCATCTCGGTCTGCGAAATGGACGAGGCCCGCAGCCGCTGCAAGGGGTGCTTCCGCACGCTGGAGGAAATCGGTTTCTGGAGCCGTGCCAGCGATGCGGACAAGTTGGTGATCTGGCAGCAGATCGAAGCCCGGCAACTGGCCCCCTGATGCCCTCGCACACGAGATCTTCATGACCGATATCACCTTCTTCTACGACCCGATCTCGCCCTACGCCCATCTGGCGTTCGAGCGGCTGCCCGAAGCCCTGATGGGCCACAGCGTGCAGGTGCGCTACCGGCCCGTGCTGTTCGCCGCGCTGCTCAAGGCGCATGGCCAGCTGGGCCCGGCCGAGATCCCGGCCAAGCGCGACTGGACCTACCGCCACGTGAGCTGGCTCGGGCACCACCACGGCGTGGCGCTCGACATGCCGGCCGCGCACCCGTTCAACCCGCTGCCCCTGCTGCGCCTGGGCCTGGCCTGCGCGACGGACGATGCGCCGGGCGAGACCAACCGCTACGTCACCGAGCTGCTGTTCCGCCATGTCTGGCGCGGCGGGCTCGACGCCGCCGACCCGGCGCGGCTGGCCGAGTTGCAGGCCCTGCTGCAGGACCACATGGCGCAGCGCGGCAAGCTCTGGAACGCGCCCGACAGCGAGGTGGTCAAGCAGCGCCTGCGCGCCAACACCGACGAGGCGCTCGCGCTTGGCCTGTTCGGCGTGCCGGCGATGGTGGTGGACGGCCGCGTGTTCTGGGGACAGGACGCCCTGCCCATGCTGCGCGCCTACCTGGACGGCGATGCCTGGTTCGACACCCAGTGGGACGCGGCGGCGCAGCGGCCCGAAGGCGTGCGCCGGTCTCAGACGGGCTAGCCGCCGGGCCGCTCCCAAGGCAGGCCCAGCCCCCTTTGGGGGGGCAGCGACCCGCGCAGCGGCGGAGCGTGGGGGATCTTAAGTTTGAAAAGCTGCGGCCACGCCCATCACCTCGCCGGTGTGGGAGGCTTCATACCCTTTGAGCGCGGCCACGCGCGAGCGGAATGCCGGTGAGCGCAGCACCGTGAGCACCGGGCGCAATTCCGCGCGGTCCAGCGCGTCGGCCGGCAGCGCGAAAAAATAGCGCTCCTTCAGCAGGGGGATGAAATGCAGACCGAAGCGGTGCG
>Ga0247822_10001000_pt1 | contig 16616 bp, 8 predicted proteins | sample 13C_Cellulose_Da_FD_192423 | JGI IMG/M metagenome (GOLD analysis project Ga0247822, IMG submission 192423) | Soil microbial communities from agricultural site in Penn Yan, New York, United States - 13C_Cellulose_Day30 | ecosystem: Environmental > Terrestrial > Soil > Agricultural land | place...
CCACGCCATAAACCCGCTCGGCTTCATCGGCGGAGAACAACCCGCGCGACACGTCGCGCTCGACCAGTTCGGCTTCGCGTAGCAGCGGATCGCCCCAACCGCCGCCATTGCTGACGCTCAACATCAGCGTATCGCCCTCATCGAGATGGATGCCATCCTGGTGGCACGCCAGCGGGTCGACCCGCCCGTCCGCTGAGCGGCGGACCTGGAACTGAGTAATATTGCCTGGCATTCCGCCGGCCGACCCGGCGATCGGCAGTCGCTCGCGATTGCCCATAATCGTGAGGCTCAATTCGCGGGTGCCGTCCACGGTAAATGCGAAGGATGTGGGACGGCCCGAACAAAATTCTCCGGCCCCGCCCGTACCGGTGCGAAGCTCGCGGCGTTCGAACTTGATGGGATACCAGGATTCCATCACTTCGACATCGACCAGATCGATCAGTTGTCCGTTCCCGACCAGTTCGCGGGAAAACTCGATCCCATCGCGATTATGCGCCGCCGATGCTCCGCCAAGCGCGCCTTCCAGCATCAGCCACCCCTGCGGCTCGCCCTTCAGGCCAAGACCGGAGAGGGTGTGCAGCGCCGACCCCGAGCTTGAGGTCGGCCCCGACACCTCGCTGCGGGCGCGCGAATTCGGCGACGCGGCAATAGCCAGGTTGAGAGCGCGAACGGCCACCTCCATGGCATTTTGCCCCACTTCCAGATGCGGTCCTCCGATAGGCGCGGGAGGCTGCGCATCGAGAATGGAGCCCGGATCGGTCACGACCTCGAAAGCCCGGAACAGGCCCTCGTTGAATGGCAGGCCGAGTGCGAGATAGGGTGCCAGGCCCACGCCGAGCAGACTCTTGATGACATCGGGCTTGGAATTGAAATAATGTTTTGTCTGCGGCGACGCGCCCCGGAAATCGAAAATCAGGCGCCCGTCCTCAACCGTCAGCGCGCACGGCACGTGATAGAATTCCTCGGTCCATTCGGTCCAGCTGCGGGTCGTGTAGACGCCGGGCTCGAGTTCCGCCACGCGGCGGCGCACCTCGGCCTCGGTAAGATCCGACAATGTCCTGACGGCCTCCTGGAAGACATCTTCGCTGTAGTCGGCGATGACGCGAAGCACCTGATTCTGGACCACCGTGGCTCCAGCGATCAGCGAGCGCATATCCATTTCGACGACGTCGGGAAGACGAACATTGTTGCGCAGGATCGCCCAGATGTCCCCCTGCTCTTCGCCGCGCCGGAACAGACGGATGGGCGGCATGCGGAAGGCTTCCTGATACACTTCGGTCGCCGACGTTGAAAAGGACCCCGGGACCATGCCGCCCATGTCCATCATGTGCGCCGATGCGCCGACCCACGCTGCCAGCCGCCCTTCGAGGAAGATGGGAATATGGACGATCACGTCCTGAGCATGGAGACCGCCGCCATTATAGGGATCGTTGACAAGAAATACGTCACCCTCGGCCACCGTATCCCCGTGGCGCTCCTTGATGACCCGGATGCCCTTGCCGCCGATGTGGAATGCGATCTGCACTTTGCCACCGCCAACGATCAGGTCCCCTTCAGCGCTGTATATCGCGCAGGAGCAATCCTTGGATTCGGCAACCACCGGACTGATGGCGTTGCGGATGATCGTGCGCGCACCATCGCCCGCGATGGCCTCAAACTTGCAGCGCAGCACCTCAAGAAGAATCGGATCTATCATGCCTTAGGTTCCTCGGTGATTTCGGCTGGATCCGCCGCAGTAGCCGCAGTCCCGTCCGAAAACGTCTACCCATTCATCGAGCAGCGATTGAACTTGCGATCCATCGCGGCCTCGTTTTCACGCAGCTAAATGATGTCTGAGGGCACCAGCTGTCAAGCATTTACTTGACGAGCATCAAATATAAGGCGATCACACGTCCCTGGAGAGCTGGCCGGATCGCAAGGTAATGATTGCGGAAACAAGGTGCCGGTGCTCGTGGGATGGGAGAATATTGGGACATGCTGCCCCCGCAACAAATCGCCGTAATCGTCGGCATCGGCGAGATAACCGATCGCAACCGCGAGCCAGCTGACGTGGCCGAGCCGACCGAGCTCATCGCACGAGCATTGCGCGCCGCCGGTGAAGACGCGGGCGAAGGATGGCTCGACCGCCTTGATTCGATCGACCTCGTCGCGCTGACGAGCTGGCGCTACCGGGATCCTGTTCGCGACATATGCACCCGTCTCGCGATTTCGCCGGCTATTGCTACGAACAGCCGGAGGGGAGGGGAAACGCCGGTCAGGCTGCTCTACGAAGCCGCCCTAAAGGTGGTCAGCGGCGAGCGCCGCGCCTGCGCCGTGGTCGGCGGAGAGGCTGCCAACGCCCGCGCGCGGGCGCGCAAGGGGCGCGTAGAACTGCCCTGGACGCCCATGCCTTCGCCCGCTGAAACCGCTGATTTCCTTGGACTATCGACGGTCCGCAGCCCGCTTGCCGAACGCTACGATATGCTCGAGCCCTCGCGCATCTATCCCTTGTACGAGACCGCAAGCCAAGCGGCATGGCTGCAAACTCCCGCTGCCGCGCATCGCGAGTCGGCCCGGCTCTGGGAACGCTATGCGAGCGTAGCGAGCGACAATCCCTCCGCCTGGATTCGGAATGCGCCCGACGCTGCGACCATCGGGACAATTGGTCCTGACAACCGGCTGCTCAACTGGCCTTACCCCAAGCTGATGGTGGCCAACCCTTCGGTAAATCAAGCGGCCGCCTTCATCGTCACATCACTTGCCGAGGCCCGCGCCGCCGGGGTCGACGAGGCGAAGCTGGTCTATATTCTGGACGGCGCATCGGCAAACGAACCCGATGATTTCCTGCATCGGGACCGTTATGACCGCAGCGCAGCGCAAGAAGCCGTGCTCGGCAATATCGTCGAGCGCGCCGGCGGGGTCGAGTCGATCTCGTTCATGGAACTCTACAGCTGCTTTCCGGTCGTACCCAAAATGGCGCTGCGTTTCATGGGCATCGACCCTGCGGCGGCGGCACCGAGCGTGACAGGAGGACTGACGTTCTTCGGCGGGCCGCTGCACAATTATATGAGCCACGCGATCTGTGCGATGGTCCGTGCCTTGCGATCGAGCGACGCGGCGACCGGACTCCTTTATGGCCAAGGTGGTTATGTTACCAAGCATCGGGCCGTCCTGCTTGGGACCGGGGCGCCAGAAGCCGCCTTGCGATCGGACCCTTCGGTTCAGCGAGAAGCCGATGCCCTGCGCGGACCGGTACCCCTGCTTTGCCCCGATTATACAGGGCCCGCCACGATCGAAGCCTATACGGTGAAATATGCCCGCGACGGCGAACCGGTGGATGGAACGCTGGTTTTGCGAACACCCTCCGGCGATAGGACGATGGCCAGCGTGCCCGCCGATGATCGCGGAACCTTGGCGCTCCTGCAGTCATGTGAGCGCAGCGCGGTGGGGCTGACCGGGACCGTGACCTTCGAGCCCGACGGCCGTGCTTGCTGGGCTCCCCTGCTTGATGCGGCTCGCGAGCGCCGCGAGGTGGCATCGTGACCGATGCGGCGAACAGCCTGCCCTTGGCGGGGCTGCGCGTTCTCGATCTCGTCGAGGGCGCGCCGGGATCCATCGGGCGGCTCTTGGCCGAATGGGGTGCAACAGTCGTCCGGGTCGAGCCCCGCGCAGGTGGTGCGGACCGATATGCCGAACCGCGCGTAGGTGAGCTTTCGATTTCCTTCGCCGTCGCAAACTTCGGCAAGGCCTCGGTCGCGCTCGACCTCGATCGGCCCGAAGACATGGCGCAGTTCTCGAAGCTCGCACGCTCTGCGGACATATTGCTTGAGGATGCTGGACTCCGCCGAGGGCACGGTGCGGAGCTGGATATCGAAGAGCTGCGTCGCTCCAATCCTGGCCTTGTCGTTCTGTCGCTCAGCGGTTTCGGGAGGACAACGAGTTTCGCGGGGTGGCAAGCGACCGACCCGGTCCTCCATGCGATGAGCGGCGAACTGTCGCGGTCGGGTCTGCCCGAGCGCGAACCTCTCCTTCCTCCCGGAGACCTCGCGATACAATGCGCCGCGAGCCAGGGACTGCTCGCCGTGCTAGCTAGCCATTTCGGCAGCCTGCTCGGAGGAGAAGGTGACTGGCTCGACCAATCACTTCTGGATGGTGCAGCGGCGGCGCTCGATCCGGGTTACGGCAGCTCCGGCAGCGCTGCTCAGGGCGTGCCGGCCAGCAAGCTGCCCCGCGGCAGGCCCGAGGCACGGTTCCAATATCCCATCATCGCCTGCGCCGATGGCTACGTCCGCATCTGCATGCTGGCGCCGCGTCAGTGGCAGGCGATGTTCGACTGGCTGGGCCGACCCGAAGAATTTGCCGATCCGATATTCAACACGCTGCGCGCGCGTTACAAGTCGAAGACGCTGATCCCGCGTATCGCGGCACTGTTCGCCGACAAGAGCAGCGCTTACTTACAGGTTGAAGCGCAGAAGCGCGGCCTTCCGCTTTCGCCGGTCGTTGCGCTGGATCAGGCTTTGTCGGCGCCGCAGTTTGCCAGTCGAAGCGCCTTGGTCGATGTCGAAATTGCGAGCGGTATCGTCGCCACCGTGCCCAATGGCGTGGTCGAGTTCGACGGAAATCGCGCTGGGCTGGCCGGTGGCCCACCGGCGATTGGAAGTGGGCAGGACGCCATCATTCAAGGCTGGCCGACGCGCCCCGCCCGCGCGCCTATCGATACCACCCGCGACGCAGGGCTGCCCCTGGCGGGACTGCGAGTCCTCGACTTGGGAGTGATCGTCGTCGGCGCCGAGACAGGGCGGTTGCTCGCCGATCTCGGTGCGGAGGTCATCAAGATCGAAAATGCGAGCTTTCCCGACGGAAGCCGTCAAACCCGCGGCGAGCCGATCAGCGTTAGCTTCGCCGTCGGTCATCGAAATCAGCGCAGTCTCGGCCTCAATTTGCGGTCCGAAGAAGGGAAAAATCTGTTTCGCGACCTGGCGGCCAAAGCGGATGTAATCCTTTCCAACTTCAAACCGGGAACATTGGAATCGCTGGGTCTGGCACCCGAAACGCTGCTCGCCATCAACCCGCGGCTGGTCCTCGTCGATAGCTCGGCCTTTGGGCCCACCGGTCCCGAAAGCCGTCGTATGGGCTATGGCCCGCTGGTTCGGGCGGCGGCGGGATTAAGCCTGCAATGGCGTTATCCGGACGACCCTGCGAGCTTCAGCGATGCTCTGACGGTGTATCCGGATCATGTCTGCGGGCGAATTGGCGCCGCCGGCGTCATCGCGCTGCTGCTGCGCCGGCTGCGAACGGGTGAAGGCGGCACGCTGAGCATCGCCCAGGCCGAGGTCATGCTGGGACATATGGCGCCCGAGATCCTGCGGGTCTCGGCGCAGTCCCAGGGGCATGATGTCGGCGCGCACGGGCTACCCGATGTGCCATGGGGGGTCTTCGCTTGCGCTGGCGAAGACGAGTGGTGCGTTATTACCGTTCGCGACGATGCGGACTGGCAAGCGCTCTGCCGCGTACTTGGACACGCCGATCTGGCCGGAAACGCGGCCCTCGCCGATCGTCGCGGACGGCTTCAAGCCCGGGGGGTCATCGAAGCCGCGCTGCAGGACTGGCTTTCCGACCGCACGCCCGACGTGGCTGCGCGTGTGTTGCAGGCTGAAGGCATTCCGGCGGCGCCCATGTTGCGCGTAGCAGACCTGCCCTCACACCCCTATTTTCGCGAGCGCGAATTTCTTCGCCTTGTCTCGCACCCTCTTATCGACGAACCCTTTTACGCGGAGAACTTCGTCTCGCACGCGCAGCGGTTGCCGAGGCCGCCGCAATGTCCCGCGCCGGTGCAGGGCGAGCATAGCATCGCCTTGGCCAGAGAGTTGCTCGGCCTCGACGAGCGAACCATCGAACAGCTGGTTGATGCTGGGGCACTTGAGACAGCCGGCAAAGCGGCGGTCGCGGCCAGTCCGTAAGCAACGAACTCTGCGCGGGTCAACGGGCCATACAAACAAGACAATATGATAATTTCCGGAGAGAGACATTGACCCACGCCGCAAGCGACGCCGCCTCTGAACCGGCAGGCGAATTCCGACAAAACTGGGCCCTGATGATCGCGTCGGTTTTCGGTTGCGCTCTGGGCATGGCCGCGATCGCAACCCATTCGATCGGACCATTCATAAAGCCGATAGAGGCGGAGATGGGCTGGAGCCGCACGGCCATCCAGGCTTCGCTCTTCTTCGGCCAGGCGCTCAGCGCGATCGGCGTCATCTTCACGGGGATTTTGCTCGAGCGCATATCCAGTCGATCGCTGGCGCTGATCGGCATGGCCGGCACTGGCCTGGGCTTCATCATCGCGTCGTTTTCGGACAGCCTCATATTGTTTTACGCGGGTTATGGCGTGGCTGCATTGATCGGCTCGGGTGCGGGGTTCATCATCTGGTCGCGCGCGATCGCCACACGTTTCCATAAACGGCGGGGACTCGCACTTGCGATCGCCCTTTCCGGCACCGGCATATCGGGTGCGGTTCTTCCGCCAGTGCTGGTCTGGACCATCGCGACTTATGGCTGGCGGATGGGCTATATCGCGCTTGCGGCCTTTCCGTTGCTCATTGCGCTGCCGGTCATTTTCTTGCTTTTTCGTCCGAACGACGACGACATGAAGGGGGTTGGCCAGGACGCAACGAAGGCGTTGCCGCAGCCGGTGCGGACAATCGATATTTTCTCCAATTACCGCTACTGGGTGATCCTTGTTTCGGTGTTCTGCGTGTATTTCTCGGTCGTCGGGATCCTGCCCAATCTGATCCCGGCACTGACCGATGCTGGCATCGCGGCCGAGCGCGCAGCAATGGCGCAGGTCGCCCTGGCCCTCGCGATGATTGTCGGGCGGCTGCTCGTCGGTCATCTGTCTGACCGCTTCTGGGCTCCTGCGGTGGGAGCGCTGTTCCTCACGCCAGCGGCAGTGGGCTGCTATCTCCTGATGGCGGAGCCCACCTTCCCGGTCGCGATCATGGCGGCTATCCTGATTGGCGCCGCGACGGGGGCCGAGCTCGACCTGATGGCGCTCCTGACCTCGCGCTATTTCAAACCGCATTACTTCGCGCGCACCTATTCCTACCTGTATGCAGCCGTTGCCGTTGCCGGAGGAACGGCACCGATGGCGTTCGCAGCCATTTACGATCGAACCGGCAGCTATGACAGCAGCTTTGCCACCGCGTGCGTCATGTTCCTGATCGGCGGGCCATGCCTGTTGTTGCTCGGCAAATATCCCGAACACGCGCAGCCGGAATACCCACAGGCGGTCCCTGCCCCCGGCTGAGCGATTGGCCGGGAGCGCCAGATCAGAAGCGTTCGATCACCAGGGCTGGTGCCATGCCACCGGCAGCGCACATCGTGACCACGCCACGCTTGAGATCTTGCCGCTCGAGCTCGTCGAGCAAGGTGCCAACCAGCATGACGCCGGTCGCGCCGATCGGGTGACCCAGCGAGATGCCCCCGCCATTGACGTTCACCTTGTCGCGATCCAGCGAGAGGTCACGGATGAACTTTTCCGGCACGACCGCGAAGGCCTCATTCACTTCCCACAGGTCGATGTCCGCAGGCGTCAGCCCCGCCTTTTTGAGGACTTTCCGGGTAGCGGGAACCGGGGCATTGAGCATGAGCGTAGGGCTGTCACCCATTTCCGCCATCGCGACAACGCGAGCGCGGGGCACAAGGCCATGCGCGCGGGCGTAGTCGGGCGACGCCAACAATAGCCCACCGGCGCCGTCCACCACGCCCGAAGAATTGCCGGCGTGGTGGACATGCTTGATGTCGAGGTCGGGATAAACCTGCAGGATCAGATCGCCAAAAGTGGTGCCATCGCTGTCGAATGCCGTGTGAGCCACATCTGCGAAGGACGGGGTAAGCGCCGCGAGTCCATCGCGCGTGGTTTGCGGCCGCGGATATTCGTCATGGTCCAGCGCCAGACTACCGTCTTCGTGATAGACGGAAATCAGCGAGCGATCAAAACGCCCTTCGGCAATCGCCCGCGCGGTCCGCTGCTGGCTCTGATAAGCAAGCTCGTCGAGCGCTTCGCGGTCAATCTCCTCCAGAGTCGCAATGGCATCGGCGCAAAGTCCCTGGTTCGTCTGCGGGTGGCGCGCCCGCAGTCGCCGGTTTCCCGCGTCCGGCAGCGACGGAACGGCAGGATCACGCGGCAGCAATTTGCGATAGGACATGAGTTCGGCGCCGCCAGCGATGTTGAGGTCCTCCATCCCGGCCATGATCTTGGCGGCGCAAAGGCCGACCGCGGTCAGGCTCGAGCCGCAAAAGCGGTGAATGGTTATTCCGCTCGCGCGGGGATCGTAGCCGGCGTCCAGCGCAGACATCCTGCCCAGATCATTGCCTTGCTTGCCTGACTGCTGACCGTTGCCCCAGATAATGTCGTCCACGTCCGCGGTATCGATACCGGTGCGGTCGGCGAGCGCGCGCAGGACTGCGGCGCCAACTTGTTGCGGATGGATATCGGCGAGTGCCCCTTTTCCGATTTTGCCGATGCCCCTCGGGGTCCGGCAGGCATCTATGATCCACGCTTCCTGCATTGTCCTGCTCCCTTGCCAAGAGGCCGTTTGGCGCGATTCCTGTCACGCTTTCGGCCACTTTTTTCCATGCGATCCGGCCGAGTCCGCCCTGAACGCGTAACGTCTGATAATCACTAACTTGACGATTATCAAATAAATTGCTTTGTGTATCTGAGCCCGATGGGGACGAATCATGGCGCGCGCTGTTTTCAGCGAGACGCCGAAAATGGGAAAGGATGGGCCATGCATTTCGAACTGGCCGAAGAACATCAGATGGTGAAAGAGCTCGTCACGAAGTTCGTTCGCGACTTCATGATGCCGCTCGAAACAGCCGTGATGGAGCGTGAGGCGGCCGGCAAGGAAATGTACCTCACCAAGGAGGAGCAGGCCTCGCTCGACGCCAAAGCTGGCGAACTCGGTCTGTTCGGCCTCGACGCGCCGGCGGACGTCGGCGGGACCGACCTGCCGGTGGTCGCGATGGTCGGCGTCGAAGAAGCGCTTGGCTACACGGTAACCCCATATGTCCTGCCGCCCGACTCTCCCAATTTGCGCATGTTGATTGCCACCGTCGACGATCGGCAGCGCGAAGCCTATTTGGAGCCGCTCGTCGCGGGCAAGACCAAGTCCGCGATCGGCATCTCGGAGCCTGGCGCGGGTTCCGACCCGGCAATGATGAAGACGCGGGCTGTCCGAGATGGCGATGATTGGATCATCAACGGGCGGAAGATCTGGATCACCTACGCCGACGAGGCCGACTTCACGATCGTCATGGCGGTGACCGACGTGGAAAAGGGCGCGCGTGGAGGCATGAGCGCGTTCCTGGTCGATCGCAACACGCCCGGTTTCAATGTGCTGCGGCGGATCCCGATGCTCGGCGGTCAATCGACCTATGAAATCGCCCTGGAGGACTGCCGGGTCGCAGGCTGGAAGCTGCTCGGCGTTGAAGGCCAGGGGTTCGCGCCGATGCAGACTCGGCTTAGCACGCGGCGCATCCAGATGGCAGCCTGGTCGATCGGTATGGCGCAACGCGCGCTAGACATGCTTGTCGACTACGCGCCTCAGCGCCAGACATTCGGCGCGCCGCTTTCTGAGCGTCAAGCCATCCAATTCTGGGTTGCGGAGGCTGCGACCAATATCCACGCCGCCCGGCTGATGGCCTATGATTGCGCCTGGAAACTCGACAATGGACAGGATGTTCGTTCCGAGATCAGCATGATCAAATGGTATGCCACCGAAATGGCCTTCACTGTTGTCGATCATGCGATGCAGGCGTTTGGCGGGATGGGCATGACCAAGGAAGTCCCGCTTCAGCTGATGCAGGCCAAGCTCCGTACGATGCGGGTCTACGACGGTCCGACCGAGATCCACAAGTGGGTCATCGCGCGCAACCTGCTCGGCACGCGCAAGTAGCGCCGGGACGGGAGCGCCGATCATGACGTTTGCAGTACGGGTCGCAGAGCAACGATTTCTCCTGCGGCATGTCGCGGGGATTCACGATCTCATCGGCCGGGATCGCTTTGCCGGTCTCGACGAGGAACTGATCGGCGCGATTGTCCAGGGCAGCGCCGAATTTGCAGAAAGCGCCTTCGCACCTCTGCAGCGGATCGGGGACGACCCGGGCCCGCGCTGGGCGGCGGGCAAGGTGGTCATGCCCGCCGGTTTCCGCGAAGCCTATGCCGATTTCATCGAGAGCGGGTGGGGGACGATCGCGGCGCCGGTGGACTATGGAGGCCAGGGCCTTCCCTTCAGCCTCGCTACGCTGGTGCTGGAGAATCTGAGCGCGGCAAACCTCGGCTTTGCAGCCTGCCCGACGCTGACCGCCGGAGCAATCGAGGCTATCGAAGCCCATGGCTCGGAAGAGCAGAAAGCGCGCTGGCTGCCCAAGCTTATCAGCGGCACCTGGTCGGGCACGATGAACCTCACCGAGCCGCAGGCGGGCTCGGACGTCGGCGCCCTTCGAACCATGGCGGTGCCAGCCAGCGACGGCCGCTATCGCATTACGGGCCAGAAAATTTTCATCTCTTTTGGCGAACATGATCTCACCGAGAATATCGTGCATCTCGTGCTGGCGCGTCTTCCGGATGCGCCTGCCGGATCGAAGGGCATCTCCCTGTTCATCGTCCCGCGGCAGCGTGTCGAGGACGACGGCGCCTTGGGCGTCCCGAACGACGTGCGCTGTGCCTCGATCGAGCACAAGCTGGGCCTCCATGCTTCGCCTACCTGTATCATGGCCTATGGCGACGCGAGCGACTGTCTTGGGGAGCTGCTTGGCGAACCGAATGGCGGCCTGCGCGCAATGTTCACGATGATGAACAATGCACGGATCAATGTCGGCAATCAGGGTGTCCAGGTGGCGGAACGGGCGCGGCAGCGGGCGCTGGCCTATGCCTGCGACCGCATCCAGTCACCGCGGGCCGACCGTAGCTCCGGCACCGCGCCTGTCGCAATCATCGGACACCCCGACGTTCGCCGGATGGCACTGCGGATGAACGCCCTGACCCAGGCAGCGCGTGCGTTGCTATACTATGCTTCGGGGCTGAACGACCGGGCACGGTCCGGCGACCGCGGTGCGGCGGTCCGTGCAGACCTGCTCGTTCCGCTCGTGAAATCCTATGGCTCGGACGTCGGCTGCGAAGTTGCATTGCTCGGGGTAAAGATTCACGGGGGCATGGGTTTCATCGAGGAAACCGGCGCCGCACAACATTATCGCGATGCCCCGATCATGCCGATTTACGAGGGCACGAACGGCATTCAGGCGGCGGACTTCGTGGGACGCAAGCTGGTCGGCGACGGGGGAGCGGGCATAACGGGCCTGATCGACGAGATCATGGGCGACGAACTCGGCTCTCCGGAACTCAAACCTTTGGCCGCGGCCGTCAGGTCCATCTCTCGCTGGATGCTTGCCGCTTCGGTCAACGATCGGCTTGCCGGAAGCTATGCGTTCATGACGATGGCGTCGGTCCTGACCGCCGGCTGGCTGATGAGCCGTCAGGCCCGGCTGGTCGATGATATCGCGGATGGACAGGATTTTGCCGAAGGTAAGCGGGCGGCGGCCCGCTTCTATCTCCGCTGCATCATACCCGAAGCACTCGGGCTCCGCGCCGCAGCGCTCGCCGGCGCAGAGCTGCTTTACGATCCGTCGAACGAAGCGCTTTTAGCGTGATTGCTCGCCCCCTGACCTGGCACTGCGCCATTCGCAATTTTTGAGGAGATGAAGTGATGAGCAAGACAGTCGAGATCTGGAGCAGCCTGACTGCTCCTGGCAGCAGTCAGGATCCTCGCATGGTGGCGAAGCGAGCGCAGCGCCTCGAGAAGGATGGCTGGAGCGGCGGAGCATTCCCGGATTCCCAGCTTATCGCCGGAGAGGCCTTCGCGACCCTGGCATGGTGCGCGGCGAAGACCAGCACGCTGAAGCTCGGCACAGGCACCAGCAATCCGTCCACTCGCCATCCGTCCGTACTCGCCGGCGCTGCCGCCACCGTCCAGGCCATATCCGAGGGCCGCATGACGCTGAGCATCGGTCGCGGCGATTCATCGCTCGCCTATATCGGCGCGCCGCCCGCCTCTCTCGGCATCTTTGAGAAGGCGCTCGCGACGATCCGGACCTATTTGGCCGGTGAGGACGTCTCGGCTGAAAATGCCGTCCAGTTTCTTCTCGAGAAGCGCGACTTCAGCAATTTGGCGATCGGCGAGTCGCCGGAGTCGAGCCCGCTCAAATGGCTGCCCGACGACTATGCCCCCCCCGAGCTGGAAGTTGCAGCAACAGGCCCGAAGGTGATCGCCATCGCCGCGCGTCACGCGGACCGCATCGGTCTGGCGCTCGGCGCGAGCGTCGAACGCCTGACATGGGCAATCACCACCGCGCGCGAAGAACTCGAGCGGATCGGCCGGGATCCCGCGCAGCTCAAATTTGGTGCCTACATCCCATGTTACCCCCATGCGAACCACCAGCTCGCGCGCGATCTGTCGCAAGGCATGGTGGCCTCGATGAGCCGCTTCTCGGTGATGAACAAGCAGGTCGTCGGCCCGGTAACCGACCAGGAGCGCGCCAATCTCGAACGCGTCGCGTCAACGTACGATATGAAGAATCATGGGGCTAACAGCAGCAAGCAGTCGGAGGTTCTTGACCCCGAATTCATCGACAAGTTCGGCTTGGTGGGCGACCCGGCGGTTTGCGTTGAGCGGATTCTCGAACTCCGCGACCTTGGTATCGACAAGTTCATGCTGTGGACCGCGGACACCGAAGGCGTTCCGGGCGAGAGCTATGCCTGTGCCGTCGAGGAGGTCCTGCCGAAAGTGATCGCGATGACGTAAGCCTTCGATAAGCGGATCGAGACCGTCTAACGGATCGGTGCGATCACCGGCGGCCCACCAAAGGCTTTTCCAGAATCATGTTGGCAGCTGATCATTAGCGCGAAGGGGCGCGTCATTTGTGGAGCCGGCGCGCGACGTGCCAGCTCCGCAAATGCGCAAGAATTGGAACATTTCCCAGGTTTCCGGCTCATCGAGCTACGAATCTACTTGCAGTCCGTCAACTTTGTTACTTGACACACTTCAAGCAAAATCTATTCTCCCGAGCGAATCATCAGAAAAAAAGATGAAGCATTGGGAGACGGGATATGCGGAGCTGCGCTGCGAGCACGGGCTTGTGTCTATTTGGGTTTTTGCTGGCATCGGCCAGTGCGTCCGCGGTCGCACAGACAAGCGAACAGCCAAGCGCCGCGGAAGCAAATACCGACAATTCGGGCGACATCATCGTGACAGCCCGAAAGCGCGACGAAACGTCGCTCGCGGTTCCGGTTGTCCTGACCGCGGTCAGCGCAGACCAACTCGACAAGCGCGGCATCAACACCATCGACAGCCTGACAAAGCTTGTGCCAACACTCGTCTCCGGCGAAGGGGGCGGGGCACAGCAGGGCATTGTTGCAATTCGCGGCGTGTCGGGATCCGAGAGCAATCCCACCGCTGACCAGGCTGTTTCTTTTAACATCGATGGCGTCCAGGTGGCGCGCGCGAGCGTGCGCCGGATGGCGATGATGGACCTTGCGCAAATCGAAGTCCTGAAGGGCCCGCAGGCCCTATTCTTCGGCAAGAACAGCCCGGCCGGCGTCATTTCGATCAAAAGCGCGGATCCGACACAAAGCTTCGAGGGCAAGTTCAGCCTGGCCTATGGTGTCGTCGGCCGCGAAGTGACGGGCGAGGGCTTCGTATCGGGGCCGCTCACACCCACATTGGGTGCGCGCGTCGCTTTCTACGGGTCGAACCTCCATGGATTTGGCGAAAACCTGATCAGCCCGAGCAATATCTACGCTCCCTCCAACCGCAACAGCGGCGCGTCCGAAGAATATGCGGTTCGCGGCACGCTGAAATTCGACCCCACCGATCGCCTATCTGCGACGTTGCGGGCGAACTACTCATCGCTGTCGACAAATGGACCGTTCGATAACAGCCAGCTCTTAGATTGCCCGCTTGGCACACCGCAGTTCGGCGACCCTATCGCGTGCGAAGCCGACGATGAGACTTATATCGGGGCGAGCGGCCCCGTGGCGGGAACGATCAATCCGCGCATTGGCGATGGCGACCCGTTCCTGAAGCAGCGCCAGGGGCTTTACAGCCTCAACCTCGACTATGATCTGACCGACACCCTTCATTTGGCTTCGATCACGGGCGTCTATGATCTCAAGACGCGGATCGTCGATAACACCGTTCCAACCGCCAACCCGACCTTTATCCGACCCGCTGCCATCGAGCTCAACTTCAACGAATTTTCGCAGGAACTGCGCCTCCAGAGCAGCTTCGACGGAGTTCTCAATTTTCTGACCGGCGCGCATTACTCGACCAGCGACATCTACAGCTACACCCAAACATTCTCGAACGCGGCGGTGCCCGTCGTCGGCAGTTCGTGGGATATCATCCAAAAGGGTGAGGCCTATTCGGTTTTCGGGCAGTTGATCGTACAACCGGTGGAAATCGTCGAGATCAGCGCAGGCGGTCGCTATTCGCACGAAACCAAACGGCTCACCCGTGCCAAATCAGGCCCGCAGCTTCTCGACCGGACGCTGGTCGCATCCGACATGACCTGGACCAATTTCTCGCCCGAGGCGACTGTCGCGATCCGCCCGAACAGCAAGACAACGATTTTCGGCTCCTATAAGGAAGGGTTTCTGTCGGGCGGGTTCAACGCGCCGAGCGTCGCAAATGGCGCGGATGTTCGCTATGATCAGCAAACGATCGCAGGCTTCGAGGGTGGCCTGAAGGCGCTCCTTCTCGACAACAAGCTGCGCCTCGATCTGACAGCCTATAGTTACAAGCTCAAAGGCCTGCAGGTTTCGACGAGCGTGAACGGCGTGCTGACGACCGCGAACGCCGGCAAGGTTTCGCTGAAGGGCGTAGAGCTCTCCCTGCATTACACGACGCCGATCGAAGGCCTCAGCCTCAATGCGGCAGGCGCCTACACCAAGGGCGTTTTCGATGAATATACGGTGGCATGCTATCGCGGGCAAACGGTGGCCATGGGCTGTGATTTCGGCACCAGGAACGCTGCAGGTCTCTTCACGCTGCAGGACCGCTCAGGCCAGCGGATGATCCGCTCGCCGAAGTGGACGCTGAACGGCGGTATCTCTTACGCGACGGAATTCGAGAGCGGCGCCAGGCTCAACCTGTCGACCGACGTCGCCTATAATAGCAGCATCGATACCGACGCCACGGGTAATCCGGGCGGCCTGCAAAAGGGCTACGCCCTGCTCGATGCAACGGCGATGATCGCAAGCAGCTCGGGTACCTGGGAATTTGCGGTGATCGGCAAGAATCTGACCAACCAATATTATGTGACGCGCACGACCGTTGTGACGGGATCGGGAAGCAATCCGGGCGGGACGGTGGGCACACTCGCGGACACGCAAGGCTATGTCAGCCGAGGCCGGGAAGTTGTCCTTCGCGTGACAAGACGTTTTTGACTCGCGTGTGAGCGTCGCACGGGGTTCGAACGGCCGCTCTCCCACCTCACGCATGTGGCAACGCCGCACTCACGATTGATTAGGACTTAGGCCGATGCTCACGCGATTTGACGACTATCTGATCCATCAGACGATCGACACACTCGATCATGTCGCGACGGGCGATCCCCGTTTTCAGGATCGCGGTCTGTTCAATGTTCATGCGGCGAATTCGGACTTTCTCTTTCAAATCGGATTTGGCGTTTACCCCAACCAGAACATGATCGATGGCTGGGTCTGCGGTGTCGTTGGCGACCGGCAGTTTAACATGCGCGCCGCGCGTCCGCTCAAACATGATCGCTCGGACCTGAACATCGGCCCGCTGAAGATCGAGATCATCGAGCCGATGCAGAGGTGGCGTATCCAGACCGAAGAGAATTCCTACGGCGTGCAGTGCGACATCATATTCGAAGCGCGTTCACCGGCCTATGAATTCAGGCCATCCTATGTGCGGCGAAACAACATGATCGAGCATCATCAGATGCACGTCATGCAAAGCGGAACCTATACCGGCTGGGTGCAGATCGGCGATCAACGGTTCGATTCGGGCCTGATTGGTTCGAGAGACCGGTCGTGGGGCGTTCGGGGGCCGCACGCCAACCAGAAAATGGACATTCGCTCTCACGGCATGACGTCGAGCGATGACGCACCCAAGGCCAGCGAGCCCGACCAAACCCGTCGGGCCTGGATTGCGGCAGAATTCAAGGACCGCACATTGCATGGCTGGTTCTGGACCGACACCCAAGGGCGGGCACTGATTGCCGATGGCTGCATCATCGACGTTGCAGCGGGCACGGATGGTCCGCGCTTCTGCGCCTGGAAAAAGCCCGACGTCCACATGGCCAGTGAAGGTTATCCGCAGTCGATGGCGATGACGCTGATCGACGAAAGCGGAGAGCAGGTCATCCTTGAGGCTCGCCCGCTGCTGTGCCGGTCGCCGGAAGGGAACGGATATTTCAAGGGTTTCTATGGCCGGCAGCGGAGCGCGCTCCACGTCGAAGGCGAAGAGCTCGACATGAGCGATCCGGGGTTTCGTGCCGAGAAGGGCTATATGAATGGACCGATGCTCACAGAGTTTCGCCATCGAGGCGAAACT
>Ga0247822_10001001_pt1 | contig 16591 bp, 18 predicted proteins | sample 13C_Cellulose_Da_FD_192423 | JGI IMG/M metagenome (GOLD analysis project Ga0247822, IMG submission 192423) | Soil microbial communities from agricultural site in Penn Yan, New York, United States - 13C_Cellulose_Day30 | ecosystem: Environmental > Terrestrial > Soil > Agricultural land | place...
GGCCTTGAGATATCCACCTGCATGATCGAGGTAAGCATGGTGAAGATCCCGGGAGCCGATTAATGGAAACTTTTGAGATAGCTGTTCTGCCGAAAGATATTCATAGGGAACACCGTGACGATTGGCAAAGGGGATTGAATCGTCGACGATAGGGGTTTTATCCTGATAACACAACCACAGCACGCCGGCATTAAAGAACACTTGTTTCCCGAATGCCTGCTCATGTTCACGCCAGAGGTCGATGGCGCGGACGTTCATATCGAAATACGTTTCGTTGGATCCATAGGTGGACCGGATGACGCGGGTTTCATCTCCCGAACTTGATCTGGAGTTTCCACCGCCCCAGGCATCGATGAGCGTTACCTGCATTCCACGCCGAAGCAGCCAGAGTGCTGACCATCCTCCGAAACATCCGGCACCTATAACGACGACACGTGTTCCCTTCATCAGATCCGGCAACTCCGCCGCGTGAACGGGAGCAACGGTATGTCTGGGCGCAAATGTATTTGCATTGACGACAGGCAAGCCAGGAGCAGCGGACTTAACCGGAGTGCTATCTCCGGTGTGTGCATGTAAAGTGGTGGACATTACTTCTTCCAGTTCGCCGGATCGACGCGCCATGACTTCAGCGATACGACCTGGTCGTCGTCGATGTATTTGTCAACGAGAGCAGACTGCAGGAGACTGTTGTAGTCGCACAAACTGATCAGCGACATGTTGGCTTCGTAGAAATTTCTGGTCGCAATCTCGAACCCGTAGCTGAATATCGATACCATACCCAGCACTTCAAAGCCTGCTTCCTGCAAAGCGTGAGCGGCCTTCAGAGAACTTCCTCCGGTTGAGACAAGATCTTCCACGACAACAACCTTCTGACCTTTGACAACTCTTCCCTCGATAAGATTTTCCATGCCATGGTCTTTGGGCTTCGGCCTGACGTACACGAATGGCAATCCGAGTTTGTCGGCAACGAGCGCACCTTGTGCGATTCCCGCAGTAGCGACGCCTGCGATGCCTTCTGCGGTAAAGTAGTTCTCGCGAATAGCGTCTACCAGGCCGTCGCGAATAGCCGAGCGAATGTCGGGATACGAGAGCGACAACCGGTTGTCGCAATAAATCGGCGACTTCCATCCCGAACTCCAGATGAATGGTTTTGACGTGTTTAGTTTGATCGCCTGTATCTTCAGTAGCATGGTCGCTACTGAATGGGCCATTTGTTCTTGAATCTTGATAATAGGCATAGTTTCGAAAGGTAATTCTAAAATTGTATCCCCTAAAGATCAGCGAACCGCATTTTAATCGTCGGGCGCGTCCTGCAGTTCAATCAGTAAAAAATAAAGAATCCTCTTGCCTGCTTCCCAATTATTTGCTCTTTTGCGGCAGTCTGGGTAAACCTGTGCTACATGATTGTCTTCATAAACGATATTCCCGTCAGGATTTTGGAGGAGGGAGAAGAGCCGGATGCGGGAAGCGTAAATCATGTCATCGACGGAGTCGGTGAGCCGATAACGCAGGCCAAACTTTTAAATCATGTTTGGGTGAAGAATGTCGGCGACAGAGAGCTCGATCACATTCTCAATCTCCTTGATGCCAAGGTTCCTACGAGCCTTCGGTCGCTGTATGTTTCGGTGTGGAACTATGATGCAGCAAAACAATTGTTGCGTCAACGATTTAAGGTGGTGAAAGCCGCCGGTGGCCTGGTTCGTAAGAAGGACAAGTTCCTGATGATCTATCGGATGAAGAAGTGGGATCTGCCGAAAGGCAAGAAGGAGCGGGGAGAGAAGTTCAGGCAAACGGCAGTGCGTGAAGTGGGAGAGGAGTGTAATGTTACCGTTAAGCTCGTGAAGAAGATCTGTACCACGTGGCATACCTACACGATGAACAATCGCGCCATCATCAAGAAGACCAAGTGGTATGTGATGGATGTTGTTGACGATGCCCGCATGCGTCCTGCCGTTACCGAAGATATTGAAGAGACGCGATGGATGAATCGCAAAGAAGTTTATCACGCACTGGAGCACTCTTATAAGTCGATCAGTCACGTGTTTGAACAGTACTACGACAACGCCGAAGTACGATCTTCCAAATAACTACTTCAGTTTGTAGGGGAGAAACTCTGAAACGTCGCCGCCATAGCGATGCACTTCTCTGATGATCGACGAGCTGATCCACGCCAGTTGCGGGGTGGTGATGAGAAACACCGACTCGAGTTCATCGAAGAGCTTTTTGTTGATCTGCGAAATGCTGTTCTCGTATTCAAAGTCTGTGGTATTGCGCAATCCGCGTAATAAAAATCTGGCGCCGTTGCGCCGCGCGAACTCCGCCGTGAGCTCAGAAAAAGTGACGACGCTAATGTTGGGATAAGATGAGAACGTCTTCCTGATGTAGTCGCTCATCGTGTTGATCTCGAAATAGCGGGTGCTCTTCTGGCTGTTGTATCCGATGGCAACAATGATCTCGTCGAACAATTGAAGGCCGCGCAATACGATGTCCTCATGGCCGCGGGTGAAGGGATCGAATGATCCTGGAAAAAGTGCTATACGTTTAGAGGTGCTCATGTAAAGAAATCGCGGAGTTCAGCACGGCGATTACGACCGCCCTACTGATGGATGAGGTTAATACTGTAAAGATCGAAGTAGTGATGCTGGGGAAGCTCGTCGAAGACATACCCAAAGGTAAGACCGCCGTTCTCAGGCCGGGGCGATCCAAAGGTCACGTTGCTGATATATTTGTAGAATTCATGGTAGTGAGGCGAATTCTTGCCGATGTATCCCCACAAAACCACCTGACTCGATTGCTGATCCATGTGGAGCGAATTCATCACCAGCATGATGTACTTCACGTACTCTGAAAATTGTTTGATGGCAAACTGATTGTAATAGAGCAGTCGTCCCTGTTCACAAACGATGATGTGAAGCTTGAAACGATCTACGTAAATGTACAGGGGTTTGTCGTAGCGCTCGCGGGCGTACTGTAACGTTCCCTCAATCAGAGAGGCCGACTGATGCGTAATGATCGGAGGATTGTTGGGGTACAATCTCAGCAGCCAGTTCTTGAGATCGCTGTTGATTGCAAATACGGTCACGGCGCGGGCGCGTTCGTTGTAAGTGGCCATACATTCCTCGCGCCCCATATCGATGGCTGCATTGAATTTCAGATACTCACCTGCCGACTCCGGTACGAACAACGTATCGGGTACTTGTACGAACTTTTGGTTCTTGATGGCGATTTTGATCTTCTTCCAGAAGCCCGCTTTCAGAAATGCATGTGAGTCGAAAAGCTGATCGAGGATCTGCAGCAGTTCATCATTGGAAGAAAGGCCTGGAAGTACAAAATCTTCAAGCAGCAACACCTTGTTCTCGCCCGGTTCAATGACAAGCAATTGAAAGTCTTTGGTGCCGATATTCATTAGCAGGTGATATTGATCAATCAATTCTTCGTCGAACTGATTGTCCTTTACCTTCCGTATGAGTTTGTATGTGAGTGACGTGGTCTGCAATGTTTAATAAGTACCGGGTAATACGCCTGTTACTGCGAACGCAATCAGGAACTTCTACAAGTATAAATATTTTGGTGCTTAAATCACAAACTGTTGTCGCTTTGGCTGCTTAGATGCGGAAGAAGCCTTTCAATTGTTGAAGCTCGCTCCTGGTGCGTGCAATCTGAAAGATACCATGAACTTGCTTGTCAGGAAGTGAAGCGATTTCATCTGCGGACATGAATCTGACATCAGCAATGAGGGGCAATTCCGGATCTTGTCCTGTTTCAGGACTGCCCTCGTATTTTGAAACAAGAAAGAACAGCTCAATAGCATGTAGTGGTTCGTGGATAAACTCGCATCCAAATGCGAATTGCCCAACCGTTATTGTGAGTTTTGTTTCTTCCAGGAATTCGCGCTTAAGAGCATCTTCGAGCGATTCGCCATATTCGACACCTCCGCCCGGAGGCGCCCACCACGCCTGGCGGTCGGGCAGGGTGTGATTGGCGAGGAGCAACCGGTCATTGTCGTATAATAATCCGCATACCCTCACGCGCAACCGGTTTCCATAAAATTGGGAGATTTCTTCCGACATGTAATTCGCTACATTCGCAGTAAAATTTGTTTACTGGTGGCTGCCAGTGGTGCAAAAAATTGAAAATCTGGCAACATTGTTGTCACTATTCCGCTAAATTTGAAGAAAAATCAAGGTATGAAGAAGTACTTTTTCCTGTTAATCGTGTTGGCAGTGGCCGGGCAAGGTTTTGCTCAGGTAGCCACCGCGAAAGCGAACGGCCCTGTGATCACCTTTGAAAAGAACTCTCACGATTTTGGAGACATCTATCAGGGTGATAAGGTAGAACATACATATAAGTTCACAAACACTGGCAACGAGCCCCTGATCATTACAAACGTTCAGGTAACGTGTGGTTGCACTACGCCGAAAGGCTATCCCCGCGATCCAATTGCACCTGGTCAGAAAGGCGAGATCACAATCGCTTTCAATAGCGCAGGTAAAATGGGACGCCAGAATAAAGTGGTGACTGTCGTATCAAATGCATCAAACGCTGATGGCGCGCTGATCTCTTTCAATACAAACATATTGGAGAAAAAGGTTCAGCCGCAATAGCATCAGAACAGAAGTGATATCAGAGAGGTTGTCGATGACAGCCTCTTTTTTTTGCCCAACATCGCCAACCGAATTGTATTCTGATGCGCAACTTGGTTACGCCTGCTTCACGAACACTGCGATCATAGCGATCCAGCCTGCGATAAACAGCACTCCGCCAAGTGGCGTCACAGCGCCCAAAATCCCGATGCCGGTTACACACAATACATAAAGGCTGCCGCTAAAGATTACAATGCCCAGCACGAAGAGAAGTGCAGCATATTGCAATGCCTTGTGACGGATATGAAACATCAGAAGTCCCACTGCCAGCAGGGCCAGCGTATGGTAGAACTGGTATTTCACGGCAGTTTCGAAAGTATCCAGTCGTCCTGCCGCTTCCAGGGTGGGTTTAAGTGCATGCGCACCGAAGGCACCAATCATTACACCGAGACATCCGAATATGCCGGCCCATATGAAGGTAGATCTTTGATTCATAGTAATAGTCTGTTGAGTATGATGTCCGTGTGTTGATGCTGGTGATACGTGTTATGTCCGATCTCCGAAGATGGCAGAGCCGACGCGGATCATAGTGCTACCCTCGGCAACGGCAAGGCTGTAGTCTCCGCTCATGCCCATCGAAAGTATCTCCATGCTGATGTTAGGAGGCAGTGTATCACGGCGCAATTCATCGAACGCCTGTCTTAATGATTTGAACTCATCCGTGACCTGCGCTTCGTTGTCGGTGAGGGTGGCCATGCCCATCAGCCCTGCGACGCGAACAAATTTTAACGATTCAATTTGACCCTGGCGCAGGAACGATTTCAGTTCATCCACAGAAAAGCCAAACTTGGTTTCTTCGCGGGCGATGTGAACCTGCAACAGACATGATACGATGCGGTTGTATTTTGAAGCCTGTTTGTTTACCTCAACAAGCAGGCGATCGCTGTCAATCGAGTGGATCAGGTGAACAAAAGGAACGATGTACTTCACCTTGTTCGACTGCAGGTGACCGATCATGTGCCATTGAATATCTTTCGGCAGCGCCTCGAATTTGGGCACCAGTTCCTGAACCTTGTTTTCCCCGAAGTGCCGCTGTCCGGCATCGTACGCCTCCTGAATCAATGCTGCGCTCTTGGTTTTGCTGACGGCCACCAGCTGACATCCCGGCGGCAAGTTTTGAGTTATTTTAGTTATGTTAATCTTGATATTCATGCCTATTTTAGGCCCTTAAACTACCAAAGCCGACGTAAGATATGGCGATCCTTGGAACATTACTTAAAAAAGGAATCACCCTCCGCGAAATGTTGGAGCAGGAGTATACGTCACCTTTCGACCTGCAAAAAAAAGAATTGAAGGAACTGCTTATCGCCGCAACCCAGACAGAGTTTGGCAAGCATTATAATTTTGGAAGCATCCTCAGGAGCTTTAGAAAGGGCGACAAGGAATTTTATCAACGCTTCCGTCAGGAAGTGCCGATCTTCACTTATAACAAGATACATTCTGAGTGGTGGAAACTTTCGTTGCAGGGCGCACGCAATGTGTGTTGGCCTGGCCGCGTAAAATATTTTGCATTAAGCTCAGGCACTTCAGAGGCGTCGTCGAAATATATCCCCGTCACGAAAGACATGACGAAGGCTATTCAGAAGACCAGTATCCGACAGATACTTACGCTCTCCAAGTATGATCTTGAGCCATCGTTCTTTGAATCTGGAATATTGATGCTTGGCGGCAGCACGCATTTGAACAACCGCGGCAGCTTCTTCGAAGGTGACCTCAGTGGTATTCAGGCAGCGCGATTGCCATTCTGGTTTCAGCATTTTTATAAACCCGGGAAGAAGATCGCCAAGACCCGGAACTGGGATGCCAAGCTTGATGAGATTGCTGAGCGTGCTACAGAATGGGACATCGGAATTGTGGTTGGCGTGCCTGCCTGGATCCAGATCCTGATGGAGAAGATTATCAAGCACCACCGCATCAACAACATTCACGAGATCTGGCCCAACCTCCAGGTCTATGCGCACGGGGGCGTATCGTTCGATCCATATCGCAAGGGCTTTGAGAAATTACTTGGCCGTCCGATAAAATACATCGAGACGTATCTTGCTTCCGAAGGCTTTATTGCCTTCCAGGCTTATCCCAACCGCAGGACTATGCGCCTGGTCCTTAATAATGGGATCTTCTACGAATTTGTGCCGTTTGAAGAAAAGAACTTCAATGCTAACGGAGAAATTAATCCCGACGCTGAGGCATTACTGATAGACGAGGTTGAGGAAGGCAAGGAATATGCATTGCTGATGTCTACCTGCGCAGGAGCGTGGCGTTATCTTATCGGTGATGTGATCAAATTCACTTCGCTCGAAGAGGCAGAAATCGTAATCACCGGGCGTACAAAACACTTCCTGAGCCTTTGCGGTGAGCACCTTTCGGTCGACAACATGAACAAGGCCATTGAACTGGTGTCGAACGATTTTAATATTAATATTCCGGAGTTTACTGTGGCGGGCATTCCGTATCAGTCGTTGTTTGCGCATCATTGGTTTGTAGGCACCGACGCCCAGGTGGATAAAAAGCAGCTACGCGATAAGATCGATGAGCATCTGCGGGCGTTAAATGATGATTATGCCGTTGAGCGCAGCGCCGCTCTAAAGGAAGTCTTCGTCGACGTGATTCCTGTCAGAACGTTTTACGATTGGATGGAGTCGAAAGGTAAAGTTGGCGGGCAAAATAAATTCCCCAGAGTGATGAAGAATGCACAGTTGGACGACTGGAAAAACTTCCTACAAAATAACGTCAATGGAGATCATCGTTAATGGAGTCATCTCAGGTATTGTTCTGGCATTTCTGATTGGTCCGGTATTCTTCACTATCATTCAAACAAGCATTGAGAAAGGTTTTAAAAGCGGGGTATTTGTTGCTATCGGAGTTTCGCTGAGTGATTCGGTTTACATTCTGGTATCTTACCTGGGGCTGATACAATTTACAGAGGCAGGAAAGTTCAGGCACTACATGGCGTATGGGGGCGGCCTCGTCCTGCTTGGTTTCGGTTTATATTATTTGCTGGTGAAGCGTCGCCGGCTGGCGCAGTTTCAATTTCAGACGAAGATCGAAGGCGGGCCGTGGCTTAAACTTGTTGGGAAAGGATTTCTGATCAACGCCCTGAGTCCTATGGTACTCTTTTTCTGGCTCGCGACGGTAAGTCTTGCCACAGCACGGTTGGGTTATGCGCACCCGGTGAAGGCAACCTTGTTTTTTGTTTCTATAGTGGCAACTGTGCTTAGTACCGATGTTATCAAAGCCAAACTTGCCGACCGGTTGCGTACACTTATTACACCGCGATTCATCCGCATCATGAACATCGTACTCGGAATCGTGATGATCGTATTTGCGGGAAGACTGATTCTGTTTCCCGATAATATCAATTAAAGCGCGCTTACGCTTTTGTAATCTATCTGAACAAACAACGGCCAGCGTCATTCGGACAGATAAATGCTTTTGAGTATTGCATTCGTTCTGCTGCCTAATCCTGCAGCACGTTCGATATGAACGACGACTTCAACGCAAGCCATAGCAGGAAGAAAGCAATGGCCCACTGGAGATAGATGTAGTAATAATCTGACGTGTCCATGAAGCGTGTCTCTTTGATCTCTGCTTTCTCGAATTGATCAATGCGCGCAAACACCTGTGTCAACGCTTTGTTGTCAGCGGCACGGAAAAACTCACCACCGCCAATCTTTGCGATCTCGCGCATCGTCGTTTCATCCACTGTGTTTTCGATCATGTTGGGGCGTCCGAAGAAGTCTTTTCCATAAGGAACAAGTCCCTCTTTGCCCACGACAATCGTGTAGATCTTGATGTCGAAGCTTGCTGCTAGTTTGGCCGCTGTTATCGGGTCGATGTTGCCGGCCGTGTTGTCGCCATCACTGATCAGAATACAAACCTTGGACTTCGTTTCTGATTCACTCATACGATTGGTTACAACGGCCAGGGCACTGCCGATGGCTGTTCCGCGATTTTCAATCATGTCGAAATTGATCTCGTCAAGATATGACTTCAGCAGCGTATAGTCGGTTGTTAGCGGGGCGAGGGAGAATGCATCGCCGGAAAAAACAACGATACCAATGCGGTCCTGAAGACGGCCGTCGATGAAACCACGGGCTACGCTCTTGGCTGCCTCGAGCCTGTTGGGAAGGAAGTCCTCGATCTGCATCGACTGCGAGATGTCGAGGCCAATCATGATGTCGATACCTTCGGTCCATTGTTCAACCTTTTCATTGGTTTTCTGAGGTCTTGCAAGCGCTACCAGAATGAAGGCGAGGGCCACCATTAAGAATAAGTCGGGAAGGAATCGAACCAGTGTCATCGGCGACACGTGAAGATCTTTTTGTGTTACAGCAACGGGTAACTTCTGATTGAAACGCAGGCGCATGAGCCATCGTAACAAAAAGAGAAGCGGAACGCCAATCACGAGCCAGAGGAACAGCGGATTTTCCCAGGCAAATGACTGCAGCGTCGAGAGCTGAAACCACTCCAGCGAGAGCCACGTATCCTTATCCATGTTTCACCTCCTCCAGTTTCTTGCTATACCGCTCGCGTGCAAATGACATCAGATGTTCAAGTGGTTCAACTACGTTTGTGTTATGACCGTAGATAGCGCCGTCAACGTTATGAAGATTGCTGCCAAGCTTTTCATTGTTTTCCAGGCGCATCGTTTCACGCGCTGTTAGCTTGGTGTAAGGACGCGACTCCAGTTGCTCCATATAGCGCTTCCACTCTACAAGCGCGTGCTCGGCGCGTGCCGGCGAAAAAGACTGACGGATTTCATTCACCTGAGTGGTATATACTCCTGCAAATTTCTGATAAGCCTTCTCCAATCGCTTGATGCGATAGTGCCTGCGGATCTTCTTACCAAATATCAGCCAGCCGATCAGTGCAAGAACCAACAGCACGCCCAAAACGATCATAAGAATCGGATAGTTGAACAGGAACGGCACAAGCTGATATGCCGTGTTGGTCTTTAAGGGAAGATTCTGAACGGCAAGCGTGTCGGGCAGCGTTTTTACCAGTTCGATCAACTTTACCGTATCGACGGGCGAAGCATAAGTAATGGTATCCAGGTCGTTGAATTGAAAAACAGGCAGGCTGAGTGTCTGCAGCTTTTCGATTTCAAATGTTGAGAGATAATAAACCGCGCTGTCGTAGCTCTGGTTATTTACCGTTTTTGTGGGGAAATATTCTTTACGTACATATTCGAACGGCGTAAAGTTGTACGTGGAATCGGGAAACAGAATGTTGAGCTCGCTGGGATAGCGTGCCGTGAGGAAGTAGCCCCCCTGATCGCCAATACCGAGGCTATCGGTGAGAAAGCCACTACGTACCTGCACGTCCTGAGCATGTATCGTTCCTATGCCGATGAACAGCCCCAGACATAAAGCCATCACACGAATCATCATCACCTAGGTCTTTAACGATTGGTTTCTCAGTTTAAACAACCGCAGCAGCTTCGGCACATAATCTTCGTCGGTATCGAGTGATATGAAGTTGATCTGGTGCTTGCGACTGAATTTCTCCAGCTCGGACCGGCGCTCGGCAAGTCGTGTACTGATCTTCTTGCGAAAATCTCCGAAGGAAGTATTCACCCACAGTGTACGGTGGGATTCTTTGTCGATCACAGGAATGATTCCCAGCTTAGGCAATCGTGTTTCCCGCTTGTCACTGATGTGAATAACGACCAGGTCGTGCCTGCGTGCCAGGGCTTTTAAGTTGTGTTCGTAGCCTTCGTCAATAAAATCCGAAATCAGAATAACCACGCTTCGGCGGCGAATGGCATTCAACGCGAAGGCTATTGCTTTTGTGAGATCGGTCTTGTCTGACTGAGGCTCCAGACGCGCCAGTGTGGCGATGATCTCATATGCCTGCAGATGACCTTTAGTCGGCTTGATATATTTTTCTTTCCGGTCAGAGTAGCAGATCAATCCAACATGGCCAGACTCTTTTGAAGCCGACAATGCCAGAACTCCGCAGATCTCTTTTCCGATGTCGGCCTTGGTGCTGCCCGGACTGCCGATGTCTTCGGAAGCCGAAACATCCAGTATGAAGAAGACTGTCTGTTCCTTTTCTTCACGGAATGTTTTAACGAAAGTTCCATGTCCTTTGGCCGACACGTTCCAGTCTATTGTTCTGACGTCGTCGCCATACTGGTACGGCCTGACATCGTCGAACTCCAGACCCGAGCCTTTAAACACGGAGTGGAAGTCGCCCTGCATCTGGCTGTTGATCGCCTTCCGGATCTGTATCTCGTATCTGCGTAATTTCTTTAGAAGATCCCGCACGGTCTATCTGTTGGAATAAAGTTTGTTCTTTAACCCTGCGATCGCCATGTCGCAACAGGCCGTTTTCGCCAAAAATAGAACAATTATGAGTATTTTTCCCCACCCAAAATGAAGTAATGGGATGCTTATATCAGTAAATCGGGACGTTTTAATCCCCCGTGTTTTGACAATATTGCTGGCATCGCTGCTAATCCTTTCCGGCTGCACTCAAAAAGGCAAGCCCAAAGGGCTATTGGGGCAGGCGGACATGGTTCGGGTGATGACGGAGCTCTATCTTGCGGAGCAGAAGGTAGCCACTGTAGGAGTGTCAAGAGACTCCACGGCGCAGATGTTTCGTTATATGTCACCGGAAATTTTTTCCAACGCGGGAACCAATGATTCAATCTTCCGATTGTCTTTCGATTACTACATGGAAAACCCGGTGCAGATGCAGGAAATTTACACAGCGCTGATCGACTCTCTTAACCTCAGAGAGCAGCAGATGATATCGAATGAGGTCAAAAAATGATCTACCCGGATTCCTTTGAACAGAAACTTGGGTTTGACCAAATCAGAAGCAAGCTCAAATCCTATTGTCTGAGCCATGCAGGAGAGGAGTGGGTGGATCGCATGCGGTTCAGCACAGAGTATAACTTCATTAAGGCATTACTCAGACAAAATCTGGAGTTCAGGCTAATTCTTGAAAAGGGTGAGCCGTTTCCTGACCGTCATTTCTTTGACCCCGCTGACTGGCTTAAAAAGATCGCGCTCGAAGGCAACTGGCTGGAGGCGGAAGAATTTCTGGGCATGGCCTATTCGCTGGACACGATTATTGCCTGCCGTGACTTCCTGAACAAGTCAGTGGAGACGTATCCGGAGCTGCAGAAGCTGGCATCACCCGTCACTATTGGCAATGAGCTCAGTAAGAAAGTCATTGCAACCATCGACGATAAGGCAATGGTGCGCGATTCTGCCAGTCCTGAGCTGGCCTCCATCCGGAAGCGTCTGAGAGCAGAACAATCCAGGATCAGAAAACTCACCGATCAGATTTTTCGCAATGCCGTAGGGGAGCAATGGGTACCCGAGGGAGCACTTCCCACCATCCGCGATGGACGTGTAGTCATCCCGATACTGGCCGAACACAAGAGACGGATGAAAGGCTTCATCATGGATGAATCGGCGACGGGTCAGACTGTCTTTATGGAACCGGCTGAAGTCCTTGAAGCGAATAACGAGATCCGGGACCTCGAGCATGAGGAAAAACGGGAAGTGGTTCGGATACTGACATCGCTTACGAACACGTTTCGCGAGCATCTGCAGCCACTACGGCAGGCCTACCGGTTCCTTGCGCAAATCGATTTCATTCGGGCGAAATCCAAATTTGCTATTGAGATCAATGCTGACCTTCCGCAACTGGAGCAGGGGCAGGAACTGACGTGGTACGATGCAAAACATCCCTTGTTATACCTGAGTTTGAAAGGTAAGCGGGAAGTTGTCCCCCTTTCAATAGAGCTAAACAAAGAGCACAGCCTGCTATTGGTATCGGGTCCGAATGCGGGCGGTAAATCGGTGTGTCTCAAAACCGTAGGGCTGTTACAATACATGGCGCAGTGTGGTATGCTTGTGCCATTATCGGATCGTTCGCGCGTGGGGATATTTAATGATATCCTTCTGGATATCGGTGATCAGCAATCGCTGGAGAATGATCTGAGTACCTACAGCAGTCATCTCCGGAATATGAAGGTGTTTACCGAATCGGCCTCAGGCAGATCACTTGTATTGCTTGATGAGTTAGGCTCAGGCACCGATCCCAACTTTGGAGGTGCGATCGCCCAGGCCATATTGGAATCATTACTTCAAAAAAGAGTGTGGGGAGTAGCGACCACCCATTATTATAATCTAAAGCTCTTCGCGGGTCAGCGACAGGGCATCAGGAATGCAGCCATGCGCTTTGATGACAAGAATCTGCAGCCACTGTTTATTCTTGACATAGGCAAACCGGGAAGCTCTTTTGCACTCGAGATTGCGCGCAAGATCGGACTGCCAGCCCATACGTTGACAGAAGCCGAACGCCTTGTTGGAAAAGACCTGGCAGGATTTGAAAGACTGGTGCGTTCGCTGGAAAAGGAGAAGCAGGAGCTGACAGAAAAAGTGCGCAAGCTCGACCGCCAGGAAACCGAATTGAAACAATCCCTTTCCCGTTATCAAACCCTCTACACCGACCTGGAATCGAAGAAGAAGGAGATCATTACAAAAGCGCGGGAAGATGCGTCAAACCTGCTGAAGCAAACCAATCGTGAGATTGAGAAGACAATCCGCCATATCAAGGAGAACAAAGCTGAAAAGAAAGAGACGCTGAAAGTGAGGCAAAACCTGCGCTCGCTAACGGACAGGGTAGGCGATGTAGAAGCGCCTGCTCCAAAGGCCGCACCAACGTTTGTCGAAGGTGATCGCGTTCGCATTTCCGGGCAGGAAGGATCCGGAACGATCTTATCTATCAGCGGCAAGAACGCAACGGTTCAGTTTGGTCTGCTTAAGTCGGTGACAAAACTGGACAACCTTGTGAAGGCCGACGTGCCGGTCGAAAAGGATGTGGCTACGCGATTGCGGTCTGCCGGCATAAACGTGCTCGAGAAGCGAGCTAATTTCAGCGACACACTTGATGTTCGGGGCAAGCGCGTAGACGAAGTGATCAGCATCCTGGACCAGTTTATGGACACTGCCATCTTACTGGGTGTAGGTGAAGTGAGAATACTCCATGGAAAAGGAGAGGGTGTACTGCGTAAAGTAATTCGCGACCATCTGAAGCGCTACAGGGAAGTGGCCAGTGTTCGTGATGAACACGTAGAACACGGCGGTGATGGGATAACCATTGTTGTACTAAAATAACTTCAATTGATTATCGTATCTGCCAGGCAAGACGAGCATCCTCTGGCCGTGACAAAAAAAATGGCCCGAATTTCTCCGGGCCATCGTAATATTTTAAGGTCAGTCGACTACTTCGAGAATGTGAATTTCCAATTACCATTAACAGAAGTCGTTCTGCTGTTATTGTTAAATCCAGGTCCGCCATAGTTGAAATCAATAGTCAGCTGAGTATCTGAGCTGGCGAGCGTATAGTTCAGCGCCTGAAGGTCGCCCTGACGAATGATGATGCCCGATGCATTGTCAGCATTAAACTTCCAGGTATCAATTGCCTTCCAGGGGCTCACGCTTGGCCAATCGTTTTGAGTGGTGGCATCGTTATCGTCCACATCGCTGGCAAGGTTATAAGTTCCATTTTCTGTATAGGCACCGTTAAGCGTAAGAGTCATGTTCGGGTATTCATCAGAGCGATCAACACCGTCGTTTTGCACGCTGGTCATTGTCCATGTGCCCTTGAGCTTTTCCAGTTGCACTTCTTCCTCCGATTTCTCGTTACCGTCACTTCCGCAACTGCCAAGCACTAAAACTGCTGCAAACAACGTGATCATCGAACGGCACTTAGTCAAAAATTTCATATTCAACTTTTAGATTTGTTTACCAATATCATGCTAAAAAGGCTAAAAACAAACAATTCGGAAGCCGCCTCAGGCTGTCCGACGGATAAATAGACGTGCAGGCGCTAATGTAACCCTACTTGTAGCGAGTGATATCTATTTTTTGAGCATTCAACGGATATTCCGCCTCCTGGTTGCTCGCTATAAAAATGGTGCAGCCAGCGGGCACCTGCTCGAGTTGTCGCAGGTACCATTCAAACGCCTGGCGGTCGAGGTTAGTGCCGGGCTCGTCCAGGAACAAGATGTCGGCGTCGGTGAAGAAAGCCAAAGCTAATTTAACCCGCTGCCTCATTCCGGATGAAAAGTTGGAGATATGCTTATCGCGTGCATGCTCCAGATACATCTGCGAAAGCATCACTTCTGGTGTCATGTTGTTACGGGCCCGCTTCATGCTGAAATGAAATCTGAGGTGTTCGTCTAAAGTCAATTCCTCGATCAGGTCCATGTAAGGAGCGGCGATTGAAATATGGCGAAAGGCTTCGTCATCGGGAATTGTTCGTTTGCCACCTACATAACGAACCGTTCCAACGCTGGGAGGAGTCTGTCCCCAGAGAACGCTGAGTAAAGTTGATTTGCCAGCACCATTGGGCCCGGTCACGGCATATACCTGGCCAGGATGGAAAGTTTCTGTAAGGTCGCGAAAGATCCATTCGCGGTTGAATCGCTTACCCACACCGTTAAGCTCGATCCTGATCGGTTCCTGCTTGCGCTGCGGAGGCGATGAAATACTCATGTCGGCAATTAACTGCGGTCGTAGTGGACGAACAATCGAACGGTTAAAAAAGGCTAGTCAGCACCTTCGTATCCTTTAACGATCCCACGTTCGGAAGTACGAATAAATTCAACAATATAATCACGCTCGGCAGAAGCGGGAATTTCATGTTCAACCAGATCGATCGCTTTGGAGTTGTTGAGTCCTTTGAGAAAAATGTATCGATAGATCTCCTGGATCTCATTCACCTTTTCAGACGAAAATCCTCTGCGACGCAAGCCAATGGTGTTAATCCCGGCATAGCTCAGCGGCTCACGCGCCACCTTCGTGTAAGGAGGAACATCTTTACGTACAAGGGAACCACCTGAGACCATGACATGAGAACCCACCTTTACAAACTGATGCAGTGCACTGGCACCACCGATGATGGCCCAGTCGTCAATCGTCACGTGGCCCGCGACCTGTACCGCGTTTACCAGAATACAATTGTTACCGATGATGCAGTCATGTGCTACGTGAACGTAAGCCATGAGTAAGCAGTTCTTGCCAATAACCGTTTTGAATTTGTCGTTCGTGCCGCGGCTAATGGTTACAGCCTCGCGGATAACGGTGTTATCGCCGATGTATGTTTCAGTTTTTTCGCCGGCGAACTTGAGGTCCTGGGGCACGGATGAAACCGAAGCTCCAGGATAAACTTTGACATTTTTGCCCAAACGAGTACCATCCCAAAGAATGGCATTCGGACCAACCCAGCTGTTGTCATCGATCACAACGTCGGCCTGAACAGTTGCAAAGGGTTCGATCACTACATTGTTTCCGATCCTGGCGTCAGGATGTACGTTAGCTAAGGGATATTTGCTCATGAGTCTTTTCGGACAATGCTGGCAGTCATAGTTCCTTCACACACCAGCGTATTTCCAACGTATCCTCTACCAGTCATCTTCGCGATTCCCCGCTTAATGGGAGCCAGGAGGTCACATTGTATGACCATGGTATCTCCTGGTAATACCATCTTGCGCCAGCGAAAATTCTCCACTCCAAGGAAATACGTCCAATAGTTTTCGGGATCCGGCACCGTATTCAAGACCAGAATGCCTCCAATCTGTGCCATCGCTTCAATCTGAAGAACGCCCGGCATCACAGGATTACCAGGAAAGTGACCCTGGAAGAAATATTCATTTGCTGTCACGTTCTTTACGCCGGCAACACTTTCGTTGTCGAGGTAAATGATCTTGTCGATCAGCAGGAAAGGATAACGGTGGGGCAGTGTGGCAGTGACCTTATTGATGTCCATCACCGGTGGCAGGTTCGGGTTGTACTTTGGACGACCCTTCTTGTCTGATTCCTGCATGGCCTTCTTAAGCTTTTTCGCGAACGCCACGTTGGCAGCGTGCCCCGGACGTGCGGCTAAGACCTGCGCCTTTAACGGGCGGCCTGCGAGCGTAAGAT
>Ga0247822_10001002_pt1 | contig 16586 bp, 18 predicted proteins | sample 13C_Cellulose_Da_FD_192423 | JGI IMG/M metagenome (GOLD analysis project Ga0247822, IMG submission 192423) | Soil microbial communities from agricultural site in Penn Yan, New York, United States - 13C_Cellulose_Day30 | ecosystem: Environmental > Terrestrial > Soil > Agricultural land | place...
CACTAACTGTCTCTTTTTCGAGACTCCACACAACGTCATCGATCCAAAAGTCAAAAGCTTCCGCCTTATCACTTGTGACCTCGATACGCAACGGAACCGGCCCGGCGTAGACCGGCACCGTAAAGCGATATTGCTGCCATTCTGGCCCAAGACTTCCGGTGATCGCTGAAGAAAGAGTGCGGCTTTTCCCATCGGGAGGGCATACGCCAATGGTGACTTTCACGTCCTGACGACTGGATTTCGCCCAGAATGAAACGTAACTCGTAGTTTCAGGGGGAAGCATCGGGCTCTGGAAGTCGAGGAGAGAAACTCCGCGCCCCTTGGGACGAGACAGCTTCAAAGACTGAGTTCCACTATGAAAGACGGTCGTGTCGAGAAGCGGCAGATCAGGGATCGGATTATCGGGAAAGGCGGCCTTGTCGATTCGCCACCCCGGATAAAAAGGTTCAGCTCCCAGCCCCAGCTCGAATGAGCCATTGGTCAAAAGGTTGCCCGCTAATGTCGGACTCTGAGCGAATGCAGGAGGGGCCGACGATTCTGAAAGAAGCGTGATCATAGTCAAAAAGCTAAGCAGCGAACGCCTATAGCGGGTTCCCAGGCTTCTGGGGGAACGCAAGATATGTTCTCGCGCGCAAGAAAAGGGGCTATTTCTCATGACTTGTGACAGCTACGTCGACAACTTGAATATAGTTATTCCCTTTCGACTCCCCAAAACCTCGTCCTAACGGATAGATGAGAACCGTGTCAAAATCCGTCGCGGCCATCGAATCCACACTCGATGGCAACTTAAAACGGGCACTGTCGACACCGTATTCTAATGTGAAAATTCCCCCCTCCTCTTTCGTTATCCTCAGCAACAAGACATGGGTCATCTTGGCTTGCGCTAGTGTATCGCTATCGCTGGTCTCTAGGGCCTCTGAGGGAAACGGGGACGAGATGCCCATCGCTCTATCCAAAACGACATCTTGAGTTTTAGAGTTGGGTGCCTTACCGACCCTGTAACCAAATTGCTCCAGCCCAATCTCGGCAGGTTCTGGATAGCGACCGTCCAGGTTCCCGGCGCTAATCGGCATGCCATTGGAATTAAAGAGTCCCATCACAAAGCCGTTGGCCGGATCGGTCGGACCGTGAAGATATCGATATGAGGCTTTCAGATCGATGAAATCTCCAGGCTTCTTCAAACTTACTAAAGGAAAAGAAGCCACGACAAACGCATTTTGGCTCTTTCCCGAAAAGTTCAGCGCCTTTCCTGCAGAGTCCCGCACATTAACCTCTTCAATGGTAGGCAAGCCTCCGGCACGATTATGAAACCCATGCCAAGATACTGCGCTATCGATCGAGAGCGTCGCAGCATTATGTGACGCATTGCTAAAATCATCGTGGAGAACTGTCGTCTCGGCGGAAAGATCTCTAGCGAACACTCCGACCAGCAAAATGGTCACCCGAACCAGTCGGCTGGAAAGCGATATTAAATTCGACATAAATTTGTTTGAGACATGAGCTTAATCATTGCGCGAAGACGCTCAGCGATTGAGGGCTTTATTTAGGGATTTCCAGAAATAGCGACACTATAGAGACCTACGGGTAGGACGAAGCCGAAACAACAAGAGAATACCACCAAAGATCATCATATAGACGGTCGATGGCTCTGGCACGACGGTCAGGATGATGTCTTGATAACCACTTTCATTGAGACCCACCGAGAGAGTCGCGGTGTAAGATCCAACGGTTCCTGTGAGATTACTTCCTAAAACACCTGAAATTGCATTGACCGTGGATGTTTCGATCAGCGTGTAAACCCCCGGAGCAAATCCAGCGTCAGCAGTGAAGGAAAAATCACCAAAATCTAGAAGGGACGCTCCGATATTTAGCGTCGAGGAGCCGGAAAGCAGGATCTTATCACTACTGGCTCCTAAGTTGAATAACAACGCACCGCTATCACCCGACAGTCCTCCGCTCAAATCAAGAACTCCTGATCCCAGATTCATCGTGAGTGTTCCCGCAGCGCCATTCGCAACACCTGGTGCCAGCTTTCCTCCAGAAGCGAGTGTCACCCCCGCGTTATTCGCCGTGATGATCGAACCGCCTCCTCCCAATGTGCCTCCACTATTGACAGTATAAGCAGCGCCCCCGGTATTGACACCATTCACGAGAAGGGTGCCTAGGTTCACTACTGTCGTCCCCTTATAAGCGGTGCTCACGCTGTTCATAATGGTCGTACCGTTGCCTCCCTTGACCAGGTTCAAAGTATTCGAAAATGAGGGACTTGAGGCTTGAGTGATTGCACTGTTAAAGGTGAATGAGCCCTCTCCAGCTAACGCGAGAGTCACCGAGGCATTGCCCGTGGTGGCCGCGGCGGCTTGAATCGCCCCGCCTGAAAGGGTCAGAAGATGGCTCGAGTTATTTGTAAACGTCACGGTGTTCGCGCCCGTTAAGTTCGATGACGAGTTTCCCAGAAAGAGGCCGGAGGAGTTCGAAATTGTGTTATTATAGCCATTCGCCGCATCCACTGTAATCGCCGTATTGATTCGGAATGAGGTCGCCGAATTGACCGTGATTGCATTCGTTGCCGAAGCGGCGAAGTTCAAGGTGCCGACGGCACGCCCACCCGAAGGAACTGAGATGGTGGTCGCATTAGCTCCTAGCTCTACGACAACTGAGCTAGAGTTCGGAACAGCACCGGTGCTCCAGTTTCCCGCCGTGTTCCAATCGTCGGTTCCGGATCCTCTCGTCCATATCGTTTGAGCCTGAAGGGACGCGGAGGCCAGAATTGCGACAAAAAGGGCCGCATTTGCAAGTTTGGCCGAACGGTAGGTGAGAAAAGATGCCTTCATAAATCGGGAGTTTTTTTCAAGGGATGACTTGAGAACAAGAGCCAGGGGGGAGGGACGCATGGCTAAAAATCTCCTTTACGGCTCATGAAGAAGCAATCTTACTTGTGTCGAACAGTTCAGCATGAAGAAACCCTCCCCCTCCATGGCCGAGATCGCCCTCAAAGCCGGCGTGGCCAAATCGACCGTTTCCATGGCGCTGCGCAATCACCCGCGGATCGCACAAGAGAACCGGCTTCGCATTCAGAAGATAGCCCAAGAAATGGGTTATCAGACAAACGCACTCGTTGCGCAGTTGATGGCTGAACTACGAAGGAACAAAAAAAGCAACTACGTCGCTAACCTGGCGCTCATCAATGTCTCCAAATTCGCGGACCTCGCTGATCGAATCAGTGTGGTCGCTGAGTGGGAGGAGGGAACTAAACAGCGCGCGCTCTCGCTCGGGTATGAACTTGATCTTTTCTGGCTAGAGCAACCGGGAGTCTCTGTAAATCGTTTGTCAAAAATCCTCCACGCTCGGGGCATCCAAGGCGCGATCTTTTATGGCATACGAAGTAACGAATGCCTGCAAAGATGCGAAGCCATTTGGTCGCATCTACCCACTGTCACGATCGGATATCGATCGGAATCTCCGGCTCTGAATTTTGTCACCAATGATCTTTACGCAACCGCGCTACAAGCTTGCTCTCAATTGCGTGAAGCCGGATATAAGCGCATCGGTATCGTACTCGATAAGTGGCTGGATACCTTGCTCGAACACCGCTACATCGCAGGATATTATGCAAGTTTCCCCCAGGTCAGCGACGCCTTGCCGATTCTCTATCTGGAAGATCCCCGAGAAAGTCCGCGCCCTCAAGGCAAGGAGCGATTCTGTGACTGGGTGAGAAGGTGGCGCCCTGATGCCTGTGTCTGCATCAATAGTTTTATTCTGGATTGGGTTAAAGAGCTAGGGATCGAAATGCCAAGCCAAATGGGGGTTGCCTTTTTAGACCTGTCTAGGGAATTCAAAGGAAAGGTAGCTGGGATGTACCAAAGCGCTAGTTGGACAGGTATGAAAGCCGTAGATCTTTTAGTTGGCCACATCCATCGCCGTGAATCCGGAGTTCCTCTCTTCCAAAATGGACTTCTCATTGAAAGCCAATGGAGCCCGGGTCCTACTGCACGAAAGATTTGTCTCAGCGAACCAATCAAGGCATCGAAAAAATCGGCGCTAAAAGTTAAAAAGGGACAAGAAACCAAGACCTGATCTATCTCTTCAGAAGAAACCCGGGGTTCGGGAGCTGTCGAACGGTTCAACAACATGTGATTTGAGCAACGGGCTAGTGATGGAGGAAGGTGAATGCGCCCACTTTCCCCAATATGTCTGTCTCCCATCAACTTCCCGAAGACGTTTTTCTTTTTGGCGCGTCGTGTGCCCCTTATGCCAAAGGCTTAGATTGGCCGATGGAGGAATGGGATAACGACCTCGCAACGATGCGGTCGTTAAATTTCAACACCGTACGAATGTTTGCCGCCTGGGACCGCATCGAACAGGAAGAAGGCATTTTTGATTTTAGCAAGCAGGACTACCTCTTCGATCTCGCTGCGAAGCATGGGATACGAGTGATATTGAACTTTGGGGGTCTCTTCGGGCAGCTTTGCGGCTTATATATTCCGCAATACTTGGTACGCGAAGGCACCGTCCAACCCATTCTGGAGTCTCCCCACTCCGCGCCGGACTATTCGCAACCATGCACCAATGCATGCATGGACGACCCGGAATATCGGGAAAAAGCGTTCGCATTCATGGAACGGACTGTGCGCCGATACGCCAGTAGAGACAATCTGCTGGCCTGGATGATCTGGAACGAACCAGCGGCACCATTTTGCTATTGCCGACACACGCAGGCAAACTTCCGTATGTGGCTAAAGGAAAAATACGTCACTGTCGATCACGTCAACGAGGCTTGGGGCACGGAATGTCCGATCCGTTACACCTCATGGGATGAGATCACCGCCCCAAAACACGCTGGCATCGTGAGCATGTGGTATGACTGGGTCCGCTTTAACCATAGTCGCCTCTATCGTTCCCTGGAGGCGATCACAGAGATGACCCGGAGGTGCGATCCGCAGCAGCGACCGACCACATCTAACCTAGTGTTCCATATGGCGGCCTTGGAGGGCTCCCTATCCACTCCTCGCTACGGTCTCGATGTTGGGCGAATTGGAAAGTCAATGACCCTCATGGGGGTGTCGTGCTATACGGTCGAGCACCTTCATGATCTAGGCCCCGGTTACCTCGTATCCTATAAACTAAGCCGCCTGCGTAGCGCCTCGCAAGATGAACATCGGCGAATGTTCGTGCTCGAAACCGGGGTCGGCCCGAACAAGCGCATGATCACCAAGGATCAGCGAATCTTAGCCTTTTGGCATTTAATTGCTCACAATGCCAAGTCAATCATCCTCTGGAACTATCGCAGCCGGATCTCCGATGCTCAGGTCGGGTTATTTCATCTGATGCACTGGGATGGCTCAGTCAGCCGGCGCGCTGAGTATATGGGAGAGTTTTCCAAACTACTTCAGACTCACGCACAGCTCCTCAACAAGGTCTATCCAGAGCGCGAAGCGGCGATCCTCGCGCTAGAGGATCAGCAGATCCAAATGGAAGCACTATGTGGTGATTACTTTCCCGCGACGTATCCAGAGATACACGACTCGCGAATCGGTGCCTATAAAATGCTATGGGACATGCAGATTCCGACGGACTGCATCGCTGAGAACAACCTTGGCGAGTTGTCGCGCTATAAATTGCTGTTACTGCCCATGGCTGAGCATCTCACTCATGAAGTCGCCGCTATGATACGTCAATTTGTCTCCGATGGAGGTACCGTGATCGCGGAAAGTCCTTTTGCCTTTCGCGACCAGGACGGTCGACTCCAATATCGCGCCCCGGGATTCGGACTTGAGGAAGTCTTCGGCTGTTGGACCAATGATCGCGAAGGAAAGGAAACCGCTCCCCCCATTCGCTGCCCTGAAGGAGATTCTAAAGCATATTTCTTTTGGAGCGAATACGAGCTCTCCGGTGGAGAGGCATTAGCTCACTATGATGGCATTGGCTCAGCCGCCGCCGTGCGCAATCATTATGGTAAAGGCACTGCACTCATCGTGGGAACTGAGGTCTTCCGTCAATATCTCAACGACGAGCAACCCGCCATGACTCGCCTGCTGCAGAGTGTCATCATTGATTCAGGAGCACAGCCGACCGCGTGGATTTCTGGCGACAGTCAGGATATCGAAGTCGCCCGTCTAAGCGGAAGCGGTGGAGTGCTGCAAACTATCATCAACCATAGCGACGCAGTACGCAGCGTCCGCCTGACGTTCCGAGAAGCTGGTGGATCCTGGAGAAATCTCCAAACGGGGAAAATCGCCAACTTGTCAGAAGACATCACATTGGATGCCAAGCAAGTCGTCGCCTTAAAATGGGAGGCAGCATGAGTTGGCGCGAAGCTATCCGATCAACACGAAAGTTAACAGTTACGACGTTTCTTCTTCCGACGCAACACGGCCTCCTTGCCGAGAACACGAGGGATCTCACTCGATCTATCGCATGCAGGGAAATCGGGACCCGTTCTTATAAGGTGGCCACAGACAAGGAGATCTCGATATGAAACTGACTCGATTCACAACTTATATTTGCGATGCATACCGAACCAATTGGGTCTTCATAAAGATCGAGACCGACGAAGGAATTCACGGATGGGGTGAAGCGACTTTAGAGTATCGAGAGCACGCGATCGTTGCCGCATTACATGAGTTGCAGCGTGGACTGGAAGGACGTGACCTAAACGCCATCGAGGCTTGGTGGCAGGACGCCTATCGCGACGCATACTGGCGAGGCGGCCCCGTCCTCACCAGCGCTCTCTCCGCTATCGAAATGGCCCTATGGGACATCAAAGGAAAACGCCTGGGCGTTCCTGTTTACGAGTTGATCGGAGGAAAAGTTCGCTCGAGTGTTCCATGCTACGCGAATGCGTGGTTTGCGAATGCCAAGGAACCTGCTGAATTTGCCGAAAAAGCGACCATGGCAGTTGAGATGGGCTATAGTGCGTTAAAGTGGGATCCATTTGGGGCTGCATTTCGTAATCTGCCCATCGCAGATCTCCGAAAGTCACTATCCGTCATCGAGGCAGTTTTTGAAAAGGTCGATGGAAAGGCCGAGATAATTATCGAAGGCCACGGGCGCTTCGAACTCCCCACGGCTCGCCGTATCTCGCGGGCTCTGGAGGACTACGATATACTATGGTTTGAGGAGCCGTTGATTCCTGGAAACCTTGAGAACTACGCCCGGCTGCGGTCGGAGACTCGGACTCCGATCTCCCTGGGCGAAAGGTGCTATACCCGCTGGGATTTTCGTGAAGTATTCGAAAAAGGCTGTGCCGACTTCATTCAACCCGACGTCTCCCATGCTGGAGGCATCTGGGAGTTGCGAAAAATCGCCGCACTAGCGGAAATGTGGCAGATCTCTTTTTGTCCACACAATCCGTCAGGCCCGATCGCCAATGCGGCGACTCTACAGCTGGCCGCATGCACGCCGAACTTTCTCTATCTTGAGACGATGGCCACCGATGTGCCATGGCGCGCAGAGGTAGCGGAGGAGTCTTGTCGCTTCATCGATGGACAAATGACGATCTCCGATGCCCTAGGACTTGGGGTCGAAATCAACGAAGACGCCATCACTAAGTACCCTTATCAGGTTCACGATTTGCGACATTATACAGGGGCACTTACCAGCATTCGTCCACCCGAGGCCACCGCGACATTTTCCACGAAGGACACGAAATGAGTTCTCTGGTGAATTTCGATTTCTCTGGAAAAACCGTACTGGTCACCGGTTCGACTCAAAACCTCGGGCTTTCCATCGCTCGCGCTTTTGCGAAGTGTGGCGCCCTCGTTGTCCTTCATGGATTGGAAGATGAAGCAATTAGTAATGCCCGGAAAGAATTGCTTTTTAGCAGATCCGATTTAACCCCAGAAACAACTCGTTTCAACCTCGCGAATTCTGACGAGATAGAGAAGGCGTTCCTGGATTTAGAGCAGCGCGGTTTATCCCCCGATATATTGATTAACAATGCGGCTCACCTCGGACTGGGGACGTCAGGTTTCTTGGAGCAAGACATTTCGTTTTTTCGAGAGGTGATGGAGGTAAATCTGTTCGGCGCCTTGCATTGTTCACAATTGGCAGCACGCGAAATGAGTAAACGCGGCGGAGGAAGCATCGTTCATATCTCATCTCTTGCAGGTGAGCGCGCGATTTGGGGTCGTAGCGCCTACAACACCAGTAAGGCAGCCATCGATGGATTGACCCGCTCAATGGCTTTGGAACTCGCTCCTCTCAATGTGCGGGTAAACGCGGTCGCCCCTGGATACGTATGGACTACACGTTGGGATACCATTAGTCCCGAAACAAAAGAGACCAGGAAAAACAACACGCCGTCTGGCACTCCCTCGCAGCAAGAAGAGATTGCCCAGACAGTTTTATTTCTTTGTTCCGATGTTGTTCCGTCATTGATCGGATCGAGATTGGTGATCGATGGCGGATTAAATGCTCAGCAGTTACCTCGAAGCGCCTCTATTTAAAACGGAATCATACCACCGCGGAGACAAGAGCCAACAAGACCAAGCTGCAACAGAAACAGAGATGAGCCTACACGCTGGCATGCAGGCTCACTCGGTCTCGGGTCACAGCCAGGGCGACCACGATCATATTAGCATGAAAGGGCGTGTGTCCGCCGAAACCTGTCATGGAGAGCACCAGCGGACCAGCCGCAGCTCCCAAGGAAAGAGCACTGGAAAACAGTCCGGCACATAGCCCGGTGAATCGACCGAGAGGCCACTGTGAGAGCCAGGTCATGACGGCAGTGGCAAAGATATTACTAGCCAATCCGTACCCAAAAATCGCCAAAACTCAACTGTAGTCACTGGGCACCTCCATCATTAGCGTCAGGCACAGTATGCAGATGACAGCAGCCATGCAAAACCCGATAACGCCTTTGGAATAGCCCAGCCAAGGGAAGCAGCGACTGGGAGCAGCGCTGCCTAATCAACCTGCTTGACCACCGCTACGACGACATGCTCGCCACGGTGATCATTGCCAACTTCAACGAGAAAGAGGCCGGAGCACAGATCAATCCATCGATTATCGATCGAGCGAATCAGACCGGGGGGCTCATCGAGTGCGACTGGCCGAGCTACCGTATATCACCCATTTCCCCGCGCTTTTGAGGTGTGATACAATGCCTCAGGAATGCCCATCCCCTACGCCAGATCAATCCGGAGTAAGCTCGAGTCTCTCGGCTACCTCATCACGGAGATATCGGCAGACGGCAAGTTTTCAGTGACAGCCACGAAGTCTGGGAAAAACCATATCGCCATCGCGGATAATCTCACCGTCGTCTATCTGGAGATCGAGCGCTCGATCCGGGGGAGTATGTAGACGTCCAATTTCATCGACTCGCTCGAACTATGAGCATGAGCCGATGGAGCCCCGCATCTACCACCCCTCCCCTCGATGATAAAAACCGCTGCGAAAACCTGTGGCTATACAATGCCGCCGGCGTCGACGTCGTAATCCGTGGCAGCTTCACGCACTACGGAGACGATTATACAGGCGCTAAACTGGAGGGTCAGGGATCAGACGATGGTGACTTCCTCGATGGTAGCGGCGTGTTCGTGATGCCCACTCACTACACTCTTGTTCTTCCGGGCGAGACGACTCCCCCGCCACCTCCGGGCGCGGAGGATTAAAAAGCTCGTCACCGGGCCCAGTACAAGCCCCCCCTATGCTGCTGATGATCTTGGTTTTAACCGCTCGTGTTACATTCTCGTGCCACTCATCAACTTGCGTTGGACTCATAGGCATAATGAATGTTATGCAGCCCCACGTATGAGCAACATTGTCGCATTGATCAAGAACGCTGAGGGCAACCCCGAACTTCAGTCTCGATTAGAGAATTTGCGTAGCTCCTCTCCCGAAGAGGCGAAATCCCAACTCTCAGAGGTAGCCCAAGCCTACGGAGTTACCCTCACAGAAGAAGATTTCGCCACATTGGAGGCAGCCTCTCAGACAGGGGAAGTGCCCGAAGCTCTTTTAGAGCAGGTATCAGGAGGATCGCACGATGGCCGTCATTTAGAAGCCACCGTAATTCCCGGAAACGCTATGCCCCCAGAGCGCTCACTTTCCCTTGCGGAAAGTGTATTCTCGAATATGACAAACCTGTTTAGGTTCCGCTAGCGGGTCGACACTCCCCGAATATACGCAGTCTCACCAGGGAAGCACAGTGCCGCGATCACTCATACGTTTGAGGATCGCGGCTCACCCTAGCTGCTTATCGACGGCCGTCGCGTCGAACATCCCGTCGGCGACATACTTCCCCTTTGTGTAGAACGGGTCCCCGCCCAGAGGTACGGTGATGGGACGTCTTTGTGGTACCGCTGGTAACTGCGCTCAATAGAGACCGAAGTTGGCTGGCAGAAATTACAATGCGTTCTCCGGATACTGTGCGTGCAGCCTTGGCGCCGAATGCTTGTGCGCACAAAAAGTCCACCAAGCTCCAAAAGCTCTTCTCTGATGCGATTGAGGCTGAGGAAACCAAACAAGGAGGTGGGAAATCTCTTCCCCCTGGTTTCTCCTCAATTTTTCTAAACGATGATCAACTGAATCGTGCAGATCGCGCCAGCCGGATCGTAAGCGCCCCCAGCTTGGCGGATTTTTGCCGGGAAGCTATCATGCAGCGGGCCAATGAAATCATCCATGAAGATGAGACGAGAACGGTTCATTGCCGAACAAACGCAACGCCAGCTGCGGATTGAGGAGCGCTCATCTTGCCGAGGTCATAAAAATCTCGCCACTATTTGCAACCAGTTTCGCATTTTAGGGGTAATCTACCCCATTCCGCATCTCTGTCGAAATTGTCAGCTTGTGAAGCGCTCCAGAACTTACAAATATAGAAAAATGGCTGTCTCTAAGACCAAAAAATCCCCTCTCCGCAACGAACCTTCTCCTGCCATCACTAAAATCACAGCTCAGCAAGCTGCTAAAAACGCTGCGCAGTACTTTAATGAGTTGATCCCCAACATGCCCCAACTTCAGCTCGAAGAGGTTGAGCTGGTGAAAGGTAAAGATGGCAAAGACGAGTGGCTCCTCACGTTGAGCTTCGCCAGCCCCTACGCTTCAGGCCTAAACCTGCTGGCGCGAGCGAATGCAAAGGACCAAAAGGAATATAAGGAATTTCGGGTGAACGCATATAGCGGCGAAGTCATCTCGATGAAAATCCGAAATGTATAACCATGCCCTAAGATCCTTCCGAAATGCGAGACGAGGTATTATTTTTGATACGAATATCCTTCTCGTCTTCCTCGTCGGCTTGTTGGACCGCTCTTCTATATCATCTTTCAAAAGAACGGCGTCTTACTCCGAAGAGGATTTCGAGATATTAGCCAGGATAGCCAGCGCGTTTCCGAGACTGACCACCACGCCTCACGTACTGACTGAAGTTTGCAACCATGGTGACTCGTACAATAACGCTAGTAGAAACATTTATCCTACCATTATTCATTTTATTGAAAACACCAAGGAGAGGCGCACAGATGCAAAAACCGCTATCACCTTCGCGCATTTCCCAGTACTAGGCATCGCTGACACTACGTTATTTCATGCCAGCCTCAACGGGCACTGCGTCGTCACCGATGACATGACATGTCACAACTTTATTGAAGATGCCGGAGGCCTCTCATTAAACTTCAATCATCTGCGTTCTGCCAAGTGGTTGGCGGGAACTTAAACAATGGCGACTCCACGTAAAGGACGGAACGCGCTTAAACGATCTCCTCAACCTACGAAAAAGCAAGTCGCAGCCCTGACGACGACAGACACAGCCCTTTCCCACGCTCATTCAGCATCCCCGCCGACAACCGCCAATCAGATGACCCCCTTCGAGCAATCTCAACGAAAGCTATTGATCGTTCAGACCGCTATCTTTTTCTTAACGATGCTGGCAGCCACGGTCGTTGGATTTCTTCAGGTGGGGATTGCAAGCCGGCAAACTGAGTTACTGGAGGCGAGTTTTAGAACGACTATAACGCCATCGATCTCGGTCGAAATCAATGGATCTCAACTCATAATAAAAAACGCGGGTTCCACCACAATTACTGTCACCCGTATCGACACCGACTTAGTTGACGGCGTATTTCGTCCGCGAGAGATGATCACTCCAGGTACAGCCGTCTCGTACTCCGCCGAAATCATCATTGCTGCATTGAAAAGCCTCGGGAAAGAATTCGGCACTTTCCGCTTAAGCGTTTTTCTCAACGCCTCGAATGGGGATGAATATGTTGCGAAAATCGAGGTGTTACATTTCCCGAACGTTCCATCACCCAAAACCTTTTGCATAGTGTCCTCCATGGAGAAGGTGCTTTCTACGGAGTAACTATCAGGGGCTCCCCTGATTGACTGTAAATACATTTCACGCAATATTGCGGAGTGGGCTATTCAGAAACTCTCCGATCCGAGCTCAAGATAGAGGGATATCTCGTCGAAGAATCGATGGACCACAATCGTTTCAAAATCAGGGCGAGTAAGGGAGCCAACGTATTTCTCGGCGAAGCAGATACTCTCGCGGTCGCATTTCTAGATCTCACCCTACATATTCGATCTGGCAGCGAAGCGCCAATGCAGCATAAACGTACGTCCGTCCATCAAATGCGCCGCGAATCCCGTGCATGAGCGGATGGATTCGATCATCTGTATCCCACCCCTCGACGGTAAAAACCGCTGCGAAAACCTGTGGCTGTACAATGCCGCTGGCGTCGATGTCGTCATTCGTGGCAGTTAGCGGAATTTCTGAGCCTGCCACATGAGACCTTTCACTCGGTGGTCTTTTTCATCGGAGAATGCGAATTGAAGTCAGCACTACCCGAAACGTGATGACATAAGGCATCTGCCGATACATTCAATCTTTCCGCGAGCAACATTTAACGGATGAGACTGCTAAAAGAGCTGACGGGACACGCTAATTGGCCCCACTCGGAGAGTTAGTCTGAGCGCTTAGTTTTGATGTTTAGGTTGTTTGTTTCGGTTTGTCCATCTTTGGCGCAGGGAGCCCGAAGGGCGACTGGAGGCAAAGATGGAGCGTTTAGGGTGGCCGCGAAGGGTGCGGGGCTTTGGTAGCCCAGCTTGCTATGCGGCCGGTGATGGTTGTAATCGCGCCGGAAGTCCTCGATGACGACACGGGCTTCGGTCAGCGTCCAGAGTTGCTCCCGGTTGAGACATTCGTCGCGGAAGCGGCCATGAAAGCTCTCGACGAACCCGTTCAACCAAGGACTGGCGGGCTCGATGTAGATCGTCTTAATCTGGTGCGCAGCCAGCCACCGCTGGACTTCCCGGGCGATGAACTCGGGCCCATTATCACTGCGCAGGTACTCGGGTGCCCCGTGTTCGGCGATGGCCTTGCCCATCCATTCGAGCACGTCAGCGCTCTTCAAAGCGCGGTCGGCCTGCAACACATGACACTCGCGCGTGTACTCGTCCAGGATCGTTAGCATGCGCAAGGCTCCTCCCCGCGTGGTGGCGTCCGAGATAAAGTCCCAGGTCCACACGAGACCTCGATGATCCGCCTTAGTGGGCAACCCCGTCGAGCGGCCTCGCCGCACGATCTTGCGCTTGGTCGGAGGTACACGCAGGCCCTGCGCCCGGCGCAGCTTCTGCACATGCCGCTTGCCCACCGACCAGCCCTCCCGACGCAGCAAGGCCGCGATCCGGCGATAGCCGTACCGAGGATGTTTTTCCGAGAGGGCTTTGAGTCGCTCGACCAAACGTTCTTCTTCCGGCGTTGGCTTTCGCCGCCGATACCGCCAAGTTGATCTCGACAACTTGAGGAACCGGCAGGCTGCTCGCCCGGAACACATCTTGGCGGCAACGGCCTTCTTCGCCATCGTCCGCCGATGTTCCGGGCTCACAACTTTTTTTCGCATACGAACTCCAGCACCCGGTTCTTGAGCAGCGCCTCCGCCAGCATCTTCTTGAGTTCCGTGTTCTCTCGCTCAAGCTCTTTGAGCCGCTTGGCTTCGTTGATCTCCATCTGCCCGAACTGCTTCTTCCATCGATGGAACGTCACCTCTGAGATGTTCGCCTCCCGGATCACTTCTCCGATGCTTCGCCCACTATCGACCGCCCTCAATAGGCGGATTTTATCCTCTGTGCTGTATCTCTTGCCTTTCATTCTCTCTGGTTCCTTTCGGTCCCAGACTAACTCTTCCCGCGGAGCGGAAAAGCTGAGTCACGTCACGAACACGCCGCCCATTTCATTCAGCTCCTCCAAGCCAACGCACGCGAATTTTACATGATCATAGGTCAGGCGTTCGATATATCTGTGACAGACCGACTGAGGAATACCTACAAAGCGGTAAAAGCTTAAGGTGGAGAAGCTGACCTCTTCATGTTCGACTATCTCAATTTTCAAGAACTTTCGATTGAGCATGAATTCGAGGTCCCTTATAGCGAGAGTTACTCAAACTCGACCGCAGAGGCTGTCGCGTACGTCGAGTGGTTTCTGACCAATAAGAGCTATTAGTCGGCTCCTCAGAGGATCCCCGTCGAAATCGCTGGCTTACCCTCTACTCAGGGGCCAGGGAGGACTTTGGGTCAATTTTTAGATAGTCCATGACTGCGGAGCCCTTGTGATCGCTGCCTCTAAGATTGCCAAACCGGACTCCTGAAGAGTTCGCACCTTTTCGCGAAGGCACATGTCCGACGAGCTCATTATCGACATAAAGGACGACTTCGTTATCTTTAGCGGTAACGCGAAAGGTATGGAAGTCCTTGCCGATCTCGAAAGGTTTTGTTGATTGGCTACCTTCGAGTACCACGTAGTTTTTAGCATCCTCGATGTCGGTGTAGAATCCGAGGATCCACATTCCTCGGTTAGTTCCGACCGACTCGCTTGCTTGGATTATCATTGCACTCGTGTTATTGGCTGGCGGGTTCAGTTGATTGACGGTTTCCTCCAGCCTCAGGCGGCACTCCAGCGTGAACCCTTCCGAGAAATCAACCGGTGTTCCCAGATCTTCTAAGGTGAAGGTGCCTGATCCGCTGAACTCCAACTCCAGGCCAGCATCCCCCACTTCCGCCCTGTAGTTAGGCTTTACTGGCTTTTCAAAACTAGCTTTTTTCTCACCGTTGATCGTGACAGCCCCTTCCTCAGCCGGCTCCACATTTCCCTGGTATGATATCGGCCAGGAGGAGGGATCTGCGGCCAGACCAAGCTGGAGGCTCAAGACTGAGGCCACGAGCAAGAGAGTGTTTTTCATAAAATGGGATATTGGCATTAGCGCTAGTGGGCGGGAGTCAGGATCACCTTTTCAACGATAGGTCCGACCCCGAAATTACCGCTATCGAGGATGAGCTTGTAGCGAAACGCTCTGGCACCGGCCGGGATAGTGACGCGGGACATCCATTCGTTATTAGGACGAGATTCAAGAGAGATCGACCGCCACTGGCCATCACCAAAGTCCACTTCGCAGGCCAGCTTTTGAACGTCCGTCAGCTCAGCGATGATCGTTAACACGGCATCACCGCTGAATGCGCCTAAATCCTGCTTCCTCGATATATAGGTCTCTTGGCTTGATCGACTCTGCACACTTCCGGGATCAGCATTGATCCGCGCATGAGGCCCGAAGGTCGGAAACCAGCTCCGCCTCTCTTTTGAAAACCCATCTTGACTCCCCCAGTAGATAAAAGACCCCGTGCCGTGCTTGCCTCCCATGGCCTTAGTCTGCACGGATTCGGTGGACTCACTGTGATTGTAGACCACGATATCCATAAAGCCGTCATTATTGAGATCCAACACCATGTTCGCGCTGGATGAGTAGGCTGGCAACTTCTCGGGAAGCGCACGAAACTTCCCCTCGCCTTCTCCGTAGTAAATGAAGAGACTCACGTGACGCGTGGTGTCACCGTGATAGTTGGAGACGACCAGATCGAGGACTCCATCCCTATTAACGTCAGCCACACTACCGCCGGTGGCGCCATATGTGGAGATGTCCAGCTTTCGATCCATGGAGAACTTCCCCTTGGAGTTAAACAGCACCCACGACGAGATAGAGTTCGTCGTTCCTTCGATATTGCTAAAGTTTTGGACGAAGAGGTCGAGATCACCATCCTCGTTTAGATCCGCTACGCAGACCCAACTGGAAAACATCGTCGTTTCGACAACCTTCGCGCGAGCCACATCGAAAACGGCATCCTTGTCTCCCGGGATCGTCTGGATGTAACCTTTACCCACGACGACAAGATCCAATAGACCATCCGCATCGAAATCACCGCATGCCACAGACTGGGTGCCTGCGAATAAAGGAAACTTTTTGGCCTCGCTAAATCCTTCGGCCGAGCCAGCCAGAAAAGCCATCTCGGGGGTATCCTGGGAAGTCACCACGATATCGACATATCCATCGCGGTTGAAATCAGCGACGACTAAGCTTTTCCCCCGGAAGCCGATAGGATAGGAAGCGATCTTCGGCAAGAAGCCATCGGACGCTCCGAAGCGAACCCTCACCTCGTCGCCACGCCCTCGCAGATAAAGGAGATCCGCAACCCCATCAAAGTTAACATCGGAAAACGCCAGTGTCGTCTCGGGCGTCGCAGAGGGCAGCATCGTCATGGCGCCAGGGCCAAAGGTCGCCGAGGGATTCCCCCAGAAGATACCTAAATGAGGAAGTGAGTCG
>Ga0247822_10001003_pt1 | contig 16585 bp, 15 predicted proteins | sample 13C_Cellulose_Da_FD_192423 | JGI IMG/M metagenome (GOLD analysis project Ga0247822, IMG submission 192423) | Soil microbial communities from agricultural site in Penn Yan, New York, United States - 13C_Cellulose_Day30 | ecosystem: Environmental > Terrestrial > Soil > Agricultural land | place...
GCCTCGGCGCGCCGGATCAGCGCGGCCGCGCCGAGGCCGGCCAGCGCGCCGCCGGCGGTCACCGCGGCGCCGGCCCGCGGCAGCCAGCGGCGCGCGTCGCGGCCGGCGACCGCCGCCGCGACGGTGTTCCACAGGGCCAGGTTGACCACCGAGGACAGCGCGACCACCGCCAGCGCGATCACGAACGGCCACGGCCGGCCGCGCGCGACCAGCGGCGCCGCCGCGGCCGCGCCGCCGATCAGCGCGACCCCGAGCGCGATGTCGACCCGCGGCAGCGGGGCGCGCGCGGTGGCCGCGTGGTAGACCGTGGTGCCGACCGCGAACGCGACCGCCTGGCCGACCAGCAGGAGCGGCAGCGCGCGCGCCCCGTAGTCGGCGAGGAACGCGGCCTCGGCGAACGCGCGCAGCGCCACCGCGACCAGGTTGGCCGCGAAGATGGTGACGACGCCGACGACGAAGGCGCGGCGGTTCACGTCGATGCCCGGCGCAGGACCTGGGCCAGCTCGCGGGCCAGCGCCTGCGCGGCGGCCGGGTGCTCGGCCAGCACGTCGATGAGATCGTCGTGCGACAGCTCGAGCACGACCGCCGGCGCGGTCGCGGTCGCGGTCCGCGCCGGGGCGTCGCCGTCGAGCGCGGCGGCGGCGCCGACCAGCGTGCCCGGGCCGCCGGCGTCGAGGGCGCCGGCCGCGACCACCAGGACCACGCCACCGCCATCGCGGCGGGTGGTCACGTTCGCGCCGGCGTCGAGCTCGACCACCCGCGCCCGCTCGGCGAGCGCGACCAGCGCGGGCGCGGCCAGCACGCCGAGCACGTCGGTCGCGGCCAGCGCGCGGGCGCGGTCGAGCACGTCCATCGCACCCGCTACTTCTTGGCCAGGATCTTCTTCTGGTTGGCCAGGATCGTCTTCTGGTTGGCGACGATCTCGGCCAGGAGCTTCTGGTTGCCTTCGATCTTCTTCTGGTTGGCCAGGACCTGGTCGAGCTTCTTCTGGTTGGCCTGGATCGCCTTCTGGTTGGCCAGGATCTGGTCGAGCTTCTTCTGGTTGGCGGCGATCTTGTCGAGCTTGCCCTGATTGCCCTGGATCGCCTTCTGGTTGGCCAGGATCTGATCGAGCTTCTTCTGGTTGGAGGCGATGCGATCCTCACCCGACAGGATGCGCTCCTGGTTGGCGAGGATCTTCTCCTGGTTGGCGATGATGCGCGCCTGATTCGCGATGACGGTCTCTTCGGACATGGTACGGCGTAACCCCCTTTGGAGCCGAATCTTCCGACGAGCCGTGGCCGCGATCAACGCGGGCGCTTGGTGAAATCGTCGATCAGCGACGGCAGCAGCGCGCAGATGACCGCGTCGTCGGAGCCCTCGTCGGCCGGGCAGCACACGTCGTGGCCGCCCTGCTGGTCGGTGTGGATGCAGATCTTCGCGCCCTTGCTCGGGTAGTAGTACAGCCAGAAGAAGCACATCTCGTCGTTGGCGTCCTCGCCGAACCCGACCCGCCGGCCGCTGTCGTTGAGGTAGTCGCAGGTGAAGCGGAACCCGCCGTCGGCCGGGATCTGGAACGCCGGGCGGTGGAACGTGGTCTCGGGCTCGTCCCACGAGAACTCGTCCGGCTGGTAGACCATCTGGCCGGGCGAGCCCGCGTTCGGCGTCACCGCCACCTCGACGTCGGTGCCGAGCTCGTGGGTGTGGCCGGTGACGGCGAAGACGTTGGCGCCGGCCAGCGACGGCGGGAACGGCAGGTAGACCGGGCCGACCCGCTGCGGCTGCGGCGGGTTGCGCGCCGGCAGGTCGATATCGGGCGTGCCGGCGAACAGGAAGTCGGCCTCCTGGGTCGCCTCGAGGGTGGTGCGGAACTCGGCGGTCGCCTGCACGTCGATCGGCGCGTCGGTCGCGTTGACGTAGTGCATCTCGAGGCGGACCAGCTGGTCCTGCTGCAGGGTGAACGAGACGCCCTCGGGCAGGGTCAGCGTCTCGTCCGCCTTCTGGGTGATCATCAGCGGCGCGCCGTTGGCCGGGTCGAGGGTGCCGACGAACGGGGTGCAGTCGGTCGGCGTGGTCAGCTCGGTGCCCGTCGCCTTGCGGTAGACGATGAAGTGGTGCGAGGCCTGCCCGAGGTCGTTGTGGATCTCGTGGACGTGGATCGGGCCGGGGTTGCCGAGCCGGAGCTCGACGCACTTGGTGCCCTCCTCGCCGGGCTGCGCCGTGTACGGCCCCCAGGTGACCGAGTAGGTGCCGGTCACGTAGTTGGGCGCGTCGATGGGCGGGGCGTCGTCGCCGTCGCCACTACCGCCACCGCCACAAGCCATCGAGAGCAAACACGTGAACAAGGCGCAGCCGAGCGAGGCACGTCGCATGTAGGTACTCCTCCCTGGGCGCGCAGTATGGACGCGGTCAGACCGCCTTGCCTAGTCCCTTTCCGCGCGGCCGGGACGGATCCACCGGGTCAGCCGGGCGGCCGGCAGCGGCCCATGTTGTTGCAGGTCCACCCGCTCGGGCACTCGTCGGTGCTGCCCGGCGTGCACGCCTGGGTGCACACCGGATTGGGCAGCTGGCCGAAGTTGTGGCAGTACGCGGTCGCGCACAGCGCGGTGCACGGGCTGTCGTCGCCGACGGTGCAGGTCGTGGTCGCGCTCGGCAGCGTGCACGCGGCCGCGTCGACACCGGGCGCCGCGTCGACGTCACCGCTGCCGTCGCCGTCGTCGCCGCTGCAGGCCGAGGCCGCGACCGCCACCGCCAGGATCATCAAGGTTCGACGAAATAGGCCCATGCTTCCCTTGTCGCACGCCCCCGATTCTCCCGCGGTTACACGCTGATGACAGCGCATCACGGCATCTCGGATGCTGTCCGCGGTCGGCGGCGCGGCGGCGAGACGGCGCGCGTCGTGTATACATCCCAGCGTCATGACGCTCCCCGCCGTTTCGTTCCCCGCCCGTCCGACCGCGACCCTCATCGAAGGTGACGGCATCGGCCCCGAGATCGCCGCCGCGACGGTGCGCGTGGTCGAAGCCGCCGGCGGCCAGATCGAGTGGGACCGCCAGCTCGCCGGCATGACCGCCGCCGAGCGCGTCAACGATCCGCTGCCGGTCGCGACCATCGAGTCGATCAAGCGCCACCAGATCGCGCTCAAGGGGCCGCTCGGCACCCCGATCGGCGGCGGCTTCCGCTCGGTCAACGTCGCCCTCCGCCAGCAGTTCGACCTGTACGCCAACGTCCGGCCGGCCCGCACCATGCGCGGCGTGCCGGCGCGCTACAGCGACGTCGACCTGGTCATCGTGCGCGAGAACACCGAAGACCTCTACGCCGGCGTCGAGCACTACGTCGATCCGCGCCGCACCGCCGCCGAGTCGATCGCGATCATCACTCGCTTCGGCTCCGAGCGCGTGATCACCTACGCGTTCGAGTACGCCCGCCGCCACGGCCGCAAGAAGGTCACCCTGGTCCACAAGGCCAACATCCTCAAGATGTCGAACGGCCTGTTCCTCGACACCGGCCGCGACGTCGCCAAGCGGTACCCCGACATCGCCTTCGACGACATGATCGTCGACGCCACCGCGATGAAGCTGGTGATCGCCCCCGAGCGGTTCGACGTGATCGTCACCATGAACCTGTTCGGCGACATCCTGTCCGACCTCGCCGCCGGCCTGGTCGGCGGCCTCGGCGTCGCCCCGGCGGCCAACATCGGCGACGCCGGCTGCGCGATCTTCGAGGCGGTCCACGGCACCGCCCCCGACATCGCCGGCCAGGGCATCGCCAACCCGACCGGCCTGCTGCTGTCGGCGGCGATGCTGCTCGACCACGTCGGTCAGAACGACGCCGCCGCCCGCGTCCGCAAGGGCGTGGTCGCGGCGCTCGCCGAGCCGGCCACCCGCACCCGCGACCTCGGCGGCCAGGCCGACACGAAGACGTATGCGGATGCCATTATTCGCAACCTCGAGGCGTGACCGCGGTCGGTGATCAGTTGATGATCACCGTCGAGACGCCGCGCCACTCGGCGTACAGGCGCTCGACCTCGCCGATGCCCAGGTAGCCGAGCGCGGCGGCGCACTCGCCGATGCGCACGCCGGGGTACTTGTCCTGCATCTGCAGGGCGCGGAACAGCTGGAACCGGTCGATCGCGCGCTGCTCGACCATGAACTCGCCGAACGGGATCTCCTTGAGCCCGTCCTCGACCACCTCGATGCCGACCGGGGAGTACTGGAAGAACGCGCGGAGGTCGTGGGGGTGGGTGCAGTTGCGGAGGGTGCCCATGACGCCTGGCCCCCAAAGCAGGTCCCGTACCATCCACAGCGCAACCAAAGCTCGCGCACTTGGATCCCCTGTGATCTCGGGACGTCTGGTGTCGCGAGTGCCATGGCTACGCCCGTAGCCAGTCAGCGCGACGTTTCACGCCGCCCGGCGCCGTGCCTCGGCCGGGGTGCGGCCGGTCCAGCGCTTGAACGCTCGGTGGAAGGCGCTCGGCTCCGAGTAGCCCAGCAGGTAGGCGACCTCGGCGATCGCCATCGTGGGGGAGGCGAGGTAGCGGACGGCGAGGTCGCGCCGCACGTCCTCGAGCAGCTCGTCGAAGGTCGTGTCCTCGTCGGCGAGGCGTCGCTGCAGGCTGCGCTCGCTCATCCGCAGGCGCGCGGCGATCGCGGCCAGTGACGCGTCGCCGTCGGCCAGCGAGGCGAGCACCAGGCCGCGCACCCGCTCGGTCGTGCTCGGGCTCGGCGCCGGGCGTGCCCGGAGCAGCGCCTCGGCGTGGCGGACGACCACCGCCGACAGCGCCGGATCGGCGGTCGGCACCGGACGCTCGAGCGCGGCGCGCTCGAGCTCGACGGCGTTGACCTCGGTGCCGAAGCGCGGGCGGACGCCGAACAGCCGCTCGTGCTCGACGGTCCGGACCGGCGGCGGTGGGTGGAGGTCGACGGCGAGGGCGCGGAGCGGGGCCCCGCTGATCTGGCCGCCGATCACCAGCAGCGACGCGAGGGTGAACTCGGCGGCGTGGCGCGATTGGCGCGCGCCGCCGAGCGAGTGCTCGACCCGCACGACCTCGCCCCGGTCGACGAGCGTGAACACCGCGACGTCGTGCAGGAGCCGGTTGTAGCGAGCGAGGCGCTCGAGCGAGGCGCGCAGGGTCGGCGCGGTGCGCACCGCGTAGTCGAGCACGTCGAACGCGCCGGGACGGATCTGCTCGGCACAGTGGAGCCCGAACGCGTCGTCGCCGGTCAGGCGGGCAGCCTCCTCCCACAGCGCGGTCTCGACCTCGATCTGGATATGCGCGTCCGGGTCGGCGGCGACCGCGGCATCGAAGCCGGCCGCGGCGTACAGGCGCTCAGGGGCGACCCCGGCGTGGGCCGCGGCGTGGACGATCATGGCGCCGATCCGGGCCGAGACCTCGATGATTCCGGGCACCTGGCCATCATGGCACGTGGCAGCATCGGTCACACCTTCCGGCGTCTGCGGTCAACGGGATCCACGGTCGGCGTCCGCAGAGTGGGCTCATGACGAACCACTCGCTTCTCGCCACCACCGCCCTCCTGGTTGCCATGACCGCGTCCGCCGCCGCCGAGCCGCCCGGCGTCGACGTCGAGGTCGACCCGATCGCCTACGCCCTCGACGGCTACTCGCTGCACGTCGGCGTCACCCACGATCGGTGGCGGTTCGACCTCGGCGCCTTCGCGATCGGCGTACCGGAGGCGGTCCACGGCAACGACGGCTTCTCGGCGTCGTTCGACGGCATCGGCGCCAAGGTGCAGTACTTCCCGCTCGCCCCGGCCAGGCGCCTGTTCGTCGGCGTCGGTGCGGACATGGCGCGGCTCCTGGTCGAGCGCGACGGCAGCCAGCTGGCGGAGCGCACCACCGGCGTGTCCGCCGGCGTGCACGTCGGCTGGCGGATCGGCCTGCCGTACGACCTGTACCTGACCCCGTGGGTCAGCGTCGGCTATGCCCTCACCGGAGCCGACCCGATCACGCTCGGCGGCGCGACCTTCGAGCAGAGCCCGTGGACGATCTTCCCGACCGTGCACCTCGGCTACACGTTCCGGTGACCCGCGTCGGACGAAGGCTGCGCCGGTCGCGCGGTCCGCGCGTTATCGGGAGGGCGGCCGGGCCGTCCTTGTCCTACCCTGAGCAGGAGCCCTCGATGCCGACCCCGCGCCTCGTCCCCGTCCTCCTCGCGGTCCCGCTCGCGCTCGCCGCCTGCAAGCGCTCGCCGTCGCCCGATCCCCGCGCCGGTGCCGAGCCCGCGCCGGCGCCCGCGCCGAGCACCCCGAGCCCGGCGCCGCCGGCGGACGATCCCGCGGCCGCCGACCTCGGCCCGCCGAGCGAGGCGGTGGGCGCACCGCCGGCCGAGCTGTCGGCGCGCCTCCGCCTCGAGACCGTCGTGTCGGGCCTCGACCGGCCGGTCGCGCTGGTCGCGGTCCCCGGCGACGCCCGCCGCCGGCTGTGGGTGGTCGAGCAGGCGGGGCGCATCCGCGTCGTCGAGGGCGGCACGCTGACCTCGGCGGTGGTCCTCGACCTGCGCCGCCAGGTGTCGCGCGACGGCAACGAGCAGGGCCTGCTCGGCCTGGCCTTCCACCCGCGCTTCCCGGCGACCCCCAAGGTCTACGTCAACTACACCGATCGGCGCGGCGACACCCGCGTCGTCGAGTACCAGGTCGCCGGCGACACCGTCGACGCGACCAGCGCGCGCGAGCTGCTGTTCGTCGACCAGCCGTACGCCAACCACAACGGCGGCCACGTCGCGTTCGGCCCCGACGGCAAGCTGTGGGTCGGCCTCGGCGACGGCGGCGCCGCCGGCGACCCGAAGCGCGCCGGCCAGGACGACCGCCAGCTGCTGGCCAAGATGATCCGCCTCGATGTCGACGCCGCCCGGCCGGCCGCCGAGGTCGTCGCCAAGGGCCTGCGCAACCCGTGGCGCTACGCGTTCGACCCGGCCACCGGCGACCTCTACATCGGCGACGTCGGCCAGAACGAGTGGGAGGAGGTCGACGTGGTGCCGGCCGATCGGCTCACCGGTCACAACTTCGGCTGGAACGTCGCCGAGGCCCGCCACTGCTTCGATCGCCGCAGCTGCGACGTCGCCGGCTTCACCCCGCCGGTCGTCGAGTACGGCCGCGACGCCGGCTGCTCGATCACCGGCGGCGTGGTCTACCGCGGTCGGGCCATCCCCGAGCTGGTCGGCGCCTACTTCTACGCCGACTACTGCACCGCGATCATCCGCAGCTTCCGCTGGCGCCCCGACGGCATCCGCCAGCACTGGGAGTGGAAGCCGGCGCTCGATCCCGACAGCCGCCTCGGCCAGATCTCGTCGTTCGGCACCGACCACGACGGCGAGCTGTACCTGCTGTCGCTCGGTGGCGACGTCTACCGGCTCGCGGTCCGGGAGTAGGGTTCAGGGCACTCCGGAACCGGCCTCGCTGTTCGGCGCCGTCTGCTCTGGCGTATGCGCGGTGATCGGTATTACCGTTGGTCTCCGGTGCGACGTCGGACGTCTCGATGCCTGCCCAGGATCTCTTCATGATCTTGCTGTATGCGCCTCGCCTCCGGGAGGGCGAGGACTTCCAGGGTGCGCTCGAGGCGCACGGGTACGAGGTCGTGCGCGCCGGTAGCGTCCAGAGCCTCGCGCGGCACGTGCAGGACGGCGGCGTGGATCTCGTCATCCTCGACGATCCGACGTGGGAGCAGACCAAGGGCGCGGTCGCCGCGCTCGACGCCGCGCTCGAGTCGGTGCCGCGGATCTGGGTGTCGTCGTGGCCCGAGGCGCCGGCGCAGTCGGTCAAGCTCGGCGTCGACGCGCTGCTGATCGATCTCTACGACGTCGACGCCCTGGTCACGCGCGTCCACGACCTGCTCCGCCCGCGCTCGTCGAGCGGCCGGGCCGGCAGCTCCGGTCCGCTGCTGGCGATCGGCTCGAACCCGTCCCTGCCGCGCCGCGCGACCGTCAGCCCGGCGCCGATCCCCGACGACGTCCTGGCCGAGGTCGAGGATCCGCCGCGCTGGGACGAGGAGACCGATTCATGGTCTCCCAAGAAGCTGCCGTAGCCGGCGAGACAGACCCCGCACCTGACCAGCGACCCCGAGCACCCAGCGTCATTGTTGACCGCTCGCTTCGCTCGCTGGGGGTCTCCCAAGAAGCTGCCGTAGCGGGTTGCCGAGAACGCCGCAGGCGTTCGAGATCAACCCGCCCCGTGCCCGTGCCCGTGCCCGTGCCCCCTGCCCGGTTGTCGGCGCGTCGTGGCTCGGCCGCTGCGCCCGTGGGCTCGTCGAGATCGGGCACGGGCACGGGCAGGGGCACGGGCACGGGCAGCCGCGCAGGAACGTCGTTCCTGCGCGGCTGGGCTCAGCCGTGGTACAGGCCCGCGAAGGCGCGGGTGATCGCGGCCCGGGTCGCGCCGTGGCCGCCGAGGCGGAGCGCGGCGTCGAGGACCGGCGTGCGCAGCGCCTGCATCAGCGCCCACCCGCCGGCGAGGCGGAGCCCGAGCTGGCGGCGGACCGCGCGCGGGTACGCCGCGAGCGCGCGCGCGGTCGGCGTCGTGCCGGCGGCGAGCACCTCGGCCAGGCAGGTGCCGGCGAGGTGGCCCGAGACCAGCGCGTGGTAGATGCCCTCGGCGGTGGCGAAGTCGGCCAGGCCGCCGGCCTCGCCGGCGCACACGACGCCGTCGCCGACCAGCTGCTGGGCGCGCGCGCTGACGTCGACCGGGTGGCCGATCACCGCGACCCGATCGGCGCCGGCCAGCCGCGCGCCCAGCCGGGCGGCGACGAACCCGTCGAACCGCTCGCGGGCGTTGCCGCCGTCGCGGTCGGGCACGAAGCAGACGCCGATGTTGACTCGCCGCGCCGACTCCGGGAACACCCAGCCGTAGTGCGGCTTGACCGTGTCGTCGAAGTACAGCTCGACCAGGTCGGAGGTGCCGGCGACGCCGTCGTACCAGCCCATGAACGTGTGCAGCGTCGCGCCGCGGCGGTCGGCGGCGACCAGGCGGCCGTTCGACCCCGACGCGTCGACCACCGCGTCGCACTCGATGATCTCGCCGTCGGTGGCGACCGCGACCACCCGGCCCTGGGCCCGGATCAGCCCGTCGACCCGGACGCCGTCGCGCAGCGCCGCGCCGCGCCGCACCGCCTCGTCGGCGAGCAGGGCGTCGAGCTCCGACCGCACCAGCACCGCGGTCTCGTAGTCGCCGCCGCGCAGCTCGACCTCGCCGCCGCGACGGGTCCCGGCGATGCGGGCGCCGCCGATCGGGAACGCGCGGGCGCGGACGCGCGCCCCGGCCCCGATGCGGTCGAGGAAGCCGAGGGTCCACGGCGACAGCCCGCCGCCGCACGCCTTGGTGCGGGGCATCGGCCGCCGCTCGATCAGGATCGTCTCGATCCCGGCGGCGGCCAGGGCCATGGACGCGGCGCTGCCCGCCGGTCCCGCGCCCACCACGACCACCCGCCGCCTCACGCTGACCTCGCCCGCCGTGCCCGCCCGCCGTTCGTCAGCTGGGCAGGCGCTCGGTCACGCCGCGGGTGCCGCCGGTCGAGGTCGGCGGCGGGATGGCCGGCGGTGTGTCGCTCTCGGCCGGCTTGGGCCCCAGCGCCACGGCCATGGCGTCGTCGATCCGCTGCATCAGCCGGATGTCGAGCTCGGCCTTCACCTCGGGGGGAACGTCGATCAGGTCCTTCTCGTTGCGCGCCGGCACGAACACGACCTTGATGCCGGCCCGGTGGGCGGCGAGCAGCTTCTCCTTGATGCCGCCGACCGGCAGGGCCCGGCCGCGCAGGTCGATCTCGCCGGTGATGGCGACGTCGTTGCGCACCGGGCGCCCCGACACCGCGCTGACCAGCGCGATGGTCAGCGCCACGCCGGCCGACGGGCCGTCCTTCTTGACCGCGCCCTGCGGCAGGTGGACGTGGATGTCGGTGGCCAGGATCTTGTCGTGCTCGATGCCGAGCCGGGCCGCGTTCGACCGCACCCACGAGTGGGCCGCGGTGGCGCTCTCCTTCATGACGTCGCCGAGCTGGCCGGTCAGGCGCAGGTCGCCCTTGCCCTGGAAGGCGCGGGCCTCGATGAACATCACGTCGCCGCCGGTCGGGGTCCAGGCCAGGCCGGTGATCACGCCGACCTCGGGCCGGCGGCCGGCGACGTCGGAGGTGACCCGGGCCGGGCCGAGGATCTCGGGCAGGTCGGCGGCGCCGAGGTGCACGCTCTCGGCCTCGCCCGAGGCCAGCTTGACCGCGGCGGCGCGGCACAGCGACGCGATCTCGCGCTCGAGGTTGCGCACGCCGGCCTCGCGGGTCCAGCCGTGGATCAGGTCGAGCAGCGCGTCGTCGTCGATGGTGAGCTTGTCCTTCTCGATGCCGTGCTCGGCGGTCTGCTTGGGCACCAGGTGGCGCTTGGCGATCGCCTGCTTCTCGAGCGCGGTGTAGCCGGGCAGCTCGATCAGCTCCATGCGGTCGAGCAGCGGACCGGGGATGGAGTCGAGCGAGTTGGCGGTCGCGATGAACATGATCTTGGACAGATCGACCGGCACCTCGACGTAGTGGTCGGTGAACTCCTTGTTCTGCTCGGGGTCGAGCACCTCGAGCATGGCCGCCGCCGGATCGCCGCGCATGTCGGCGGTCATCTTGTCGATCTCGTCGAGGACGAACACCGGGTTCATCGACCCGGCCTTCTTGAGGCCGGCGACGATGCGGCCGGGCAGGGCGCCGATGTAGGTGCGGCGGTGGCCGCGGATCTCGGCCTCGTCGCGGACGCCGCCGAGCGAGATGCGGACGTACTTGCGGCCGAGCGACTGGGCGATCGACCGGCCGAGCGAGGTCTTGCCGACGCCGGGTGGGCCGACGAACAGCAGGATCGGGCCCTGCTTCTGCGGCGCCAGCTTGCGCACGGCGATGAACTCGAGGATGCGCTTCTTGATCTTGTCGAGCCCGGCGTGCTCGGCCTCGAGGATCGCGCGCGCCGCCGGCACGTCGATGCGGTCCTCGGTGATCGTGCCGAACGGGATGTCGAGCAGGGTCTCGACGTAGGTGCGGGCGATCGAGAACTCGGGCGACGCCGTGGCCATGCCGGCCATGCGGGCCAGCTGCTTGCGGGCGGCGGCGCGGACCTCGTCGGGCATCTTCGACGCGTCGACCTTGGCGCGCAGCTCGTCGACCTCGGCGTTCTCGTCGGCCTCGCCCAGCTCCTCCTGGATCTGGCGCATGCGATCGCGCAGCACCTTCTCGCGGTGGGTGCGCGAGGTCTCGCCCTCGAGCTCGGCGCCGATCTCGCCCTTGAGCTTGAGCACCGCCGCCTTGCGCTCGAGCGGCAACAGGACCTTCTCGAGCCGCCTGGCCGGATCGGTCTCGATCAGCAGGGCCAGCAGCTCGTCGCGATCGAGGTCGACGTAGGGGACCGCGTGATCGACGACGAGGTCGGGATCGGTGACCGCGGCCAGCGCGGCCAGCGCCTCGCGCGCGGTCTCCTTCTGGGTCGCCGCCGCGGCCGCCTTGTCCTCCTTGTCGTCGGGCTTGCCCTTGTCCTTGCGGCTGTGGGCCTCGGCGATCAGGATGGCGAGGTGGTCCTTGGCCTGCTTGGCCATCGCCACCAGCTCGCCCTGGGCCACGCTCGGGCGGTGCTGGAGCGGCGACACCGCCGCGACCAGGAACGGCTCCGACGCGACGATGCCGTCGACCTTGACCCGCCGCCCGAACCGCACCACCGCGGTGAACCGACCCGGCGAGTGCTTCACGACCTGGACGATCTCCGACAGCACGCCGACCTCGACCAGATCGCGAGGATTGACGTCGCGGGTGGCCGGGTTGCGCTGCGGGATGACGACGATCTGGTTGTCGTCCTTGGCCGCGGCCTCGACGGCGCGGATCGACGTGTCGCGCCCGATCTCGAGCGATGCGACACGGCCGGGGAGGTGGACTTCCGTCCGGAGCGGGAGGACGGGGTACTGACCACCGACGAACTCAGCAGGCCTGGCGGGCGTTGGGGACATTGGACCTCGGGTGGATCGCGAGCGAGTCGCGGATCCATTACGCACCTTAGCGTGGGCTGGTTGCGTTGTCGTTCCGCGATGTGTCAGGACCAGCGCGGGGAGGCGTGACGAGATGGCTCACTTGCTGCGCTTGCCGGCGTTCGACGCGACGTGTTGCGCGAGGTCGTGCAGCAGCTTCTTGCCCTTGTCGTCGAGGTGCGCCGGCACGTCGATCTGGACGGTTGCGTAGTGGTCGCCGGCCTGGCCGGTCGGACCGAGGACGCCCTTGCCGCGCAGCCGCAGCTTGCGGCCGCTCGACGTCCCCGGGGGGATCTTCACCGAGGCCTTGCCGTCGATGGTCGGGACCTCGACGACCGTGCCCAGGATCGCGTGATCGAACGGGACCCGGACGTCGGAGTAGACGTCGCTGCCCTTGACCGTGAGCCAGCTCCCATCGGAGGCCTGGACCCGGCCCTCGAACGACGGCTCGCCGCGGGTGGCCCCTGCGGTGCGGCCACCGCGCCCGCCCGACCGGGTCTCGAACACCCAGCCGCCGTCGTCGTCGCCCTGCTCGAAGCGGACCGAGCGCTGGCCGCCGCCGGCGCCGGCGCGCTGGGCGCCCTGGAACATCTGCGCGAACAGGTCGCCGAGGTCCCAGACCTGACCCTCGCCGCCGGGGCCGCCGGGGCCGCCGAAGCCGCCGAAGCCGCCGAAGCCGGGCGCGCCGGCGCCGCGGCCGCCGGCGGTGGTGCGCACCCGTCCGCTCCGGTAGGCCTCGCGCACCTCGTCGTACCGGCCGCGCTTCTTGGCGTCGCCGAGCACGTCGTACGCGGCGCTGATCTCCTTGAAGCGGGCCTCCTTGGCCTTGTCGCCGCCGGTCGAGTCGGGGTGGTACTGCTTGGCGAGCTTGCGGTACGCCTTCTTGATCTCGTCGGCGGTGGCCTTGGGCGGGACGCCCAGCGCCTTGTAGTAGTCGACGCTCGGATCGAAGTCGAGCTGCATGGATGCCCCCGAAGGACCGCGTCAGGCCGCGGCGCCGTGCGCGCCTCGCTTCTCGAAGGTGAGGTGCTCGCCGTCGGGCGCGACGTCGGCCTCGATCTTGTCGCCGGGCTGGTAGGCGCCCTCGAGGATCTTGTGGGCGAGCGGATCGATCACGAGCCTCTGGATGGCGCGCTTGAGCGGACGGGCACCGTAGGTCGGATCGTACCCGTGGTCGGCGACGGCGGCGACTGCCCGATCGGTCAGCGACAGCTCGAGCCCGCGGTCGGCGAGCAGGCGCTCGTAGCGGCGCAGCTGGATCTTGACGATGCGATCGAGCTGCTCGCGGCCGAGCGGCATGAAGAAGATGACCTCGTCGATGCGGTTGAGGAACTCGGGCCGGAACACCCGCTGCAGCTCGGCCAGGGCGGCGCCCTCCATGGCCTCGCGGCCGGCGTCCTTCATGCGGACCAGGTGGTGGCTGCCGACGTTGGAGGTCATGATCACCACGGTGTTCTTGAAGTCGACCACGCGCCCCTGACCATCGGTCAGCCGGCCGTCGTCGAGGACCTGGAGCAGGACCGTCCACACGTCGGGGTGGGCCTTCTCGATCTCGTCGAGCAGGATCACCGAGTACGGCCGGCGGCGGACCGCCTCGGTGAGCTGGCCGCCCTCCTCGTAGCCGACGTAGCCGGGCGGGGCGCCGACCAGGCGCGACACGGTGTGCTTCTCCTGGTACTCGCTCATGTCGATGCGGACCATCGCCCGCTCGTCGTCGAACAGGAACTCGGCGAGCGCGCGGGCGAGCTCGGTCTTGCCGACGCCGGTCGGGCCGAGGAACAGGAACGAGCCGATCGGCCGGTTGGGATCCTGGAGGCCGGCGCGCGACCTCCGCACCGCGTGCGACACCGCCTCGACCGCCTCGTTCTGGCCGACCACGCGCTGGTGCAGGCGCTCCTCCATCTTGGTCAGCTTCTGCACCTCGCTCTCGAGCATGCGATCGACCGGGATGCCGGTCCACTTGGCGACCACCGCGCCGATGTCGTCCTCGGTGACCTCCTCACGGAGGAAGCCGCCCTGCTTGCGCAGCTCCTCGACCTGGGAGGTGGCGGTGGCGATCTCGGTCTCGAGCCGCGGGATCAGCCCGAAGCGGAACTCGGAGGCGCGGGCGTAGTCGCCGGTGCGCTGCAGGCGCTCCATCTCGCCGCGGGCGTTCTCGAGCTCGGCCTTCTTGCCGCGCAGCGAGGCGATGAGGTCGCGCTCGCGCTGCCAGATCGCGCGCATGCCCTGGACCTGCTCCTTGAGCTCGGCCAGCTCGCGCTCGATCTCGGGCAGCCGCTGCTGCGACCACTTGTCGCTCTCGCGCTCGAGCGCGGCCTTCTCGATCTCGAGGGTCTGGATGCGCCGCTCGAGGTTGTCGATCGGGGTGGGCAGGCTCTCGATCTCCATCTTGAGCCGGGCCGCGGCCTCGTCGACCAGGTCGATGGCCTTGTCGGGCAGGTGGCGCTGGGGGATGTAGCGGTGCGACAGCTTGGCGGCGGCGATCAGGGCGGCGTCGCGGATGCGGATGCCGTGGTGGATCTCGTAGCGCTCCTTGAGGCCGCGCAGGATCGCGATGGTCGCCTCGAGCGACGGCTCCTCGACCATGACCGGCTGGAACCGGCGCTCGAGCGCCTTGTCCTTCTCGATGTGCTTGCGGTACTCGTCGAGCGTGGTGGCGCCGATGCAGCGCAGCTCGCCGCGGGCCAGCGCCGGCTTGAGCATGTTGGCGGCGTCCTGCGCGCCCTCGGCGGCGCCGGCGCCGACCAGGGTGTGCAGCTCGTCGATGAACAGGATGATCCGGCCCTCGGCGGCGGCGATCTCCTTGAGCACCGCCTTGAGGCGATCCTCGAACTCGCCGCGGTACTTGGCGCCGGCGACCATGGCGCCGAGATCGAGCGCGAGCAGGCGCTTGTCGCGCAGCGACTCGGGCACGTCGTTCTTGGCGATGCGGATCGCGATGCCCTCGACGATCGCGGTCTTGCCGACGCCGGCCTCGCCGACCAGCACCGGGTTGTTCTTGGTGCGGCGCGACAGGATCTGGATGGTCCGGCGGATCTCCTCGTCGCGGCCGATCACCGGGTCGAGCTTGTCCTGGCTGGCGGCGCGGGTGAGATCGCGGGTGTAGCGCTCGAGCGCCTCGTACTTGCCCTCGGGATCCTGGTCGACCACCCGCTGGTTGCCGCGGACCTCCTTGAGCGCCTCGAGCAGGGCGTCCTGGCTGGCGCCGTGGGTGCGCAGGGCGTCGCCGGCGGCGCCGCGGTACTCCGCCAGCGCGAGCATGAAGTGCTCGGTCGAGAGGAACTCGTCCTTGAGCTTCTCGGCCTCCTTGCCGGCGGCCTCCCAGACCTCCTTGATCAGGCGCGAGAACTGGACGTCGAGCGCGGCGCCCGACACCTGGGGCAGCCGGGCCAGCGCGCGGTCGAGATCGGCGGCGACGACCCGGGGGTCGGCGCCGAGCTTCTGCAGGACGCGCGGGACCAGGCCGCCGTCCTGGGCGAGGAGCGCCGCGAGCAGGTGCTCGGGCATCACCTCGGCGTGCCGCTTCTGGATGGCGAGATCGCGCGCCGAAGCCAGGGCCTCCTGCGCCTTCACCGTCAGCTTGTCGTACCGCATGGTGCCCCCAGACGTAATCACCCCTACGAATCCGGCAAGCCCGCCTGCGAAATTTGGGGGCTTGCGGCAGATCTGTGGCTTCCGTGTCCGTACGCTGCCGGCCGATGCGATGGTTCCTCGCCTGCCTCTGCGCCGCCGCGATCGGCTGCGCTCCTCGCCCACCGACCCGCAAGGTGGTGCGCACCCAGACGACCTTCCACCTGAGCCCCGACTCGGGGTGGCTCGACCGCGCCGCCGGCGTGCTCGAGCTGCAGGTGCTGTGCGCCGAGCGGTCCTCGGTCTTGCTGTGCACCCTCGGCGGCTGCGTGCCACGCACCGAGCTGCGGCACGTGGCCTGTCCGTTCGAGGAGGTCGAGATCCGCGCCCCCGGCGGCGCGGTGGCGATGGGCGGGCTGGCGCCGTCCGGACGCGTGCGGGTGACGATCGATCCCGGCGCCGACGCGGCGGGCGAGGGCGCGGCGTGGTCGCCCGACGGCTGGACGGTGCGGCTCGAGTCCGGCGTGATCCGGCCGGCGCCGATGGCGTGGGACGGGCCGCTCGACGAGCGCGGCGCGCCGGCGGCGACGCGCGAGGTGCGCCGCTACCGGACCGCGATGCTGGTGCCCGACACGCTGGTGCTCAGCGGCGGCGCCAGCGCGGCGCTGCTGACCGGCGGATCGGTGGTGGTGGGCGCGGTGGCGGGCGCGGCGTACCTCGCGGTGGGGCCGATCGTCCACGCGGCCGCCGGCAACCGTCGCGAGAGCGCGCGCAGCCTGGCCCGCCGCGCCCTGCTGCCGCTGGTCGCCGGCGCGGCCGGCGCGGGGCTGGGCATCCTCGCCGAGCGCGGCTGCGCCGACGACTGCCCGGCGCGGCCGGTCGCGACCGGCGCGGGCGTGGCGTTCGGCGTGCTGACCGCGGTGGTGTGGGACGCGATCGCGGCCGAGCGCGAGGTGGTGCGCGAGCCCACCGCGGTGGCGCCGGTGGTGAGCGGCACCGGCGACGGCGTCGTGGTCGGCGTCGGCGGGAGGTTCTAGCGGCGGCGCGGG
>Ga0247822_10001004_pt1 | contig 16583 bp, 17 predicted proteins | sample 13C_Cellulose_Da_FD_192423 | JGI IMG/M metagenome (GOLD analysis project Ga0247822, IMG submission 192423) | Soil microbial communities from agricultural site in Penn Yan, New York, United States - 13C_Cellulose_Day30 | ecosystem: Environmental > Terrestrial > Soil > Agricultural land | place...
GGTTGTCCACAGGTGGTAATGGCGGCTAATTATGTCATAATGACGTAATACTTGGACTTGGAAAAAAACTTGGGCGCACGGGCGGTTACTCTTCCCCCGCCGCCCCGCGCAAGGCCGCATGCCCAGAACCACAGGGATTCTCAGAAGCTTCTACGCGTTGGTTATCCTGCTCGGCCTGCAGCTAGCTGCAGCGCGAGGGTCCAGCAAGGGGCCCTCTCCGTGGGTCGGATTCGGAGGGGCGCGCCTGCACATCAATGGGACGGCCGCCTCACGGGTCTACTGGAAGGAGATCGCAGACGCGGTTAGTCGCATTACCTACCTTGACCTATCGCGGCCCACGGCAAGAGCGAGACGCCTGTAAAGCTACCTCTCAGAAGCTTCTGCGGTGTGTGTGTGTGTGTGTGTGTGTTGCGCCTGTGAGTGAGGATGAGCGAGGGGAGGTGTTTAAGAGTGCGCAACAGGGCGCGCAAGAGACACGGCCCTCATGAGGCGCCCCCTTCCCCTTCGGGAGCGCTACTTTACGCACCCAGAGCACCTCGACTGGGCCTTCGACACCACAATCAAGTCATGGCTAAAGACCACCCCAGAGAAAATGAGAGAGTTGTGGGAGATGATACTGGCCGCAGGGAGAGGGCAGACTCCGGAACCTCAGCGAGGTTGGGTCGACGACAGGTTCACCGCCGGCCACCCGAGACGCGTTCCAAAGATGAGGGTGGTATCCATGGAAAGCCAGGCGGCCCACCAGTTTATGGTGATCGCATACCTCCCCGACCCAGACTCTGCATCCATCCTGGATTACATCAATGATCCAGATCCAGTCAACAAGGCCGAGGGAGCGCGGATGAGGGCGGTAGCGCAACACTCGCGAATGATGTACGAAGCGTATCGCAAAACCCCGTACAGCCTGGAGGACGACGAGTCGCGGACGGTGCGTGTGGAGTACATCCGCTCCGATGAGAACGGGGAGTCCTTTGAGACTTTGTTCATCGTCAGAAACTCCGGGCTGATCATCCCGGCTCCGGGATGGCGGAACATCACCTATGCGGATATGCCAGGGGCCATCACCACAGACTCTAGGCAGACGTCGCTCCTCAACGGGATCCTAGAGTGCGCTGGGAGTCACTGGGAGCTGTTTCCGAGGCACAACTGGACTCGAAACACCACGGTGCCAGTGGCCATAGCATCGGAGAAGTCCAACCCACGCTTTATGGGCGACGAGTTCCTCCTCAAGCCCACCGACATCTCAGAAGGCTTTAAGACGTACCTGGAGCAACTGGGAGCGTTTGCGTTGTTCTACATCCCCTTCCTGAAGCCGGCCTTCAAGCCCTACTCGCTCGTGAACCAGACGCTCATCTACGCGATCAGGAACCGACCCACCAACTTTAAGCGCTTCATGCAACGGGACCTGAGAGACACATACGCGGCCATAGAGGACTCCAGCAAGCCCGCGCGTATCGGCGATGAGGCGATGAGCACCCTTTCCAGCTGTGCAATGTGCGGGGGGCCCAAGCCCCCCGCCCGCGAGCGCGAAGCGATCTGCTCGGATGCGTGCCTAGAGGCGTTTGAGAGTGCCCACTCTTCCATCCTGCTCAAGCAACGCATCCGGACCGACGCCTGGAGCTACCTCTCAAAGGCCACTGCCTCGGCGCACATCGGCGACGAGTCCCAGGATGCGGCGGCCTTTAAGCGCTCCGTGGATAACTTTACCGAGCTCAAGAGGCAGATGGATGCCCTGGTGAAGGAGACGGAGGGGGCCAAGGCCAGTCACGCCCTCCTCCACGAGTGGATCGACAAATTCGACCGCATCATGCGTACCCTCGACTCGACCCTCTCTCAGGACTTTCTGCGGACTCTCGTGGGGCACGTGGAGGAGTTCCACACCATCCACGACAACATCTCAAAGGCCCCCGCGACGATGGGTCAGATCAGGGGTCTCCTCAACGAAATCGTTAGGGCCATGCCCGTGGGCAAGATCGCCGAGGATCAGCGCACACTCATCGAGCGCATCCTGAGCCGCAAGCTGCCCAACCGGAACCGCCTCGTTCTGACGCTCGACGGGGGCGGGATGAGGGGCGTGGTGACCCTGTTGGCTCTCAAACGCCTCCTGGCAGAGATCCGTAGGCTCTCGGGGCGACCCAACCTCCGCCTGGATGAGTGCTTTGACATGCTCGTGGGCACCTCCACGGGAGGCATCATCGTCACGGGCATCTGCGTTGCCAAGCGCTCAATCGAAGAGATGCTGGAGTTGTACGAGAAGCTCGGCGTGTTTATCTTTGGGGATATGAGTCGCATCAACTCGCTCAAGTTTGGCATCCTGGCCCAGTACGGCGACAAGGGCATCCTCGACCTCCTCCTGAGTGTGGTGGGCACCAAGCGCCTCGACGATGAGGATGTGGCTGCCTCTGACACCCGCCCTCGCTTTGCGGTGACCACGGTGGACATCTCATGGAAACCTTCGCGCGCGAGGCTTCTGAGGAACTATGGCACCGAAGACGGCAAGGGCACCAACAGGGCCTTTGTGGCAGAGGCGGTGCGCGCAACCACCGCCGCAGGGACCTTCATCCTGCCCTACTCGCGAGCCGCGGCGCCCATGGTGGTAGAGTACAAGACCTGGACCCAGAGCATCTCCTCGCACTACCTCCACAGCAGCGACACGGGCAAGCTGCAGAGCAACTTTGAGTACATCATCAGCCACGCGCCCCTCCCAGAGGACATTGAGAAGCTCAGAGAGCGCTCCAAGAACGACACCTTCATGAGCGACTCTACCTGCGTGGACGGGGGCTCGTGGGCCAACAACCCCACCCGCATAGCGATCATTGAGGCTAAGCATGAGTTTACTGCTGACAACGATGGCGCGCAGCCCTTCATCCACGCCTTCAACTTTGCCACCGGCGAGATGCCCGCGATCCGCAACGAGAGCTGGTCGCCCAAGAACCCGAAGCCCGCAGAAGCTGCTTGGTTGGGTGAGCACGGGATGAAGAGCGCAATGACGGACCTCATTATGGGTTCCTTTGTGGACCCTGCGACCGAAACGGCCGACACGAGCGAGCAGCTGATGGAGGAGTACAAGGATTCCGTGTGCATCAAGCGTATCAATCCCCGTCTCAGCCGACACTTCTCCCTGGATGACATCAAGGCCTCGTCGATGAAGCAGATGATGGACGATACCAACGCATGGCTCGACAGCGCCGAGGGCAGGGAAGCGATCAACAGTTGCGCCGCAGAGGTTGTGATGTTCTCTGAGAAACTAAAAAAGCCCTAGAGTGGGCGGGATAGAAAACCATTTCCAAAAGCATACATCCACAGAAAGCGTGAAAAGGTCCAGCAACAGATACACAGAGTCAATTGAAAATGTCGGCCCCACCAGAGGCCGCCTCCGTGCCCAATGGATCACTTAAGGAACAAATCTTTGCCCTGGATGCACTTGTCCACAATGAAGCCAAACGTCTTGCCACACTCGTTCGCCCCCGTCTCGAGGGCCGTAAGAAGGCATCGACAAAGTTGTCTGAGGATTCCACCGTACTTGCCACCGTTCTGCTCGACCACGAGACGCGCCTCAAGCAACTTGTGATGGCCAACTGGTTTGTACATAATTATCGAATCTGCGATGGGAACTTCCAGGCCCAAAATGACAAGAAACGAAAATCCCTTGGCGACCACGGGCTACTCCCTGAGGGACCCAGAGCCACGCTAAAGGTAGAGGAAGAGGTGCTTGGGCCAAAGAGGTTAGCGAGGAGGCGGCCCGTACCTATCATCAGACCGCCGGACCGAAGGGGCCCACCGCCGGACGTCGTTGAGGCCTTCTACCAGGACCGCCTCGCCGGGACCCAGCGCCTTCTCAAGTGCCCCACCGAGTTGCCCTCAGCGCCGCGGCCATCGGGGGCCTGCCTCTCGAGACCTGCCGTTAAGAAGAAGCGAACCGACCTGCTGGAGGAGGTTAACAGAAGCCTTGCGGACCACGGGATGGGGTGTATCTCAAAGAAGGAGTGGATCTGGACGTGTTGGTTCCTCAGAGAGTTCCTGGGTCTCGATGAGGGCGGCGATACGGGCAAGCCAGTGTGGGTGGTACCGACCGCAGAGGGCTGCCAGCAGCGGGATGCTATGTTCATGAGCACGCTCAAGGGCTATGTGGACTCGTATTACCAAAATAAATAAATGGGCCCTCCGTGCCCCTCTCCCGTTAACATTATCCAAAAATGGAATACACTGCGAACTTGCCGAGGGCAGGGGACCGGGGCGGGATTCGTCTGCGGCTCCCATGGACCCGCCGCCTCCTCGCCCACTTCGACCAAAGCGCAAGCGTCAGTTCATCGAGGGCCCCTACACGATCTGGTGCAACTTTGATGACACCCCACGGCGGTATTGCATCGTGGCTACCCACGCAGACGCCCACGCAAAAGTGGCCGCCCTCCACGGGGAGCTTGATGCCTACATCAACGCCGGAGGGAGGCTCGGGAACGACGATACGAGGGTGGTTTATTACTACTCGGACGAGCGCGGGCAAGTCTACAACAGCTACATGGTAGACGGCAAACTCACTGCCGAGCAAGCCATTTACACCGACAACTACTACGACAAGACCTACACTCCAATCAAGCGCAAGATAGGCCGCAATATGAGTGTCCGCAAGGCAAGGTACGCGCGCGAGGTGCCCTGGGCAGAATACTCCGACAGTTCCATGGCGGCGCGAGCCCATGAGGATGGTGTGGATACCTCGGTGCCCTTCTGGCGCAACATCCTGGCCCTGGGCGAGGAGACTCTCAAACATCTCAAAGATATTTACAAGTGCGAAGACTACAGCGAACCACCCACCGAGGAACAGCTTCGGATCCTCGATGCGCTGCTGCTTCAGGAAAGAGCCCCGAAGGGGGCCCCGGGCGGGTGAGCTCAAAGACTAAAAGCTATGAGATGTAGTTGTTTCGAGCAGGAACGCGCCCATGCAGAACGATGCGAGGCGCAAGCGTAGGGACGGGGGCCAGCCAACGCCTGACGCCCTCTCTTACTATGTGTGTGAGTGGTGCGGTGCCTCCACCCTAACCGCCATCACGGCCACGGAGCGCTTCGCGCTAGGAGGCAAGGCGGGGACTCTACTCGGCGGCAGACTCTACTGCTCGGACGCCTGCGCCCTGTACGCCGCCGCTGATGCCCTCGGGAAGATCTACGTTACGTCTCTGTGGATGAGGCGGTGCTCTGCCATTGGCGTTGCCCTACCGCTGCCGCCCCCAGTTGCGCGAGGGTCCGGGATCGGGGCTGTGGTGGCTCCTGTGACTGTGTGTAACGCCCCTACACCAAGCACGTCTGAGATGTGCCCAAAGCAACAGCGTGTAGTGAGTGATGGGTCGATGGATATGTAACAAACACAAGCCTATGTTGCGCGTGTATTGCGAATATTTTGCGTCGCCAGGATCGCCAAACAGTCAGCCGCCAGCGCCGTTACAATGAACGAGAACCAGAACACAGACAAGACAAAGGAACCCACAACCCCAACGGCCGGGCTCGGCTTTGCAAGGTCCCCTGAGTAGAGCAAGCGCCAAGATCGGAGAGCGATAAAGCAGACGTTCGCGTAGGAGATGTTTCTGAGTATACCCACACTGGCGCGCCCGGCATAATACGCCGCGATCACACATCCCACATAAGCGGCGTTCATGATCACATCCAGAAGAGGGCCTCCGAGCAAGAAAGCCGCGATATCCCCCACCAGGAGGACGCACAACGCTGCAAAGTAGAGGGATGCTGCGATGGCAAAGGGGTCCACTGTGTCGTCCGGGTAGAGATCAGTGAGTTTGGCTATGGCGCGGCGAAGGAGAGGGAGCATCGGCGCCAGGCCTCTCGAAATACCCGGCAAAAGAGTCTCGTTACTGCCGTTGCATATTTTTGGAGTATGGCCCCCACACAAAGAACAGCAGCCCCGCCACTCCCACGGCGGCGCACCAAATGGCAAGGCCATGCCCCCTGTGCAAGGGCGTATCGCTACCCTTCGAGGATGCGGTCACTGGGCTATACTGGCGGTGTAATTCTACCAGAAATACAAGGGGGATCGTCAAGAACCTCAAGACGGATCCGGTCACACAAGTGCGGATTCACTTTTGCTGCAGCCTGCGCGGGGCGGTGAAGATGATCGTCGTGGACCCTAGCCTTGAGGTGGCGGTGGTGCCCCGGCAGCCAAGCGCTCCTGCCTCGCCTCTTCCATCTGCTTGGAGTAGGCCGCGCGATCCCGGAGGTAAGTCCGCAGACCGATTCCGGCGTGGTACACCACAAACACCAACCAAGACAGTGCTTGGAGCTCAGTGACAAACAACGTGAACCACAGCTGGCCGAGCATGAACACGAGCGAGATGAGGAGCTGGACGATCATCACCTGGAAGACCTTGATGGGGAACTTCTTGCCTGGCTTGCACTTGCCGGCCACCCTGTCGAGGTTCCATGCGCCTCCGCAGAAGGCACTCAGATAAACGACATCATTGAGAGCCACCTGAGTTTCAAAGCTAAGTGTCGCGGCCATGCCTGGGCACCGTAAAAATAAGCAATGGGACGGTTCATTGCTCCTTCTTGCAGGTACGCCTTACACTAGGAGGGTGCGCTAGGACCACTCCTTGATGTCCTTCATGGCAAACTCCCTGTCGGCGGCCTTTTCAATGTCGTAAACCCGCAGAAGGTACTGAGGAGTCGTGTGCCACTCGTTGGTGCCGTGGCGTACGCCGTTTTCGTAGAGCATCACGTAGCGGTAGGATGGCTCGCCCTTGTAGTTGACATAGAGGAGCTTTGCGGCTGGGGCGCCTATTAATCCCGGCCTGGCGGCCATCCCCCCACAAGCTATGGGGTGGTTCTCGTGGGTTACCTCAGTAAGCCTGCCGGCTTGTCTATTTTCGGAGCCTACACATGGTGCGCCCACAGCGCCAATCAGGGCTTAAACTGATAGTTGCAGCTCTGGCTCTGGAAGACGCTACCAGTGGTGATGTGCGCCATGTTGCCGGAGATGCTGATTTTTGCGTGCCCCTTGATGAATGGCTTGTCGGCCCCGTATTTCCACCGGAGCGACCCGGTGTTCCATTTCATGGTCAAGTTACCCATGGGGTCGATGTGAATCGATTGGCTATTGGAGCTGCAGCCTAGGCACCCGAGGAAGTACGCCACGATGAGGAAGACCGCCACGCCAACGCCCCACTCTACGAGCATGGCTCTGACCCGGCCTCTGGTAAACAATACACCTCAGAAATCTTTCTGTTTACTTTGATGCTGGGTTAGGGCGTCACCTCTGGAGGGAGCCCATCCGATGCCCCCCACGTGTAAACCCGACCGCCGGACGGCGGCATGTACTCGCGGCCAGAGTGCTCTCCTTCGTGTCCCTTCCCGAGTGTACACTTTAGGTGCAAGCCGCGCGCGTGTATCATAAAGGAACACTCAGAATCGTTTGCGAATTCGCCGCCGCCAGTGGAGTTCCACGAGACATACATCGTCGTGTGCCAGCCCATGTGTCCACGCCCCATCCTGCACGTGGATTTGCACGTCCCAATCGTCAGCGTGGCCATGCACATACGCGGGTGGGGCTCGGTCCCGTAGATACGAAGGTCATCTTCGGCGACCGCCGCGCACAGCGCCAACTCTTGCGCTGCGACGCGCTCCTTCACCATAATGACGACCTTGTCGACGATCTCGCATCGCCGAGCCGTGGTTGTGGTGTCTTGGATGTACTCTTCCGCCAGCGCCTTGATGACGGGGTTGATGTTTTTGATTTGGTGCACCAACGGTAGGATGCATGTGGGCTCGGCCACGATTTGGTCCGAGAGGGACTGCTGAGATTCGCTCATGGAGTGGCACGGTGGATACACAGAAACAACCGCGCCTTTAGAGTTATGCGTCGCTTGTTATCCATTCTGGGGTAGTGGGGTCTGCTCCGCTATGATGGGGAACGCAAAACATCTCAGAAAACGCATGCGTTTACTTTAGCGCCCATTGCCTTAGGGAGAGCCAGCCTGAGGAGTCACCTGCCATGTGTATTTCTGGTTGGTGGAATCGGCGTCTACGTTGAAACCGACGTGCCGGCCGCCGTGCCCGTACTCGCCAGCGCATTGTAGATTCATTCCGAGCACATGCGCGGTACAGCCGCAGCTGATGATGGTCCCGACTTCCGCGTTATGGTCCCACCACTTGGTATATGCCATGGCGTGGCAGTGCAAGTGTCCACGTTCCTTAAGGCACTTCCAAGTCTTCTCCCCTACCACCAGAGTGGATCCACAAGCATGTGGGTTCGCGTCTCTGTCCAGGAGGAGGTCGCTCAGAGAGAGCTGTTCGCGTCGCGCTGACTCGAGCTTGGTGTTCAATGTTGGGATGGGCGCGGGTACGGTTACCCACACGTGCACCCTACCGTCGCCGAGGGACAGCAAGCTTGGTCCCGCGTGAGGTCCATCGTGGTCGTGAGCTTTGGTGCAGATCAAGCTCCTTCCACTTACAAGCACCTCTGCGCCGCAATTCACCGTGGTCCAGTCGCTATCCCGCCAAGAGGTAAGTAGCACATTGTGTGGGCCCGCGTGCGACTTATCGCGCTGGCACGTCCAAGCGTCATTCCCTATCGTCAGGATGTTACCGCAGACGTGCGGGATCTGCTCCGTCGAGAAAAGCACGACTCGAGAGAGTTGCTCCACGCGCTTGCCATGCACGTCAAAGGCCTCGGCCGAGAGTCTAACGTGAGTCGTATTGTCATTTTCTCCCGAGAGTGTCAGTGTGGCGATAGGTACGCGTCCAACCTGACTCGGAGGGATGTCGAATTGGCCCGCAAGAGGGTTCTGAGGATTGGCCATGTGCTACTCAGAAAATAATGAGGCTATCGGCTATGAGACCGGAGTTATCCATTCTGGGATAATGGAAGTCGCGCCAACTCAAAGCATCTCAGAGAGTAGGTGGTTTACTTTACTACACTGAAAAAGTGGGTGGGCTGTTCACCGGTGGACGCTGGCGCGGGCATGGGAGTGGATGGGGGAGTGGTCTGCCACACATACATCTTGTTGGTAACGGCCTCCATGGCATCCTTCCCTACATGTGATCCTTCGTGGCCGCGGTCCCTGCTGCAACACAGGCTCACCCCTAGCACCTGTGCTCTCGCCATACAGCACGTATCTGGCAGGGAGTTCTCGTCGGACCAGTCAGTGAACAGCGAGTTGTGATGTCCTGCGTGGCCCTTCTCTCGCATGCACGACCACGTGCGCTGATCCATCACCAGGGTGGCTTTGCAGGCGGCCGCGCTTCCGCCGCCAAAGATGTCTGAGTGGGGGAAGTGCGGGACTGGGCACGGTACAGGGCCGGATTGCTTGCCCTTGACGGCGGCGACGGCAGTTTTGATGACATAGTCGAGCTGCTCGATGGTGGCGCCAAGCTCGTGCGCCTTGAGAATGTCCGAGGCGCATGGCTTTTCCTCCGTAAGCTTTTGAGTGATGATGTCGGCGAACTCCTTGAGGTAGTCCTGGTGGGATGGGGCGGCCATGGCGAGTATCGAGGGGTTCTCAGAAGCTCTCTGTGTTGGCCGTGATTGGGGTGCTATTATCCAAAAAGGGACAATGTGGCTCGATCTACGCTATCTTTACTGATGGGGAGGGCGCCTGAAGCAGAAGACACACAAGAAGCACTTGAGAAGCACCGAGCTTGCCATGCCACCGCCGGTGCTCCGCCATGCTGGCCGATATATACTCTCTATTGGGCTGGCAATACGGAAGCGCCCACCGCAGAAGCTGCTCGATGGGGGCCTTGTGCGACCAACGCAACGCCTCAACGTAGTAAGCGCTACCCATCTCGAGTGAGAATGCATCCATCAGCCACTGTGTTAGTTCTATGCACTGGCGCACGGACCAGCCATCACGGAGCCGACGGGGCACTTTATCGAGCGCCCCCGTCGGGAATGCGCACCCGTGCGCTAGCAGCCATGGGATTGTGACGCTTGGATCCTCTGCAGCGGTCACTGAATGCTCCAGAAGCATTGGTCCCGGAATTTCACCCGAAGCGAGGAGCAGCTCGAGGAGCTCTACGACTTGGTCTCTGGGGTAGGTCACCGCCAAGTGAAAGTACCGCGGCGTCTCAGTATCGGCAAACGCTACCATCTTGTTTTTGATCATCCAGCGTATGCGCAAAGGCGGAAGCCGTGCAGTGAGGGCGGCCACCAGCATCTTCTGCGGAGATATGAAGCGAGAGGCATCGGCCTTGCGGTGAGTGATGAGCCAATCAAGCACCCTCTCGTTGGCAAGCATGCTGCAGCTCCCAGTGTAGAGCATTTGGTTGTAGTTGAGCCGAAGGTTGTCGCTCTGAAAGTGCTCCTCGAACCAGACCACCGTCTCCGGGTCGGTCATGAGGAGGATCAGACAGCAGTCGTATGCTCCGTTCGGCCCTGTGGCGATGCGTGACACCGCCCTCACGTCTCGTGCTTTGAAACTTGGCGCATGCTGCTGCCTGGGTTGCATGGACCCGCCCGTGCCCCTCAAAAAATATCCTCAGAATGTCTTGGGGGTTCTTTACTTTTGTGCACCCACCGCGGACCGTGCCTTACTCGACTCTGCGATCTTTGGTGTGCCTGTACCACTGGTAGGCGATCACATAGGCCGCAAGCCCTCCAAGTACAACCAGCACACCGGCGATTGCCATGACAAACCCGAACGCAGCCTTGCGGCTTGACGAGGCGCAGATGGAGGTGGATATCAGCGAGCTGCAGTCCGCAGATGTTCCTACGTAGACGCCTTGGACAACCATGAAGGCGATGCCGGCGCCCACCATCGCGAGCATGCACACAAACGACACCACAGTGCCCACCCACCACCGAGTGCTTCCGATGGCCGCGCGCGTGAAGGGGGCATCGCCGAGGAGGAAGGCAGTGACGAGGGTGAAGGTGGGTGCCATCACCTGGGGCCCGTACCAGTACCCCACGTCCAGCACCCGGAGGTAGTGCACCGCGCCCAGGGTGATGATGCAGCCCAGGAGGAGGTACTCGAGGAACGCAAAGATCTGCAGCCACACGTAGGGTGCCTTCCAACCGTCTGGCGAGGCCTGCCCTCGGCCCATCATCGTCGTCCGCCTACCCCCATGCATGAAGGGCGTTGGTATTTGAGCACGCTGCACCCTGAACTTTGCTATATCGTGGGTCTAGCCTGTGGGCCCGGGCCGCGCGCTATGGCAGGAGGGACCTCCATTGCATCCGCCAATGTGCCCATGCCCAACAAGCCACTCGCGGGGCAGAAGCGCAGGCTGGGTTCTCAGAAATCTTCTGAGAATTCGGCGCCGCCCACAAAGAGCTCCAGGGCACCTGTAGCCCCATCCCCCGGTGGCAGGAAGCCCCAGCGTAGCCCTCTGGCTCCCAAGGACACCAACTCCAGAGTGGGTCTCGATGACGTTAGCTGCAGCTTTGGCAAGCCGGTCGCTCCCATCGATCATGATGACTCCTTCCAGAGACTCGCCAAGTGGAGCGTCGCAGTCTACCGTAGCTACGCCAAGGAAGAGTCAGAGTTGGCTCGCACTCGCTCGGATATCTATGCGGACCCAAAGCACTCGGTGAAGGGCCTCGATGGGGATGCGCGCTTTGCACGGATCAAGGACTGTCTCAAGGGCTTCGAGAATAGGCCCATCGAACTTCAGCGACTCATGCACTTTAGTGCGTTCCAGGTGGAGGGGCCGCTGATATGGGGCGAAGCGTACGCCTCTCTTGCCTGACCCTCCCTCACCCCTCCCGCCAGGTTCTTCTCCAACGCCAAGAAGATCCTCGATCGGGAGGGATGGACCCCGCGCATATCTATGATGTTCATCTTGACGCAAAGGAAGATGGGTAAAACGTACGCGCCCCACATCTCAGAAGCTTCTGCGGAGTTGATGCATGTGCAGCTACTTTCTTGGGCAGCACGCCGTCATCCATGCCATGAACCCCAGCATTGCGGATTTTCGCATTGCTTGCATCAGTAAGGTATGAGAGTGTCGGTTAAACTCTGGCCTAACCCCCTGCCCCTCCCCATAGACACTCGATCAGGTACACTCGGTTTTACATGATTCACAGCACCATAACAGCCCTTCGTGTTAGGCAATCCTAACCGTGGCCATAAGCCGGAAGCTGTTTGCCACCCACGAACTGAGGAAGGATTACACCCTCACCATCAATCAGGCACGCACAAACTCCGCAGAAGCTTCTGAGAGTCGCCGCGCACTTACTCCTCCCGCCAGGCCAAGCGCATTGAGATCAGCAAGGATGGAATGTCGAGCGAGATTCGAGCCTACAGCGGGTACGCGCGACGTTCTCTGAGAAGCCTAACGCAGCTCGCAGAAACCCCGACGTGCGTGTCTCTCCTTCTCTTTTCGTGTGTGTGTGAGTGGGCGTGGGCTGTTCTCGGAGGAGTCCCTCAAGACTCGGGGAGGTCGCTCAGAAGCTCTCGCACGGGCGTCTTCCATACGATTTGGTTGGGGTCGGCCCGCAGCACGCGCTCAGAGACGCGCTGGAAATCCTCGGCGCAAGGTATCGATGCCATGAGAGCCCGAGCTATCTCATTGGAGCCCATATTTCCGACCAACTTGGCGGTGGCGAGGCTCCTCTCCCTCCCGCGGCGAAAGACCTCCACCATGTACTCTGAGATCATCGCCGGTGTGTACTGAGTGAGTGCAGGAGCCAGTGCCACCGCCATATCGCGGCAGATCCGCTCCGACTTGGAGTACACGCCGGCCCACTCACCGGAAATCTCTGCGCCACCGAGGCCGATGATCTCAGACTGGCACGCCTCCCTGATGCGAGTGTTGAGCTGATCCATGTATGCCGTCAACTTGCGGAACACACACGTGGCCACCTCCTTGGAGTCAAGCGGAGGGCAGAGGATGGTGATGCCGACCCCAAACAGGCGCCGAGCAAAGGGAACCATCGAGTCCATCGAGTCGACTCCCGAGTAGATCAGGTACACTTGTGAACTTTCGCTGAGCACCGTAGGTCGCCCCTTGAGCGCCAGGACAAACTTTTCGCCACGATGAGGGTACCCCGCCTCGCCAAACCAGCCGTCGCACTTATCAAAGAACACCACGCAGGGCTGCAGCAATATGGCTGCGTCAAGGACGTTTGCGACGCGACTATCGTCACGCCAACACACGTCCATGGCGTGCGTGAGACGGAGGAGATTCACCGAGTACCGCCGGCAGACGGATGTGATGAGGCTGCGCACTCCGGTGCCACCCGCGTGGGTGAGATGGAGGGTACGCCTCGCAGGGATGCCGTCGAGGTAAAAGTCCTTTAGCCCAGGGTTGATGTGTGCCACCAGCAGCTCATCGAGAGACTCTCTGAGTTTTGCGTGCCCGACCACCTCCGTTGCGCCAAGCTTGGGCAGGTCGTCGTTGGTTCGTAACCCAGCGGGCTCGCCAGACATGTTCTTGCGCTCACCCATGTCCATCAGCGGAGAGCCAGGCGCGATGCTCAGACCATTCACGAGGGCGCTGATGTCGGTAGCACTAGCGCTGGGGCTGGGCGAGAGTCCCGAGTCGTATCGGGCGATATCCGTGTCACTCCCGCGGTAGGGCATGGCGGCAGCCTGGCAGTTTTCGTTTGTAATCGCATAAAGCACATTTGCATTTTGCATCTCCTCGCAGACCCTATCCAGGCGCGTCTTGAAGCTGTTGTTGGGTGGGGAGCGCGCAAAGCCCGATGGAACTACACTTATCGCAGAGTCAGAGTCCGTCATCCTGCGCTTGGTTGTCGGCTGTGAGCCCGCGCTCGGGCTGTGCGGGATTGGGTTGTGGTTCCGAGGCTGCATGATGTTTGGCAGAACGCTCGAGTGCCGTTGGGTGGCGCCCCTATTGGGCTGCGGGCTGGCGCTCTGGCGCATGGGACGGGCTCCCAAACAATCTACCGGTCCGAACCGCTCCCGGGGGATTCATCCCCCCGTAACAGGCACCCGCGCCCAGTGGGGTATGCTTTTTGGGGAGGCATGTGGGTTTATTGCTTGTCCGGTGCGACCAGCCAAGGCCGAGAGGCCGACAAAAAGGGCGCTACCTTCTTTCCCTCTAGCTTGAGCTGGCGCAACGCAGTGTTGAGGGTGCGCTGGCGCGTGCTGGCAGGGATCCTGAGAGTCTCGGAGATGGTACTGAGCTTCACCTCGGGAATGCGCTCCAGTCGCTGGCACGCCTGACGGTAGCTAAAGTCGTAGATGCGATCCAGCAGGGCCCGATCCTGGAGCGGAACCGGGCAAATCGGACGATTTTCTGAGGACTCCATCTCGTAAACGTACGAGTTCTGCCCCGACCATAGCAACACCTCAGAAATAAACGCGTCGAGAAACACCACGTCTCCGACGGCAGTGGTAGAGTTGTAGGTGGAGGCACCGATGGTGGGTCCCACGAAGCGAGCCAGGCAATCGGCACCGAGCTTCTTGAGGACGTCCGTCCTGCGAGTGCGCTGCACTTCGGTGCACGTAACGCACCCGAGCACGTCGATGCTGGTGCGCCAGTCCCACAGCAGCTTGAACCTCTCAGAAGCTCCGTGACGGGGAGTCTCGCCCAGCGCAGCAACCACCTCGGTGATGCTCTCGACGAACGTAATCCCATCAAACCCAGGAAGCTTCTGGTCGATGGCGGCGCCGGGCAGGTAGGCGTGCGGCCCCAGCGTCAGCATGGCGAGCAGGTGCCACTTTGAGCGGGCACACGTGTCGTGGAAGCAGTCCTCAACGATGGAGCGCTCCTTGTCTTGGAGGAGGCGAACCTTCTCCGCCCAGCCCTCCGAGTACAGCAAGTTGAACATGGTCTCGAAGCACTCCTCAATGTAGCTGCTGGAGGCGGGCGTCTCGCCGTTCTTGCGGGCCTCGACGAAGAGCTTCTTGTTGAGTAACTCTGAAAACTTGGCCGCCTCTCCGGTGATGGGCAGACAGCGAAAGTCGCCCGCGGAGGTCTCCACGTCGCCCGTGGGGAACGCTAGCAGCTGGGGCTTGGTGACGTTGTGCTTGTTCCAGAGGGAGGGCGAGTTGCGGCACATGATCATGCCCGCAGAGATGCCGTCGTACGCCTCGATGCTAGGCGCACGGCCGGCGCTGTCGGTCTGAGCGCTCCACAGTGGCACCCGGTCCTGCACCGACACGAGCGGCACCCTCGCACAGACCTTCTCGCACTCGGGCAGGCGGAAGAGGCGCTTCTTGGTGTACACCGCAAAGTCGATGAACGGCCACGGCTCGAGGGCTCCGGTGGGCTGCTTCACGCCGGTGCTGTCCTTGCGCATCACCTTGCGCATAAAGTAGAGCACAGAGGCGGCCGGCAGGCCGGCGGCATAGGCGGCAGCCAGACGATCGCGGCACTTGAACTTGGTGTCTTTGAGAGCCGCAACGTTCTTGTAGGCGTTGCCACGGTGCGTGTGCCCGCTCCACTTTTTGGAGACGGTAGAGTCGTACGCCATCACGCCCGCCCCGAAGCAGTCCACGTTCACGCCCAAGACGGCCGAGATGAGCGACTGGTTCACCGCAGAGGCGTAGCCAATGAGGTCGAGGCAGGAGTCACCGTGCACCTCAGAAATCCTCGCATAGGAGGGAAGGTCGTGGTCGTTGTAGTCAAAGACAGGGCCCTGTCCCTCTACGATGATGAAGGAGTTGTGGATGCCCTCCACAGACCGCTGCTTGAGGCAGGAGAGAAAGTAGGACGCCTTGCTGAAGATGAAAAAGTCGTAGGCGTCGGGGGCAAGCGGCTGGCCCTTCTTGTCCTTCATTGGCAGCGGCTTGCCGTCCTTGTCCACAGTAGGCTTTCTGAGGATATTGCGGGCCACAAGCACCCTCCTGGGCCAGTCCTCAATGCTGTGCTCTGGGGCGTGCTCGAGGTAGGGGTTCCGCTGGTTCTTGCCCACGAGCGTGGAAGGGAGCGGCACGTCCTCCTGCCGTATGCCCTTCTCGTCAGAGTTGGCGGAGGTGTTCTGGACCATGAACCGAAAGTGCTGCGACCACTGACCTGAGCGCGGGTACCGTTGCGTCGCCTGCACCTTTGGCGGAGCCTCCATGAGGGTCTCCTCAGAGATCAGGGCTGCCGCCTGGACGCCCGAGTCGATCCCAGAGGAGCTGCCCGAGGGACTGCCGATGCTTCCCTGTGAGATGTCTGCGGTGCGGTAGATGGACTCGGGGAATTGGGTCTCGCTCGAGTGAGACTGGGTGATGCCCCTGCTGATGCCTCCCATCGAAGAGCTCAGTGTGCGCTCGATTGTGTCCTTCCTCTTCTTGGGCAGCATGGAGCCGTTAACGGTGGCCGAGCGACGATCCTCCTGCGACCGAACCAGCATGGCCAGGGCCGAGGCAGAGGGCGGCGCAGGTGGCACGCCCTTCAGGATGTCCTTTGGTGCATCGACGACTTCCATCGGTTCCACTGATGTCATCACCGACAGAAAGTGGCGCCAGACCCTTCGATAAATATACCGGCTTCATGGAAAAGGAAGCATCCAAGAAGGGACCGCATCATCCATTTTAGGAAAATAGAACCCAACCCCGCACATGCGCCTTATCGGCCGATAGGAGGGAAGGCTTCTGAGGATATCGATGGGCAGGGGCGCCCCGACGCTGCGCTGGCCGGTCCCTCCCTCGCTCGCTCTCGGCCCCCTGCCCATCGATATCCTCAGAAGC
>Ga0247822_10001005_pt1 | contig 16575 bp, 16 predicted proteins | sample 13C_Cellulose_Da_FD_192423 | JGI IMG/M metagenome (GOLD analysis project Ga0247822, IMG submission 192423) | Soil microbial communities from agricultural site in Penn Yan, New York, United States - 13C_Cellulose_Day30 | ecosystem: Environmental > Terrestrial > Soil > Agricultural land | place...
ATCGCGACCCGGGCGTCGGCGAGGTCGGCGCCGAGACCCTCGCCGACGCCCGGGTCGCGATCGCGCTGGCCCGCGCCGGCGGCGAGCTGACCGTGCTCGACGAGCCGGCGGTGCGCGGCTGGCTGCGGGCGCGGGCCGGGACCCCGCCGGCGCCGGCGGCGGGCGCGGTGCGGCTGTGGGACCGCGAGGCGGCGCTCGCCGACGTCCTCGACCTGGCGCGCGCGCCGGCGCGGCCGGGAAGGTTCGGGGCGGGCGCGCCGTAGAATGTGGTAGCTTCGAACCGCGCCATGTCCGCAGACCCCAAGGAAAAGCTCGCGCACGCCGAGCACGGCGAGCAGACCGAGCACGAGGGCACCGAGACCCGCCAGGTCTACCTGCGCGAGGGGCGGACCCTGACCGTGTCCGGGCAGGGCAGCGAGGAGCTGGTCGAGATCCGGGCGTCGTCGGGGCAGCTCGAGCTGCGCATCCGCATGACCGACCAGGGCCCGGTGCTGCAGATGGAGAGCGTCCGCCTCCAGCTCAAGGCGACCGAGTCGGTCGACGTCGAGGCCAAGCAGTTCAACGTCAAGACCGAGCAGGGCCTGGCGCTCGAGTCCGACGGCGAGATCAAGATCCGCGGCGAGGCCGACGTCCGCGTCGACGCCAACGGCGAGATCCACGTCAACGGCAAGATGATCTACCTCAACTGACGGAGCCGTATGCCGCCCGCCGCCCGCAAGACCGACCAGGTGCTCCACGACTCGCCGCACTGCCACGCGCCGATCCACCCGCCGGCGCCGGTGCCGACGCCGCTGGCCCACCCGCCGGTCCCGCACCCGATCCTGCAGCTGACGGCGATGAAGACCAAGATCCAGAACCTCGAGGCGGCGGTGGTCGGCAGCCAGACCAAGCCGTGCACGGTCCCGCCGTGTGTCCCCGGCGGGCCGGGCCTGGTCGCCAAGGGCTCGTCGACGGTGATCATCGAGGGCCGCCCGGCGGCGCGGGTCGGCGACATGGTCGCGTTCGCGAGCTGCGTCGCGCCGATCCCGAGCCCGACCGGCAAGATCATCCCGCCCGGCTGCCCGACCGTCATCATCGGCGGCTGAGCGCGGCGAGCCGAGGATCTTCGTGCTGCGCGCGCACCTCGAGCGCCTCGGCCTGGTGTGCCCGACCTGCCGCGCCGCCGGCCGCGACGCGCCGGCGCTGGTGCTGGCCCACGTCGAGCGCGCCGACGGCGACGAGGTGATCGAGGGCGCGCTGCACTGCCCCGAGCCGGCGTGCCGGCGCGAGCACCCGATCCTCGACGGCGTGGTGATCGCGCTCGCCGACCTCGGCAGCTGGATCACCCACCAGCTCGACGGCACCACCCGCCGCGACGACCTGTCGCCGTGGATGGAGAGCCTGCTCGGCGACGCCGCCGGTCGCGGCACCAGCTTCGATCGCGAGCGCCACGATCTGTCGACCTACGCCGGCGCGCACTGGGGCGATCGCGACGTGGCCGGGCCGCTCGACGACACCGGCGCGGTCGCGCCGCTGGTCGCGGCCGCGCTCGACGTCCTGCCCGCCGCGCCGGCCGGGACGTGGATCGATCTCGGCTGCGCGCTCGGCCGCGCCTCGCTCGAGCTGGCCGCCGCCGGCGCCGACCTCGTCGTCGGCGTCGATCTCAACATGACCATGCTCCGCCGCGCCGAGCGGGCCCGCCGTACCGGCCGGGTGACCTGGCCGCAGCGCCGGGTCGGGCTGGTCTTCGATCGCCGCGAGGCCGCGCTCGAGGAGCTGCCGCGCGACCGCGTCGCCTTCGTGTGCGCCGACGTCGGCGTCTTGCCGTTCGCCGACGGCGGGTTCGTCGGCGGCCTGTCGCTCAACGTGCTCGACTGCGTGCCGTCGCCGCTCCAGCACCTGCTCGAGCTCGGCCGGGTGCTGGCCGCGGGCGCGCCGGCGGTGCTGACCACGCCCTACGACTGGGCCGCCAGCGCCACCGCGCCCGAGCACTGGTTCGGCGGCCACTCGCAGCGCGGCGAGATCGGCGGCCGCAGCGAGACCGTCCTGCGCAAGGTCCTGTCGCCGGGCGCCGACGCCGGCGTCGACACCGGCCTGGTCATCGTCGACGAGCGCGATCGCGTGCCGTGGCGCCTGCGGCTCAACGATCGGTCGACGATGCACTACGCGGTACACCTGCTGCGCCTGGCCCGCACCGGCGGCTAACGCGCGAAGCGCGGCAGGTCGTCGTCGAGCGGGGCGCCGGCCGGCGGCGCGGTGATCGCGGTGCGCGGGTGCGGCGCGTGCGACGGCAGCCAGCGGGCCGACGGCGACACCCACGACAGCGCCCAGGCGCGGCGCGGCCGGCCGCTGGTGTTGGCGCCCGAGCTGTGCCAGACGAGGGTGTGGTGGGCGAGCGCGCCGCCGGCGGTGACCTCGACCGGACGGGCGTCGTGCAGGCGCGCCGGCTCGAGCGGCGGCAGACGGGCGCGGGGATCGTCGTCGCCGACCATGCCCCACTGGGCCTGGCGCTCGCCCAGCTCGTGGGTGCCGGGCACGTAGGACAGGCAGCCGTCGTCGAGGCCGGCGTCGTCGAGCGTGATCCACATGGTCAGGCCGTCGGGCCGATCGAGCGGCAGGTACGAGTAGTCCTGGTGCCAGGGCACGCCGCCGCCGCCGGGCAGCTTGGCGATCAGGTGATCGTGGAACAGGATGATCTCGTCGGTGCCGGTCAGCGCGGCCGCCAGCGGACCGAGGCGCGGCAAGAGCGCGGCCAGCGCCGGCACGTGGCGCCACGGATCGTGGACGATCACGCCGAACTCGGAGCGCACGCCGTCGACGATGATGGCGTCGTAGGCCGCGCGCAGCGCCGGCAGCTCGGCGGCGGCGATCACCTCGCCGAGCGCGACCACGCCGTCGGCGGCCAGGGCCGCCGGCTCGTTACCCGACCGCGGCCAGGTCATGGACGTGATCGACCGCGCCGGCCACGTGCTCGGGCGCGGCGGTGCCGTGGTGGCGCAGGTACATGCGGCGGCGCAGGTCGGTGAAGCGATCGTAGAAGCCGGCGATGTCGTCCGGGCTGAGATCGGGCAGGTTCAGGATCGATTCCCGGTGGTTGGCCGGCCGGGTCAGGTAGTCGGCCGGCAGGTAGCCGCGCTCCTGGCAGACCCGGAACAGCTGGGTGCCGGGGTACGGATAGAACACGAAGTAGCCGAAGTCGCGGACGTCGAGCTCCTCGGCCAGCGCCAGGGTCTGCTCGACGTCGTCGCGGGTCTCGCCGGGCAGGCCGAGCATGAAGTTGCAGGTCAAGAGGATGCCGGCCTCGCGGGTCCAGCGGAACACGTCGCGGAAGCGCTGGTTGGTGACCGGCCGGTGCATGACCTCGCGGCGGACCCGCTCGCTGCCGCTCTCGACGCCGTAGGTGATCATCGAGCAGCCGGCCGCGGCCAGCTGGTGCAGCATCTTCTCGTTGACCGTCTCGACCCGGGCGTGGAGCGAGAACGGCGCGCGGATGCGCTCGCCGTAGGCGGTCGCGAACGCGCGCACCCACGGGTGGTTGATGGTGAAGGTGTCGTCGAGGAAGATCACGTAGCCGAGCCGGTCGTCGGCGCGCAGCTGCTCGAGCTCGGCCAGCACGTTGTCGAGGCTGCGGCGGCGGCCGTAGTCGCCGGCGCCGACCTCGTCGTACAGCTCGTCGTACATGCGGGCCGCGCAGTAGGTGCACGGGAACGGGCAGCCGCGCTGGGTCGCCATGTGGACCGTGCCGCGCGGCTCGTCGAGCAGGTCGCGGGCCAGGAACGGCAGGCGGTCGAGCGGCTCGAACGGCGCCCGCAGGGCCGGGCGCGGCCGGCCGCGGGTCCAGATGTTGGCGATCCGGGCCAGCCGGCCGTCGAGCAGCGCGCCCGGGCGTGCGCCGGCGGCGAGCGCCTCGCACAGCTCCACCGCCGCCTGCTCGCCCTCGCCGAGGCAGACGAAGTCGAACCCCGGCGAGGCCAGCACCTCCTCGGGCGAGAAGGTCGGGTGCAGGCCGCCGGCGACCACCGGCACGTCGATCGTGCGGCGCAGGTGGGCGACCAGGTGCGCGCCGCGCAGCCACTGCCGCGTGGTCAGCGACACGCCGAGCAGGTCGGGCGCGAGCGCGGCGATCTCGGCGACCACCTGATCGTCGGACTTGTCGAGCGTGGCGCGGACGAAGCCGACCTCGTGGCCATGCTGGCGCAGGTAGGCGCCGACGAACCCGGGGCCGATCGACGCGACCGACCAGGTCCGCTCGGTGTCGACCTCGAGGAACACCACCCGCATCGGTCCATCGTACCAAGATTCAACGTTGACGTTGACGTTGACGGCGACGAGTAAAGGCGCCGCGGCTCATTTACTCGTCGCCGTCAACGACAACGACAACGTCAACGTCGAAGGCGTCACGGGATCCGCAGCAGCTTGTGGGTCTGCAGCGAGATGCGCCACTGCGGGTGGGCGAGGCAGTAGTCGAGGCAGGCCCGGGTGTTGGCGGCGGCGTCGGGGCCGTCGAGGGGCTGGAGGAAGAAGTGGCGGAAGCCGAGGTGCTCGACGCTGGCCGGCGGCACGCCGGGCTGCGGGAAGACCAGCTTGAGCTCGTCGCCGCGGTCGACCACCAGCGGCGCGCCGGCCTTGGGGCTGACGCAGACCCAGTCGATGCCGGCGGGGATCGGCTGGGTGCCGTTGGTCTCGATGGCGATGGCGAAGCCGCGCTCGTGCAGGGCGGCGATCAGCGGGGCATCGAGCTGGAGCAGGGGCTCGCCGCCGGTGCACACGACCAGGCGGTCGCCGCCGGCGCCGGCCCAGGTCCGCGCGACCGCGGTGGCCAGGTCGTCGGCCGCGTAGCGGCCGCCGCCGGGGCCATCGGTGCCGACGAAGTCGGTGTCGCACCAGGCCGAGCAGCCCCCGGCGCCCTTGCCGCGATCCTGGTCACGGCCCGTCCACAGGTTGCAGCCGGTGAAGCGGAGGAACACCGCGGCGCGCCCGGTCTGGGCGCCCTCGCCCTGGAGCGTGTAGTACAGCTCCTTGACGGCGTACGTCTTCACCCGCGCAGCCTAGCCCGTGTGATTCCCCGCGTCGACGGCTCCGCCGGCACCGGGATTTGGATAGGATCGGCGCGTGATCCGCGCGCTTGCGCTGCTCGTCGTCGTCGTCGCGTCCGTGGGGGGCTGCAAGGTCCGCAACGAGGACTTCTGTTGCTCGACCGCCGAGTCGTGCGCCGAGGTCGGGGCCGCCGGGATCACCCCGTGCACCACCGCCGCGGCGCCGTTCTGCGACGACACCGGCGAGTACGAGGGCGTGCGCCGGGTGTGCATCGCCGATCCGCTGTCCAACGAATGCGCCGGCGTCGACGACTGCCCGAGCCCGGCCCGGCCGGTGTGCGACGTCGCCGACACCGGCACCTGCGTGCGCTGCGGCTCGGGCGCCGACTGCGCCCGCTTCCCGACCCAGCCGCTGTGCGATCCCGCCGGCGGCGGCTGCGTCGAGTGTCTCGCCGCGACCGACTGCCTGGCCGCGACCGCGCCGGTGTGCGGCGCCGATCAGACCTGCCGCGGCTGCACCGCCGACGCCGAGTGCGCGAGCGGGCTGTGCACCGAGGCCACCGGCGCGTGCGTGGCGGTGGACGCGATCGTCCACGTCGACGCCGCCACCGGCAGCGGCACCGCCTGCTCGGCGGCCATGCCGTGCGCGACCCTGACCGCCGGCGTCGCCGCCATCGGCGGCATGCGCACCCACATCAAGGTCACCGCCGGCACCTACCGCGAGAGCGTGGTGATCGACGGCAAGTCGCTCACCATCGTCGCGCCCGGCGCGACCCTGTCGCCGGTGGCGCTCGACTCGACGCCGCTTTTGGTCCGCAACAACAGCACCGTCCGCGTCGAGGGCCTGCGGGTCAGCGGCGCCCTCGGCATCGGCGATCCCAACGGCATCGCGTGCCTGGGGCAGGGCGCCGACGTGCCGGTGCTGGTCCTGACCGAGGTCCAGGTCGACTCCAGCTCCGGGTTCGGCGTGTTCGCGTCGGTGTGCAAGCTGACCATCGAGCGGGCCCGCCTGCTCGACAACGACGGCGGCGGCCTGTCGACCAACCTCGGCGAGATCGTCATCCGCAACAGCTTCATCGCCAAGAACGGCGACCTCAGCAGCGGCGCCGGCGGCGCGATCATCACCACCCCGGCCAACCTGATCTTCGAGCACAACACCGTCGCCGAGAACTCGGCGGCGGGCAACGTCGCCGCCGGCGTGCAGTGCTCGTCGGGCATGCCGCGGACCCTGACCGGCAACATCATCGTCGGCCCGGGCGCGACCCAGGTCGCCGCCAACAACTGCGGGTTCGCCTACACCCTGTCGAACCAGGGCCTGGTCGGCACCGGCAACATCATGGGGACGCCGACCTTCGTCGACGCCCTCGGCGACGACTACCACCTGCAGCCGACCTCGGCCGGCATCGACGCCGCCGATCCGGCGTCCACGGTCACCGTCGACATCGACGGCCAGCCGCGCCCGCAGGGCGGCCGCGCCGACATCGGCGCCGACGAGGTGAGGTAGCTGCCCCGCATCCCCACTCGAGGTGATCGGGGTGGCACGCCGGTCCGTACGCCACCGACGAGCATGGGGGTTTGGGGGACGTGATCGTCCCCCAACGGAGGAGGCCGAAGGCCTCCGGAAGGTGCTAACGCGCGTCCAGCACCCAGCTTGGTAAGGGCACGTGTGCACCGCGCTGGCGCGGTGCAGGTCGCTCGCAAGAGCACCAGGGCAAGTGGGACGCGCGTTAGCGCGCCGCCAGCGCGGCGATCAGCTTGTCGGGCTCGATCGGCTTCTCCAGCACCCGCTGGCCGCTGGTCCGCATCCACACCCGCTCGTCGGCGGTCAGCGGCGCCGCGGTCGAGAACATCACCCGCTCGGCCATGCGCGGCTGCACGCTGCGCAGCCGCTGGTACAGCTCGATCCCCGACAGCCCCGGCAGGTGGAGGTCGCACACGATCGCGTCCCACGCGCCGCCGACCAGCAGATCGATCGCCTGCTGGGCGCTGGCCGCGGCGACGATCTCGAGGCCGGCGCTGCCGCCGAGCCGGCTCGCGGTCGCCGGGTCGGCGTCGATGATCAGCACCCGGCGCGCCGCCGGCGCGCCGCCGCCGCGGGCGTCGGCGTCGGTCGTCGGCCCCGGCTCGGCCACCGCGACCTCGGCGGTGGCCGGCGGCAGCACGACGCGGAACGTGGTGCCGCGGCCGGTCGCGCTCTCGACCTGGATCTCGCCGCCGAACGACCGGATGATGCCGTGGCTGATCGACAGCCCGAGCCCGGTCCCCTGACCGACCGGCTTGGTGGTGAAGAACGGCTCGAAGATGTGGGGCAGGAGGTGGGCCGGGATGCCGTGGCCGGTGTCCTCGATCTCGATCACCGCCCGGCCGAGCTCGTCGGTGCGGGTGGTGACCCGGATCTCGTGGGCGTGGGCGGTCGCCTCGGGCAGGGCCTGGACCGCGTTGGTGAGGAGGTTGAGGAACACCTGGGCCAGCCGGCCCTCGTCGGCGGCGACGAACGGCGTGCCGTGATCGGCGCGGACCAGCTGGGCGCGGTGGCGCAGATCGTTGGCGACCAGCAGCAGCGCCGCCTCGAGCGGCTCGCGCACGTCGAGCGTGGTGCGCGGCCGCTCCTCGACCCGCGAGAAGCTGCGGATGCCGCGGGTGATCTCGCGGATGCGCTCGGCGCCCTCGTGCGCGCTGGTCAGGAGCGCGACCAGCTGCTCGACCTTGCGCCGGTTGCCGCCGTCGGCCAGCCCGGGCAGCGCGCGCAGCGCGTGGTTGAGGTGGAGCAGCACGTAGGTCAGCGGGTTGTTGATCTCGTGGACCACGCCGGCGGCCAGGGTGCCGAGCGACGCCATCCGCTCGGCCTGGGCGATGCGCGCCGGCTCCTCGCGCCGGCGCTTCTGGGCCAGCACCTCGTCGATCGCGTCGACGATCGACGCCACGCTGCACGGCTTGGGCAGGAACAGATCGGCGTCGACCGCCTGGGCGGCCGCGCTCTGGCTGCCCGACATCGCCACCACCGGCGTCGCCGCCAGCGCGGGATCGAGCTTCTGCTGGACCCGGAACTGCCAGCCGTCCATGCCCGGCATCATCAGATCGAGCACGACGACGTCCGGATGGCTCTGCCGCATCTGGCGCAGCCCCTCCTGGCCGTCGTCGACCGCCACCACCTTGAGCCCGCGCGCGGCGAGCGCGTCGGCGATCGCTTCGCGCAGCTCGCCGTCGTCCTCGATCAACAGGACCCGCGGCGGTGGGCGGTGGTCGGCGAACGCGCCGGCGCTGGCAGTCACCGTGGTCATGCGACGACCTCGATCATCGATCAACTGTAGCGGCAGGCCGGGGAGCGGACACCGCGGTGGCGGTCACGGCTCGCGCGCTGCACCAAGGGTCAGGCGGGCCACCAACTGCGAAGCACGAGCAGGCCCGCCCTGCGAAGGTTTCCCGGGCGTGCTCGACAGGCGCACGCTGGCGCGCTAGGTGCATCGAAGAGCGATCCATGCGTCTGGCCGACGATTCGACCCTGGCCGCCGTCGTCACGCATGCCCCAGGACTGCTGTGCCTGCTGGGCCCCGACGAGCGCTGCCGGGCGGCCAGCCCCGAGCTCGCCCGCCTGCTCGGTTACGCGATGTCGGAGCTGGTCGGGCGCTCGCTCGATCAGCTGGTCTACGACGCGGACCTCGCGCGCAAGGCAGTCGGCCCCAGCCACGCGCAGGTGCGCCTGCGCCGGTTCGACGGCACCGCGCGCTGGGTCGACTGGAACGCGGTCGCCATCGCCGGCGGTGGGTTCCTGTGCGCGGCCCACGACATCACCGCCGATCGTACGTTGCGCGACGCGGCAGGGCGCCTGCGCACGGTGCTGTCTCACGCGCCCGTCATCCTGTTCGCGCTCGACGAAGACGGCCGGTTCACCTCGGTCGAGGGCCGCGACGCGGTGGCGACGCTCACCCGTGGGGTCGACGACGGCCACCTGGTCGGCCGGTCGGCGTTCGAGGTGTGCGCGCACCTGCCCGAGCTGGTGAGCTCGGTCCGCCTGGCCCTGGCCGGCCGCGAGCACACCGCGACCATCCAGATCGGATCGCAGTACTTCGAGGCGCGCTACGAGCCGGTGATCGCCACCGGCGGTCGGATCACCGGCATCGTCGGCGCGCTGCTCGACGTCACCATCCACAAGGAGACCGAGCTGTCGCTGCGCCAGTCCGAGGTGCGGCTGCTCGAGGCCGAGCGACTGGCCGTGCTGGGCTCGCTCGCCGGTGGCATCGCCAACCAGATCAACAACGCGCTCACCTCGACCCGGCTGAGCCTGGCCCGGCTGATCAGCTTCGAGCTGGCCCAGCGCCCGATGACGCCGGCGCGCATGCACCGGTTGGAGCTGCTCCAGGAGGCGCGGGAGGGCCTGGCCCGTGTCGAGCACGTCACCCAGGAGCTGCGGGCGTTCTCGCGCGCCGAGGACGTGCCGCCCGCGCCCATCGACCTGCACGGGATCGTCCAGGCCGTGGTCGGCATCGCCGCCCACGAGGTCCAGCACCGCGCCAAGCTGGTGTGCGACCTGGAGCCGGTGCCGCACGTGGTCGGCAAGGAGCCCGAGCTGCGCCAGGTCTTCCTCAACCTGCTGCTCAACGCCGCCCAGGCGATGGAGGACGCGCCGGGCGAGCGCGGCGAGGTCCGGGTCGCCACCTACACCGACGACGCCGGCCACGCGATCGTCGAGATCAGCGACACCGGCGCCGGCATCCCGGCCGCCGACCTGCCGCGCATCTTCGAGCCGTTCTTCACCACCCGCCCGCGCGGCAAGGGCCTCGGCCTCGGCCTGTCGGTCGCCCGCGACATCGTCACCCAGATCCACGGCACGATCACCGCCGAGAGCGAGGTCGGCAGGGGCACCCGGGTCAAGGTCGTGCTGCCACCGGCCGCGCAGCCCGAGGTCGCCGCGGCGCCGCCGCCGGCCACCGCGGTCGGCGAGGCCCCGCTGCGCTGCCGCATCCTGATCGTCGACGACGATCGTCCGGTCGCCGCCGCGGTCGCGCTCGAGCTCGAGGACCACGACGTGGTCGTGGCCGGCAGCGGCCGCGAGGCGCTCGAGATCCTCCGCCGCGATCCCGAGTTCGACGTCGTCCTGTGCGACCTGATGATGCCCGAGCTGTCGGGCGCCGACGTCTACGAGTGGCTCAAGCCGGTCGAGCCCGAGCTGGTGGAGCGGTTCGTGTTCATGACCGGCGGCGCTTTCACCTCGCGCGCCGAGCGGTTCCTCGCCGAGGTCGGTAACCCCCGCCTCGACAAGCCGTTCCACCCCGAGGAGCTGCGCTCGCTGATCCTGCGGGTGGCCGGGCAGCGGTCGCGCGCCCGCACCGTCCCGACCCGGCCCACCAACGGGACCTTGCCGGCGGCGCCGCCGCCGTCGGCCCACAAGTAGCCGCGCCTCGCGATCGCGTCGACGCGCCGAGGCGCCCACCGTGGCCGCCGCGCACGTGCGCGCGCGCTCGCACCGACGGGAGCGTGGTCGCCGCCGGGCACGAGGCTCGCAGCCTCGGGGCCGTATGCGTACATCACCCTTCAATGCGCACCGTGTCCGCGTGCTCGTCGTCGCCGCCCTGGCGATCGGCGGGGCCTCCCTGTTCGCGTTCGCGTGCAACAAGCAGGACACGCCGCCGGTGTACCCGCTGCGCGAAGAGACGGCGGTGCCGGAGCCCGGCGCGATCCAGCCCGCCGTGGCCGAGTCGGAGTCGGAGGGTTCCGACGCCGACGGCGGTGTGCCGGGCGACGCCGGCGCGGCCTTCGGCGGGCTCCACCTGGTCCAGCTCGACGGCGGCATGCCGGCGCCCGTGCCCGGCGCTGGTGCCGGCGCCGGCGCCGACGGCGGCGTGCCCATGGCGCCCGGCGATGCCGGCATGGGTGCGCCGATCGGCGACGCCGGCGTCATGCCGCCGACGTTCGACGGCGGCATGCGCTGACGCGACTCCCGGGGCCGTGGCCCGGGGCTTGCTGATCCGCGGGGGCGGCGCGAGGGAGACCACGGCCACGGCTCCCTCGCCGGCGGATCGACGCCGTGCGCGTCCTCCACAGCGTGGCGGATGTGCTGGCGCGTGGCTCTGGGCTGGTCGGGGAATTCTTCCAAGGAGAGATCGCCAATGCAGGATCGCCGCAGTCGGCACGAGAGCGAAGTGGGGATGGGCCGCCACCGTCGCGAGCGCGACGAGTACCTCCGCAGCGACGACGACGGCCGCGGCTGGGCCGACGACGATCGCTGGCGGCGCGAGCGCGGGGGCTGGAGCTCGGAGCGAGGCGGTGGCTACGAGGGCGAGCGCGGCTGGAGCGGGCCGTACGGCGGCGAGCGCGGGACCTACGGCGCCGACCGCGCCGCCTACGGCGTCGAGCGCGGCTACGGCTACGCCGCCGGTCGCGGCGGCTACGGGCTGGAGCGCGAGCGGACGTACGGAGGGTGGTCGTCCGGCGACGGCCGCGACGGCGGCCGCCCCGCCGAGCGCGCGACCTACGTCGGCTACGGCGACCGCCGCCCCTACCTCGACCGCGGCGGCTACGTCGATCGCGAGCGCGCCTGGTACGGCGGCGACCGCTGGCGCGGCGCCGGTGGCGACGATCGGCGCGGCTACGGCGAGGATCGACGCGGCTACGGCGAGGATCGACGCGGCTACGGCGAGGATCGACGCGGCTACGGCGACGGCCGGCGCGGCTACGGCGACCGGAGCGACGGCGGGGGCTACGGGCGCAGCTCGCGCGGCTGGGCCGAGCGAGATCCGTACGCCGGCTACGCGAGCTACGCCGGGGCCACCGGTCCCGGCGGCTACGGGTACGGCGATCGCGATGGCTACGGCGAGCGCGCCGCCGATCGCAGCCGCCGCTTCGCGTACGGCCCGGCCGCGTACGGCTACGAGCGCGGTGACTGGTACGACCCGCGCGACGCCCGCGATCCGCGCGACGCCCGCGATCCGCGCGACGCCCGCGATCCACGCGACGACGATCGCGGCGACCGCCCCCGCTGGGGCGGTCCGTACCGCTGACCGGTCGGCGCGCGCGCGACCGTCGGCGTCAGGCCGAGCGGCGCGCGGTCGTGCGCCGGGTCTTGGTCCGCGACCGCCGCGACGCGCTGACCCCGCCCCGCCGCTTCGACGAGGTCGAGGTCCGCTTCGCCGCCGTCGCCTTGCGCGCCGGCTTGCGCGCGGCCGGCTTGCGGCCGCGCGGCTTCGTCGCGCCGCTGTCCGACCCCGCCATCGGGGCCGCGTCCGACTTGATCATCCCGGCGGCGTCCTGCTTCACGGTCGCCCAGGCGCTGCCGGTCGCCGCCTTCGCCGACCGTCCCTTCTTCTTCGCGCCCTCCTCGATGTGCTCGGCCTGGCGCTTCATCTTGCTCGTGTAGCTCTTGTCTCCGCGCGGCATGGGTCCTCCCAGGGTTTGGCTCCTCCGCGGTGCAGAGCGCGTGCCGGCCCGGGTGGGCGGGGCGCGCCCGCGCTGCGACCGCCGCGCATCACCGGAGAGCTCGCAGGCCGCGCGTCGGGCCCGGCGATCGCGCCGATCGCCCGCAGGTCGCTCGTCGTCGCGATCCGCGCCCGTCGCCCCGATCGGCGGCGCGCAGCAACGCGCCGGTCATCGCCGCCGTGCTCGTCGACGGTGCGCGCGCAGTGCGCACCGCCGGTCGGGGGATCGCGACCGCGATCGGCGCGCGGTCGCGCACGGTGTGGCGGATCGGTCGTCTCAGGTCGCCGCCGGGCGAGGCCGGCGCTCGACGGTGCTGTGCTCGGGGCGGCGGACGACGTCGCGGACGTGGCGGGTCGACTCGATCGCGACCGCGGGGTGCTGGGCGAACCAGGTCAACGCCCGCTCGACCTCGGCGACCAGCGGCTCGCGCTCGTCGAGCCAGTGGGTGCACCAGCCGGCCAGCTCGACCTTGCCGCACGCGTCGGCGACGTGCTGGACCATGCGCACGACGTCGACGCCGTGGCGGAGCCCGAGCAGGGTGCCGCGATACGACCGCTCCTCGTCGACCAGGCGGTCGGCGAAGCGATCGCGCACCGCCGAGAACAGGCGGCCGATCAGGCTGCCGCCGGTCCCGGCCGGCAGGCCGCTGGCGCGCACGATGCCGGGCAGCTCGCGGTTGACGCGGATGGCGTGCAGCGCGACCGCGCGCAGCGCGGTGGCCGGGACGCTGTCGCCCAGCCGGTAGGCCTCGCGCGCGCAGTGCAGCTCGGCCGATTTCTCGCTCTGGAACAGCTCGCGCACCAGGAGCCGCAGCAGCTTCTGGTGGCGGCGGGCGAGCTCGGGATCGGGGCGCGCGCCTGGGTCGCGGACGACGTGGCGGAGGTCGGGACCGTGGCCCCCTGGTTCTCGAGGCATGTCGACAAGCGAAAGCACGCAGCGGGCCAACCGGGCCCACCTCGGAGCCGTCGCGATCACGATCGCTCGCAGTCGCCGTGGGGCACGGTCACACCGACGGACACCGACGGTCCGGCCAGCGCGCGCCGGTGGCGCGCCGCGCGCCGTGTAATGCCGGCCGGGCTCGCGACCTGTCCGGACATGCAAACGCAGATGATGTCCCCGAGCGCTGCGCTCCTGCCGGTCGTCGACGACGCCGGCTTCCTGGCCGCGACCGCCGGCCCCGGCCTCGTGCTGATCGACTTCTTCGCCGCCTGGTGTGGGCCGTGCCACGCGATGGCGCCGGTGCTGGCCCAGCTCGCCGATAGCCACCGCGGCCGGGCCCGGGTGATCGCCGTCGACGTCGACACCAGCCGTGCGCTCGCCCAGCAGTTCCGCGTCGTGTCGATGCCGACCCTGGTGCTGTGGCGCGACGGGCGCGAGGTCGGCCGCATCGTCGGCGCCCGCCCGGCGCGCTTCATCTCCGGTGCGGTCGCGCGCGCGCTGGCCGGCGAGGTCGCGGTCACCGGTCCGTAGCCGTCCGTCCCTGCCGGCCCGCGGGCCCGGGCCGTCTCACGGCGCCGCCTGCTCGAGCATGCAGGCGGCCAGCTCCTTGCGGGCCCGATGGAGCAGGACGGCGACGTGGCCGGGGGTGAGGCCGAGGGCGCGCGCGGTGTCGCTGCCCGACACCTCCTCGAGCACGCGCAGCGCGACGACGTGGCGGTGGACCTCGCCGAGGCGGGCGACGCAGCCGACCAGCTGCTCGGTGGTGCTCGCTCCGTCGACGCGCTCGGCCGCCGACGGCGCCTCGTCGATCAGATCGCCCTCGGCCAGCTCCCGGTGGGGCAGGGCGCGGAACCGGCGGCGGCGCAGGTTACGCGCCGCGTTGCGGACGATCGCGCGCAGCACCCGCGCGGCGTCGTCGGGCCGGGTCCGCAGCTCGGCGGCGTCGGGACGGGTGAGCAAGGTGTGGAACCCGTCCTGGACCGCGTCGAGCGCGTCGTCACCCCCGAGCCCCTCGCGCCGGGCCACCGCGACCAGCGCGGCGGCGTGGTCGCGCGCGAGGGCGCCGATCCATTCCTGGCAACAGCAGGGGCGATCCGACATGGGTCCCGGGTGAGGTGTCGAGCCCGGCGATCATTACAGCGAATCGTCCCAAGATCGGGGCGCGCCCGCCCTTGCGGAGGCGGCGCCTGTGACCACGGTGACGATGACGGCGCCAGCCGCCGGAGTCGCGGATGTCATCTCTGTACGAGGGCTTCGATCACATGCCGATCGCCGGCGCGTGGCGCCGGGGCCGCTCGGGTGCGCTCGTCAGCGACCGCGACCCCTACACCGGCGAGGTGCTGGCCGAGATCTCGCTCGCCGACGCCACCGACGTCGACGACGCCTACCGGGCGGCGGCGCGGATCCAGCCGTCGTGGGCGGCGACCCCGGCGTCGGGACGGCGGGCGGTCCTCGAGCACGCCGCCCACCTGATCGAGCGCCGGCGCGAGGAGATCATCCGCTGGCTGATCCGCGAGTCCGGCAGCGTGCGCGCCAAGGCCGAGCTCGAGTGGCGGCTCGCCCACCATGGCCTGCTCGAGGCCAGCTCCTACCCGACCCAGCTCGGGGGCAAGATCCTGCCGGCCGACGTCCCCGGCAAGGAGAACCGGATCTACCGGCGAGCGGTCGGCGTGGTCGGCGTGATCAGCCCGTGGAACTTCCCGTTCCACCTGTCGCTGCGCGCGGTCGGGCCGGCCCTGGCCACCGGCAACGCGGTCGTGCTCAAGCCGGCGAGCGAGACCCCGATCACCGGCGGCCTCCTGATCGCCAGGCTCTTCGAGGAGGCCGGCCTGCCGCCGGCGGTGCTGAACGTCGTGGTCGGCGCCGGCCGGGTGATCGGCGACGCCTTCATCGATCACCCGATCCCGCGCGCGATCTCGTTCACCGGCAGCACCGAGGTCGGCCGCCGCATCGCCGAGCGCGCCGGCCGCGGCATCAAGCGGCTGTGCCTCGAGCTGGGCGGCAACACGCCGTTCATCGTGTTCGACGACGCCGATCTCGAGCGCGCGCTCGACGCCGCGATCGCCGGCAAGTTCCTCCACGCCGGCCAGATCTGCATCGCGATCAACCGCTTCCTGGTCCACGCCGCGCGCCATGACGAGTTCCTCGCTCGCTTCTGCGCCCGCGTCGCCGCGCTCAAGGTCGGCGACCCCGCCGATCCCGACACCGCGATCGGGCCGATCATCAACCGCACCCAGCTCGAGCGCGTCCTGCGCAAGGTGGTGGCCACCATCGCCCACGGCGCGCGGGCGATCCTGCGCGGCGAGCCGGTCGGCCTGATCCTGCCGCCGATCGTGCTGGCCGAGGTCACCAACGACATGGCGGTCGCCCGCGAGGAGGTGTTCGGCCCGGTCGCGCCGTTCCTCCGCTTCGTCGACGAGGCCGACGCGATCCGCCTGGCCAACGACACCAGCTACGGCCTGTCGAGCGCGGTGTTCACCCGCGACGCCGAGCGCGGGCTGCGGGTGGCGCGCCGGCTCGAGACCGGCATGACCCACGTCAACGACTGGCCGGTCAACGAGGAGCCGGGCGCGGCGTTCGGCGGCGAGAAGGCGTCGGGGCTGGGCCGGTTCGGCGGCGAGTGGGGGCTGCACGAGTTCACCACCCACCACTGGATCTCGGTGCAGGAGCAGCCGCGCCGCTATCCGATCTGAGGCGATCGCCGGCGCGGCTCATCCACGCGGCGCGTCGACGTACCACGGGATGTCGACGATCGCGATCTGCGGGCCGCCGCCGCGGAGCAGCAGGGTCTTGAGGATCCGCGATCGCCGGCGGGCGAGGAAGTACGCCCAGCCGCGCTGGACCTCCTCGGGCACCAGCACGGCGATGACCCGGCCGGGATGCTCGGCGGCGAGCCGGCGCACGTAGCGCAGGAACGGCCCGAAGAACTCGCGATAGGGCGAGCGGATCACCACCAGCGTGGGCGCCCGGCGACCGGCGGCGCGGGTCGGGTGCTGGACCAGCCCCGGCCACATCTCGGTCAGGTCGTCGGTGGCCATCTCCTCGGCGAGGATCTGCACCGCCCGCACGTCGCTGGACATCAGGTAAGCGACCCGCAGCGCCTTGCGCGCGGCCTGGCCCAGGCGGCGCATCGGGATCACGATGATGGGATCGCCGTCGAGCTCGCCGAGATCGAGCGGGCCCTCGCCCTGGGAGGCGCGCTCGATCT
>Ga0247822_10001006_pt1 | contig 16575 bp, 13 predicted proteins | sample 13C_Cellulose_Da_FD_192423 | JGI IMG/M metagenome (GOLD analysis project Ga0247822, IMG submission 192423) | Soil microbial communities from agricultural site in Penn Yan, New York, United States - 13C_Cellulose_Day30 | ecosystem: Environmental > Terrestrial > Soil > Agricultural land | place...
GGCCGTGGCGCCCGACGGGACGCAGACGATCATCTTGGGGTTCACGAAGCCCTTGCGGTTGTGAACCTTGCGGATGAAGTGCTTGATCATCTCTTCGGCGACTTCGAAGTCGGCGATGACCCCGTCGCGCATCGGGCGGATGGCTTCCATGTGGCCGGGCGTACGGCCCAGCATCTGCTTGGCTTCCAGGCCCACGGCATGGACGATCTTGCGGCCGCCGACGTTGCGCAGGGCGACAACCGACGGTTCGTTCAGGACGATGCCCTTGCCGCGCATGTAGATCAGGGTGTTGGCCGTACCCAGATCCATCGCGATGTCATTGGAGATCATGCCGAAGAGGGGTGAAAGCATGGGCGTCGGTTACCGCTTGTTCGGGCCTGGTAGGGCGTGAGTCTTGTTCGTCCGCTGTGGCGACGCCCCTGCCCTGCGCACCCATGTGCGCCGGGCCATCCTGATCGTCCTCGCCGAGCCGACTACAGGCCCGTTTGCCCGCATGGCGCGTCGATTGCAAGCGCCTATGACTCGCCGATCACAGCCTTGTCACGGCAAGGCTTGAAAGCCCGTCCGCTCAAGCTTTCCAGCCCCGCTTGCGCCTCGACGCGTCAGATCGCCGACAGCCCCTCGGCCGCGAGCGCCCGCTGAACGGCGGGACGCGATTGCACCCGGTCCAGATGGGCGTTCAGACCGGGGAACCGAACCTTGTCCAGCAGGTCCGCCTGACGCGCCCAGCGGGTGAAGACCATCAGATATCCGTCCGTCGCCGAATGATCCGCGCCGAGCGCCCAGGGGCCGACCAGCAGATGCTGTTCCGCCAGATCATACCTGGCGAGGGCCTGCTCCAGCGCTTCGGCGCGCGCCGCCCCCTCCAGCGGCGGGCGCGAGAACAGCACCTTGCCGATGGCCGGGTGCAGGGACGAGGCCAGCCAGGCGTTAAAGGCCTGCATCCGGGCGAAGGCGTAGGCCTCGGTCGGCGCCAGACCGGCTTGCGGACAGGTCTGGGCGACATAGGCCAGGATGGCGACGTTCTGGGTGATGACGCCCTGGGCCGTCGCCAGGGCCGGGGTCACGCCCGCCGGATTGATCGCCAGATACTCCGGGGTGCGCTGTTCGCCCTGTCGCAGGTCGATCTTCTGCAACTCATAGTCGGCGCCCGCCTCTTCCAGAGCGATGTGCGAGGCCATGGCGCAGGCGCCGGGCGAATAATAGAGCTTCAGCATGGTCGTCTCCCGTTCAGTCCAGATCTGACAGCCGCGCCGCCTCGCGACGCTTCACCACTTCACGCACGACCATCATCAATGCGAGCCAGCCTATGGCGACCCCGGCCAGGATCAAGGAGGTCCAGACCCCGTCGCCCGACACCGCCGCCATGAAGGAGCCGCCGAAGAAGGCGACCAGGGCCGTCTTGGGCAGCACCCCCAGGGCGCAGCCCGCCAGATACCCCGGAAACGAGGCGCGCACCGCGCCGAACGCCATGTTGACGACGATGAAGGGCGCCGAGGGCACGTTGCGGATGATGAAGCTGGCGGAAAAGGCGTTGCGGCCGACAAACCGCTGCAGTCGCTCGACGGCCCCGCCGCCGAAGCGTTCCAGCGCCCGCGCCGTGGGGCCGCGCCCCAGCCAGTAGGTGACCGCCGCGGACGCCACCGTGGCGATCCAGCTGTAGAGGAAACCGAACCACGGCCCAAAGGCCACCACGCAGGCGGCGATCAGGATGAACTGCGGCACCCCCAGAAAGGCCGACAGGGTGAAGACGACAATGGCCGCGACCAGTCCCCAGGGTCCGACCCGATAGCCCTCGAGCCAGGCCTCAAGCTTCTCTTCGGCGCCCAGGGTGAAATGGCTTTTGCCAAAGGCGAACAGGGCGATGATTCCCCCGAGCAGCAGCAGGCTGACCAGCAGGGTTCGCCACCGCTGGGCCTCCATATTCAGCAGAAATTCGACGATCCGCCGCATTAATTTCGCCCAAATCGCCTTTTGATCGTCCGCAAGGCGCACAAACGTTGTGCGCCCGCGCCGGGTTGCGTATCAAGCCTCGCCTCCCCGGCTCTCACCACATCCACCAGACGGGATAGATATGTCCAGCCTTCAGTCCGCCTCCCTCGCCCGCGTCAAGCCGTCGGCCACCCTGGCCGTGACCGCACAGGCGCGCGAGCTGAAACGTCAGGGCCGCGACGTCATCGGCCTGGGCGCCGGCGAGCCGGACTTCGACACCCCGGAAAACATCAAGGCGGCGGCTATCGAGGCCATCCAACGCGGCGAAACCAAGTACACCGACGCCGACGGCATGCCCGAGCTGAAGGCCGCCATCGTCGCCAAGTTCGCGCGCGAAAACGGCCTGAAGTACGAAACCAACCAGATCCACGTCGCTTCGGGCGGCAAGCCGGTGATCTACAACGCCTTCGTGGCCACCCTGAACCCCGGCGACGAAGTCATCGTGCCGGCGCCCTACTGGGTCTCCTACCCGGATATGGTGCTGCTGGCCGGCGGCGAGCCCGTCACCGTGATCGGCGAGGAAGCCGACGGCTTCAAACTGCGCCCCGAGGTGCTGGACGCCGCCATCACGCCGCGCACCAAGTGGCTGATCCTCAACTCGCCGTCGAACCCGACCGGCGCCGGCTATACCCGCGCCGAGCTGGAAGCCCTGGCCGTGGTGCTGCGCAAGCACCCGCAGGTCTGGATCCTGACCGACGACATGTATGAGCACCTCGTCTATGGCGACTTCGACTACGTCACCATCGCCCAGGTCGCACCGGACCTCTACGACCGCACCCTGACCTGCAACGGCGTGTCCAAGGCCTATGCCATGACCGGCTGGCGCATCGGTTATGCGGGCGGCCCCAAGCCGCTGATCGACCTGATGCGCAAGGTGGCCAGCCAGACGACGTCCAACCCCTCGTCCATCAGCCAGTGGGCCGCCGTCGAGGCCCTGAACGGTCCGCAGGACTTCCTGGCCGAACGCGCCGCCGCCTTCGAAAAGCGCCGCGATCTGGTGGTGTCCATGCTGAACCAGGCCACGGGCGTTCGCTGCCCCACGCCTGAAGGCGCCTTCTACGTCTACCCCTCGATCGAGGGCCTGATCGGCAAGACGACGGAATCGGGCGTGGTCATCGCCGACGACGAGGTCTTCACCGCTGAACTGCTGAACGCCGAGGGCGTGGCCGTGGTCCAGGGCGCCGCCTTCGGCCTCAGCCCCTATTTCCGCATCAGCTACGCCACCTCGGAAGCCGTGCTGGAAGAAGGCTGCCGCCGCATCCAGAAGTTCTGCGCTTCGCTGAAGTAGAAACCGCCTAGAGCGGCGCCGGCGGAATATTCAACGTCGGCGCCGTCTTCAGGATGAAGGACAGGCACCAGTCGGTCGCGCGTCGCGAATTATCCTGGTCGCCCGCCGCCACCCGCGTCAGCAGACAAGCGGCGTCGGGCCGGTGCTCGCTGTCGGTTCCGGCGTAAAGCACCAGGCCGGCGCCCGGCCCCGTCTCCCGCCGATAGGCCATCCTCAGGTCGCCCGTTTTCTTGAGATTGAACGCGTCCGCCTCGCCCCCGCCCAGCAGATCGCGGACCTGGGCGTCGGGATCGCCGGGCGCCAGGCGGAACAGCTCGGCCTTCAAGGCGTCGCCCGGCTGGGCCGTCATGGTGAATCGCGGCAGGTCTTGCGGGGCCGCCGTCAGCATCCCCGCAATGACGAGCGACAGCAGCATCAGGCCGCGCGACTGACCGCAAAGTCAGCCAGGTCTTCCAGAGCCGAGCGCCAATCGCCGACCGGCAGGACCGACAGCGCCGCCTTGGCCCGGTCGGCATAGTCAGCCGCCGCGTCCAGCGTCGCCTCGACCGCGCCCGTGCCCAGGATCAGTTCACGGGCGCGGACAAAGTCCTCGGGCGTGCGTTCGCCCTTGGTGATGACGCGATCCCAGAACAGGTCTTCCTTGCCCTTGGTGCGCTGGACGGCCAGCAGCAGCGGCAGGGTGGCCTTGCCCTCGTTGAAGTCGTCGCCCGCGTTCTTGCCCAGCGTCGCCGTGTCGCTGCCGTAGTCCAGGGCGTCGTCGGCCAGTTGGAAGGCGATGCCCAGGGCCATGCCGTAGTCGCGCAGAGCCTTCACCTGCTCCTCGGTCGCCCCCGCGCCCACCGCGCCCGACTCGGCGGCGGCGGCGAACAGTTCGGCGGTCTTGGCGCGAATGATCTGCAGATAGGTGTCCTGATCCAGGTTCAGGTCGTGGGCGCGCGTCAGTTGCAGCACCTCGCCCTCGGCGATGACGCTCGACGCCGTCGCCAGGATGCCGAGCGCCCGCAGCGAATCCGTCTCGACCATCAATTCAAAGGCGCGCGCGAACAGGAAGTCGCCGACCAGCACCGATGAGGCGGCGCCCCAGATCAGATGCGCCGCCACCTTGCCGCGCCGCATTTCCGAGCCGTCGACGATGTCATCGTGCAACAGGGTGGCGGTGTGAATGAACTCGACCGAGGCGGCCAGCTTCTTGGCCCCTTCAATGTCGTCCGTTGCGCCGATGGCGCGGGCGGCCGCGACCGTCAGCAAGGGACGCAGACGCTTGCCGCCCGCCGAGACCAGATGCTCGGCCAGCAGCGGGATCACCGGCACGTCGGACTGCATCCGGGCGATGATCAGGGCGTCAACCGCCGCCATGTCGTCCTTCGCCAGACGAACAAGAGCGTCCACATCGCCCTTGGGGCGGGGAGCGGCGACGAGAGCTGCGTCCACGAAAATCTCTTTCAACTCAGAGGGCGAAGGGGAAGATTCGCCCGGAAATCATTCGCATCCGCTTGCCCGAACGCGATGCGGCGCACAATGGTGGCGGCGTCATGATGGGTCAAGCCGGGTCAACCCTTACCGCCGCCGCCGAAGTTGCGGAATCCGCCCTGCTGGGCGGACGCGTTCGGCTGCGTCAGCCGGTGAAGGGCTATCGCGCGGGCATGGACGCCGCCCTTCTGGCCGCCGCCGTGGACGCCAGGCCGGGCGACCGGCTGATCGAGGCGGGCTGCGGCGTGGGCGCTGTGCTGATGCAGGTGGCGGCGCGTCGTCCCGGCGTGGCCCTGACCGGACTGGAGCGCGATGCGACCGCCGCCGGCCTGGCGCGCGAGAACGCCGCGCTCAACGGCGCCGATGACCGCATCGCCATTCTCAGCGGCGATGTGGCGCAGGGGTTTCGCGCTCTAAACCTGCCGACCTTCGACTGGGCGATCAGCAATCCGCCTTTCTTCGACGACCCCGGGGCCCTGCGGGCGCCCGGCCCCGGCAAGACAGGCGCCTGGATGGCCGACGACGGCTTGCAGGCCTGGACCGGCTTCCTGCTGAAATCCGTGCGCGAGGGCGGCAAGATCGTGGTCATCCACCGCGCCGATCGCCTGGCCGACCTGCTGGCCCTGCTGGGCGACAAGGCGGGCTCCTTCGCCATCCGTCCCATCCAACCCTACGCGGACCAGCCCGCCAAACGGGTGCTGGTTCAGGCGATCAAGACCGGCAAGGCCCCTCTGCGCCTCCTTCCCCCTCTGGTCCTGCACGACCGCACCGACGCCAAACACAGCCCCGAGGCCGAGGCCATCCTGAGAGGCGAGGCGCATCTGTCGTGGTGAGGGCCGTCAAAGCCGTGGCTGTGATCAACACGGCGCGTTTGATCAAAATATTGATCACCTCGAACACAGAATCAGCGACTTAGGGCGAGCCCATAAAGGGCTTGTTGCGTAATCAATAATTGTGCCCACTGCTTTTCGTAACGCTGGCGACGGCGAACGAAAGCGATGAGCACGGAACAATGGTCGCGCCTTTTTCGACGGACATGGTCTTCATCGGCGGCGTCTGGCGCCCCGCAGGCGGCGGCGCGACCCTGCCGATCGAGAACCCGTCGACCGGCGAGGTCATGGGCGCTCTGGCCGCCGGAACCGCCGCCGACGTGGACGCCGCCGTCCGCGCCGCGCGCGCCGCTTTCAATGGAGACTGGGGTCGGACCACCGCCGTCGAGCGCGGCCGCATTCTGGCCCGCATGGGGCGCGAGGTCGAAGCCCGCATAGACCTGCTGGCCGAACTGGAAGCGCTGGACGTCGGCAAGCCGCTGAAGCAGGCCCGCAACGACGTGATCGCCCTGGCCCGCTATCTCGAATTCTACGCCGGCGCGGCGGACAAGCTGCACGGCGAGACCATCCCCTTCCTCGACGGCTACACCGTCTACACCCTGCGCGAGCCGCACGGGGTGACGGGCCACATCATCCCCTGGAACTATCCGATGCAGATCATCGGCCGCTCGGTCGTGGCCGCCCTGTGCGTCGGCAACGCCGTAGTGTTGAAGCCCGCCGAGCAAGCGTCCCTGACCGCCCTCGCCTTCGCCCACATCGCCGCCGACTGCGGCCTGCCCGCAGGCGCGCTGAACGTCGTAACCGGCACGGGCGCCGAGGCCGGCGCGGCCCTGGCCGCCCATCCGGGGATCAACCACCTGTCCTTCACCGGCTCGACCGGCGTGGGCGTCGCCATCCAGCAGGCCGCGGCGGTCAACGCCGTGCCGGTGACGCTGGAGCTGGGCGGCAAGTCGCCCCAACTGGTGTTCGACGACGCCGATCTGGACAAGGCCCTGCCCTTCCTCGTCAACGCCGGCGTCCAGAACGCGGGCCAGACCTGCTCGGCCGGGTCGCGCGTCCTGGTCCAGCGCGGCGTCTATGACGAGGTGGTGCGCCGCATGGCCGAGCGCTTCAGCGCCCTGACCGTCGGCCCGGCCATGGACGACCGCGATGTCGGCCCGCTGGTGTCCAGGAAGCAGCAGGCCATGGTCGAGGGCTTCATCGACAAGGGCCGCGCCGACGGCCTGATCGTCGCCCAGGCGAGGCTGGACGACCTGCCGTCCGGCGGCGCCTATGTCGCCCCGACCCTGTTCGCCGGCGTCGCGCCCGATCATCCGCTGGCGCAGCAGGAAATCTTCGGCCCCGCCGTCGTCGTCATCCCGTTCGAGACCGAGGATGACGCCGTCGCCATCGCCAACGGCACGGACTACGGCCTGGTCGCCGGGGTCTGGACCGCCGACGGCGGGCGGCAGATGCGCCTGGCCAAACGGCTGCGGGCCGGACAGGTCTTCATCAACAACTATGGCGCGGCGGGCGGGGTGGAACTGCCCTTCGGCGGCGTCGGAAAATCGGGCCACGGTCGCGAGAAGGGGTTCGAGGCGCTCTACGCCTTCACCACCCTGAAGACCGTCGCGGCCCATCACGGATAGCGCAAGGGAGTAGCGTCTTGGAGGGGAACAGATCGAAGCGGCTGGAGGGCAAGCGAGCGATCGTCACGGGCGGGGCCTCCGGCTTCGGCGCCGGAATCGCGCGCCGCTTCGCCGAAGAAGGCGCCCGCGTCATCGTCGCCGACCTGAACGGCGACGCCGCCCGCGCCCTGGCCGCTGAATGGGGCGACGCCGATCTGGGCGTTAAGGTCGATGTGTCCGGCGCCGCTGACGTGGCCGCGCTCGCCGAGACCGCTGAGCGTCTGCTGGGCGGGGTCGACATCCTGGTCAACAACGCCGGTGTCGGCCACACGCCGCAGCCGCTGGACGAACTGTCGGACGAAGCCTTCGACCGCATCGCCGCCGTCAATATGCGCGCCATCTATCTGATGTCGAAGGCCTTCGTCCCGGCGATGAAGGCGCAAGGCTCGGGCGCCATCCTCAACATCGCCTCGACCGGCGGGGTCAGCCCACGCCCGAACCTGACCTGGTACAACGCCTCCAAGGGCTGGGTCATCACGGCGACGCGGGCCATGGCGGTCGAACTGGCGCCCTTCCAGGTGCGGGTGAACGCTCTGAACCCGGTTGCGGGCGACACCCCCCTGCTGAAGACCTTCATGGGCGCCGACACGCCCGAGGTGCGCGCCAAATTCCTGGCCTCCATCCCCATCGGTCGCTTCTCGACGCCCGAGGACATGGGCGCCGCCGCCGCCTTCCTGTGCTCGGACGACGCCTCGATGATCACCGGCGTGGCCATGGAGGTGGACGGTGGCCGCTGCATCTGACCGCGTCTTCAAGCTTCTGGTCCTGCCTGGCGACGGCATCGGGCCCGAGATCATCCGCGAGACCCTGCGCGTCGTCGACTGGGCTAGGGACGCCGGGCTGCGGATTGACCTGAGCGAGGCCCTCGCAGGCGGCGCCAGCATCGACGCCGTCGGCGCCCCCATCGCCGAGGACGTGGTGGATCAGGCCCTGGCCTCCGACGCCGTCCTGTTCGGCGCCGTCGGCGGGCCGAAGTGGGACCACCTGCCCCGCGCCCAACGACCCGAGATGGGCATCCTGCGACTGCGTCAGGCGCTGGATCTCTACGCCAACCTGCGGCCCGCCGTCTGTTTCGACGAACTGCTGGACGCCTCGGCGCTGAAGCCCGAGCTGATCCGGGGCCTCGACATCCTGATCGTGCGCGAGGCGACGGCGGGCGTCTATTTCAGCCTGCCGCGCGCCAATGAAGTCGGCGCCGACGGCCAACGCCGCGCCTATGACACCCAGGCCTATACCGAAGCGGAAATCGCCCGCGTCTGTCGCACGGCCTTCGAACTGGCCCGCACCCGCCAGCGCCGCCTCTGCTCGGTGGACAAGGCCAATGTCATGGAGACCGGCGCCCTATGGCGGGCCGTCGCGACCGAAGTCGCCGCCGACTATCCCGACGTGGAGCTGTCGCACATGTACGCCGACAACTGCGCCATGCAGCTGGTCCGGCGCCCGGACCAGTTCGACGTCATCGTCACCGACAACCTGTTCGGCGATATCCTGTCCGACGCGGCGGCGGCCCTGACCGGCTCGCTGGGCCTGCTGCCCTCCGCCTCCCTGTCCGGCCTGGGCCAGGGCGGCAACAGCCGGGGCCTGTATGAGCCGATCCATGGCTCGGCGCCCGATATCGCGGGACGGGGCGTCGCCAACCCGATCGCGACCATCCTGTCCTTCGCCCTGTGCCTGCGCTGGTCCTTCGACCGCGCCGACCTGGCCGACAGGCTGGAGCGCGCCGTACGCCAGGTCGTGTCCAGCGGCGTCCGCACGCCCGACATCGCTGAAGCCGGCGTCGCTCCCGTCTCCACCCTTCAGATGACCGACGCGGTTCTGGCCGCGCTGGATGCAGAGTTCGCGTGAGGATCGATTGATGACCGCCCCCACCATGCAGACCGTCATGGACCTGATCGACGGCCGCACCGACGAACTGGTCGCCCTGACCCAGGATCTGATCCGCTTCCCCACCATCAACCCGCCGGGCGAGGCCTATCGCCCCTGCGCCGAATACATCGGCGAGCGGCTGAAGAAGCGCGGCTTCACCGTCGAATATGTGCGCGGCGAAGGCTCGCCGGGCGACAGCGACCAGTATCCGCGCACCAACGTCATCGCCCGCTGGACCGGCTCTGAACCGGGGCCTTGCGTTCACTTCAACAGCCACATCGACGTGGTCGAGGTCGGCGCCGGCTGGACCGTCGATCCCTTCGGCGGCGAGGTGAAGGACGGCCGCGTCTACGGTCGGGGCGCCTGCGACATGAAGGGCGGGCTGGCCGCCTCCATTATCGCGGTCGAGGCCCTGATTGATTCCGGTCTGCCCCTGCCCGGCGCGCTGGAAATATCCGGCACGGTGGACGAGGAGTCGGGCGGCTACGGCGGCGTCGCCTATCTGGCCGAGCGCGGCTGGTTCTCCGAGCCGCGCGTCAACCACGTCATCATCCCCGAGCCGCTGAACGTGGACCGGGTCTGCATCGGCCACCGCGGCGTCTGGTGGGCCGAGATCGAGACCAAGGGGCGCATCGCCCACGGCTCCATGCCCTTCCTAGGCGACTCCGCCATCCGCCACATGGGCGCGGTGATGGAGGAGTTTGAATCCAAGCTCTATCCCGCCATGGCCGCCCGCCATTCCGACATGCCGGTCGTGCCGGAGGGCGCCCGCCAGTCGACCATGAACATCAACTCCATCCACGGCGGTCAGGCCGAGGGCTTCGACGGCCTGCCTGCCCCCTGCGTCGCCGATTCCAGCCGCATGATCATCGACCGCCGCTTCCTGATCGAGGAGACGCTGGAGGAGGTGAAGGGCGAGGTGAAGGCCATCCTCGACGGTCTGGCGGCCCAGCGTCACGGCTTCCGCTACGAGATGCGCGACCTGTTCCAGGTGGCGCCCAGCATGGCCGACCGCGACGGTCCGGTGGCCAGCACCACCGCCGCCGCCATCGAGACGGTGCTGGGGAAGAAGGCCCAGTTCGTCTGCTCGCCCGGCACCTATGACCAGAAGCACGTCGACCGCATCGGCAAGCTGAAGGACTGCATCGCCTACGGCCCCGGCGTGCTCGACCTGGCGCACCAGCCGGACGAATGGGTGGGCATCGACGACATGACCAACTCGGCCAAGGTCATGGCCCGGGCGGCCTATGACCTGCTGACCCGCAAGCGAGGATGAGCGAGATGGCGCGCGGCGATATGGAAGACGAGAACATCATCGGTCCGCGCCTGCGGGCGCTTCGCGACCGGCTGGGCCTGTCGCAGCGGGCCCTGGCGCGCAAGGCGGGGGTGCCGTCCAGCACCGTCAGCCTGGTCGAAAGCGGCCGCACCAGCCCCTCGGTCGGCTCGCTCAAGCGGCTGCTGGATGCGGCGGGCGTGTCGCTCGGCGAATTCTTCAGCTCCGAGTTCGAGACCCCGACCAAGCACTTCTATCGCCACGACGAACTGACCGACATCTCGCGCGGCGAGGTCTCCTATCGCCAGCTTGGCTCGGGTCAGGACAGCAGCCTGCAGATCCTCTACGAGACCTATCAGCCCGGCTCGGACAGCGGCCGGGTCATGCTGTCCCACGAGGGCGAGGAAGGCGGGCTGATCATTTCCGGTCGTCTGGAAGTCACCGTCGACGGTCAGTCGCGTGTGCTGAAGGCGGGCGACGGCTATCTGTTCGCCAGCACCCTGCCCCACCGATTCCGCAATGTCGGCGACGTCCCCTGCGTGGTCATCAGCGCCTGCACGCCGCCGACCTTCTGATGCTGCGTTGCGGTTGATCGGAATACTGAGCAATAAAAATAAATTCCCAAGCCTTGTCAGCAATCTCCGCACCAGAAGAAACAGTCTTGCGGAATGACGGGCACAGGCAGCTACTTCGTGCGTGACAAAGGAATGACACCGGGGAGCCGTCACACGAACAGCAGCGCTTGCTGCGTTGCACAATAAATCGAGGCCGAAGATAAATGCAGGAAGAACGGAGCCGTCGCTCCGTTCGCAGCCGCAGCAAGACCGCCGAGAACGGTCCATGCGGCCATATGGGAGGGATGAGGCGATGAATCGTCTTTTGGTCAGCGTATCCGCCGGGGCGCTCGCAGCCCTGTGTTCCACCGCCGCCATGGCCCAGCAGGCCCCGCCAGAGCGGGCGACGTCGGTCGACGACGTCATCGTCACCGCCCAGCGCCGCGAACAGGCGGCCCAGGACGTGGGCATCGCCCTCAGCGTCCTCAGCGGCGAAAGCCTGACGCAACAGGGCGTCACCAACGTCAACCAGCTTCAGAACGCCACGCCCAATCTGGAGGTCGAACCGGCCTTCGGCGGCGGCGCGGCCCAGTTCCGGATGCGCGGCGTCGGCTTCCAGGACTACGCCTCCAACAACTCGCCCACCGTCGGCGTCTATGTGAACGAGGTCGCCTATCCGGTCCCGGTCATGACCCAGGGCCTGATCTTCGACATCGACCGGGTCGAGGTCCTGCGCGGGCCGCAGGGCACCCTGTACGGCCGCAACACCACCGGCGGCGCCATCAGCTTCGTCACCAGGCGCCCGACCGAAGAGCTGTCCGCCGGTCTGATGACCGAATGGGGCAGCCACAACCTGTTCCGGGGCGAGGGCTATGTCTCCGGTCCGATCGCCGAAGGCCTGCGTGGTCGTCTGGCGGTCTCGACCGAACAGGGCGGCGCCTGGCAGCGCAATCGCGAAACGGGCGAAAGCCTGGGCGACGCCGACCGCACCGGCGCCCGCGCCCTTCTGGCCTGGGATCCCAACGAGACCCTGTCCTTCCTGCTGGACGTCCACGGCGGGATCGACAAGTCCGAGAACCAGGGCCTCTACCTGCTCAACGACCTGCATACGCGCGGCGGAACCGGGCCGACCATTCTGGCCGACAGGGATCATTCGAAAACCGGCTGGGGCCTGTCGCCGCGCTTCGCCGCCTCGATCGGCCGCGACGTCACGGACAAGCCGGGGCGGGACAACTCGTCCTGGGGCGCCTCGCTCAACGCCAATCTGGCGCTGAACGGCATGAACCTGACCAGCATCACCAGCTACGAGACCCTGGAGCGCAGCGAGTACGGCGACTGGGACTCCAGCGCCTCGGTCGAGGCCGACACCTTCTTCGGCAGCGACGTGGACGTGATCTCGCAGGAATTGCGCCTGGCCTCGGACAACGACAGCCCCCTGACCTGGGTCGCCGGCTTCTATTATTCCAAACAGGACCTGAACGAGCGCTACTTCTCGGACTTCATCGACATCTACGGCACTTACGCCCAGGTCACCTATGATCAGACGGTTGAGTCCTGGAGCCTGTTCGGCCAGGCGGAATACGCCTTCACCGACAAGCTGAAGGCCATCCTGGGTCTGCGTTACGAGGAAGAGACCCGCGAACTCGCCGGTTTCGGCTCGGCTTTCGGCGGCGCCACCGCCCTGCCTCCGACCACGGTCGACACCAAGATGACGCCCCTGACCGGCAAGGCGGCGCTGGAATTCAAGCCGACCGACAACATCCTGATCTACGGCTCAGCCAGCCGGGGCGCCAAGTCCGGCGGTTTCACCACCTACAATACCGGCGACCGCAGCGGCATCGAACCCTTCAACCCGGAAATCATCTGGGCCTATGAAGTCGGCTTCAAGGCCGACCCGTCACGCGCCTTCCAGTTGAACGGCGCAGCCTACTACTACGACTACACCGACCAGCAGGTCCTGTCGGCCGTCTGGGGCGCCAACGGTCCTGTCGGCCGCTTCGCGAACGTTCCGTCTTCCCACATCTGGGGCGCCGAGCTGGAGGCTGTGCTCAAGCCCGTTCAGGGGCTGCGGATCAGCCAGTCGCTCAGCTACAAGAAGGGCGAGTACGACGAGTACGAAGCCATGGACGTCCCGGCCTCGCGTCTGGCCGGCCAGGCCGTCTATGTCGATATGGCGGGCGATCCGATCCTGTTCCCCGCGTGGAGCTATTCCGGCTCCGTCAGCTACGACTGGAGCGTGAGCGGTTTCGCGGTCACGGCCGAGACGAACTACAGCTACCGTGACGAATACCCCTCGTGGCTGGGCGTCAAATATGACGTGCCGGACTACTGGCTGGCCAACGCCAGCGTGACGGTCGGTCCGGAGAACGCCAACTGGTCCGTCACCTTCTGGGCGCGCAATCTGTTCGACCAGGAATACGACCTGACGCGTAACTTCTTCACCAGCGCCGACATCGCCCAGCCGGGTCGGCCACGGACGATCGGCGCGCGCCTGAGCCTGCAGTACTGACGGCCCGTCGCCCGGTGCGGAAGGCGGCCTCCTCGCCTTCCGCATCACCCTTTTCTGCGGATGATCGCGACGCCCACGATCCTGATCACATCCGCATCGAACTTCATGTTTTCAATGACTTGAAGTCAATCAATAACAGTCTTTCCTTCCTCGACCATTCATCGGCTACTGGTCGTCTCGAAAGGATGCTTGCATGACCGCACGGGCCGCCAACGACCTTGATCCCTTCTGGATGCCGTTCACCGCGAACCGCAGCTTCAAGGCCCAGCCGCGCCTGTTGGCCTCGGCCCGGGACATGCACTACTTCACGCCTGACGGCCGCCCGATCCTGGACGGCACCGCGGGCCTGTGGTGCGTCAACGCCGGCCACGCCCGCCAGCCGATCGTCGAGGCCATCCAGCGTCAGGCCGAGGTGCTGGACTACGCCCCGACCTTCCAGCTGGGGCACCCCCTGGTGTTCGAACTGGCGGCGCGGCTGGGCATGCTGTTCCCGGCTGACATCGACCACGTCTTCTTCGCCGGTTCGGGTTCGGAAGGCGTCGACAGCGCCCTGAAGATCGCCCTGGCCTATCAGCGGGCGCGCGGTTTCGAGAACCGCACCCGCCTGATCGGCCGCCAGAAGGGCTACCACGGCGTCGGCTTCGGCGGCATCTCCGTCGGCGGCCTCGAGAACAACAAGCGCGGCTTCCTGACCCTGCCCGGCGTCGACCACCTGTCGCACACGCTCAACCTGGAAGAAGCCGCCTTCTCGCGCGGCCAGCCGGCCTGGGGCGCGCATCTGGCGGATGAACTGGAGACCCTGATCGTCGAGCACGGCGCCGAGACCATCGCCGCCGTCATCGTCGAGCCCATGTCCGGTTCGGCCGGGGTCATCGTGCCGCCGGTCGGCTATCTGGAGCGCCTGCGTGAGATCACGCGCCGCCATGACATCCTGCTGATCTTCGACGAGGTCATCACCGGTTTCGGCCGGGTCGGCGGGGCCACGGCGTCCGAGACCCTGGGCGTCACGCCTGACCTGCTCGTCTGCGCCAAGGGCCTGACCAACGGCGCCGTGCCGATGGGCGCGGTCGGCGTGCGCGGCGAGATCTATGAGGCCGTGGTCAACGGCGCCTCTGCGCCCGGCATCGAGTTCTTCCACGGCTACACCTATTCCGGCCACCCCCTGGCCGCCGCCGCCGGTCTGGCGACGCTCGACGTCTATGAGACCGAAGGCCTGTTCCAGCGCGCCAGCGACATGGCCCCCTATTGGCAGGAGGCGGTCCACAGCCTGAAGGGCCTGCCGAACGTCATCGACATCCGCAACCTGGGCATGGTCGCCGCTGTCGAACTGGCGTCGCGCCCCGAGGCGCCCGGCGCCCGTGCGACAGAGGTCTTCCACCGCGCCTTTGACGAGGGCCTGCTGATCCGCGTCACCGGCGACGTCATCGCCCTGTCCCCGCCCCTGATCATCAGCCGCGAACAGATCGACGAACTGGTCGGTCGACTGGCCGACATTCTGCGAAACACGCCCTGACGCCGTGCGCGATTTGGGCGATGCTGCATCATCAACGGGGAGACGGGACGGCGTGAAGCAGGGTTTGGGGCGCAAGACATGGCTGGGCCGCGCGCTGCTGGCCGCTGCGCTGCTGGTCGGCCTGACAGTTCTCGCGCCCGCTCATGGCGCCCAGGCCGCGCCCGCTCGCGACCGCCTGGTCCTGGGCCTGCCGCTGGAGCCGCCGAATCTCGACCCGACCTCGGGCGCGGCCGCCGCCGTGGATGAAGTCGTCTACGCCAACGTCTTCGAGGGCCTGACCAGGCTGACCCAGAACGGCGCCGTCGCCCCGTCGCTGGCCGAGTCGTGGGAAGCCTCTCCCGACGGCCTGATCTGGACCTTCCACCTGCGCCGCGGCGTCACCTTCTCCGACGGCTCGCCGTTCGATGCCGCCGTCGCCCAATTCTCTCTCGACCGCATCACCGCCGAAGGCTCGACCAACGCTCAGAAGGCCCTGTTCGCGCCGATCCGCAACGTCGAGGTCGTCGACCCGGCGACCCTGCGCATCCACCTGTCGCGGCCGATGGCGACCCTGCCCTATGTCCTGGCCTGGGGCGACGCGGTCATGGTCTCGCCGAAGAGCGCCGCGACCAACGCCGTCACGCCGGTCGGCACCGGCCCGTTCAAGCTGCAAGGCTGGCAGCGCGGCAGCCAACTGACCCTGATCCGCCGTGACGGCTACTGGGGGCCTGCGCCGCGCCTGAACACCGTCGTCTTCCGCTTCATCAGCGACCCGACCGCCGCCTTCGCCGCCGTCAGCGCCGGCGACGTGGACGCCTTCCCCAACTATCCCGCGCCGGAGAACGTGGCCCAGTTCCAGCGCGACCCGCGCTTCCGCGTCGTCGTCGGCGCGTCCGAGGGCAAGGTCATCCTGGGGATCAACAACACCAGGGCGCCGTTCAACGACGTGCGGGTGCGCCGCGCCCTGTCCTGGGCCATCGACCGCGACGCCCTGATCCAGGGGGCCATGTTCGGCTTCGGCCAGCCGATCGGCAGCCACTATTCGCGTCAGGCGCCGGGCTACGTCGACCTGACCGGCCTGTCTCCCCACGACCCGGCGAAGGCGCGCGCCCTGCTGGCCGAGGCCGGCTATCCGAACGGCATAGACGTGACGCTTCGCCTGCCGCCCCGCCCCTACGCCCGGCGCAGCGGCGAGGTGCTGATCTCGCAACTGGCCGAGGCGGGCATCCGCGCGAAGATCGAGAATCTGGAATGGGCCCAGTGGCTGGATCAGGTGTTCAAGCGCCGCCAGTTCGACCTGACCATCGTCGAGCACGTCGAGCCGATAGACTACGACATCTATGCCCGCAAGGACTACTACTTCGGCTACGACAGCCCCGCCTTCGACGCCATGCTGGCCCAGGCTGACGCCGCCCCGGACGAGCCGACGCGCAACCGTCTGCTGGGCGATCTGCAACGCCGCATCGCCGATGACGCGGTCAACGGCTTCCTGTTCCAGTCCTCGCGCATCGGCGTGTGGAAGGCGGACGTGAACGGCCTGTGGATCAACGGCCCCATCGCCGCCAACGACGTCACCGGCGCCTACTGGACCGGCGCGGGCGCGGCTGCATCCGCCAGCGCCGGTCCAGTAGGCG
>Ga0247822_10001008_pt1 | contig 16570 bp, 11 predicted proteins | sample 13C_Cellulose_Da_FD_192423 | JGI IMG/M metagenome (GOLD analysis project Ga0247822, IMG submission 192423) | Soil microbial communities from agricultural site in Penn Yan, New York, United States - 13C_Cellulose_Day30 | ecosystem: Environmental > Terrestrial > Soil > Agricultural land | place...
GAGTCCTTGAGGGCGTAGGTGTGGCGGACCTCGATCTTCACCTGGCCCGACCGGACCACGTCGAACAGCTCCCCGGCGGTCGACTCGAGGTCGGCGCGGGTGGCCGTGTACGTGGCCAGGGTCGGCCGCGTGAAGTAGAGCGACCCCTTCTGCGCCAGGACGCCGGGTTCGAACGGCGGCACCGGGCCGGAGGCGTTGCCGAAACTCACCAGGAGGCCCAGCGGCCGCAGGCAGTCGAGGGAGCCCAGGAAGGTGCTCTTGCCGACTGAGTCGTAAACCACCGGCACGCCCGTTCCGCCGGTGATCTCGCGGACGCGGTCGGTGAAGTCCTCCCGGGTGTAGACGACGACGTGGTCGCAGCCGTGGGCCCTCGCCAGCTCCGCCTTCTCGTCCGACCCGACGGTGCCGATCACGGTGGCGCCCAGCGCCTTGAGCCACTGGCAGGCGATCAGTCCGACGCCGCCGGCCGCCGCATGGAACAGCACCGACTCGCCCGGCTGCACCCGGTAGGTGCGCCGGATCAGGTACTGCGCTGTCATGCCCTTGAGCATCATGGCGGCGGCCTGCAAGTCGGAGATGCCGTCCTGGAGCTTCAGCAGCCGGTCGGCCGGCATCAGCCGCACCTCGGCGTAGGATCCGGGCGGTCCGCCGGCGTAGGCCACGCGGTCCCCCGGGCGGACGTGGACGACGCCCGGACCGACCGCCTCCACGACCCCGGCGCCCTCGCTGCCCAGGCCGCCCGGCAGCGGCAGCGGGTAGAGGCCGGAGCGGTGGTAGGTGTCGATAAAGTTGACCCCGACGGCGGTGTGGTGGACGCGGACTTGGCCGTCGCCCGGCTCGCCGACCGCGACCTCCTCCCACTCGAGGACATCGGGGCTGCCGGTCTTGTAGATCCGAATGGCTTTGGGCATGGCGTGAGTTCTCCGCGACGATCGGCTCAAGCCCGCGCGAAGTCCAGCCCGACGCGGCCGAGCGGGCCAAAGTCGGCGGCGAGCCGGTCGCCCGGCTCGGCCAGGTAGATGCCGGTCGTGATCCCGGTCGTGACCCGGTCCCCGCGCCGCAGCCGCCGCCCGAACCGTGGCAACTCGTTGGCCAGCCAGGCCACGACGGTCAGCGGGTTGCCCAGCACCGCGGCCCCGGAGCCGGGGAAGGTCTGCTCGCCGTTGACGACCAGCGCGGTGGGGTGCGTCGCGAAGTCGAGGTCCCGCCAGTCGGAGTACGGCTCGCCCGCGACCCACGCCCCGTGGATGGCGTTGTCGGCCAGCAGCGACGGGACGCCGACCGTCTGCCAGTCGTGGTAGCGGTGATCGACGATCTCGATCGAGGGGAGCGCCGCGCCGATGAACTCCCGGATCGTCACGGCTGTGTAGGTCGGCCCGGCGGGCACGTCCTCGGCCATCTCGAACCCGAACTCGACCTCGGGGCAGCGGACGGTGAAGTCCGACGCGCGCAGGGTCGTCGGGCTGGTGTGCGTGGAGTGTGACAGGAGGACGCCGAAGAACGGCCCGTCCACGCCGAGGGCCTTCTGGGCCAGTTCGCTGGTGCAGGCGATCTTGTACCCGATCGGGTGCCCGCCAGTGTGGTCGAGGAGCTTCCGCACCAGCCGGTCCTGGACCTCGTAGCCCTCGGCGAGCGACCGCGGGACCACGTCCGCGGGCAGGGACGCGACGGGGCGCCGCGTCCGCCGCAGGTCGAACAGGTAGTCACATGCCGCGGTCACGCGATCCATACGCCGTCTCCGGGCCGGCAGACGCCGGGCGAGCGAGTCCCACGGCAGGGTATGCGGCGGTCCCGCTGCCGTCAAACGGGGCCGGCGTCCCGACGTTATCATCCGCGGCGGGCGGCCGGCCGAACCTCGCACTGGTGAAGGTTATGGGCCGCATCGGTCGGGTTATGGTCCGCGGCAGTGCGACCGATCCAGACGACCTACTGCAAGACGCCGTCGTGTTGCTGATGCGCAAGGCGGACCAGTACGACCCGGCCCGTGGGGCGGTGACGACGTTCGCCGGGCTGTACTGCTGGGCAGCCCGGCGTGATGCTGCCCGGCGGCGCCGACTCCGCCCCGACTCCGACCCGGACCGTCGTATTCCCCTCGACACCAGTCGGCTCGCCGACGGCAACGGTCCGACCCCGATCGACGTTGCCGAGCGGCGTGAGTTGCTTGGAGTGGTGGGGCTACTGCCCACCCACCAGCGGGAGTTGCGGCCTGAACGCCGGGTCAAGGGATGTCTGTAAATGCCGTCGAGTCATGCTCGGGGGCATTATCGTACTGGGGCCAAGGGATCCACGTTGCGCTTCAGATCCTTCCAATCCACCTTCTTAACCGGGTCGAGGCCGTTGACGTACTTCTCGATGTTGGTGTACCCGTCGCCGTTGCAGTCCTTCGCGGCATCGGAGGGGTCGCTGGCGTCCAGGCCGTACTTGACCTCCCACCAGTCGGGAATCCCGTCTCGGTCGGCGTCCGCCACCGGCTCCCCCTTGTACTCCGGATAGCCTCCGACCTGGCCGGGGTCAGTGATGATCCCCTTGCCGGACGCGGTCGTCGCCGTCCCAGCCCGTACCTGCTCGACGATTCGTCGGTCCACCGCATCCCGCCGCGGGAGTGTCGCCCCGGCACCGGCCAGGACCGTCTCGTACGCCTCCCGGGCGGACTGGACAGGCAGCGAGGCCATCGGGAACGGCTTCTCGGCCCGGACCGCCGGCAGCACGACCACCGGGTCGCCGCCTTCGATCTGCACCCCGCCGGCCCAGTTGTCCCGCGTCACCGCGTCGTGGCCGAGGACCGCGTTCCCCGATACATGGGCCTTGCCCCACTCGCGGGGGGAGCCCTTCTCCCGCCCAGTGCGGCCGTCGGGGCGGATCACCCGGTGCGCGATCGCGCCGGCGGGGGTCGCGGGGCCGGGCTTGTAGTAGTTGTTGATCACGTTGTACCGGCTCCGCTGGTCGCCGCCGTCTAGCGTCCGGTGCCGCCAGTTGTAGATCACGTTGTTGACAAAGTTGAAGTCGCCATCCATCCCGACGCTCGGGTTGCGACCGGCGTTGCACGCCCACAGGTTGTGGTGGAACGTGCTGTTGTGCCCGCCGATTGTGCTCCCGAGCGAGTGGTTGTACGTGTTCAGCGCCTCACTGGAGATCGACCACTGGATCGTGATGTTGACGGTCGGTAGCTTCAACTCCGGCCCAACCTTTTTCGGCCGGTACATGTGGCGGTACATCGACACGTTCTCGTCGAGGCCCCAACTGGCGGAGACGTGGTCGATCATAATGTTCCCGACCGGATTGCCGCCGAGCGAGTCATCGCGGTTGGCGACGTTCGTCTCGCCGCGGCGGAAGCGGAGATAGCGGATCACCACGTCGTGCGTGTCGATGGCGACCGTGGCCCCACGGACGCAGACCCCGTCTCCCGGTGCGGTCTGGCCGGCGATGGTGATGTACGGGGCGCGGACGCGGATGCGGTTCTTGAGGTGGATGGTGCCGGCGACGTTGAACACAACGACCCGTGGGCCGACGGCGTTGCACGCCTCGCGGAGCGTGCCGGGGCCCGCGTCCTCCAGGCTGGTAACGACGTACACCTTCCCGCCGCGGCCGCCGAAGCTGTACATGCCGCCGCCCCAGGCACCGGGGAACGCCGGGATCTTCGCCTGCGGCAGGTCCTCCGGCTTCGCCGCCCAGGGGATGTACGGCTTGCCCTTCTCGGCCCAGCGGGCGAGTTCCGGCTGGGCGTTCTCCCACGCCTCGTCCTCCGGGCCCTCGTAGGCGGCCCGGCGGGCGTCCTCGGCCGCCTGCACGGCCTTCGGCACCCTCGGGTACTGACCGGACGCGGAACCGATCAGCAACCCGACTCCGACTCCGGCGACTATGCCGGCCAGCAATCGCGTTCGCATCCCGTCACTCCCGCCGGGTGGCCAGCTCGTTGAGGTAGTGTTCCAGATTTGTGTACCCGTCATTCCGAAGGGCCGCGCCGTCCGCCGGGTCCGAAGGGTTCAGCCCATGCCTCTTTTCCCATTCGTCCGGCATCCCATCGTGGTCGGTGTCGGGCGGCGACTCCGCGGACTTGTACCCCGGCCAACCGCCGGCGTCGGCCTGGCTGTCGATGATGCCGGGCAGCTTGCCGCGACTGCCGGTGAAGGTGTGACCTCGCTTGCTGACGTCGGCGATCACCCGCCGGTCGACCGCGTCTTGCTTCGGCCGGGTCGCGCCGACATTGGCCAGCACGCTCTCGAACGCCTCCCTTGCGGTATGCGTCTCGACGAATGGCTCGTACAGCGGCTTCTCCGAGCGGGCCTTCGCCAGCCCGTCGGCCGGGCCGACGTACGCCTTCCAGTTGTCCGCGTCGAACTCCGGCTTGCCGTCGATGATGTTGCCGGCCATGTACGCCCGCATCCCGCGCTCCGGGTCGCCGGGGTCGGGCTTGAGCAGGGTGAACACCCGGGACGCGGGACCGGGTAGGTAAAAGTTGTTGACGAAGTTCAGCCCGCGAACCCCGCCGTCGGTCGTGCGGTGGGCCCAGTTGTAGACCACGTTGTTGCGGATGTCGAGCCGCCCGGCCAGCACCTTGCCGCTGCGGTCCAGCCCGCCGGCGAGGCTCCAGTTCCGCCCGGCGCAGTTGGCCAACAGGTTGTGATGGAAGCTACCGACGTCTCCGGAGATGCTGGCGGCGAACGAGTGCCCCTTGCCGGTCCCCTTGTACTTCTCGTGGTCGGCGAGGTTGAGGGCCTCCGCGATGAGGCACCGCTGCACCGTGATGTTCTTCGCCTCCCGCGAGCTAAACCCCTCGTCGATGCTCCAGCTAATCGAGCAGTGGTCGAAGATCGTGTGATCGCATCCGCGGGCGCCGCACCCGTCCTGGGTCTTGCCAGACTCGTCCCCGACCCGGATGCGGACGTGGCGGATGATGACGTCGTGGGTGTAGAAGCACCCGAACGTGTAGTTCTTGACGCAGATCCCGTCCCCGGGGGCCGTCTGGCCGGCGACCGTCAGGTACGGGTTCCGCACGACCAGCTTCGACTTCAGGGGGATGACCCCGCCGACCCGGAACACGACCGTCCGCGGCCCGCTCGCCTCGACCGCTTCCCGTAGGCTGCCCGGGCCGGAGTCGTTGAGGTTCGTGACCTCGTACACCTTCCCGCCGCGGCCGCCGACGGCGAACCGGCCGTACCCCTCGGCCTCCGGGAACGCCAGGGTCTTCCGCTCGGCTGCGGGGGTCGAGGCCACGGCCCGAAGCCGGACCGCGGTGTACGGCTTGCCGGGGAGCGGGATCGTCGCCGGCGGGTCGGCCGTCAGGCGGTAGCGGCCCGACGGCTTCAGCGTGAACGTGCCCGGCACCAGCCGGGCCGTCATGTTCCAGGTGTCGAGTACCTCGGCCGTCAGCGTCAGCGGCCCCTCGGTCCCGCCCCGCGATAGGGGTAGGTCCACGGCCCACCCGGTCGGCTTCTCCTTCCCGAAGTAGACGAGGTAGTACTCGCCCTTCTTGCCGGCGGTCCTCTCATCTTGCCACTTGTCTATTGGCTCGATCCCGTCCTTCGGGCCGTCCTCCAGCACCTTCCGCAGGAAGGTGATCCGCTCCGGACTCTTGCCGCGGAACTTGCCCCCCTTCGACCACCAGACGAGGTCGTCGGGATTCTGGTACGTCTCGCCGTGGCCGACGTAGGTGCCGGCGATCGTCCCCTGCCAGAACCGGTGGACCATCTCCTCGGCCGACAGGTTCCCCCACCGCTGTTCGAAGTCACCCTCGTACTTCACCTCGTCGAAGACGACCGGCTTGCGGTACACGTCCCGATACAGGACCGCCCGGCCGAAGTCGGACACGGCCGAGCCGTTCTGGATGCTCGCGTGGGTGAGGAGCGGGTTGGTGTGGTTGAACAGCCGGGTGCCGTTGTGGATCGATAGCAGGTGGCGGTACGGGTCGGCGGCCGCCACCACCTTAATGAACCGCTCCCAGTCGGCGTCGGTCTTGGTCTTCATGAAGTCGAACTCGTTGGCCACCGACCACCAGACGTTGCGGTACGCCGCCAGCCGGGCGACCACGTACCGCAGGTAGCGGTCGTCGGCTGCGGCCGGCATCCGGTCGAAGCCCCAGTGCCCCTCGTCGTAGGGGTGGAACAGGATCACGTCGGCCTCGATGCCGAGGTCGCGGAGTTGGCCGATGCGGGTCTCGAGGTGGCGGAAGAACTCGGGGTTGAAGCGGTCGAACTCCCACTTGTTCGGCGGTGATCCCGCGAACGGGTACCGCGGCGGCTCGACCTTGTTGAAGGCGTACCACTTCGGGAGGACGCACATCCGCAGCTTGTTGAACGGGCCGGTCTTGAGCGTGGCGAGCGTCTGCTCTTCGAGCGCCGCCGGCTGGTGGGTCCAAGCGTAGCACGTCGTGCCGACCGGGAAGTACGGGGTGCCGTCGGCGTGGGCGAAGTGGTAGGTGTTCCGCACCCGGACCGGGCCGCGGTTCCCGGGCGATGGCTTCGTCGCGGTCAGCTTGCCAGTCTTGCCGGCCAGCTCCGATCGGTTGCTGGTCGTGGAGTAAGCCCACTCCCCAGTAGTCGGCGGCATGAAGCGCACCCGGTAGACGCCGTCGCCGTCGTAGAACCCGGCGGCGGTGACGGACCGGTCCCCCTGGGTGAACGTCGCGGACAGCTCGACCTCCGCGAACGGGTTGCCTTCGGCGGGGCCGGTCATGGTCAGCTCGAAGAGGCCCCACTGCTCGACCTCGGCGGCGTGGGCGAGACCCGCGGCCCAGGCGAGTAGCAGACCGGAGAGGAGGTAACGCATGGCGATGACCCTACCGCCCGAGGGGCATCCACACGGTCATTTCGGACGGACCGCGGTTGCCCCAGGCGTAGTACGGGATCAGCTTCACGGCGATCGTTCGCGGGGCGGATGGCGTGAATTCCCGGTACAGCCTGTCTCCCCACGCCGCGCCGGTCGCCGCTTCCACCTTCCCTTCGAGGACCACCACCCCGCCGAGCAAGTCCCGGTCGAACCGCGGGGCCAGCTTCACGTCGCGGGGCAAGGCGACGGCCTGCACGCCGACGCCCTTCGGCAGGTCGAGGGACTCCAGGCAGTAGACGAGCGGGCCGCACACCACTGCTACCTGGTTGCGGGCCTCCTCCACCAGTGGGTTGGCCTCCACCAATCGCGGCTTCATGGGCAGCGTGAGTTCGACCATGTCCCCGTCCGCCCAGACGCGCCGGACCTCGGCGTACCGGCCAGGGGCCGCCGCCACCGGCTTGCCGTTCACGGCGAGGGTCGCCCCGTCCGCCCAGGCCGGGACGCGAAGGAACAGGGACACCTCGCCCGCCGGTGCGGACTCCATCGTGACCTTCACTCGACCGTCCCACGGGTAGTCTGTCTCCTGCTTTAGACTCACCCGTCCGTGGCGGGGCAACTCGGTGTCGAGTCTACTGCCGCCGAACAGGTGGACCCACACGCCCCGGTCCGAGCGACCGTAGGCGTAGGTACTCGCCTGGGCCACGGTGCGGGCGACGTTCGGCGGGCAGCAGTAGCAGCTGATCCACTCTTCCCGTTGGCGCGACCACCGCAGCGGCGCGGGCATCGAGTCGAGCTGACGGAGCGTATTCGTGTAGAAGAACCGCTTGCCGTCCAGGCTGACACCAGCGAGTACCGCATTGCAAAGGGCCATCTCCAGGACTTCGGCATACTTCGCGTCGCCGGTGATCTGGAGCATCCGCCAGTTCCACAGGGCGTTGCCGACCGCGGCACAGGTCTCGTTGTGCGCGGTGCTGTTCGGGAGCTGGTACGCCCGGCCATAGGACTGATGCACCCGGGCGATCCGCTTCTGATCCTTCGACCCGTCCGGTGACGCCCCGTCGTACAGCGCCCCACAGGCGCCGGTGACGTACATCCTCCGGCGGGTCACGTCCTCCCAGACCGCCCGCAGCGGCCTCAGCAGCGTGTCGTCGCCGGTCTCGGCGTACACGTCGGCGGCCCCGGCGTAGAGGTAGTTCGCCCGGACGGCGTGCCCGACCGCCTCGGTCTGCTTGCGGAACGGGACGCGGTCCTGGTTGTCGTCGGTCCCGTCGGTAACCAGGTCACGCATGTCGAGGAACTTGACCGCCAACGCGAGGTACTTCCTGTCCCCGGTCGTGCGGTACAGCTCGACCGCCCCCATGTAGTGCGATGGGCAGACGGAGTTGCCGGCCAGATGTGGGGTCGGCCTCTCGAAGGCCCGGCACAGGAAGTCGGCTACCTTAACCGCCACGTCGAGGAGCGACTTCTTCCCGGTCGCCCGGTGGTGGACGCACGCGGCGGTGAACAGGTGTCCGAAGTTGTACATCTCGAAGTTCAGCCGATCCTCGAACGGTTTCGCCGGCTCGCCGTTGCGGGCCTTGATGAGGACCGGCGTGTGCAGGTAGCCGTCCGCCCGCTGGGCCTTCGCGATCACGGCGATGGCTGCGTCCATCCGCTCGTCGAGTGCCGGGTCGCGGGTTAGTGCGTAGACGGCTGCGGCGGCTTCGAGCCACTTGTAGAAGTCGCCGTCGTTCCACGGCGGCCCGCGGTGCCGACCCGCCTCCAGCCCAGCGGCGATGCGGAAGTTGTCCAGGAACTGGCTGCGGTCCGTCCCCTCCATGACCCGGCCCATCGCCGGGATCGTGGCCGAACGGCACGTCTCGAACCGGTCGGCCCAGAACCCGGCCTTCCACCGCGCGTCGGTCAGCCCGACGCTCCGGACAGCGACGTGGGGGCTGGCTGGACCCGCGGCGAGGAGGAGTGCTAGCGCGATCGCACAGGCGGCGGTCATTTCTTCTTCGGCTTCGTGACGGTGATGTTCAACTCGTTCCTCTGCGGCTTGACCTCAAACTCGATCCCGGAGGTCTTCGGGTCCTCGAACTTCGAGTCGACGGCCGGCAGCATCCCCGCGGCCATCTCGGCGTCACCCAGGCCGCGCGGGATCACCGCCACGCGATACTTCCCCGGCCGGGCGCCGTCGCCGGGTTTGTCGGTCCCCCACTCGAAGGTGCCGTCGGGCTGCACGCTCCCCTGGACCGTGACGGCGGACGGGCCCTCCCCGCTGTGGCCGATGACGTTCCCCTCGGTCACGGGAATGCCGTCCTCGTACGTGACCCGGCCGGTGACTGGATAGCGGTCGGACCCGCACCCTGCGACCCCGGCCAGCAGCGCCAGGGCGGCGAGGGTCGTGAGCCCTCGTCTGCCGCGATATGCCCTGCAACGCATGACAGTATCGCCCTCTGTCCCGGAGAAAGAGTCCTCGAACACTCCGCGGTCAATCGTAGCTGGGGATCACCTGGCCGTCGGTCGCGTTGGCGAGCAGAGCCAGGGTGTCGCCCGGGGTCGAGTTCCTTAACCCCCGGACGCTGCCATCGCCGAAGACGAACTGGCAGACGCCGGTGTGGTAGCTCCCGAACTGACTGTTGACGTCGGCCGTCGGAGCGAGCGCCAGCGGCTGCGAGGTGCCCGCTACCCGGCGGTAGGACTGCGTCTCGCCGGCGCTGTAGATGAGACCGTCCGTTCGGTAGTCGCCGAAGGTGCCCTGCTTGACGTGCTTCTCCCCGATCATCAGCGTGTTGCTCAGCCCGTCGGAGACGCCCATCAGCGTGATCCCCGCCTTCTGGTGGTCGGCCGGCGTCCCGTTGACGAGGCGGAATATGCCCGTGGTCGGGACGGTCGTCGAATGCCCCGCGCAGATCGCGTAGTCGGAGCCCATGCCCTTGACGGAGGTCGCGGAGTCGTTGAGGTTGCAGAGCACGGGCGGGCCGCGGCGGCTCGGGCAGACGTAAGTCTTCACCTGGGCCTCGCGGGCCGCGGTCATGGTGGCGTTGGTCGTGTTGTGGTTGTTGAGGCCGTCCGTCTTGTTCACCCCGGTAATCGTCGATTGGTACGTCTTGTAGATGTTGTCCTGCTCGATGTAGGGCAGCAGGAGCATGGCCCAGGAGTGGCGGTTCTGGCCGCCACCGGACCGGACGTAGGGCAGCTTGCCGTTGGCGTCGTGGTAGTTGTGGCAGGCCAGCCCCAACTGTTTGAGGTTGTTCAGGCACTGGGTGCGGGCGGCGGCTTCCCGGACCTTCTGGACGGCGGGAAGTAAGAGACCGATGAGGATGGCGATGATCGCGATCACCACCAACAGCTCGATCAGCGTGAACCCGGCGGTACGGCTGCGCGGTCGAGACTTCGTCATGGGAACACCTCCCAGGGGGAAAAGATGATTACGGCTTCCTCGTAACCCAAAGAACGGACGGCCCCGGACCGGGCGAGTGGAACTCGGCCACGCCGCCCCCGCTGACATCGCCCGCGGCGGGTCGGGTGGCCCCGGTCTTCCGGTCGATCCAGTAACCGACAAACGGCCCCGGCGCCTCGCCCAGGTTGAGCCGGGTTGCGCCGCCGGAGGTGGAGTAGACGAGGTAGTTCCGCCCTGGCTCGGCCAGCGCCCACTGCGCGTCGGCCAACTCCTTCGACTCGAACGGCCTCATCCGCGGCAGGGCGGCGACGAGCGCGGGGTCCGTCGTCGCGGGCAGGTCCGGCACCGACCCGCCGGCCGCCAGCAACGCCCACCCGTTCGTTCCGTCCAGCGAGCAGACGACGGCCTTGTCCGGGTATCGGGCGCGATACTCCCGGACCTGCCGGGCGACGTAGTCGTCCGACCGCGACTTGCTCCCCTTCCACAACCGGAGTTGCTGCCGCGGAGCCAGGTCCTCGCCCCCCTTCGGGTCGTAAACTCCGCTGTCCGCCGCGTACCACCAGTACTTCAGGTCGATGACCGACACTACCGCGGCCCGCGCCGGGTCGGCGAGGACGGCGTCCTGAACGTCTCGGGTGCAGCTCAGCCCGACCAGGACTTTCTTGCCGGTTTCTTTCTGCCACTCGGCGATCGTGTCCAGCCAGAACTGGACGAAGTGAAGCGGCCCGGTGAACTCCTCCCCGGTTTGGAAGAGGACATTCGGGCAGTCGCCGAGGACATCGAGGCAGTGGCGGATGTACCGGCGGTGGAGGTCGCGACGGACCGGATGCGAGACGTCATAGAACGCCTCCGCCATGAAGACCCGCTTCTTCCCGACGTACGGCGGCGGCTCGGGGAACCCGGTGTCTTGCAGGCAGTTGGCTGGCCGCCACGAGAAGTCGGCCCAGTGCGCCCCGGCCTCGAGCAAGTTGTGCTGGAAGTACATCTGCTGCACGAGCAGCAGTCCCTTCCGCTGGCACAACTCGGCGAACCGCTTGAGCCGGGCGAAGTACCACGGGTTGAACGTCGTGAGGTCGTACTTGCTCAGGCCGTCCCACGCCTTCCCGCGTCCGCTGCGGGCCCACGGCTGCTCGTAGAACGGCGGCCACACCTCGCCGTCGATGCGGCGGACCATTTGGTGGTCGTCCCGCCGGCGGTCGTACCAGAGGCCCCAGTGGTGTTCGAGGACGGCCTTGCCCGTGGTCGACATCTCGTCCGTGAGTTCCTCCAGGTCGTCGGTGTACCCGCGTCCCACCCGGCCTGGGACGAACCGCGTCACCCCGACCCCCAGTTCCCCGGCCCGCGACGGCAGGACGCTCCCCCGCCACCAGACCGTGCCGAGCCGGCCGCCGCTCAAGAGCTTCCCGTCGCAGACGAGCCAGCCGTCCTTGAGGGCCAGCGCCTTCGTTGGCCGTGGGGCGGGCTCCATGTGCTTGCGGATGAGTTCGGGCGCGAGTTCGTCGATCCTCTTCGCCCCGGCGGTGTCTGTGGGGATCGCCCGTCGCTGTGTGTTCGCGACCGAGGTCTCGCCGCGCCGGTCCGCGAGCTGCGCCAGGTACAGGCTCTCGGGCCGCACGAACTCGTTGAGCGACCGCCAGCGCCCGTCGCCGACGAACTGCCCCCACACGCCGACGGCCCAGTTCTGCGCGGTCGGCGGGGCCCGGCAGGTGACGACCGGGGCGGTACACTGCCACAGTACGCAGTTCGCGGCCGCCCAGCCGGCGCCCTGGCCGTCCGTCTCGCGGTTGGTCAGAGCCAGCCCGCCGCCGTCGATCGTCACGTTGTCGTAGAGCACCCCGGACGCCCAGCTCTCGATGGGACCGCTGAACCCGTAGCTGCCTACCGCCTCGCAGTGGACGAAGGCGTTCGGACCGGCGGCGAGGGCCCCGACGGCGAAGTCGTGCCGGCCGTGCTCGGTCTTGCACCGCTGGAACAGCGTCTGCTGACCGCCCGCAGTAAACGTGTGACGCCGATAGCCGCCGACCTCGGAGACCGGCCGGACCGACTCGCAGTCCTCGACCGTGACCCGCTTGCAGGACTCCCGGACCGCGACCGCTGACCCGGCGAAGTGGGCTGCCGACACCTGCCGGGCCCAACAGTCCTGCGCGTTCTCGAAGCTGACCGCCCCCCAGGCGTGCTCCTCGTCAAGCGGGTTGGCCGGGTCGAACGCCGACTCGCAGCGGAGGTTCTCGACACCGACCTGGGCGACCCGCCCCGGCCAGGTGTAAGCCGCGACCGTGCCGCCGCCGTGGGCGGCGTCGAGGGCCATGGTGATCGGGGCGTCGAGCATGACCGTGTCGCCATCGATCCGGGTGACCGTCCGGTCCCAGCGAACGTCCATCGTTCCCGGCCGCCAGTCCAGGTACGAGCCCTTGTCCCGCGACGGGAACCGGTCCATGCCGAGCGCGGCGACCCACTCCCTCGTCGAGGGGTGCTCGACGAGGACTGCGTCGCCGACCCGCAGCCCCGCGGCGGTCTTGAGCCGGAGGCGGTCCGCACCTACCGGAACGTAGGCATCGGCGACTGCGCGGGATTCCCGGACCTTCCGGTCCGCGGCGCCCGCGACACAGATCAGGGTCCGCCGGTCCGTCCCCGTGGCGACGAGGACCGTGCCCGGGCCCGCGCCGCGCAGGACGACACCGCCGGTCGCAATACGGAGTTGGCCCGCGATCTCGTACCGCCCGGACGGCAGGAGCACCGCACCGCGGACGCCGTCCCGGTCCGCAACCAGCTTCGACACGAAGTCGATCGCGGCCCGGATGCGCGGCCCGTCGTCCCCCTCGCCCGGCGGGACGACCACCCGGACCGGGATGTCGGGGATCGCCGCCCCGCCCCCCTTGAATCCGCAGTGCGAGAAGTCGGGGACGCGATCACCGCGGGCATCGGTGTCGTAAGTCAGCCGGCCAGACTTGTCAGGGTAGACGAACCGCTTCGACGGGTCCGCCGGCGCGCCCCAGACTGCCGCCGACCCGACGCCGCAGACGACTGCCAGCGTGAGCAGGGCGGATCGGAAGCACTGGCATATGCGAGTCATTGGACCCGAACCTCGGAGGAAATCCGACGCACCGTCTTGCGAGACCGGGATGGGCTGGTACAAAGGACTCCGGTCAATGAATTGAGATCGTATTGAGATCTCAGTAGAATGCAAGAAGATTTCTTAAGGCTCTTTATTTTTCACTAACTCACCTTGTCTGGCCCCGAAGGGTGCCCGCCGCCGGAGTCGCGAAATGAAGTCCCGTTTCAAGGTCCGTTCGACCACATCGGTCAATGGCCACGGTCACGCGCCAGGCCCAGTTCGAAGTCTGATGAAGGAGCGGGCGTACGAGGAGATCAAGCGCCGTCTGCTCACTGACGCTTACCCCCCCGGCTCGTTCCTGGCCGAGCGGCAGCTCGCGAGCGAGTTGGGCATGAGCAAGACCCCAGTGAAAGCTGCCCTCGAGCGGCTGGAGGTCGAGGGGTTCGTCAACGTCTCGCCGCAGCAGGGGATCGTGGTACGGGAGTTGACCGTCTGGGAGATCGCCGACCTGTACGAGATCCGGGCGGCGCTGGAGGCATACACCTTGCGAGCTATCGCCGGCCGGCTGACCGGTGAGCAGGTCCGCCGACTCCGTGCCAATCTGAAGGCCCAAGAGGCGATCCGGGGCGCCGGCGACGTCCTCACGGGGGTGGCACTCGACGCCGAGTTCCACGTCTTGTTCGCCGAGTTCCTCGGGAACCAGGAGATCCTCCGAGTGATAGGCCAACTCCGGGAGAAGATGCAGCGGGTCATCACCGCCGTCTTCCGGCTCAGCCCGGTGAGGATCGACACCAGCTATGACGAGCACCGCGCCATCACCGAGGCGGTGATTGGAGGGGAGGGTCGCCGGGCGGCCGACCTCATCGCCCGGCACCTCGAACTCGGCAAGCGGCTCATCCTCTCACCGCGGAGTTGACCGTCCTATGCCAAGCGGGTCCAGCCGGCCTCCGGCACTCGCTCGCTTGCACCGGCTTTTAGCCCGCAGGTCGTGGGTTTCGGCCCGAATCGGCTTCTGACCGGGTGAACTCCTACTCGTAGGCGGCGAAGCCGTAGGCCGCGCGGTCGAGCCGGGGCCGGGTTCATCCTCCGCCCCGGTGGGACGGGTCCGGGGCCAGACGCCCCCGGGCCGCCAGCCACCCCAGCCGCAGAGCGCCCAACATCCCCAACGTGGAAACTACCCGCCGCGGCGACGGCAGCTCGTTGTACTCGAAGGTGTACCCGACGCCCGACGGCGACGACCGCCGGTGCACCAGGAAGGCCACATCCCGCGGGGCCCGCGACCGCAGCAGCTAGTGGACAAGAACCCGCTCGGCGTCGGTGAACGCCAGCGCCCGGCCGAACGCCCGCTCCGGCTCGGCCTCGGCCACCAGCCGGGTCGCCGCCAACAGCCGGGTCCCGGCCAGCCGGTCGTCGGGCCGCATCCCCGCCACCTCCCGCGCCCGGGTCCGCCGCAGGTACGCGACCATCCCGACCAGCAGCCGGTCGCGCTCCGCGGCGGACAGAGGGTCGGCGGACGGGAACGCGGGTGGGGCGGTCAGCTCCGCCCGCGGCCGCCGCGGCCACTCGTCCCGCGCGTTGAGCGGCCGCCCGACCGCCCGGTCCAGGCCAGGCCCCGGCTCCAGCCCGAACGCGGCGAACAGCCGCCGCATACCGGCGGAGTGGTTCAACTCCTCGGCGCGGATCGTCAGGCGGTCGGCCTTCGTGTACTTGCGGTTCGCCTTGAGCGAGAACTGCCGGTCGAGGGCGTAGGTGCCGGGGGACAGGACGAGTGTCGCCGCACCCTCCGTTTTCAACTCGTTCACCCGGTCGGCCGCAGCGGGGAGCGTCTTGAACGGCTTCTCTTTGGTGCCGGGGTTGGTGTCGGCCCCGGTCTCGGGGTTGACGTGGAAGGTCTCGACGTCCGCCGCTCCGACCGGCGGGGCTATGAACGCGGTGGCGAGGAGGAGGCAGGCGGTGCGAAGGGTCGGTCTCATGGGAATGTCTCCGTGGTGGGTGTGGGAACCTCGCCGACAAGCATTCGGCCGGCGAGGTGACGACTTGCCCGGCCCGCGTCGATCCGTCTGAGGAGCGGCTTTCGCAGCGGGCGGCTCAGTCAGGCACTGAGACAGGCTCGACGGGCGACTGTGACAACTGGTCGCCGAAAAGTATCAATTCAGTCGGAGTGCCCCGCGAACCTGCTCGCTGTCGAGCATGCGGCGGAGCCAACCGACCTGGTCCGCGGGCTCAAGGAACGGGTGCTCGCGGTAAACGGCCACGTGCCGCGCTTCGACGACGTCCTCGATCTCGCGGACCGCGGCGGGGGCCACCTCGCGGACCCGGCGGACGTGGAGCGGGACGAATTCGAGGCGGTGGGGGTCCACCTGCCCCTGCTCGATGAACCCGCGGGTCTTCTTCGCGCACCGGCACGGGTTGGCCTTGTTCACCAGTCCGCACTGGTTGTTCATGAACTGGTGCAGGTCGCGGCGGGCGCGGGTGAGGGACTGGCGGAAGGTGTCGGCGGACATCTCCAGGACCTCGCCACCGACGGTGTCGCTCACGCCGAGCATGTCGCCGAGCGTGAAGATGAGCCGCTGGCGACGGTCCAGGCATAAGAGCATCCCGGTCGTGCAGGCGACTTTCGCCTCCTCGACGAGCAGCGGCACCTCGACCGGAACGGTGCCGGGATCGGGCAGGTCGAGTTCGGGCGTGCGGTCGATGGCCGCGCCGAGTTGCGAGAAGGTCAGCGACCGCGACTCGGCAGCTAGCTGCTTCATGTTCAGGACGTGGTTGGCGACGATGCGGTACAGCCACGTGCGGAAGGCGCTCTCGGCCTTGAACGTGCCGAGCTAGGTGATGACCTTGACCAGCACCTCCTGCGTCACCTCCTCGGCGTCGTGGGAGTGGACACCATGCGGACGGCGATGTTATAGACCCACGCCTGGTGCCGCAGGACCAACTCCTCCAGCGCGGCCCGGTCGCCGTTTGTGGCCCGTTCCACCAGCGTGGCGTCTTCCGCGTCGCCACCTGCGTGCTCCGCGAAGGGATTGGACATGTTCGCCTCTCCGACACAGCGTTCGCCGCCTTCAAAGTCGGTCGGGGCTTCCGACGCCTTGGACAAGTGCAGGGGGCGAGTGTGACAGCGAATCGCCCGAATCTCTCATGGGCTGCTGGCGTACTCCCTGGACCTGTTGAGTCATCGTACTCACCGTAACCTGCGCGCGGGGGCCGGAGACGACCGGGGCATTCGCCAAGCCTCCGAGTTGCGTGCGTCGGTCACCTCGCCGAATGGCACTTACAAGTCTGCAAGCCGCTGGGTGGCTGGAGGATAGGCCGCCGTGGCTCCCCGGGTGAAGATGGGGCTCGGCCCCTCACCGGCGGAGACCACC
>Ga0247822_10001009_pt1 | contig 16569 bp, 17 predicted proteins | sample 13C_Cellulose_Da_FD_192423 | JGI IMG/M metagenome (GOLD analysis project Ga0247822, IMG submission 192423) | Soil microbial communities from agricultural site in Penn Yan, New York, United States - 13C_Cellulose_Day30 | ecosystem: Environmental > Terrestrial > Soil > Agricultural land | place...
GTTCCGCGCAGTGTATCACGCGTGATTATCCTGGCGGAAACGCATCGTCGTCCGCGTACATACGCACGTCATAGTTAACCGCTTTTACGCTGCACGACCTAGTGCCGCTCGGCGATACGTCCGTAATCAATGCGGGGAAGGCCCACGTCGATTCATGCCCAAACTGGATGATCGGCGGCGTGTCGATGTTCCCGCTCAGGTCCGGCACGAAGTCCAGGGTCGGGATCGTAAACGTGTACTCGTCGACGAAGGTTGCTACATACGGCCCCGACGCCGTGCCATCCTTGCGGCGCAGCACCACTTTGTAAACACCAGGCTTCGTCCAGTCCAGAGGCTCAGAGGATTCGATAGTGGCGGGCTGCCCTATCGTGTACGGGTTCGGCGAGATGCTTTCGACCAGTGCGGACTGCCCGTAGCCGGGAGTCGACACGCCGAGCGCCACGTAATCGAAGTACGCGCTGTTCAATGCGTCCAGTTCTGTCTTGAAGCTGTACTGGCGCTGACGGTACAGGTGAGCGCGACGACGGCGCATGCCGATGCGCCAGGCGCGGAATCTTACCCCGACGCCTTCCACCTTGATTTTCTCCACGCGTTCCCCTGCGTCACCCGGCAAGCGGCACTGTACCGTTTCGTCTTGCTTCGTAACGTGGTCGTAATATTCAACATCTACACCATCGAAGTCGTCCGGCTGATCCGGCATGGTGAACTCATACGACAATGACTCGAGCATTACTTGCGGGTTGTACACATGGTCGAACGAAGGGCCGCGCGGCTCATCACGGACCGGCACCAATAGCCCGCGATCGATGGTCAGTTCGGAGAAACCGGCAGTCAGTGCGTCCAGTAAGTTAGATTTTACCGTTTTTGAGTCCATTACGATTCGGTCGTAGGTATCACCGCGCGGCGTCCAGCGGGTTGACTCCAACCTGTCCAGTTCCACCAGGTCGATATCGGTGGTGTCGGAATACCCCACGTTGCGGATGATGTGCCCGACCGCTGCCGAAATCTCCCGTGTAGGCTCTGGGTCTTGCCATACGCCGTCGCGCAGAACGGGGAGGATACGGGTACACGCCAGGTTCACCAAGCTTTCGCTTTGTGAAGAGATGCGGTCCCCTCCCCGGATGTCACAGGTCATGACGGTCATCCCGGCGTAGCTGCCGGGTGATGAGGTCTGCACTAGGCCCTTCAGCCGCAGCCACATAGTTACGTCGTGGACTTCATCAGGCAGCAGCGCCCCTTGCGGGATGTTCAGCTTCTTCATCCGCACCTCCGGGCGCATCGGGTACGGCAGCACGACGCGATGCGTGTTACCGATAGCGTCCAGCGAGTTGCCGGTCGTAAAGTACGTAGCCGCCGTCCATGCACCCCCTACTGCCATGTCGCGGTACTCGAAAGAGTAGTTGGCCTGGATAGTGAAGTATTCGCCTTTCGATCCGAGCCCCACGATGCCGCTCGGGAAGAACATGTCGAATTCTATATCGGTTACGACTTCGCCTTCTGGGCACGCCGGGAAGGGTCCTCGGTATCCGCCTTGCAAGTTCGAGCTGTCCAAGCGCACTTGGGCCACGTTGGACGACAGGCTATCCCAGCCGGGCCAGTCGTCATCATCTGCGCCGCCGGCGGTCAACCGCTTAACTTGGAGCGCTTGAGCCGAGTAGCTCAGGATGCGGAAACGGAAACCACGGTAGGACATACCCATAACCACGGGGCCGATTACCAAGCCAACGCCCGGCGCTCCGCCTTCATAATCCAGTTCCAGGTCCGTAGCCGTAACGTCAGTGACCACGTAGAACCCTTCGTTATCCCCGATGATCTGAATTTCATCGCCGACTAGGAAGTTGAACTGGGCGATGGGGCCGCTGATCACATCGCGGCCGCCCGTGCCTGTGCCGTCGCTTACCGTGAAGTTGTAGGGTGCCACAGGGTTGATCAGCGTGCCCGGCACCCAGTCGGCGGGAAACGTGCCTACGCCCACGGGGATGCCTACTACGTCGCCGTTGAAGGTGAACACCGATGCCGTGGCGGAGCTGGTGAGGTCAGACTCTACCGTCAGCTCAAGGCCGGTAGCCCCCGTGTTGCTCGCCCCTACTTCCGGTGCGGTGTACCAGAAAAGGTGAGCGGGCTCGTTGGAGATATCCGCACCCGGGGCGTGGATCGTGAAAGATGCGTCGGCCCCTAATGTCAGAAGTGGGGTCTGTCCGGTCTTCACGTCTTCCGAATCAATCTGGTAAGAGCCCTGGCCGACACCCAAGCACATTTCCGTCCGAGGCTCCCGCGGCCCTGCGAAGTACGCCCGTGGCGGGATCAGATAGTCAGGGAAGCGCTGCGGGTTGTAACCGAACAGCTCGGGCCTTACGTCGTTGATTTTTACCTTGTTGCCTTTACTGCTCCCCTGGTCTAGTGGATTGCCGCCGCCCTGGCGCGAGGCACTCACTCCGGGGATCTTTGGTGTGAGCGCGGATAGTACGGCGGCGGCACCAGCCAGGAGGGCGAAGGTAATGGTAAACGGGTCCGTACCTTTCGGCTCCCGGTAGATCTCGACTTTGTCTTCCGACGTGATCAGCGTAGTAAGCCACTGGCGAGGCAGAAGGCGTTCGCCATTCACGTAGAGACTGATCGCCAGCTTGCCCAAATCCGTATCACGGGAAATGCCGTGACGGTACAGCCACTCGACCATAAGCTGCGGCTTACGGATTTTGTAGGTTTCCTTCCCTTCGTCCGATAAGCGACTGGCGTAAATCTCGATCATGGTTTGTCTCGGTGGAAAGTCACGGTGGAGTGGTCGCGCAGCCAGCGGTGAAGCGGCAGGCATCGCGGACCTCGTGATGGGTTTATCTCAAGGATCCGCAGGCCGTCCAGGGAGTCTATGACCAGGGCGACATGGGTGCAGATACGCCCGATCATAACCGAAGCAATCGCCCCCGGCTCGGGTTCGCACAATTCCATCTGGGAGGACTCGGCTTCGTAGGCGCGGGTGAACTCCCTCGGATCGGTATTGCGCAGGCTACCGTACTCCGCCAAGAGGCGCTTGCCCAGCTCAGCATGTCGAACATGCCTAACCAAGCCCCAGCAGTCGTAGCGGACAGGGCCGCGGGCGCCATCCTCGTATTCACAGCCGAGGTACTTATTCACGAAGTCCATCAGAGATACCTGAGAGCGGGTGCGAAAGTCGTAGTGTACAGCGCCCGTGGCCACGCTACACCGATCATGTTGTAGTACCCAGTTTGCAGTTGGGCCTCTTGCCCCTGAATTGATCCTGACAGCAGCGTGAGAAAATAGGGCCTTTCCGCCGGGGCCAACAGGTTCGTACTGAGATAGGTGCGATATATCGCCGTGACCCGAGCGTTCTGCTCAATGGCGGCATCAATCAGGCGTGATGCTTCACCGGTCGTGTTATCTACCGCGAAGGCCAGTGTCTGGTTGCCCTTGTTGTTCTTCGCGGCCAGGGCGATATCGATATTCGCACCGATGAACGTAACGGTGCGAGCGTCTTCCGTGATCGCCGTTACGTCCTCAAAGCCGGTGCAGATGAACACCGGTTCCGCCCACGCGTCGCACGTCAGCTCAAGCGTCCTGATGATCGCATCAAGACGCCCGTTGGCCCCCGCATTTACTTCGGCAAGGATCTGACTCATCAGATGATCATATCCAGTGGCGTCATGACGACTTGGCAACTGACCAAGTTTCGATCAGTGGCGGCGTTGTGTACGATGTTTAACTGCCAATAGGTGCCGGGAGGGCCGTACACGTCCGTCGTGAAGTGGATGTTATCGCCGTATGGGTTCACGCCGTAGCTCTGCGTTACACCTTTCCAGCGGTTCCCGGCGGATGTTTCGATCTGCGAAGAAATGGCTTTCGCCGTAGCGTCCGCCGAGTCAATCACGATATCGACCTCAATCCGCATCTTAGAGCAGCCGTTCGGCATGTTCAGCCGAGTAGGGTTCGCGGGCACGAAAGCGCCTGCCACCATGTCGTATTCAGGCGTTGTGCTGAAGGACACGATGTTGTCCACACCGCCGTTATCAAGGTTTTGCGTGGTTCGGATAACTCGGGTATTGCGGCCGTTGACCAGGTACGGGTACAGGCCGTCAGGCATAAATGGTCGAAGCGGGGTGTAGGCGCGCAGGTCGGTAATGATATTTCGAGCGTCCAGCTTGAAGTACTCGCTAGCAAGCTTCCCGGTCGTGGCTTGGAATGCCGCGAAGTAAGCCGTCAAATCCGTGGAGGAAATGTTGCGGATCAATGGGCTGCTCACCTGACCCGCGTAGTCGCCGAAAGTCATGCTGTTAGGCACTTGCCCTTGGATGCCCATAATGCATGCGTTAGGGTCATCGCTCGGGCCGCAGAACGCCAGGCCGCCCGTAACACTAACTTCCGTCTTGTTCCACGGAAAGGATACGTCCGGTACGGCCAAGTGGTCGACGATACGCATCCCGCCGAACTCGCCGCCCCAACGCACGTCTTCAGAGATGAAGCTACCCCAGTTGTCTACCCACCGAATGTTAGCTGGACGGTCTACGCCATACGTTCCGACAGCGGGGATGCCGAAGCCGCGCTTGATGAACAGGCGGGTTTGCGCGCCGGGGTCTGTCGGAGTTGCGCCACGGTTATTGATTGATGCCGCGCTTGCGTCCAGGTTCGTCGAGTCCGGCTGGAACCACTGGTCGCTAACAACCATGCTATCAAAACAGTTATCCAAGATCCGACGGCACGAAATCCAGCGGCAATTACTCATCGTGCCGTTGGTTGACATGTGAGTCCACACGCCGCCAGTGGCTTGGGTCTTTACGGAGTAGCTGCTCGACAAGAAGAACTGGCAGTGATCGACCTCGAACATCGATGAGTTGATGTTGTCGTTGTGGACGCGCAAGTGGTGCCGACCGCCAACGAATTGCATGCCCGACATTTTGAACTGGTACAGGTCGATGTCGAAGATATCGGCGTCCGGATCATCTTGTTTGATGATCGCAGAGTCGCCAGCGATTTCCAGGTACGGCCCCCAGTTGATCGCGGCGGTTACCCGATAAGTCCCGGTCGGGAAGTAGGCGATAGGAGATGTGCCGGAATACGCCGCAGTCAAGGCGCCGGAGGTAGTGAGTCCGGATTGCGTCTGCGCGACGATGTAATCGGCCAGGGCTTGAATGGCTGCCGTGTCATCGGCCACGCCATCGCCTATCGCGTTAAATGGAGCATCCTTTACGCTGACGTGTTCGCTCAGCTTTTCGAATACAGTGCGATCCCCGAAGCCGATGAAGGTGCTACCGTCTGCTGACGCCAGTTCAGCCCTAAGCGCGGCATCACCCACGTCAACCAGTAGGAGCTGGTCGGTCGCCCAGGTGCCCGTCAGATTCACCGGAAAGCTGGCGGGCTGCTTTACTTTGTACACTGAGGGGGTGCGGTCGATCAGTTGGGTTGGCCGATCGATCTGCAGCGGGTTGCCGTCTACGTACTGAAGATGTGTCGCCTCGAAGCCCATGGCCTCAAGGAAATCTGTAACCAGCTTCTGCATGCCGGTCCAGGTTTCGCGACGCTTCCCGAAACGGTCGTAGAACGATGGACCGGCAGAGTTCATGCCCTCGTCGAAATTCGACGCATTGTCGAATAGGTCTTTGGGCGACGTAGAGCCAAGCGGGTTCAGGGTGTTGTATGTGTTGGTCATTTTGGCTCTCTGGTTTTAAACGTTAATGGCGTGACCAAGATAAACGAGTGTCGTTGCGCTAGCCGCCCTGAATTCGTAAAGGGCTGACTGCCCCGCCGGGATAGAATCGGACGGAGCGCCATGGTACGCGGCAGCGAAAGCGGGTGTTACGGCTGTCGCCCCGTTACCATTAGTCAGCTTTAGAATCAGCTTACCCGACTCCAAAAGTCCGGTCGGCGCGACTACGTTCAGCGCAGTGCAGTTCGAAAATGTCACCCTATGATAATCAGCGTTAGCCATCGTCGGCGTATAATTCGCCGTACCACCGCCGCCGTTAGCTGTCTGCGTAGTGATGACAAGCGCGCCCACGGCGTGGAACGGAGCGATTGTCTTTACCCGGTTGTTTAGCCCTGAGATCTCCATGAGCGTAGCGAGCAACGCGCTCCGCCATCTCCATTGATCCGGCGCCCCTAGATTCTCGCTCGTCCATGAGGTATCTGTTTGGACATACGCTCCGTTGGGGAGGACGTCATACCACTGGGAGTCAGGGGTAAGGGTAAGCTCCTTGCGGAGTGCGACGCCGGAAGCCCTACCTTTCACGAGGTTTGAAGTCAGGCATCCGACATCAAACACGACGATAGTCCCCGCAACAGCAGAGGGCTCCGCGTTTATATCGAATTCGGCGTAGTTGTTAAAACCGTTTTCGGCAGTAAATTGGAAATTCGCCTTTACCGTGGAAAAATGGTTAACGCCGGTAACCTGGCAGGCGTTACACGCCCTGAAATTGTACAAAGGGTTCAACTTACCCAGCGTGGCGCTGAAGAATGGGCGCACATCGCGAGAGCGGCAGTTAAGTGGTTGCATTGTACCGCTGGCAGTGCCCCCGTGGAACTCGACACCGACACCGTCGATATTCTCAAAGGTCATGCGGGTATCCCAGCAATCCCTAGCCCATTCGCCGTAAACAATGCCCTTGTTGATATTTGTGCTGCCGCCAAAGTTAACCATGTTTGCGGCAGAACACTCTAGGATGGCCACGCCTCTCGACTCGGCATTTGCGCCAACAGAATATCCCACTGCGTCGTTTGCCCCGAGGGTGTAACCGAGAGCCTTGGAGCCGGTCAGTCGCGACTCGAATAGACCGTCGAGAGCAAATATCGGCCCTGTTACGGGTGTCGGCGAGCTAATGGCATGGATGTTATCAATCTTCAGGCCTTCGCACATTTTTCCGGCTGCGGCGCCCGCCCCCGATCCTGCCAGGGAGGTACGAAACGCAGTCCCGGAGAAATTATTAATAACGATATCTTTAACGGTTGAGCCGTCACGGATACCGAACAAGGCTATGGCTGCTACCGATGTGCCGCCTAGGTCAAAAGACGCACCCTTGAAATGCGCAATTTTTGTGATGGTCGCAACTGTAGAATCGCCAAGCTCAAAAACGTTGTTACCGGAGAATGTTCCGTCGATTATGAATTTAACGAGATCCGCGCCATCGCAAATAAATCCGCTACCAGTTATTTTTGTAGCCACGGTCTGGTAAAGCCGATACGTCCCAGCCGGAACTTGTTTTTTCCCTGGAACAAGCGCTGCCGCTTGAAACGCCGGGGTCCAGTCCCACGTCGATGGGTCACCCCCTACACTATAGCCCCCCGCCAAGTCCGCGAACTCCCATATATTCACAGGCTGAGCATCGAACATCCGGGCTACGGTATTGATTACAGATGTTAGCGTTGCCCGCGCCCATGCCACGAGTGTCGAACCTTCGCTGGGGTCGGCTAGGTCACCGCGCAGAGTAATCGCGTCCGCATCCGCCCCTATACCGGCCAGGGTTTTTCGCTCAACACCAAGACGGTCCAGGTAGGTGTCTTCCGTCCCATTGGCGAATTGGTCCAAGATCTTGGCATTATCGTCAAGGTCGCGCGGATCGATCGAAGGGACCGGGTTACCTGTGTTGTAAAAACTCATGGTGCGACCCCTTGAAAGCGAGTCTTCATCAGGTCGTGACACGCCTTGATGAAGTCGATATCGGCCTGCGGCAGCGGTGGCATTGGCGGCTCCATGATGGCCAGGTGCGCGTTTACAAAGTCCATCTGCGCCTGTACGTCGCCGTCAAGCTCGATAGCGGTTCGGTGCCACGTACAAGAAAGTTCGGCGTCGTCTTCCATCAGCATGAAAGCGAGTCGAATCTGAAGCAGGCCCGACCGGCTAAGCTCCGGTTGATCCAAAACTGTTTTTCTGTAGATCATCGGTATCCCCTTAAGCGGTGGCGTATTGGCCGCTGAGAAATATGCTTTTCTGAACGCCGCTCGCAGCGTTCGCCTGTGTCAGTGATGCGGTCGTGCCGGCTGATACGTTCATGACTTCAAGCATTACGTTCGTCGTATTGACAAGTGCGACAATCTGCGGTGTGGCCACGGCGGATACGATCCCCGTCCACCGGGCAAGCGTCACGGCTGGTACGCCACTGGCAGGGGCAAATGGCAGACCGCTCACCCGTAGAGTGCCAGTGGCGGTCGTATACGTGAACGTGGTTGTAGTCACCGTGCCCTCGTACATGTGTGCCCGACCGATCTTCGTATAGCGTCCGCTTTGCGAGCTGTAGACAACGACAAGATCTCCGGGGGTCGCAAAGGTAATCCCCATTGTCCAAGTGCCCTTTTCGTAGTCGTCGAGGGTGTTTGCGTCTGCGGACGGCACTTGTGTTGAGGGGAACTTTATCTGCCCGCCCGGCAAGTCCATAAGCCCGGTGACGGTTGGCGTAACGAGAGTCAAGGCATCCGGCAGGGACAGCGTCGGGTTGCCGGAAACGCCGTCACCATTCGTCACGGTCACTTTGTTCGCAGTGCCAGTCAGCGTCCTCGCAGCAGCAGTCCCCGATCCTGTGCGGGCCATGAGTCCTGAAGTCGATACTCCGGCCAGTGCTTGAAGGTCCGCGTCATACGCCTGAACATCAGTGCCGATGATCGTGCCTATAGCAGCCCGCGCATCCGCCTGAGAGGCGGAAACTAGAAACGTACCGATAAACGCCTGCCAGCCGCTCATGATTGCCGTTCGAAGCTGTGTTCTGGTCTGCTTGCGGCTCGCGCCGGCCTGTACGACATAGTGCAGGTCCGCTTCTGTACCGGCTCCGGCGGAGGGCTGCTCTGTAAGTTTACCGGCCATTACGCGCTCTCCAGATTAAAAGGTGTGCCGTCTTCAAGGAACATCGGATTTCCGTCCTCCAGTAGCATTTGGACTAGAGGGGGTTCTATTTGAAGCGGCCACTCCTCGTTAATTGCTTGATCGGTTTCTAGGATGAAGACCTGCCACGGGTTAAGAGGCCACTTGTCATTCATGGCGCGGTCGAATATATCAGCTTGCAGAATGTAATCGGGAAGGATTTCGACCCACCCCGGCGGAAGCAGAGGACGTACCCGGCTTTCGCAAACTACCTTATACCGCCAAAGGAACTTGCCGGCCAGTTCGCCGCCAACGGGCGTAGTAGTGAACCGGACTTCCTCGTCGTTAAACCCCAGCGGGCTCAAAAGCTGCATGTTGAACCAACCGGCGCCAACAACCTGGGAGGCCCAATACTCGAACACGCTGGCCTGCGGCGCCGTCATGATCCAAGTGAGCTGTATCTCGTCCGGTACATTTCGGAATTCGATACGCTGACGCGCCCGCCCACTGTCCATCGGCGTGCGGCGGATGTTGTTCACCGGCGCACGTGCGTATGCCTCCCGCAGTGGGCACGGCAACCCTTCCGGGTAGGAGGGGATCGCCATCAGCGGCCCACGCCTTGGATGCCAGTTTTGCGGTTCAGTGCTGTCATCACGTCATCATCCGAGTAGAGCTTGGAAATCCACAGGTCGATAAACTTCTGGCCGTCCTCTTCGCGGGTTGCGGTTTGCCCGGCCCTCGAAGCGTCTTCAATCAAGTTTACCGTAGTGTCGCCTTTGCCGCTCGGGCTTTTCATGTTGTCCAAGGTCTTGTCCAGCTTGGCACTGGTCTGCGCCGTGGTTACGCGTTCGCCTTTCTGGAGGAGCCATGTGCCTGTCTGCGGTACGGCGTCGATACCATCGTGCGCCATACCGGCTATGCCCGCGATACTGGCCGAGAGGCCCCCCGCGTAGGCCAGGGCGGAAGCTGCCGCGGCAGGGGCGGCGATAGGGCCAACGATAGGGATAGCCGCTGTCGAGGTGAAAGCGTTCAACCCCGCCGATATGGCTTGCGCAGCAGCGTACTGGATCAACATCTTCAAAGCGGTCTGCGCAAAGCTGGCGGCCAGGTCTTGGAATGAAAGCTTACCGGTGGTGACGAAGTTGTAGAGCGCGTCCGTAAGCCCGGAGAAGGCACCGTCGAAAAGCGTTTGGGTCTGCGCCGCTACGTCGGTCGCTTCAGTTAGGTAATTGCTCCACGACTCGGAGGCGCCGAGAAAGAAGCTCGCCGATGCTTCGTCAACCTGGTTGTAGTAATCCTGCTGCATCACCAAGCGCGCGGCCAGGGACTCTTCAAGGATCGCGTTTTGTTCCTCGAAAAGTTCTTCGCTGATCTGCCCGGTGTTGAACTGCTTGTTCAGCTTGTCGACTTCTGACTGGTACTCCTTACGGATTGCCAGGTCTTCTTTCAAGCGCTCGCGAAGCTTGTCGCCCTGACCGAGACCGGTCAGCGATGCGTCGAGGCCTTCCTGCGCGGTGCTGAGCTTCGACGATTGGTTCTCTTGGAACGCAGCGAGCTTGCCGGCCTCTTCCGTCGCCTGCTTACGTGCGGTGATCTCCTGTTCCAGTGCTACGTTGCGCTTGAGCTGTGCGCGCAGCAGATCCTCGCTAGCGACTAGGGATTTCTGATCGGCGGTCTGAATGTCTTTCGACTTGATATCGGCAATCTGTTGCTCGAAAGCAGCGAGGGCTTTGGCTTGGGTGCCGAGCTTCTCGGTCGTCTCAGATTGCACCTGCAGCGCGGCGGCCTGCTGCCGCAAGCTGTCCAGCATCTTTTGCCCTGCGTCTTCCCGGAAAGCTTTGGCGGCCGGCGACGCGGCGGCTTTGAACTGTTCTTCAGCGGCTTTGCGGAGCTGGGCGATCTGCGCGTCGCTGTACTGCACACCGCGCTTCGAGGCTGCGGCGACTTGCTTATCGATCTCGGCAAAGCGCTTGGCGAGCTTGTCAGTCTTCGGTGCCGTTTCTTCCAGGGCTTTGTTCAGGTCTGCAACGGCAGCGATGCCTCTCTTGTCCTGCGCGACGATGTTCGCTTGCACGGCAGCGCGCTTGCGGCTTTCCTCCTGCTGGACGAGCAGGTCGGTGATTTCCTTTTCGGTCTGCTCGCGGCGCAGATCATTACTCGGTGTAGCGCCGAAGCCGCTGCCGGGGGCGTTGTTGATCGCATCAGCGTTCGCAATCTCTTGAAGCCGATCGTTTAGGACCTTGAGCTTCTGCTCAATAGTCCCTCCGCGCCCGATGTCGAGGAAAGCGTCCCACGCATCTTTCGCAGCGTTCTTCACAGACAGCCACGCGCCCTCGACGAAGCCTAGATTATCTTTGATGCTGTTCGCGCGGCTTGTCAGCGCGGCGGCGTAAGACTCTTCGGCCAGGTTAGCTGCGCCTTGCGCATCGCCCTGGCGCTGCAGCGCTTCGATCTGTGCGTAAGTCGAAGTCGTCAGGTAGTTGAGCGAATCGTTCAGTTCTTTCGAGAACTTGACCGGATCTTTCGCCAGCTTCTCAAAATCCTTGACGGTCTCTTCAGCAGCTTTGCCGGTCGCTTCTTGGTACTTCAAGGCGGATATAGCGATCAGGTCGAATTGAGCCGCCGGGATCTTCCCCGCACCGGCCAGTTGCGCCAGTACCTTCGCCGCGGCGCCTACAGTGCCAACCGATTTGCTAACGCTTTCCGCTTGGCTGGCGAGCGCGTCTGCGTTCGTACCGGCGGCATTGCCGTTGAGGATCAGCGCTTTGGTGAAGGCTGTCGTCTCGTCGCTGCCCTGCTTATAGGCGAGCGCTAAGACGGCTGCGGCTGCGGCTGCTAGGGTGAAAGGGTTGACTAGTCCGGCTATGTAACCGCCAAGGGCTCGAGCAGCAGGACCGATGCCGCCGAACATATCCTTAAGCTGGCCGCCCTGCTGGAGCAGCACAGTCAGCGGGTTCTGTCCGGCGGCTATAGAAGTGGCGATGTCGGTGAACTGCGCCGGCACGCCTCGCAGGTTAGCCGCTAGTTGCTTGGCGGTCAGGCCGTTTGCATCAAGCATCTTCGTGCTTTTATGGATCGCGTTTCCAGTCTGCTCTACCGACTTGCGGGTCTCATTCAGCTTGGCGAGGTAGACGTTATATTCTTCGGTAGGGAGGCGTCCGGCATCGCGATGCGCCTTGAGCTGCTGCTCCATCTTATCGAGGCGGGAGTACGCCGCGATGGTCGGATCGATTTGACCGACCAGTTTGTCTAGGGCGTTGCCTTGGCGCTGCGCTTCCTTCGTGGCAGAAGCCAAAGCGCGTTCGGCCTGATTCATACCACGTTCGAAACCCGCGGTATTTGCAACGAGATCCACCGTCAAGGCGCCCAACGATTGTACGGCTATGGCGGCGGTCTCCTAGAGGCTTGCAGCACTTTTAAGAAGTCTTGCGGGGTAGCATAACGCAGTTCGTCGTCCGCTTCCCGGTTAGGGATGAAGTCAGCAACTTTTACTTTCTTGTTGCCCATCAGTTGGGCACCAGTAGCGCAGATCAATGCGGCAGCTTGCTCGACACGTTCAGCGATGTTCAAGCCCCCGTGACGCCGCACGTAATCCGCCCAGTGCTGCGCTTCGCTGAAAGACATGTTCTGTTTGGCTTCGGCGATCGTGCGACCGCCGATACCGTTCATCACTAATTCGAACCAGAGGTCTTCGGGGGCGTCGTCTTTGCCGAGTTGACTTCGTTTACCGCAGTGATCAGTGCGAGGAACAGCGTATCGCACATCGCGCCACGGCCTTCGATACCGGTTGTGCCGAGGATGTCAGCCGTGGTGAAGATCGGGCCGCCCTCTTCGTCACACACCATGGTCGCGATCCGCGCGGCCAGGTGTTCCTGGTTGCCTTCAGCAGCTTTCCATGTGTTGGTGATCGTGTGGTACGACGCCAGGCGCACGCAGATGTCTGCGGTCAGCTCTTCGCCTTCCGTGTTGTGCCATTTGATCTGGCGCTTTACGAAAGGCTCTTTTACGAATGCGCCTTGAGCGACGAGGTCTTTAAGGTTCAGGGCCATTGGTTAGCTCGACGACTTAGGAACGAGGACTGGTTCGCCCGACACTTGGATACCGACAGTCGAGGTGACCATGGTGTTCAGTGCGAAGGTGAACGGATAGCTGTTCATGTAGCCTTCGAACTGCAGCCAACTGCGGGTAGGCGGGAAAACGAATTCATCGTCGCCCGAGCTGTCGACGGCAGTGGTCGGCGCCAGGGTGCCGTCAGAAAAGCCGATCGCCCATTGCAGGGTGATGCCTGCGGTCTTGAGCTGGTGCAGACGGATGTGGTTCACGTTAGCCGGATCGAACTGCAGACCGAAGGTTGCCGCGCCCGGAGTGGCCAAGCCAGCTTCGTAGGTGCGCGACAGGTTGTTCAGGCAGGTCGTTTCGATTTGGTCGATCGCGGTGTCGATACCGTCGATAGAAGTGATGCACCCTACGTCCAGCAGCTCGCCGGTATCGGGGTCAATCGTATACAGGTCGGTGCCCTGGCTCTTGATGGTCATCGGTGTAGCCTCGTGGAAGTAATGAACGTTCGACGGAAGCATATCACGCGGGGCGCGATTCGCAAATCAGGTCCGTTCGACCAGCCATTCGAGGTGGAAACTGGTTCTATACAGCTTCGTCTCTTCGTCCCGTAGGTTCCCGATGTACAGGGTTAAGTAGGAGGAGAGCTCTACAGCGTATCGGATAGCCTTTGCTACCTCGGTGCTTTGCGCTTGGGTAGGGGCGTATACGTCGACCTGCAAACTGATCTGGTCTGCGTCGGGTCGGCAGTTCAACATATTAAAAGGATTTCCTCCGACCCATTGATAGACGGCGTACGGCTTTGTTCCGTCTTGCGGACTGGTGCCGAAAGGGTAGATTCTCGGCTCCGGGGATCCGAGCAAAGCCAGTACCGCCGGATCAGCTTTGCAAGTTACGTAGAAGGGTACGTCCATTATTCGAGCCCCAAACGGACAAGTTGAAATTTGGCCGAGCTCAAAAATTCCTGGAATACGGCCTGTTGATTTTGGTTCAGCGCGTTACTCAGAAAAGGCTGTGCGCGAATGCGACTCGTTCCTAAGTGGACCCACCACCAATAAAAAGTGTTCCCGCCGCGCTGTCCGCGTTTTGTCTTGCGCACGCCGACAGATATTTTCGTCGAACCCGTCTCATTGAAATACTTCGTGTCTTCGATCAGGGCGATGTTTTTCGATATATCAGGAACCGTGGTCGGATCGTCGATCGCCGCGGCGCGCTGAATCGCATCTTTTAAAACAATGTCCATGGCGTCTTTTGCCGCAGGCACGACAACTTTGCGCTGCAGTTCCTGCGGCAAAGTCTTGAAGATGCGTGACAGTTCGTCAGCGCCCGTCAGCTTGTAGGTGATCCAGTCGGCCATGTCGTCGCCCTCGGTTTGCCGGGAGTTTATCACATGCAAGAAAAAGCCGCCTTACTAGGGCGGCTTTGGCACATCACAGGAAGCACTGACAGCGCCGATTCTATCAGCCGACCCGCTTGAACGCAAACGACGCGATGCCTTCGCGGCCAAGTTCAGTTTCCGCCCAGTTCACTTCCATGCACTCGAACCCATGTTCGCCACACCAGCGGATAAAACCCTGCAGCGAAAAATAGTGCAAATGTTCTCCAGGTTTCATGTGCTTCGACTCAACCCATTCACTGGCCGTCTCGCAGATCGGGATCGAGACGAACAGCCACTCCTTGACGCGCTCCAGAAGCTTTTCGGGTTCCGGGATATGCTCCAGGCTATCCCAGCATGTAATCGCCCGAACCTCTTCGCCGCCGTACGGATCACGGTACGCGTAGATGCTCTGCAGCCAAGAGATCGCATCCGGGCAAACGTCAAAGCCCATGCCTTGCGACTCTTGGACGAAGCGCCCTCCGCCGATACCGATGTCCACGACTTCAGCCGGGCTGATGTATTTCTTGACGAGCTCAACACGCGCCTTGGTCAACAGACCGCCCATCTTGGTAGCGTCGAGCTTTTGGTAGTTGGCGAAATACTCGCCGCCGTAGAGCATGGCCGGGCGAGTATGGAAACCCTGACCTTTAGAGGGTGACCAGAGGAAGGTGTCTTCCAGCCCAGTCGGCAAGCTTTGAGTCATAATTCGAAATCCTCTTGTCACACGAGTGTTGTTTCAACTTACAGCGACAGAAATTGTCTGGCACCGCAAAGGTAATTGTACTTCCGTCCGGGCAGATCTGCTTCGGGGAATTGAAACCGCCTTGGCCGCCGCAGATGATCCACGCGGGAACCTTGGCCGCTAGCGCCGCCGGTACGAGCCAGCCGATACCGCCGATCACGGCAGCAGCACCCTTGACGAGCGCCAGCAGTTCTTCGACCGGAAGTTCGCCGTGGTGGAATTGAACACTGGCGTAAGGTAGAGGCTCTACCGCCCATTCTACGTTGTCTACTAGGTCAGCTACGCTGATAACCCGGTAACCGCGCCGGGCGGCTTCTCGGGCGGCGACATTTATGTACTCAGGGTCTGGGTTCCGAGTATCAGCGCGCCACTCACTACGCACCGTAGCCGGTCGCACGACAACGTACTTACCCCCGATGGGCGAAGGCGGGAGCGGCGGAAGGTCGAACACGCCCGGCATTACGCCGAAGCTGGCAATCATCCCGGGGATAATTCCCTCGGCGCCGTAGCGGATCTGCCGAGTCGGTTGACGCGCTGGCGGCATCGTCCAGGTTGCATGGCGCGCGATGTTCTTCGCTTGGGTGCGGAGCGTGGTTTGCGGTCGGATGAAGTGGACGCCGTCGATTCCTGCGTAAATTTCCGGCCAGGGGGTGTCAAGGTAGACCGGTTTTGGTAGCGCTTTGATGAAAGGGCGCATGAAGAGATTGTCGCCGAGGCCGCGCATTCCGTGGATGATCATTTTTTGATCTCGATCTTAAAGCCGTATTGCACGATGAAGTCCGTGAACGATTCCGGGAATTCGCTTTTACCCGCTATGGTGAACGCAAACGCCGCGGTATACACCAAGGGTTTTACCCACCATTTCTGTTTTATGTCGGCAGTAAGATTAACTTTTACCATTGGTCAACTCCTCTGAAAAAGAACCCTGCCGAAGCAGGGTTAAGTGAGGGCACGCACGGAGAATATGCCCGGGAATTTTTATCGAGGCTCCCGGTCCTCTTTTCGGCGTTGGTTGATCTAGAGGTTACCTGTGAGGACTTTTACCCCGCCGCAGTCTCGAAGACTGGATACCAAGCGCAGAACCCTCACACTATTGGCGTTTTCTTTACGCTGATCAGGCGTCAATTCAGTTGATCAGAATTCGAAGTAGAGGCGCGGACCTCGCAATCCGCTGCCGACTTCGGGCTAGGTAGAGCCCTTGAAGCTTCACCATGTCGAACCCTAAACAGCGCGACCTTCGGTCTAATCGAAGCTATTAGTCTGGCCGGATCTGCGAGCCGGTGAACCGCGCTGTTGAAATGAACTTTAGTCGCGCACATCACAAGTGTCAACAACCTTTTGCAACTCTTTTTCCAGATGCCCGAGCCGGTAGCATTCCAGGGCCGTTTCGCGCGAGCAGTTCACGACCTTATCGCGCTGCGGCAGCCGGGCGTGCTGCGCGTTCCACTTCCTGCACAACGCTTCGTCGGGGTTCTTCGTGTCTGCGTGGTCGCCGTGCCAGTGCGTACCGCCTTGCACCGTGCAGTCGTACCCAAGAAGCAGGACGCGTTCTGCGCCGAGCTTGAAGGACAGTTCGATCGCTCTGAGGCCGCTGTT
>Ga0247822_10001010_pt1 | contig 16568 bp, 17 predicted proteins | sample 13C_Cellulose_Da_FD_192423 | JGI IMG/M metagenome (GOLD analysis project Ga0247822, IMG submission 192423) | Soil microbial communities from agricultural site in Penn Yan, New York, United States - 13C_Cellulose_Day30 | ecosystem: Environmental > Terrestrial > Soil > Agricultural land | place...
GCTCGAGCGGTGGCGAGAACACCGAGGCCGAGGCGAAGAGCAGCAAGTTCCGTCACGTGATCACGAAGTCGATCGGCTTCGAGCGTGACATCGACGCCGACATGAAGAGCGTGCCGATCAGCGCGGGCGACTGCTTCGTGCTGTGCTCCGATGGCATGTCGAACTACGTCGAGCACGGCGAGCTCGAGCGCATCGTCGCGATGACGTGGTATCGCCAGCTGCCGCAGACCCTCATCGATCTCGCGAACAGCCGCGGCGGCGATGACAACATCACCGTCGTCGTCGGACTCGTGTCGAACGAACCGCCGGCCTGAGCCGCAGGCCCCGCCGGCGCTCGTCGTCGCGCGCCTCACGTCCGGCGGCGCCCTCGATCCGGGCTTCGGCACCGGCGGCGTCGTCACGTACAGCGTCGGCGGCGCGGTCGACAGCCTCGTACCGCTCGGTGCGCTGCTCGCGGGGCCCGCGCTCCTCCGCGACGGCGGCGCGATCCGCGTCGCGGCGACCCGGACGAACGGCACGGACGGTTCGATGCTCCTGGTGTCGTTGTCCGCACAGGACGGGGCGGTGCTCGACGTGGTCACGGCCGCAGGGCCTTAGTGGTGCGCGCCGGTCGCGGCTTCCTCCAGCTTCTGCATCGCCTGATCGATCGTGAAGGAAGCCGCCTTCTGACGCGGGGGGAAGTCGCGGAACGTCTCGAGGAACTGCCCGACGAGGCCCTGCGCTGCCATCATCATGTAGCACTTGCTGAGGAACCAGTCGTAGTAGGTGTTCGAGGTGATGTCGGCGCGCTCGAACGGGTCGGTGCGTAGGTTGAAGAGCTTAGGCACGCGCAGTGGTGTGAACGGCTCGGCCCACACGCGTAGCGTTCCCGGCGCGCGCTGCTCCATGAACACCATCTTCCAGTTGTCGAACCGCACCGCGACGAGGTCGCCGTCGTCGTCGAAGTAGATGAAGCCCTTGCGCGGACTGTGCTCCTCCTCGCCCGTCAGGAAGGGGAGCAGGTTGAAGCCGTCGAGGTGGACCTTGAACGTCTTGCCCGTCGCGTCGTGACCGTCGACGAGCTTCTGCTTGATGTCGGGCTCCCCGGCGGCGGCCAGCAGCGTCGGCAGCCAGTCGAGGTGGCTGATGATCTCGTTCGAGACCTTTCCCGCCTCGATCTTGCCCGGCCAGCGGATGAGCAGCGGCACGCGGAATGCGCCCTCCCAGTTGGTGTTCTTCTCGCTCCGGAATGGCGTCATCGCGCCGTCGGGCCACGTGTTCATGTGCGGACCGTTGTCCGTCGAGTACACGACGATGGTGTCCTCGGCGATCCCGAGCGCGTCGAGGTAGTCGAGCATCTGCCCGACGTTCGTGTCGTGATCGATCATCGTGTCGTGGTACGGCGACTGCCAGCGCCCCGCCTGACCGATGCTCTCGGGCTTCGTGTGCGTGCGCAGGTGCATGTGCGTCATGTTGAGCCACACGAACCACGGTTGGTTCGCGTAGTGATGGCGCTGGATGAAGTCCCGCGCTGCGGCAACGAAGTCGTCGTCGCAGGTCTCCATGCGCTTGCGTGTGAGCGGCCCGGTGTCCTCGATCTTCTGCTTGCCGACACGGCCCCACCGCGGCTCGTCGGTAGGATCGTCGTCGTCGGTGGCCCACGCATGGAGCACGCCGCGCGGTCCGAACGACGCCTTGAAACGTGGGAAGTCCCCCGCGTCGGGGTAGTCGGGATCCTCGGGCTCCTCCTCGGCGTTGAGGTGGTAAAGGTTGCCGTAGAACTCGTCGAAGCCGTGCACGGTGGGCAGGTACTCGTTGAGATCGCCGAGGTGGTTCTTGCCGAACTGTCCGGTCGCGTAGCCCTGGGCTTTGAGCATCTCGGCGATCGTCGGGTCCTCGGCCTGTAGGCCGACCGGAGCGCCGGGGAGGCCGACCTTGGTGAGGCCGGTGCGATAGCCGCACTGACCCGTGATGAACGACGCGCGGCCCGCCGTGCAGCTCTGCTCACCGTAGCAGTCGGTGAACATCATGCCTTCGGCGGCGAGCCGATCGATGTGCTTGGTGCGATAGCCCATCATGCCGTGGCTGTAGCAGGACAGGTTCCACATCCCGATGTCGTCACCGAAGATGACGAGGATGTTCGGGCGCTTGTTCTCGGTCATACGTTCCTCCTGAGTTCAGCGACACACTCGGTTCCAAAGAGCGGCAGGCTCTCCTTCAGATCGGCAGCCCCCCGAGCAGCGCCTTGCCGAGGCGCGCGCCGACATCGGCGAGCGGCATCGCGGTCAGCGGCACCGGCAGCATCGGCGCGAACGCGCCGAGCACGACGAGGACCACCGGGCGCGACTTGATCGGGACGAGGAGGGTCTTCTCGGTGGTCTCGAACGCGCCGCCGAGGTCGTTGAGGGATTGCAGATCCGGTGTGCCGAGCACCGGCTCGTCAGTCCGCGGCGAGACGAGCCACTTGCGCTTGAACTCGCGCACGTAGGTCAGGGCGAGCTCGTGGTGCAGCGGCAAGTCGCGGCGCCGGGCGCGGTAGAGGTGGCCCGCGAACAGCAGCAGCGGGCCGAACGCGAGGGCGAGCGCGAGGACGAGGAAGCCGACGAACGTGGGTACGAGCATCGGTAGTGTGACCACACCAGCGTGCAGCTGGACCATCCACGCCGCGGAGGCGACCGAGGTCAGGCTCGCGGCGTACACCGCGAAGGCCTCCGTCGGATCGCTCAGAAAGCCGAGGCCGGCGGCGTTGTCGGGGTGGATCGCGATCGTGGCAAGGCGCAGGCGCGACACGCGCGCGAGCACGTAGGTCCACAGCGCCCATCGCCAGAGCCAGCGCAGCCACAAGAACTGCAGCATGGGCAACGCGAGCGCCGCGTACCAGATGCGCGTGAACGTCAACGCGCTCTCGTCTTCCACGCCATGGACGAACCCGGCCGGTGCGATCCAGCCCCACAACGCGGCCTGCCCAGCGAGCACGGCGGCGGCAGCGAGGACCACCTCGACGCGCCACGCGTCGCGCAGCGTCTCGGTGCGCTCGAGGATCGCGTCGAGCATCTCGCGGTTCGCGAACCGACCCGTGCGGAGGTGGCGCACCGCGCGGCGGCCGCGTTGCTCGAGCACGCGCTCGGCGAGGACGACGAGCGGCAACCCGACGAGGAAGCGCACGTGGACCGAGAGGTCGGTGAACATCGGATCGAGGCCGCCGCGGACGAGCCCGACCAGCGATGCGAGCACGAGCGGCAGCCACGCGACCAGCGCGAGCGGCAGCCAGCGGACGTCACCGCGCGGCGTCGTGGCGTGTATGCGGCGCATCAGCTGGTACCAGGGGCCGCCGCGCGTGAGCGAGAACATCGCTAGCCTTCGAGCACGGCGCGCCAGATGATCGCGACGAACGCGACGATGCCGATCATCAGGACGGCGCCGCCGAGCCACAGTGCGGGATCGAGGTGAGCCTTGCGCTCGGCGATCGACGAGAACTGCGGCCTCTCGAGGTGACGGATCATGCCGATGTACTGGACGAGCGCGATCGCGAGCGCGACCGTGCCCGTGCCGACGAGCGTCAGGCCGAGGATGACCGGCGCGCGCGGCAGGGTGGCATGCGTGCTCGCGAGCTTGGAGAAGCTCGCGAAGAACTGCACGATCGTGAAGCCAAAGCCGATCATCGCGATGGACGTGCGCAGCCATGCCATGAAGGTGCGATCGACGGCCAGCTTGGTGCGCAGCCAGGCGAAGTGGCTGTCCGCGGTGGGGTTGACGCGCCATGCAGGCGCGGGCGTCGTGCGTTCGATCCTGGTGCTCATGCTGCGGCCCGTCCTTCCACACGCCGGCGGACGATGCGGTTCGTGAGCGCGCGCGACACCGCGTACGGCAGCCACACCAGCAAGAACCCGACGACCATTGCGTGGAGCACGCGAACGACGCCGAGCGTGTAGTACTGGAGGATCGCGTCGAGCACCATCCCGAGGCAAAGCGGCATCACGACATCGGACAGCGACGCCTTGAACAGCTTTCCGCGCGTGTGACCCGCGCGGAACATGCGGAACAAGAACGGGAGCTGCCCTTCCTTCGCGTCGGCAACGCCGAGCCGCGCGCCGAGGAAGATCGCGACGAGAGGCTGGATCAAGAACCGGAGCTGGCCCTTGCCGCTCGTGAGATCGCGCACGAGACCTTCGAAGAAACCGAGGTCCGTCGGGGCGTACATGCTGGAGGCTGTTCCACGGCGGCGGCCGCCGCAATCGGAAGGCTTTCGTGCGCGCCCGTGCCACGACGTGGAGCTCGGTAAGCTCGCGACCATCTCGCTCGTACGGACCTCGCTGACGGAGAGCGCGCGAGGCGAGCCCCGTGCGCCGCCGTCACCGCGGCGCCGGGTGGCCGTCGACGCGGAGCTGGAACAGGAAGTACGCCGGCACGCACGCACCGTCGGAGTCCGTGCCCACGCGCGCGCACACGTAATCGCTGCGGCACGCGCGTGTGGCATTGCATCGGCCCCGGCTCTGCAGCTCGGAGTGGCGCTCGAGGCACTCGCGGAACGTGGAACGTCCGGACAGGCAATCGGCGAAGCCATTTCCCGCGGTAGGGCCGCAGATTTCGCCGGGCGTCCCGATCGCTTCGCACGGGCTCGTGCACATGCCGTTCGGAAACCCACCGACCGGCATCCGGCACTGATAGCCCGCCGCGCAGCCGAGCTCCTTCCACGGCATCACCATCTTGTCGAGCGAGTGGTGGTCCTGGAGGACGTAGTGCGAGAGACACGGATCGCCGGCGCGGCGCGCGACGGGAAAGCAGTGGCCAAGCTCGGTCTCGCCGACCGCCGGGTCGATGAGCTGGCAGGTCAGCCCGTCCTCGCACGCCCAGTCGAACGATGTCGCACCCGGCAGCGCGCACAGATCGCCGTACGTCGCGCGCGCGCTGATCGGCGCGATCGACATCGGGCGATCCGCGGATGGCAGACCGCCGCGCTCGACCGCTTCGAGGTACGCGATCCGGCGCGGCAGGTCGGCGCGGAAGTGACCCGAGCCGGCGAAGAACACGGCGTTGAGCGGGTGCGTGCCTTCGCGATCCTCGCCCACGAAGTGGAAGCCGGCGATGCCGCGGCCCTGATGGCATCCAACGCAGCTGAGGTCATCGAGCCGCAGCAGCGCGGCGTGCGGGGTCTTGACCAGGCGCGCCTTCGAGAGATCGAGACCGGCGAGGTCGGTGGGATCGAGCACGGCGTCGAACGGGCGGTTCTGCTGACGCGCGAGGCCGTGCGGCGAGAACGAGCTCGCGGCGGTGGCGAGGAACTTCTCGGGCAGCTGGATCGTGCCACGGTCGAGCTCGTCGACGTGCGCGCCGAGATACGAGACGAGCTCGTCGCGCAGCGCGCGATCCTTGGCCAGCCGAGCGACGTCGGGCGTGTTCTCGAGCGGCGCGCGCACGAGACGCCCGTCGCGCTCGTGGAAGGAGCGCAGCACGTACTCGGCGGTGCCTCCGTGCTGGTTGCGGATGCCGGAGGCCGAGCGGATCACCTGGTAGTTGGTCTGGATCACCTTGAAGCGGCGGAGGTTGTCGGCGCGCAGCGGCCCCTCCGTGCGGAGCCACGTCGCGGTCGGGGACGGAGGCAGGCGCCATTGCGCGGCGAGCGCGCGGCACGAGCCGTCCTGTGGCTCGAGCAGGTACGCGAGGTTGAGCGCGAACGGCAGGCGGCTCGCGAGCTCGCGTCCCTGATACGCGAGCCGGTACACGAGGCGCAGCTCGCCACAGCTGCCCGGGGTGAACGGCGCGCGATCCATGCGTGACAGCACGCCGACGAGCTCGTAGTGCGCACTCGCCGCGGTCAGCCAGCGTGGATCGAAGTTGCGCCGCTTCGCGCGCAGCGTCGGGCCGACCGCGCCCCAGTCGGGACGGTAGCGGTTCTCCTCGGCGACGCTGGCGGCGATGTCCTCGCCCGCGAACGCCACGAAGTCGCGATACAGCGCGCTCGCGGCGTGGAGCTCCGCATTGGTGCGCGCTTCACCGCCGCCGAAAAGCACGCCGAAGCGCAGGCCCTGGGCCTCGAGCGCGGCGAGCACCTCGGGATCGGTCACCGCCGGCACCAGGGCGTGCGCGGGCCCCGGCGCCGATACGGCGTCACGGGGCGCCTCGTCGGCGATGCGCGCTCGGTCGTCCGCGGTTGCGGTCGTGGTCGTGATCTCGGGCTTGCGATCCCCGCACGCGCAGAGTGCGACGAGGAGCGCGATCACCATGTACGGCACGGCGCCGAGCGTAACGCGAATGACGCAGCGACGTGGGCTCGCGCGCGGGTGACGTCGGCGCCCGGTGCCTCGCCAGCGCGCACCGGTGTGGTTACGCGAGGGCTTCGCTCGCAGGGAGCAGCAGCCCGAGGAGCTTCGCGATCCACGAGGATCGCCGGCGCGGGAGTCGTGGGCGCTTCGCCATGCGCGAGACGCGCAGCAAGAAGCGATCCGCGGTCGCGCTCGAAGCTCAGGGCGGGTTCACGACGACGTACGAGACCGACGAGCCGTAGTAGCGCGGTTGGTACCAGGTGCTGCCGCACCGCTGGTAAACGACGCCGCCGACGTGGGTCGCGACGCATGACGGCGGAATCGACGAGACCACGGAGCCGACCACGGCGGCGGTCGCGACGGCGGCGCCCGTCACCGCAGCAGCGCGCGCCACGGGGTGAGAGCCGTAGCCAGCGCCGTAGCCCCACCCGCCGTAGTGGCGATCGACGTCGACGTCGAGGTCGCGATGCACGTTGACGTTGCGGTTGACGTTGCGGCTCACGTTCGTGTTGCGGTTGACGTTCGCGCTGCGGGTGTAGCTGCCGCCGCCGACGCTGGTGCGCGCGCCGCCGCGGACCGGGCGCGCCTCGGCATCGGAGAGCGCCGCGATCGGCGTCGCGATCACCAACAAGGCGAGGAACGTGTGGACATTGCGATGCACGGGGTCCTCCTTGGTCAGCCGCCGAGGTCGACGATCTCGATGCGCGACGCGGTGCGCGGTGGCCTGAAGATGAAGGCCTGAGGATCGGTCCTGGGCGTGAGGTTCCAGTCGAGCGCCATGGTGTGCTCGGGCTTCGCGGGGTCGTCGGTGGTGGTCAGCACGAGCTTGCGCGGAAGTGGGCGCGGGCCCTGCTCGATCCAGATCTGCCAGTCGAGTCCCGCCTGGCGAAACGCGAACTGATCGGTCGTCGTGCCATCGAGCTTGCTCGTGCCGATGAACGAAGCGCACAGGATCTGATCGACGCCGCTCCGGGGTGTGCCCCACCGGAAGAGATCCGCGAGTGGCAGCTCGATGTTGTAACGGTCGGACAGCTGGCCAAGTAGTGCGAAGATGCTCGACGGAGCTGCGACGGTCGCGTAGTAGCCATCCGAGGGGGAGTACACGGTGAATGTTCTGCCGTCGTAGAAGAACTCACGGTCGCGGCGATCCGAGGAGAACGTCGCGTGCAGGCGATCGGGGCGCCGTACCTCGAGCTCGCCGGTGGCCGCCAGCTGGATCTTCTGCCCGTTCTCGAGGACCTCATCGGTCGTCGTCTCCGAGCGCACGCTGAACGTCCGTTGCTCGCGGAGGAACGTCCCCATGTCCTCGAGGCGGCGGATCACCGCCTGGTTCTTCTCGCAACGTGCAGCCGCTGGCTCCGCCGCGGCAGCCAGCGAGGGTGCGCCGATCACGATCAGCGCCAGAGGGATCAGCATTCGTCGCGTCATGTCATCGCTCCTTCACGCGTGACTGACCACGACGCGATGCACGCGACATGCGCGCTGGTTCGATCAGAACTCGAAGTAGTGCTGCACGCTCAGGTAGCGTTCCCCGGTGTCGGGCAGCATCACCACGATGCGCTTGCCCTGGCCGAGGCGAGCCGCGACTGCGAGCGCGACGTGGATCGCCGCCCCCGACGAGATGCCCGCGCTGATGCCCTCACGCGCGGCGAGGAGCTTCATGCCTTCATACGCATCCTGATCGGTGACGCGGACGACCTCGTCGATCACGCTGCTCGCGAGCACCGGCGGCACGAACCCGGCGCCGATGCCCTGGATCTTGTGACGGCCTGCCTTCTCGCCCGACAGCACGGCCGAGCCCGCGGGCTCGACGGCGACGATGTGGATGCCGGGGCACGCGCGCTTGAGGACACCCCCGACGCCGGTGATCGTGCCGCCGGTGCCGACGCCCGCGACGAACGCGTCGATGCGGCAGCCGGTCGCGGCGAGCAGCTCCGGCGCGGTCGTCGCCTCGTGGACGCCCGGGTTGGCCGTGTTCTCGAACTGCCGCGGCACGAACGCGTTCGGCGTCTTGTTCGCCAGCTCGTCCGCCTTCCTCACGGCGCCGGCGAGGTCCGCCTTGGCGGGTGTGAGCACGACCTCCGCGCCGAGCCGCTTGAGGAGGTAGATGCGCTCGAGGCTCATCGAGTCCGGCATCACGATGATGCAGCGGTAGCCCTTGGCCGCGCACACCATCGCGAGTCCGATGCCCGTATTTCCGCTCGTGGGCTCGATGATCGTGCTATCGCGATCGATGAGGCCTTGCTGCTCGGCGCGCTCGATCATGTACGCGGCGACGCGGTCCTTGATGCTGCCGCCCGGGTTGAACGCCTCGAGCTTGCCGAGTACCTCGGCGCCGGGCGGTGGAGCGAGGCGGGCGAGCCGCACCAGCGGCGTGTTGGAGATCAGATCCAGCACGCTGTCCGCGATCAAGCGGCCGGCCTTGCGATCGACGTTGCCGCTCATCGGACGACCACCAAGCCGATGAGCGTGAGCAGGGCGGCGAGGATCGGGGTGATGACCCAGACCACGAGCATCCGGCGCGTGCGTCGCCCTTGGAACATGGCGCTCGGCCCTTCCTTGACCAGCGCGACGCCGAGCACCGCCGCCGCGTTGAGCTGGACGAGCGACTGCGGTAGGCCCATGCGTGAAGCGATGAGGAGCAGCGAGGCGACGATGATGTTGCAGATCGTCGCCGTCAACAGGCCGATGGGAACGACATCGCGGCCGATCATGCGCGCGGGGCCGCGCAGCACGAACGCACCGACGCCAAACGCCGGCGCGAGCAGCCACATGCCCGTGTTGACCTCGAACACGTGCGCGGCGGAGATCGGCCCGACGGCGTTGGCGACATTGTTCGCGCCGATGGCGAACGCGACGTAGCACGAGCTCGCGAAGGCGAGCACGCGCAGCAGCGGGGCACGCTTGGTGAGCCAGGCGTGGAGGCTCCAGCCGGTGAGGGGGTAGGTCGCGCGCACGGCGATGACGGCGATCACGAAGCCGGCGAGCGGCATCAAGATCCAGGCGGGGAGCAAGCGGTGCGTCAGCGTGTGGGTCGTGAGGTTCCGGTCGACGGCGCCGAGCACGATGATCGCGGCGACCGTCACCCAGGACGTCGACTGCGGGATGCCGATGAGGTTCGCGAGCAGCAGCGCGACGTTGGTCGCCGACAACACGATCAGCGTCGTGGTCACGTCGAAGCTCGTGTCGGGCACCATGCCCGAGGACAGGGTCTTGGCGACGTGCGAGCCGAACAGCAGTGCGCCGGCGATGACGAAGATGCCGAACCACAGCGCCGCCCATCGCGCCGAGATCAAGCGGGCGCCCATCGTCGCGCCGAACGCGGGGGCGAGGCCGCTCGCGCCCATGTTGATCGCGAACCAGGCACCCACACCCAGCAAGACGAGCTCGAGGATGCCCATGCTTCCCGCCTACGCCACGCCCTGGAGATCGGAGGCGAGCTGCGTGAGCTCGTGCGCGACGGAGACGACGTCGCCGACGACGATCACGCCCGGCTGGCCGGCGAGCTCGGCGGGAAAGGCGACCGTGGCGAGCTCGTCGAGCCTCGCGAACACGCGGGCCTCGGTGGCCGAGGTCGCGGCGAACACGATGGCGATCGGGGTCGCGGCGGGCCAGCCGCGCGCGAGCAGCGCGTCGGCGAGGGCGGCGCGCTTGCGCAGGCCCATCAACATCACCACGGTCACGCTGCGCGGCGCGAGATCGGCGACGACGCGGCGCCATGTCTCCTCGGGCTCACCGGTGAGCAGCACCATTCCCGAGGCGAGGCCGCGATGGGTGACCGGGATCCCCGCGGCCGCCGGGGCCGCGAGCGCGGAGCTGACGCCCGGGATGACCTCGTAGCGGATCCCCGCGCGCGCGAGCGCGAGCGCTTCCTCGCCGCCACGACCGAAGACGAACGGGTCGCCGGCCTTGAGGCGAACCACGCGCTGGCCACGCCGCGCCGCGCGGATCAGGAGGCGCGTGATCGTGTCCTGCGACATCGAGGGACGACCCGCGCGCTTGCCGACGAAGTACGCCTTCGCGCGCGGTGCGAGGGCGAGTAGCTCCGCGTCGACGAGGGCGTCGTAGAACACGACGTCGGCCGCGGTGAGCGCCCGCACGGCGCGCACGGTCAGAAGATCGGCGGCGCCCGGCCCGGCGCCGACGAGCACCACGCTGCCCGCGGCGATCGAGCCGGCGTTGCTGTGCAACACGCGAGCGGCTGCGGTTACGGTTGCGGCGGCGGTTGCGGCAGCGGTTGCGGTTGCGGCGTCAGCTGCGGCTGCAGGTGCGGCGTCGGCTGCAGGCGCGGCGTCGGTCGTGCCTCGTGCATCGAGTAGGCGCGCGAGCAGCTGGTGCCGGCGTTCGGCGTGCGGGATGCCGTCACGCTTCCACGCGTCGCGCTGCGCGCTCGCGATCGTCATCCACCCGGACACGCGGTCCTCGTCGGGCAGGACGTGCTCGAGCGCCTCGCGTAGGAGCCCCACCAGCGCAGGGGCGCGGCCTTCGCTCGAGAGCGCGACGCGCACTCCGCCGCGCGCAAACACCGCCGGCGTGAAGGCGTCGGTCGACGCGACGTCGTCGACGGCGAGGACGAACGTCTTGCGCGCCTCCGCCCACGCGCGCACGACGCGATTGACCTCGGGCGTCGCGGCCGCGACCACGAACCACGCATCGTCGAGGTCGCGCGCCTCGACACGGCGGATGTGAAGCGTCACCTCACCCGCGTCCGCGAGCTCGAGGATCGGGGACGAGACCTCGGGGGCGACGACGACCAGGTGGGCGCCGGCGTCGCGCAGGGCGGTGAGCTTGCCGGTCGCGACCGTGCCTGCACCTACGACGAGGACGCGCTTGCCACGCAGGCGCAGAAACAGCGGATATGTCTCGCTCATCGTGACTCGCTCGCGGCAGCGCCGTGGCGGTGCAGGCCGCACTCCTTGTGCTCCGGGTCCTCCCACCACCATCGGCCAGAGCGCGGATCGGCGCCCGGCTCGACGGCGCGGGTACACGGGGCGCAGCCGATCGACGGATAGCCGCGCCGATGGAGCACGTTGACGGGGACGTTGCGGCGCTCGACCTCGGCCCACAGTGCGGTGTCGTCGACGAACGCGAGCGGGTTGAGCTTGGCGATGCCGCCGTGATCGGCGTCGCGCTCGAGCGGCACCAGCTCCTTGCGGGTCGTCGACTGGGCGCGGCGCTGTCCGGTCATCCACGCGGTCGCACCGGCGAGCGCGCGGCCGAGCGGCTCGACCTTGCGGAGGTGGCAGCACTCGCGGCGATCCGCGATCGAGTCATAGAAGGAGAGGGGACCCTTGGCGCGCAGCACCGGCTCGAGGCGCGCCCGATCCGGCAGCAGCAGCGAGAAGGTGAGGTCATACCGTTCGCGCAGCGACGCGAGGAGCCGGTACGACTCCTCGTGCAGGCGGCCGGTGTCGAGGACGAACACGCTCGGCGCGCGCTCCCCCACCAGGCCGGTAGCCTCCGCGCGTGCGGCGACCGCGTCGACGAGGAGGCTGTCTTCCACGCTGAGGCTGCACGCGACCCGCAGGCCTGGCCCGTGGTGATCGACGGCGTAGTCGACCCAGGCGACCCAGGGGGCGTCCTCGGGGGGTGACGGCACGCATCCGTTATAACGGAAGTCTCATCTCGTAAACAGGACAATCTTCCATTATGTTGGATCCGTGGTTCCGCACCTAGCTCGCCTCGAGGACGAGGCCATCTTCATCCTTCGCGAGGCGTGCGCCGAGCGCGAGAAGCCTGCGCTGCTGTTCTCCGGTGGCAAGGACTCGATCGTGATGCTGCGGCTCGCCGAGAAGGCGTTCCGTCCGGCGAGGTTTCCGTTCCCCCTGCTGCACGTCGACACCGGCCAAAACTTCGACGAGGTCATCGACTATCGCGATCGCCGCGCCGCGGAGTTGGGGGAGCGGCTGGTCGTCGCCCGCGTGCAGGACTCGATCGAGCGCGGCACCGTGCGCGAGGACACCGGGCCGCGGGCGAGCCGCAATCGCCTGCAGTCGGTGACGCTGCTCGAGGCGGTCGCCGAGCACGGCTTCGACGTGTTGTTCGGAGGGGCGCGCCGTGATGAGGACCGCGCGCGCGCGAAGGAGCGCATCGTCAGTGTGCGCGACGCGCTCGGCCAGTGGAACCCGAGCGCGCAGCGGCCCGAGCTGTGGTCGCTGCTCAACCTCCACATCCGTCGCGATCAGCACCTGCGCGTGTTCCCGATCTCGAACTGGACGGAGCTCGACGTCTGGCAGTACATCGCGGCCGAGCAGCTCTCCCTGCCGTCGATCTATTACGCGCACCGGCGCGAGGTGTTCGAGCGCGACCGCATGCTGTACGGCGTGACGGCGGCGATGAGGCCTCAGCCCGACGAGCCGGTGTTCGAGGAGTGGGTCCGGTTCCGCACCGTCGGCGACGCGACGTGCACCGGCGCCGTGCGGTCGAAGGCCGCAACGATCGACGACGTGATCGCGGAGATCATCGCCTCGGATATCACCGAGCGCGGCGCCACGCGGGCCGACGACAAGTTCAGCGAGGCGGCGATGGAAGACCGCAAGCGCGAGGGCTATTTCTGATGCAGGTCGAGACCCTGGTCTGTGCGACAGCGGGCAGCGTCGATGACGGCAAGAGCACGTTGATCGGCCGCCTGCTGTATGACGCGCGCGCGCTGATGCGTGATCAGCTCTCGCACATCGAGGAGGCGAGCCAGCGGCGCGGGTTCTCGCGCACCGAGCTCGCGCTGGTCACCGACGGCCTGCGCGCCGAGCGCGAGCAGGGCATTACGATCGACGCCGCGTGGCGCTACTTCGCGACTCCGCGGCGCCGCTTCGTCCTCGCGGACACGCCGGGCCACGTCCAGTACACGCGCAACATGATCACCGGTGCGTCGCAGGCCGATGTCGCGATCGTGCTCATCGATGCCGAGCGAGGGCTCACCGAGCAGACGCGCCGCCACCTGGCGATCACCGCCTTGCTACGCGTGCCGATGGTGTTCGGCGTGGTCAACAAGATGGACCGCGTCGGGTTCTCGCAGGCGAGGTTCGACGAGCTCGCGGGGCAGGCGAGTGCGCACCTCGCACAGCTGCCATGGGCCACCGCGGTCCGCTTCCTCCCGGTGTGCGCGCTCGATGGTGACAACGTCGTCGACCGCTCGACGCGGATGGACTGGTACGAAGGCCCGGCGCTGCTCGAGGAGCTCGAGACCGCCACGCCGTCCCCCGTCGAGCTGCCGGTCGGCGTGTTGCCCGTGCAGTGGGTGATCCGCCCGCAGCGCGAGGACTTCGCCACGTTCCGCGGCCTCGCCGGGCGGGTCGCCAGCGGCACGCTCTCCGTCGGTGATGACGTCCTCGTCGTGCCCGCGATGGTGCCGAGCAAGATCACGCGCATCGATCGCGCGGTGATCGGCGAGCCCGTGCAGGAGGCGGTGCGCGGCGCTTCGGTCGTGGTCAGCCTCGCCGATGACATCGACGCCAGCCGCGGCTCGTACGTCGTCGCGGCCGCCGAGCTGCCGGAGACGCTCGCCGTGCGCCACACGCTCACCGTCGAGGTCGCGTGGATGAACGCGCGGCCCGCGGTGAGGGGCCAGCGGCTGTGGGTGAAACACCAGACCCGCCGCGTCAACGCGCAGATCGCCGCGATCACCCACAAGCTCGACGTCGTGACCGGCACCTCCGTGCCCGCGGACAAGCTCGCGCAGAACGATCTCGGCACGCTCGAGCTCGTGCTCGGGGATTCGGTGCTCGCGACGACCTATGTCGCCGATCGCGCGCTCGGCAGCGTCCTCCTGATCGATCCCGTCGAAGGCGACACCGTCGGCGCCGGCCTCGTCGTGGAGGGCTGAGATGCCGATGTTCTTCATCGTCACCGCCAACTTTACCGACGATGGCGCCGTCGCCTGGCGCCGCGCCGACGGCACGTGGTCGCGCGCGATCGCCGAGGCCGGGCTCGTCGACAGCGAGACCAACGCCAAGGAGCACGCCGCCACCGCCGCCCAGCGCGAGCAGCGCGAGGTGTCCGACCCGTACGTCATCGAGGTCGCCGTCGACGGCGGCGTCATCCAGCCGCAGAGCGCGCGCGAGCGCATCCGCGCCACCGGTCCCACTATCCGCATCCGTCGCCCCGACTGACGAAAGGCGAAGCCGTGTACCAGTACGACGACTACGACCGCCGCATCATCCTCGAGCGCGCCGCGCAGTTCCGCGGTCAGGTCGCGCGCCGCCTGGCGGGCGAGATCAGCGAGGACGAGTTCAAGCCGCTGCGCCTGCAGAACGGCCTCTACCGGCAGCTGCACGCTTACATGCTGCGCATCGCGATCCCGTACGGGCTGCTCGGCTCGAGGCAGGTCCGCAAGCTCGCGCACATCGCGCGCACCTACGACAAGGGCTACGGCCACCTCACGACGCGCCAGAACATCCAGTACAACTGGCCCAGGCTCCCCGACGTGCCGGCGATCCTCGACGAGCTCGCCACCGTCGAGATGCACGCGATCCAGACCAGCGGCAACTGCGTCCGCAACATCACCGCGGACCACTTCGCGGGAATCGCGCGCGACGAGCTCGAGGACCCGCGACCGTACTGCGAGATCCTGCGCCAGTGGTCGACCTTCCACCCCGAGTTCGCGCACCTGCCACGCAAGTTCAAGATCGCGATGACCGGTGCCCCGGGTGAGGATCGCGCTGCCGTCCGCTTCCACGATATCGGGCTGCGCATCGTCGAGAACGCGCAGGGCGAGCGCGGCTTCGAGGTGCTCGCCGGTGGTGGCCTCGGCCGCACCCCGATCATCGCCGAGGTGGTCCGCCCGTTCCTCCCCAAGCGGTACCTCCTCTCGTACATCGAGAGCATCCTGCGCGTGTACAACCTGTTCGGGCGCCGCGATAACAAGTTCAAGGCGCGCATCAAGATCCTCGTCGACGCGCTCGGCATCGAGGAGTTCCGCCGCCGCGTCGAGGAGGACTGGGAGGCCTCGCGCACCCCGGAGCTCGAGCTGCCGGACGCGGAGATCGCGCGCGTCGCCGCGTTCTTCGCGCCGCCGCCGTACGAGCGCCTGCCCGCGGAGGATCCGACGCGCCTCGTGCTCGGCAAGGACCGCGTGCTCGGCACGTGGGTGCGTAACAACGTCGTGGCGCACAAGGTGGCCGGCTACAGCGCCGTCGTGATCTCGGTGAAACAGACGGGCACGCCGCCCGGCGATATCACCGACACCCAGCTCGACGCGGTCGCCGACCTCGCGGATCGCTACTCGTTCGGCCGCGTCGTCGTGACGCATACGCAGAACCTCGTGCTGCCCGACGTGAAGACCTCGGAGCTCGCCGCGTTACACGCCGAGCTGCGCGAGCTCGACCTCGGCGAGGCCAACGCGAACAAGCTCACCGACCTCATCACGTGCCCGGGCCTCGACTACTGCGACCTCGCCAACGCGCGCAGCATCCCGCTGTCGCTCGAGATCTCGGAGCGCTTCGATCGCATCGATTACCTCGATGACGTCGGCGATCTCAGCATCAAGATCAGCGGCTGCATCAATGCGTGCGGTCACCACCATGTCGGCAACATCGGCATCCTCGGGATCGACAAGCGTGGCGTCGAGTTCTACCAGCTGATGCTGGGAGGTAGCCCGGGCAACGATGCCTCGATCGGCAAGATCCTCGGCCGCGCGCTCGCGCAGGACGAGATCGTCGACGCCGTCGAGAAGGTGCTCGACAAGTACCTCGCGATCCGCGAGTCGTCCGACGAGCGCTTCCTCGAGACCGTCCGCCGCGTCGGCCTCGATCCTTTCAAGCTCGCGGTCTATGGAGAGGTGAGTGATGCAGATCATTCGTGATCGCGCGATCGTCGAAGACGACTTCGTGCACGTCGCCGACGGCGTCGAGCTCCCCGCACGCGGCAAGCCGATCGTCTCCCTCGCGCGCTACGTGAAGGAGCGCGAGGCGCGGTTCGCATCACCTGCGTTCGGCGTTCGCGTGCCTCCCGACAAGCTGCCCGAAGACATCCCGGACCTCGACCGGATCGCGCTGATCGCGCTCGAGCTGACCAAGTTCACCGAGGGGCGACCGTTCTCCGTCGGGCGCATGCTGCGCCAGCGCTATCGCTTCACCGGCGAGCTGCGCGCCGTCGGCTACGTCCTGCGCGACCACCTGCGCTACCTGGAGCGCTGCGGCTTCAACGCCTTCGAGCTCAAGGAAGGGAAGCCGCTGGCGAGCGCGCTCGAAGCGTTCGGCGAGCTCAGCCATACGTATCAGGCCGACGCCGCCCAGCCGCTGCCGATCTATCGACGCCGTTACTAACGCCTAGGTGCCGTCGTCGTCGCCTCCGCCGAGCTCGGCGAGCGAGCGCCGCATCGGCAAAGAC
>Ga0247822_10001013_pt1 | contig 16552 bp, 15 predicted proteins | sample 13C_Cellulose_Da_FD_192423 | JGI IMG/M metagenome (GOLD analysis project Ga0247822, IMG submission 192423) | Soil microbial communities from agricultural site in Penn Yan, New York, United States - 13C_Cellulose_Day30 | ecosystem: Environmental > Terrestrial > Soil > Agricultural land | place...
GGCGTGGATGCCTCAAGGTGCTGTCCACCCGCGCCAGCCGCCGGAGCGCGGCGCCACCGGGAGGCAGCGTCTTCCCCTCCTCATCCAGGAAGCGGTAGCCCAGCGCCGTGAGCGCCCCGGTCCCCGCGTCGTTCGTCGCGCTGCCCCCCAGCCCGACGATGAGCCGCGAGCAGCCCTCGTCCAGCGCCGCGCGGATCATCTCGCCCGTGCCATACGTGGAGGCGTGCCGCGCATCCAGCTCGTCCGGGCGCAGCAGTGACAGCCCCGAGGCCGCGGCCATCTCGATGATCGCCGTCCGTCCAGAGTCCAGCACGGCATAGGCTGCGTCGACGGGAGCTCCGAACGGGCCTTGCACGGTGAGCACCCGCCGCTCTCCCGTCGTGCCCGCGAGCAGCGCGTCGACGGTGCCGGGGCCTCCATCCGCCAGGGGCGCCACATCGAGGAGGACCTCGGCGGCTGCCTCCCGAAGCCCGGCCCGGAGGGCCTCCGCGGCCTCCTTGGCGGTGAGGGTTCCCTTGAACTCCTGAGGGGCAACCAGCCAGCGCAGGATCACGGCTCGGACTTCGCTTCCTTGGAGGGTTCCACGGTCATCTGGCCGCCCGGCAGCGACAGGGCGACGCACTGGCTCTTGAGCCCGTCCTCCACGCACTGCTCGTGGGCCTTGCACTGGCCGCGGCAGGGCAGGGCGACGCAGTAGCCGGTGGTGGGATCGCACGCCGTCCCAGGGGCACAGGCCGCGTAGCACCCGCCCTGAGAGCGCGAGACGCCCGAGGTGGCCACCGCGATCGTGGTGTTGATGACGGCCGAGGCCACGGCGCCCGAGCCGCCGCTCTGGCATCCCAGAGGCAGCGCCAGCAGCGCCACCGCTAACCACTGCTTCCATTGACGGCTCATGACGGCTCCTCCAGGGGCAGGGCCTCGGCGTGCCAGTCCAACAGGGGCCGAGGACCCATCAGGGTGGGCATCACCCGCTGCGACACGGCCTCGAGCCGCCGCAGCAGCGCGTCCACCGTGTCAGCGGGTTGGCGGGCAGGGCCGCGGATCCGATCGCAGAAGAAGGTGCGGCAGCCGAAGGGCCGATCCACGTAGACGGTGCACCGCCGGCCCGCCGCGTCCAGGTACGGACAGCCCCCGTCCGTGCGCTGGGGGGGCAGCGGGTGGTGGCTCGCGAGCAGCTTCCACTCGGGGTACCACAGCCAGGGCTGGCGCTGAGTACGAGCCAGTTGGCAGCACTCGCCGCTCGCCGGGCAGGAGAACGGCGCATAGGCCGCATCGGCCTGACGGTAGATGGCCCGCAGCTCGCGCAGCGCTCGCGTCTCCGCGAGCGCCCCGGAGGCAGTGGGGGCCGCCTCGTCCTCGTCGTCCCAGTTCCGCGGTCGCATCCTCAGCCCTTTTCTCACAAGGCGGGGGCCGCGGTCGAATGCGTGACCTCACAGCACGCGCAGCACAAAGCACTTCAGGTAGCGCGTTTCTCTCAAATTCAGGAGTACCGGGTGATCCTTGCCCGCGCCGCGGCGCTCGATGATCTGCACACGCCGGCGCGCGTCCGCCGCGGCCGAGGCGAGCATGTCCTCGAAGGCCTGCTCATCCACGTGATAGGTGCAGCTGGCGGAGATGAGGTAGCCGCCGGGCCGCAAGAGCTGCATGGCGCGCAGGTTGATCTCCTTGTACCCGCGAAGCGCGGCCGCCACGGCTTCCTTGTTCTTCGCGAACGAGGGCGGATCCAGGACGATGGTGTCGAAGCGCCGGCCCTCGTCCACGGCGTCGCGCAGGAAGTCGAAGGCATTGGCGACGACGATGTCCAGGTTGGTGAGACGGTTGGCGGCGGCGTTGTCGCGCAGCTGGGCGGCGGCGGCCTCGGAGATCTCCACGGCGGTGACGCGCTGGGCGCGGGTGGCGAGCTGCAGCGCGAAGCCGCCCACGTAGGAGAAGCAGTCCAGCGCCTCGCCCGTGGCGTACTGGGAGGCCATGACGTGGTTCTCGCGCTGATCCAGGAAGGCACCCGTCTTCTGGCCCTCGAGCAGATCGGCGCGCATGCGCACCAGCCCTTCATCGAAGGACACTGGGCCGGGCAGCTCGCCGCGCAGCAGGCCCTTCTCCGGCTGCAAGCCCTCCAGGGCGCGCACCCCCACGTCCGAGCGGTTGACGATGGCGCGCGGCTTGAGCAGCTCGGTGAGCAGGTCCGTGATGAGCTCCTTGCGGGCCTCCATGGCCGGCACGAGGAACTGCACGCTGAGATAGTCGCCGTACCGATCCACCACGAGCCCGGGCAGCTGGTCCGCCTCGCCGTGCACCAGGCGGTAGGTGTTCTCCCCGGGCAGGGCCTTGCGCCGCAGGGCATCGGCCGCGGAGAGGCGCTGGCGGAAGAAGTCCGCATCCACGGAGACGTCCTCGTAGGACAGCCAGCGCAGGGAGATCTTCGAGTGCTTCGAGTAGAAGGCCTTGCCGATGAACCAGCCGCGCCCGTCGGTGACGCGGACCACCTCGCCGCCGGGCAGGCCGGGGTCGCCGTTCAGGTCCGCGCGGTAGATCCACGGGTGGCCTCCGTGCCAGCGCTCGACGCCGCGGCGCAGGAGCTGGACCTGGGGCAGCCCATCTGGCCCGAGCTCGGGCGCTGAGCGGTCGGCGGCAGGCTTCTCCTGGCGCTGGGGTCTTCCCCGGCCGTGTTGCGGGCGCGCGGGCCTTCCTCTCTTCTGTCCGGGCGTGGTGGGCATGGTCGTGGCGCGGCGTATACTCCATCTGGCGTGAGATACGAGCTGCTCCTTCAGACAATGGTTCCCGGGACGCCATATGACAGTGCCCGGGTGGACGTCCTCCTCGCGGAGAAGGGGACCATCGTGCTCCCGAGTGGCCTTCGTGTGTGGCGCCTCAAGAATGGGGACGTGGAGCTGGGCGCGTTGCGTGAGGGCGGGCAGCTCATCGCCACGGAGCTGCGCATTCCGCTGTCGGACAAGACGGAGCTCATTCGCGAGGTGGTGGAGGAGGGGGCAGCCCTGGCCGCTGCCGCGGAGGTTCGCCTCGTCGATCCGCAGCTCGGGCGGCAGCTGTCAGCCAATGATAGCGGGGCGGTGGCCGACCAGTACCTGCGCACGGCGCGGTACGCGGGCGAGATGATGGGGGTGTCCGAGGCCGTGGCCGCCAGCTATGGCCCTCCGCCCGAGGGGATCCCTACGGGGTTCAAGGTCCTTGCCCTGCTGGGAGGAGGGCTCTTCCTGCTGTACCTGCTGGTGGATTCGCTGCTCAGCAGGATGGGCCGCTGAAAGGCTGGACCGCTGGCCACCAGTCGAGCAAGCCTGGGGCCATGCTTCGCTCCTGGTCGGTCCGGATCTCCCTCCTCGCAGCTCTCCTGGCGGCGCTGGGGCCGCTGCTCTCGTCCATCGGCCTGCTGTCCGGGCTGTATGGCTTCTTCCTCTACGGCCTGGGAGCGCTGGTGGGCTTCCTCGGCGTGGTGGCGGGAATCATCGCCGCGCTGCGGGGACGGCCCAGGAATGGGCTCACGGCGGTGGGGCTGGGGCTCGTGGTGATGGTGGTGGTGGTGTTCCCTGGCTTCGCGTCCGGCGGGCGGCCTCGCATCAACGACATCAGCACGGACCTGGATGACGTGCCGGCCTTCACCCAGGCCGGGTCTCTGCCCGAGAACCAGGGGCGGGACATGGGCTACCCCGAGGAGTTCAAGCCCGTGGTGCGCGAGTTCTACAAGAGCCTCAAGCCGCTGAGCGTGAACGCGCCGCCGGACGAGGTGTTCCAGAAGGCCCTGGCGCTGGCGCGCGAGCAGCCCCGCTGGCAGGTGACGGCCGTGGATCCGCAGGCGCGGACGTTCGAGGGCTTCGTGGAGACGCGGCTCTTCCGCTTCCGGGATGACTTCGTCGTGAGAGTGCGGCCGGACGGGACGGGGAGCCGCGTGGACATGCGCTCCAAGTCCCGCGTAGGGAAGGGGGATCTTGGCGCCAACGCACAGCGCATCGGGCTGTTCCTCGAGGCGCTGGCTTCACGGACACGGTAGAGCGCGCTGTTGGCGGAAGAACTTCTCGTAGACCGGCGCAAATCCACCGCGTGCGACAATTTGCCCCATTGGCGAGGGCGGCTCCGCCCGCGATAAGCGTCCAAACTTCAATGGGAGTGCTCGCATGAAGAGGACAGTCGCGGCGCTGCTGGCAGTCACAGGCGTCTTCCTGGTTCCGGCCCTCGCCCACGCGCACCTCTCGGTGCCTTCGGGTCCGGGCTTCGCCAATACGACGCAGGAGATCGTCTTCGGCGTTGGCCATGGCTGTGCCGGTGCCGACACCTACACCGTGAAGATGGAGATCCCCGCGGGTGTGACGTCGGTGCGCCCCGTGCGCAGTGATTTTGGCAAGGTGTCCGTTGAGAAGAACGCTGAGGGGGATGTGATCGCCGTCATCTGGCAGAAGGCCGAGGCGGATCTGCTCGAGGGTGACATCAGCTATTACAAGCTCGCGGTCCGGCTCAAGCTCCCCAACCAGCCGTTCACCACGCTGTACTTCCCGACCCATCAGACCTGCAAGGCGGCCGATGGGACGCTCACCACCACCCACTGGATCGGCACGCCCGCCAACAGTGGAGGAAGCGAGCCGCCGGAGCCCGCTCCAGCGCTCCAGGTGTTGCCGGCGCGGAAGGCCGGCTGGAACAGGTTCACGGTGCCCGCCGCCATCACCGACCTGAACCTCTTCTTCGGTGACGCGCAGATCGTGTGGAAGGGGAGCGCGGCTTTCAGCCCCAACCCGGCCACCATGGAGATGGTGAATGCGACCTCGGGCGTCACCGCGCTCACCGCGCTGCAAGCCAACGACGAGATCTGGGTGAGGTACTGATGCGGCGCGCAAGGATGAAGGCCCGATGGCTGTGGCTGCTCGTGCCGCTGGCGGCGGCTGCGTGTGAGGACGATCCGCTCCCCCCCGAGCCAGAGCCGCCGGGGTTGAGCGCATGCGTCGAGCAACCCGCTGCGCTCGCACGTCCCCCGTCGGGGCAGCTCCCCTGCGAGCTGCTTCCCCCTGGTTTCGCGAAGTAGCGCAACCGCCATGTGGAAGCCCTGTACGGCCGCCTTCGCGGCAGCCCTGGCCCTCGTGGCGCCGGCGGCCTTCGCCTGTGCCACCTGTGCCTGCGGAGACCCCACGCTCACCACCATGGGCACCGAGCAGCCCTTCGCTGGCCGCCTGCGGATGGCGGCCACGGTGCGGGCCTGGGGGATGACGACGGGAGACGCCGCGCTGGACGCTGTCACCCTGCGCGAACTTCGCATGGACGTGGCGGCCTCCTACGCACCCCTGCGCTGGCTCTTCCTGTCCGCCATGCTCCCGCTGCACGCCCGTGGGGTGCAGGACGTCAGCCTGGCGCGAGAGCGCTCCTGGGGACCAGGCGATCTCGAGATCAGCGCCAAGGCCTACGTCTTCCGCGACCGGGAGTTCTCGCCGGTTCATCTCGTCTCCGTCCTGGTGGGCCTCGAGCTGCCCACCTCGCCCACGGTGCATGATGGGCAGGGCCGTCCGCTCTCGCTCGACGCTCAGCTCGGCACGGGCTCCTGGGATCCGTTCGCGGGGCTGGCCTACAGGATGCGCCGCGGGGAGTGGTCCTTCGTTGCCAGCCTCACAGGCTTTCTGTCCACGCGGGGCCGCATGGGCTTCCGGGCGGGATCGTCCCTGCGCAACACACTGGCGGCGCAGTACCAGCCCCACCCCCGGTGGGCGCTGCGCCTGGCGACGGACAGCCTCCTGGAGAGCGCCAGTGAGACCCAGGGTGTGCCCGATCCAGACGGCCGTGGCTTCATCGGCTACCTCTCTCCGGAGGTGCTCTACAGCCCCGCCACCGATGTCGTTGTCCAGGTAGGCGTGCGCGCCCCCGTCCTCAACCTTCTGAGCGGAGACGTGCGGCAGACGCCCATCCTCCAAGCAGCCGTCGCGTACGACTTATGAAAGTGGCCATGCTCCTGCTCCTGCTCCTGCTCTTGGCGCCCACCGGGTGCGGTTGGCGTGAGGAGGGCCTGCGCCTGCGGCTGAGCCTCGCCCACCAAGCGGTGCGCGGTGCGCAGATCGAGGGCGCCTCACGCCACTTCACCACCCACGCGGGCGATCGCGTCACCCTGAGCCGTGCGTACCTCACCCTGAGCAGCGTGGAGCTCATCCCCTGCCAGGCCTCGAGCTCATGGCGGTGGCTGCGCCAACTCTCCCCGGTGGGAACCGCCCATGCCCACTCTGAGTCCAGCCCCAGACGCCTGGGAACGCCTCACGTGAGCAGCCTGGCGCGCTCTGATGGCGAGGCGCTGGCGTTGGGGACGCTGTATCCGCCTCCAGCGGCCTACTGTCGCGCTCGCCTGGTCTTCGGGCCGGCGGACGCGGACGCGGAGGGTGAGCCCCTTCCGGTGGGCATGGTAGGCAAGACCCTGCTGCTGGAGGGGAGCTTCTCTCCCGCCACGGGGGGGGCCGTGCAACCTTTCACCCTGGAGAGCAGCGCTGTCATCAATGCCGAGCTGCCGCTCGACGCGCTTCGCCTCTCGGAAGAATTCCCGGAGTCACACTTGCTCATCACCCTGGCCTATGACCGCTGGCTGGATGGGCTCTCTTTCCAGTCGCCCGACGCAGCAACCCAGGCGCTGCGCAATGCTGCCGCCTCGGCCACCATGGCTCCCTTGCCTTGAACAGCCCTCCTCGCACCTCCTACTCTTCTCCAGGAACCCTGCCCATGAAACGCTCTCTCGGAAGTCTCCTCCCCCTCACCCTGACGGCGCTGCTCGCCACCGCGTGTGGCGACGAGCACGAGCACCCGGACGACGGGCTCCTCGACCTCTCCATCGTCTTCAAAGCCCGAGTGGGCGGCCAGGACTTCGCCTGTGGGCAGCAGTACACAGGCGTGGGGACCAGCGCGACGGCCTACGAGCCCAAGGACCTCCGGCTCTACGTCCACAACGTGCGGCTGCTCTCCCATGGCACCGAGGTGCCGCTGGCGCTGACCGATGATGGGGCCTGGCAGCGGGACGGAGTTGCATTGCTCGACTTCGAGAACAAGACCGGCCTGTGCTCGAACGGGACGGAGGCCACCAACGATCGCCTCGTGGGCAAGGCCCCCGCGGCTGGCCACTACACGGGCCTGCGCTTCACGGTGGGGGTACCCTTCGAGAAGAACCACCAGGATGTCTCCACCGCGAGCGCTCCGCTCAACGTGAGCACGCTGTTCTGGAGCTGGGCCGGAGGCTACAAGTTCCTCCGCCTGGATGGACGCACCACCGGGCTGCCCAACGGGCACAACCTGCACCTGGGCAGCACCGAGTGTCAGACGTCGGGCCCCAACCAGGTGACGTCCTGCCAGAACGCCAACCGCTTCGAGGTGGAGATCGCTGACTTCGATCCCACGCAGGCACAGCGGCTGGTGCTGGACGTGGCGGCGCTGTTCTCCGGCTCCAACCTGGATGCGAACCAGGCGCAGAGTGCACCAGGCTGCATGTCCGACCCGGCTGACACCGACTGCGCTCCCATCTTCGAGCGGCTGGGGCTGGCCTTCGGCGGTACCCAGGCCAACCCGGCCCTTCAGCGCTTCTTCCGAAAGGAGTAGCAGGGATGCACGGCTTGCTCCGAGCAGGTTGCGTGGGGTGGTTGCTGCTCCTGGCCGTGGGGTGCGGCGATTCGGGCCCGGAGCCGTACACGTGGCGGCTGCCTCCCGGCTTCCCCGATCCGGCGGTGCCCGAGGACAACCCCATGAATGCCCCCAAGGTGGAGCTGGGGAGGCACCTCTTCTATGACACGCGCTTGTCGGCCAACAACACCCAGTCCTGCGCGAGCTGCCACCGCCAGGAGCAGGCCTTCACCGACGGGCGCGCCACGGCGCTGGGCTCCACGGGCGAGGGGCACCGGCGCAACTCCATGTCCCTGGCCAATGTGGCCTACGCCGCCAGCCTCACCTGGGCCAATCCTGTCCTGCCGGATCTCGAGGACCAGGCCCTGGTGCCCCTCTTCGGAGAGCACCCCGTGGAGCTGGGGCTCGCGGGCCAGGAGGAGCTGCTCCTCCAGCGGCTCTCCGAGGATGCCTCCTACCGGAAGCGCTTCGCCGAGGCCTTCCCGGACGATCCGCAGCCGGTGTCTCTGGCCTCTGTGGTGCGCGCCATCGCGGCCTTCGAGCGCACGCTCCTATCTGGTGGCTCGCCGTACGATCGATACACCTACCGCGACGAGCTGGACGCAATGTCCTTGTCAGCCAAGCGGGGCATGACGCTCTTCTTCTCCGAGCGCCTGGAGTGTTTCCACTGCCACCAGGGCTTCTCCTTCACGGACTCCGTGAAGTCCAAGCTGACGGCATTCCCGGAGGTGACCTTCCACAACACCAACCTCTACAACGTGGACGGGCAGGGGGCCTACCCGGCCACGGACCAAGGGCTGCGGGAGTTCACCGGCAAGCCGGAGGACATGGGGCGCTACCGTTCACCCACCCTGCGCAACATCGCTGTGACGGCGCCGTACATGCACGACGGCTCCATTGCCACGCTCTCCGAGGTGCTGGACCACTACGCGGCCGGGGGCAGGGCGAGCGCACATGGCGCAGCGCCCAGCCCCTTCCAGAGCGAGTTCGTCCGGGGCTTCACCCTCACGGACCAGGAGAGGCAGGACGTGCTCGCGTTCTTGGAGTCCCTCACCGACCCGGAGTTCCTGACGGATCCGCGCTTCTCGGATCCGTTCGCCTCCACGCCATGAGGGAGCCGCGGTGAGCGAGGCCTCGCGCATCAACCTCACCTGGCTCGTCCGGCTGAGGTGGGGCGCGTTCGCCGGCCAGGGGCTGCTGGTGCTCGCGGTGGACGGAAACATGGGCATTGCCCTGCCCACGCTGCATCTGCTCGTCATCGTCGGTGTGGGGCTCGCCACCAATGGTGGCCTGGCGCTCTGGCAGCGGCGAGCCACCCAGGTGGGGGATGCCGCCCTCTCAGGCGTCATGCTGCTCGACGCACTGCTCCTCACTGCCCTGCTCTACCTCAGCGGAGGGCCTTTCAACCCCTTCTCGACGCTCTACCTCGTCAACGTGGCACTGGCGGCGGTGCTGCTCTCCGCGCGCTGGGCATGGGCCCTGCTGATGGCCAGCCTGCTCGCCTTCGGCTCACTGTTCCTGCTGCATCAGCTGCCAGCGCCAGGCGGGATGCGGCTACCGAACCACGCTGAGCTGATGCGGCTTCACATCGAAGGCATGTGGGTCGCCTTCGCCCTGGCGGCCGGCTTCATCGTCTACTTCGTCCAGCGCGTGCGCCGAGCGCTTGCGGCCAGGGAGGCAGAGCTTGCCCGGGCGCGCGACCTGGCGAGCCGCCTGGAGACGGTGGCGGCCCTGGCGACGCTCGCCGCGGGCGCGGCGCATGAGCTGGCGACGCCCCTGTCCACCATCGCCGTGGTGGCGAAGGAGGTCGAGGAGGCACTCGCCATGGTGCCGCAAGAGGTGCGCGCGGATCTGCAGCTGGTACGAGCCCAGGTCGAGCGCTGCCGGCTGATCCTGCAGCGCATGGCCGCAGGGGCGGGCGAAGCGCCGGGGGAGGCGCTCGTGCGGGTGCCGGTGGTCGAGTGCGTCAGGGCGGCGCTGGAGCAGGTGGAGAGCGCCGAGCGGGTGGTGGTAGAGGTCGCTCGGGACGCGGAGGGCTGCGCGGTGAGCGCCCCGCGACGCGCGCTTGCGGGGGCGCTCGCGGGCCTGGTGCGCAACGCCCTGCAGGCCTCGCAGGCCCCCGTGCCCGTGCACATCCACGTGGTACGGGACGACGAGCGATGCCGGGTGGAGGTGAAGGACCAAGGGCGGGGGATGACCCAGGAGGAACTGCACCACGCGGGCGAGCCCTTCTTCACGACCAAGCCCCCGGGCGCGGGCATGGGCCTGGGCCTGTTCCTCACCCGCACGCTCGTGGAGCACCTGGGAGGACAGCTCACGCTCGAATCCGCTATCGGCGCAGGCACGACGGCGCGCCTGGAGCTTCCGCTGGTGGAGCTGCCTGGCGCGGAGGTGGCGCATGGGCCATGAGGGCGCGTCCCTGCTGCTGGTGGATGATGATGAGGTGCTGCGCGAGCGCCTGGCGCGTGCGCTGGAGCGCCGGGGATACCAGGTGCGCACGGCGGCCTCAGCGGAGCAGGCGCTTGCGCTGGCCCAGGCACAGCCTCCCAGATACGCCATCCTCGACTTGCGGATGCCAGGCCGCTCGGGGCTTGAGCTCCTTCGGGAGCTGCGCCTGCTCGATGCAAACTGCCAGGCGCTGATCCTGACGGGCTATGGGAGCATCCCCACCGCCGTCGAGGCCACTCGGCTCGGCGCCATCGGCTACCTCCAGAAGCCGGTGGACGCGAACGACGTGGTCGCGGCACTCGGACGGCTGGAGGGAGCCTCGGGCGTGGACGCAAGCCCCATCGAGACACCTTCTCTGGCGCGCGCCGAGTGGGAGCACATCCAGCGGGTGCTCGCGGACTGTGGGGGCAATGTCTCCGAGGCCGCTCGCAGGCTGGGCATCCACCGCCGGTCCCTTCAGCGTAAGCTTCAGAAATACCCTCCCCCTCGGTAGGCAGAGCAACCTTCTCCGCACTCAGCCCCGCCGCCCTGCATCGGCTCCGGGTTGGGCGACCGGGGGAGCACCTCGCAGAAGTAGCCGAGGATCTGCACGGCCGGGTTGGACAGGGTGGCTTCCCTCTGGGAAACCCGCGTGAGAGGTGCTTCGCGCTCCGCTTCCACGCGTGGAACGGGTCCTTCCACGCGTGGAAGGTGGCTTCGACATCCCGTTTCCGGGCTGTGCGGTAGAGTGGCGCCGTTCAGGCCCGTTCCTGCAGGAGTCACATGCGAGAGGAACCCGTTGCGGACATCTCCACGGCAAACGTGGAGCAGCGCGACAAAGGCGAGAAGGGCTCCCAGGCCGTTCCCGCGCTGACGATCGCCGCTCACCCCATGGCCCGCCGCGTGGGCGAGCGGCTGCTGCTCTCCTCGCTCCTCACAGGCCGCTCCGTGGCGGTCTCTCGCAACGATCCAGTCTTCATGCGCCCCGGTAACGCGCTGGGGATGCACCTGGCCGATCCCTTCTTGAGCCGCAAGCCCGTGGTGTTCTCCGCAGGTTCGGGCGGGAGCGTTCGGGTGGAGCCCGGGGATGGCAGCCGCGTCTCCGTGGCGGGGCGGGTGCTGGAGGGGCCGTGGGAGTTCTCACCCGAGGAGGTGGCCGCCGGTGTGCCGCTGGAGCTGGGCGGCCGCGTGGTGCTGGTGCTTCACCTGGCCGACCCCTTGGCCAGGGATGCCGCGGACCTGCTGGGCATGCTGGGCATCAGCACTGGACTGCAGCGCGTGCGCAGGCTCATCGAGCAGGTCGCGGACTTGAGCGTGCCGGTGCTCGTGCGCGGAGAGACGGGCTCGGGCAAGGAGCTGATCGCCCGGGCGCTCCACCAGCGCAGTCCCCGGCGGGACAAGCCCTTCGTCAGCGTGAACCTGGGAGCCATCCCCAAGGAGCTGGCGTCCGCGGAGCTGTTCGGTGCGCGCAAGGGCTCGTTCACCGGCGCCGTGAAGGATCAGGAGGGCTTCTTCCAGGCCGCCCACGGCGGCACCCTGTTCCTGGACGAGGTGGGCGAGGCGCCGCCCGAGGTGCAGGTGATGCTGCTGCGCGTGTTGGAGACAGGGGAGATCTTCCCTGTGGGCGAGCGCACGCCCGTCACCGTGGATGTGCGGCTGGTGGCGGCGACGGATGCGCACCTGGAGCAGCAGATCCAGGAGGGGCGCTTCAAGGCACCCCTGCTGCACCGGCTGGCGGGGTTCTCCATCCGCGTGCCTCCGCTGAGGGAGCGGCGTGAGGACGTAGGGTTGCTGTTCCACCACTTCGCGAGAGGGGAGCTGGAGGCGCTGGGAGAGGCGAGGCGCTTGGAGCCCGAGGACGCGCTCGCCGAGCCGTGGCTACCCGCGCCCCTGGCGGCGCGGCTGGTGGGCTATGACTGGCCCGGCAACATCCGGCAGCTGCGCAACGTCGTGCGGCAGCTCGTCATTGGCAATCGGGGCCAGCCCCAGCTCCAGCTCGACGCCCAGCTGGAGCAGGAGCTGGCCGCCTCGAAGTCCGTCACCGTGGGGCGCCCCGCCTCCGAGCGGGTGGTTTCTGGGAGCAAGGCTTCATCCCGCCGTAGGCCCGCGAATATCTCCGAGACGGAGCTGCTCGCCGTACTCCGGGAGTGTGGCTGGGACTTCCAGGCCGCGGCGGATCGGCTCGGCATCCACCGCACCTCCATCTACGATCTGATCGAGCGCAGCCCGAGCATCCGCACCGCGGGCGAGCTGAGCGTGGAGGAGATCACCCGCTGCTACGAGGAGTGCGGTGGCAACCTGGATGCGATGGTGCGGCGGCTCGAGGTCTCCAAGCGGGCGCTGGGGCGCCGCGTCAAGGAGCTGGGCCTCGGCTCCACGGAGACGTGAGCCCGTTGGAACGCTTGTTGCTTCAGATGCTCGTGGAGGGTCTCAACATGATGAATCATCAGTCCGAGGTATCGAGGCGAGTTCAGTGGCAGGTTCGCGGCCGGGTTCTGGCGGGGTTGCTGACGTTGGGCGTGACTTCGTGGGCACTGGTGTCCTGCAAGACGGGAAGCCAGGCGAGTGCGCCGGGAGCCGAGTCACTCCAGGAGAGCACGGAGGTGCAGACCTGCTCCAACGGCATCCAGAGCAAGAGACAGTACACCGTCGAGATGAATTGCTCGGAGTTTACGAAGAACAAGAAGATCTGCACCAAGCGAGGCGGTCAGGTCACCTTCATCGCGGATTGCTCGGATGGAGAAGTCACCGTCTATTTCTCGAACCCCAGCAACCTGTTCACCGACGAGTCCAGCAGCGTGACGCCGGACAAGGGGGGCACAGTGAAGACCCTGAAGCCCGACGCGGGGGGGGATCATTGCATGTGCATTGGCGACGGTTGCCTGGCCACGGCCTGCCCCAAGGATCGGCAGGATCCGGCGACCGGGAGCCTGGATGTGGCGACGAGTGGTCCCGGTGAGGACGACGAGGGCCCCAAGCAGTAAGGCTCGGCTCGCGGGCTCAAGGCAGGGACAAAGCCCGCTGTGAGGACCGTCTCTTCCACTCGTGGGTGAGGTGGGGATTGGCCGCGAGTGCCGCCTCGAGATCCTTTCGGGACCGGGCGGCGTCTCTCTCCGCCAGCAGGCTCGCCCGGAGCAGCAGTGCTTCGCTCCACGCAGGGCGAGCCGCGAGCACGCTATCCACCAGCGCGAGGCCGCGCTCCAGAGGTGCCGTGGCGTCCTGCCCCGTCTCCTTCTTCCATCGGGCCCACTCGTCGCACAGGTGGCCGAAGGCGAGGCTGTAGTCCTGAGGCTGGGGCGCCGATGGGAGAGCCTTCTCGAAGGCCTTCGCTGCCTCCTCGAACCTGGCGCCGGCCTGCTCTGGATGATGCCTGGCCAGCCATCGGGCCCGTACGGCGAGGACCTCGCCTTGGTAGCGCCAGGCCTGGGGCTGATCCTTGTTGCGCTGGAACGCCTGGGCCAGTGCTTCCTCCGCCTGGGTGAGGCTGGCTCCGGGATCGCGTCCCTGCTCCAGCTCGAAGAGCGCCAGCGTGTGACGGACCTTGGCCCTGTTGGCCCAGGGGTTGGCCTGGCCCGGCAGCAGCTCGACGGCCTGCTGATAGGACGCCTCGGCCGCACGGACTTCTTCCCAGGGATCCTCTCCGAGCCGTCGCTGGTACTCGGCGCGCAGGGCGTGGATCTCGCCCACGTTGTTCTGCCCATAGCCATGCTTGGGGGCCACGGAGACGGCCTGCGCATACGCGGCCTGGGCTCGGGCCAGGAGCGGGAACGGATCCTCTCCTCGCTCCCACGCCTCCCGGGCTTGCTCCTGCAGAGCGATGCCCAGGCCGTTGTGGAGCGGGGCGATCCTGGCGTTGATGTCGATGCCGCGCTGGAAGAACCCGGCCGCAATGGTCAGGTCCGGCCGGGGATCTCCGCCGCTGCGCCTGCGCCGGGTGGCCAGCTCTGTGTGGAGCATGCCTGCGTTGAACCAGGCCACGAAGTTTCCGGGGTTGAGGGTGCGGGACTTCTCGAGGGCGAGCCGGGCCTGCTCCAGGTCGCCCTCCGGATCCGAGGCGCGAGGATGGGAGGCGCGCTTGAGATACGCCTGCCCGAGGTTGATCCAGGCGTCGGGAATGCGCTCGTCGAGCTGGATGGCTTGACGGTAGGCCGCGATGGCCTGCGCGTGGTGAGGCAGAGGGTCGGCGCCCGTCTGCTCCTCGTAGTCCGCCCAGGTCCTGAAGAGCAGTCCCAGCAGGGCGTGGTACTCGTAGTCGCGATCTTGCGAGGCCAGCTGCTCCAGCGCCTCCAGGGCTCCGCGCAGGGACTCGCTCGGATCCTGCCCACGGTTCTGGCGGAAGCGAGCTTGACGCCACAGGCTCTGTCCCAGCTCGCGCCGGGCCTCGGGGTATTGGGGGCGCGCCTCCAGGGACTGGTGGACGGCGGTGATGGCCTTCTGGAGTGTCTCCTCCGCATTGCCGCCCTTGGTCATCTGGTGCTCGGCCAGACGGTTGTGGAAGCGCGCTTCCCAGAACCGGGCCTCGGGCGAGCTGGGATCCACGGAGATGGCCCGGGTCACCGCCTCCAGCCCCCGCGTGTACGAGGGCATGACGTCTCCCTGTCCGTAGAGCGCCATCACCATCGCGGCGTACTCGAGCTGCGCCAGGGCCAGGTGGGTCTCGGGGAAGCTCTCGCCCGTGGAGACGGCGATGCTCAGCGCCCGGCGGCCGGACTCCAGATCGGCCAGTGCCTTCTCACGCTCGCCCTGGTTCCAGCGCTGGTTGGCCCGGTACTGGAGGATGGCGCCACGCAGCATGGGGGCCTCGTGGAACCAGGGCAGCCGGCTGCTCATCGAGTCCAGCTGGGCCAGGGCCTCATCGAGCTTGTTCTCATGGAAGGCCAGCAGCGCCGCGACGTACTCGGTGGATGGCACCTCGGCGCCCTCGCTCTGGCGCAGGTAGGCCAGGGCGGGATCGCGGTACTCGCGCTCCAGCTCCTGCTTGCGAGCCTGTCGCCGCTGGGCGTTCTGGAGGGCTTCGGCGTCGAGGAACTGCTCCCGGTAGAGCTGGCTGATGACCAGGGCCAGAGCCCAGGCGACGCGGGGCTCGCGGAAGCCCTGGCTCCAGGCGGCTTCCAGGTGCTCACGGGCTCTCGGCAGCTCCCCGAGCGCCAGGTAGCCGCGCCCCAGGGCATAGCTCCCCGGCCCCGCTGCGGCGGAGCCCGCATCGCGTCCCTCCTGCTCCAGCTCGGTCATGCGCCGGCGGAGCTCGGCCCGATCGGCGCGGATGTCATGCAGCCGGGACAGGCCAGAGTAGCGGGCCATCGCCTCGATACGCTCGACCCTCTCGGTGAGGCGTCGAGCGAGGCGCTCGCGCTGCGAGGCCTGCAGGCGCGTGAGCCCGGCCCAGCCCAGTGCCCCTGTCACGATCACGAGCGCCGCGGTGGCGACGCTGACGGCGAACCGGTGCTTGCGAGCCTTCTTGCGCAGCCGGTACGCGAGCCCGGCCGGGCTTGCCTGCACGGGCTCACCGGCGAGGAACCGGTCCAGGTCCTGGGCGAACGCGTGGGCCGAGTCGTAGCGGGCCGAGCGATCCTTCTCCAGGCACTTGAGGACGATGGCCTCCAAATCCTGCGGGATGTTGGGGTTGAGCGCGCGTGGGGAGCGCGGCTCCACGAGGGCGATGTTGTGGAGCACCTCCAGCCCTTGGCTGCCGGGGATGGGCAGGGTGCCCGTCAGCAGGTGGTAGAGCGTGGCGCCCAGGCTGTAGACGTCGGCGCGGCGATCCAGCTGCCCCACCTCGCCACGGGCCTGCTCCGGAGACATGTAGTGGGGCGTGCCGAGCACCGCACCGGTGGCAGTGACGCCCTGGGCGGTCCAGTCGTGCGCGAGCCCGAAGTCCATGACGTAGGGCTTGAGGCGCCCATCCTCGGTGCGCTCCACGAGGATGTTGGAGGGCTTCAAGTCCCGGTGGATGAGGCCAGCGCGGTGGGCGGCGTGGACACCCTCGGCCGCGTCGCGGAGCACCAGCGCCTTCTGCTCCACGGTGAGCGTGCCCGCGAGCTGCCCCAGGGGCACGCCGTCGATGAACTGCATGGCGATATAGGAGCGGCCCTGGATCTCTCCGACCTCGTACACCTGGCACACGCGCTCGTGCTCGACGCGAGCCTGGGCGCGAGCCTCGGACAGCAACCGGCGGACGAACTGGACGTCATCGCCTTTGACGAACTTGAGCGCGAGGTTGCGGCGCAGGCGCGGGTCATAGGCGAGGAAGACCTGGCCCATGCCGCCCTGTCCCAGGAAGCGCAGGCCCTGGTAGAGATCCCAGCCGGGGAAGGGGAAGGGCGGCTCGGCCGCATCAGGGGTCTTCGAGGAGAGGTTGGGATTGAGGGTCGAGGCCCCAGTGGAGGGCTGAAGGGCGGCGAGCGTCTGATCGGAGATGCGGCCTCGCTGGTGGAGCAGCATCAGCGGGCTGCGGCCCAGGCGTCGCGCCTCCTCGCTCAGCGTGGCGGCCTCCTCTTGGGAGAGGAGGCCTTCGGCCACCGCGATGCGCAGCTCCTCTTGGTGC
>Ga0247822_10001014_pt1 | contig 16551 bp, 10 predicted proteins | sample 13C_Cellulose_Da_FD_192423 | JGI IMG/M metagenome (GOLD analysis project Ga0247822, IMG submission 192423) | Soil microbial communities from agricultural site in Penn Yan, New York, United States - 13C_Cellulose_Day30 | ecosystem: Environmental > Terrestrial > Soil > Agricultural land | place...
GGTCGGGGCAACAGTGGTTCCGCCCTGACGAAGTTCCCAACCGTGACCGGCGAACCGACTGTGTCGACCATCCGGAAATGGCAAAAACACCCGCACTCCAGGGTTTTTCAGCAGCCTGCTAATTGGGAGGAATTGTCTGGACTATTGAAGTCGGGCCGCCGCCCGCGGAGGATTTCGCCGGCGGTGGAACCGTTGACAAGCGGCAGTTGGGGGGCCGAACCTATGGGTTTAGTACCCAATTCCGACCGACCGATCGCAAGATCCTGGTCCGTTCCTCCCGTAACCCGTCGCTGGGTGGCGGTGGGTCCAGCGTGTGGCCGAAGAGGCCCGCTTGCCCCGCGAGCGGCATCCAATTCTGGGAGTGAGCGTCCCCTAATCCCAACAACCTGGTAACTATTCCAGAGGACCTCGCAGTATGGGGGTCAGCTTCTCTTCCTCGGAGCGACTTTCTTCAGCGCGTCAGCGGCGGCTTCCCGCACTTCCCGGTCGGCGTCCCGGGACGCCTCCTTGAGGGCGGTGGCGGCCGCCTTGGCGTCGGGGCCGACCTCCTTGAGGCACTTGGCCGCGTAGTACCGGGTCTTCGGGTTCGGGTCCTTGAGGGCCTGGATCAGTCCCGGGACCGCGGGCACAGCCTGCTCCTTTGGCGGGTCGATCTTCGAGAGAGACTTCACGACGTAGTACCGGGCGTCCGGGTCCACGTGCTTCAATGCCTCGATCAGCGCCGCGGTCGCCGGCGCGGCGTCGGGGCCGAGTTCGGCGAGCGACTTGGCGGCGTAGTACCGCACCCGCTCGTCCGGGTCCGCCAGGGCGTCGGCCAGGGCGGCGATCGCCCCCTTCGCCTCCGGGCCGACCTTCGACAACTCCTTGGCGGCATCGCGGCGGGCCTCGGCGTCCGGCCCGTGCAGGTCGGCGGCCAGGGCGGCCACCGACTTGCCGCGGTCCAGGACCAGCAGCCCGACGTTGACGGCGGCGGCCGCGGCGACCAGGGTCGCGGCGCCGTAGATCAGCGGCTTCTTGTGCGCGAGCGTCACAGGTGCCTCCTAGTAGCCGTCGCCGGGGACGACCAGCCCGTCGCTGCGGTCCCCGAGCGCGTCGAAGGTGGTGCGGTCGATGGAATAGCTGACGGGCCGCACCGACCCGTCGGCGAACAGGGCGTTCATCCGCCCGGGGTGGGACGAGCCGAACAGCTTGTCCCCATCTCCCACCAGGGAGTTGTGATCCTGCTGCGGCGGGCGGGTGGTGCGGCGGACCGTGTCCTCGTTCCACCCGGCCGTGTACCCCTCGTTGTCGTCGTCCTGCGCCTGCCCGAGGAATCGGAGGTTCATTCGCTTCTCGGCAACGGCCAAGGTGCTGCTGGTGCCGTCGGTGAGGTCCGCGAACCGAGTCGGCGTGAACCGGCGGACGACCCCGGTGCCGTCGCGGTTGCTCGCCGCGTAGTCGCACAGCGCATGAGTGACCTGCTTCCCGGTCAACGGGGGGGCGTAGTCGTCCCCGTAGGTGACCGTCTGCGGCGGCCGCCGGGACGGGCAGAAGAACAGCTTGTTCGGGGTGCCGACCGCGACGATCGGGCCGGCCTTCCAGGTGTTCTCCGCCTCGACGTAGGGGAGCACTTGGAACGCCCACCCGGCTCGCTGCGCCGGCCCGACCATCGGCTGGCCACTGACGTAGGTGGGCGGCTGGTCCCAGTCCCACCCTCCGGTCGGGAAGTGCTGGTGGGCGTCGTGGTGGTTATGGAATGCCAGCCCCAGTTGCTTGAGGTTGTTGCTGCACTGCGTTCGCGCCGCAGCCTCGCGGACCTTTTGCACCGCCGGCAGCAGCAGGCCGATGAGGATCGCGATGATCGCGATCACCACCAACAGTTCAATGAGCGTGAACGCCGGCCGGCGATCGGCGGCGCGAGAGCGATGAGGGATCATGTCTGACCTCCGAGAATATATCCACCGGGCGCCGCGGCGATTGCGACGGAGTCGCGGGCCGGTGGGAGCAGGCCGGCGTCGGCCAGCCGCTTTTCGCACAGTTCGAGGATGTGCTCGGTAAACGCCCGGCGGTCCGGGAACTGGGTGCTGATCGAGACATGCCGGACCAGGGTGAGCGTGGCGTAAGCTTGCACGGACGCCCGGCGCCTCGCCCCGGCCAAGTGGAGGAACCGCTCCTCCAGCGATTGCTCGCGGTCGCGCAGACCGTCGGGCCGTCCGAACGTCCGCAGGCTCAACTCGGTCAGGTGCCCGAGAAAGTTGCCGGCGTCCATCGCCGGGTCCCCTAGGCAGTACAAGTCGAAGTCGAGCAGGTAGAGCCGCGGCCCATCCGCCAGCACTTGGTCGGGGTAAAAGTCGCGGTGGATGCCGCGCGGCTCGGCGATGGGCAACCGGTCCGCCAGCCGTTCGCACCCGGCCAACAGCCGGTTAAGCCGCGCGGTCCACCCAGGCCGCTCGCCGCCGAGTGCGGCGAAACGCTCGTGCAGGATGCGCAACTCGTCGTCCGGGGTGTGCGACTGCGGGGAGGAGACGCCGGCTGCGTGGAGCCGGTGGGCGGCCTCGGCGACCCGGCACGCAAGTGCCGGTCCGTCGTCGGCGAGGAGCAGCAGGCCGGCGGGAATGCCCGGGGCCTTCCGCTGGAGCGTCATGCGGAACTCCGCGACGACGCCGACCGGTTCGGGGACGCAGACGCCTACGGGGCCGTCCTCGCGCAGCCCCGCCGCCCGCAGCGCCCGCAGGACTCCGTCGGCGGTCCGGTCCGCTCCCTTCGCGCGGATCTTCCCGACCAGTGTCACCGGGCCGCCGCCATCTTCGAGATCGTATTCGATCAGGCACCGCCGGCCCGGCTTGTACCGCGTCACCCGGATGGCCCGGAGCCTGGCGCCCGGCCAGCAGCCCTGGAGCCGCCGCTCCGCCTCGACCGGGTCCAGGGCGCCCGCCTGGAAGGGCATCCGCGGGTCGTCGGCCACCCCGAACGGGTCCGTCACGGGTACATCCGGGCCCGACCGCGCCGGCACGGCCGGGGCGAGGTCGCGGGCGATGGCCTCCGCCCGGTCGAGCCGCGCGGCCGTGCGGTCCGGCCAGTCCGGGTCGCGGTTGCGGAACGAGTGCGGGGAGAGTTGCAGCAGGCCGGCGGCGGTGTACAGATCGACGCCGTCGGGGACGGCGCCGGCCTGCGCCCGGTAGCCGTCGAGCAGTGCGGCGCGGACCAGCCCGACCCGCTCGGCGAGGATCGCGCCGCGCAGCGCCCCGCGCTCCAGGTGGGCCAGGAACAGGCCCAGGTCCAGGGCCGGGTCGCCCGCCCCGGCCTCGTCGAAGTCGAGGACCGAGACGCCGTCGTCGCCGAGCAGCACCTGCTTGGCGTAGAAGTCGCCGTGGACCGGACACCGCACCTCCGGCCGCTCCCACAGCAGTTGGGCCAGCCGGGCGGCGAGGCCCCGGGCACGGCGGCCGAGTACCGCGCAGACCGCGGCGATCCAGGCGGCCGCCGCGTGCAGGGCGGCGACCTCGCGCTCCCGGGTCCGCGGCGGCAGCCGGCCCGGCTTCTGCGCGTGCAACTCCGCGAGCGCCGCGCCGACCGGCCCGACCGAGGCGGGCGCGAAGCCCGGCGATGACAGCTCCTCGCTCAGGAGGCGCCCGGGCAACCAGTCCCAGGCTAGCAGCCGGTGGCGGGTGGACCGGCCGACGAGTCGGCGCGCCACCCGCAGTACATGCCCGGGCCTCGCCCCTCTGACCGTCCCCCGGGCGGCCTCGAACCCCGGCCCGGTGTACGCCTTGAGCACCGCCTGCGGACCGTCGCCTGTCCACAGGGCCGCGACGAAGCGCCGGGACGGCTTGTAGGCCAGCGGGCGGACTGCGGCGGACCACAGCTCCGGCCGCTTCGGGAACATCTTGCGCAGGAGCCGGCCCCGCTCGGCTGCGTCTGCCATCCTCGGCAGGACTTCCAGCTCGTCGTCATTCGGGAAGAACGACACGGCGACGGCCGGCCGGTCGAGCACCAGCCGCCCCGGCCCCCACGGCCCGGGCACGGTCGGCCGCTGCCGTGTCTTGTTCAGCTTGGCCCGCGCGTCGGGCCGGTAGCAGGTCGCCACCACCTGCACCCCGGTCTCCTCGCCACCCAGCCGGTAGGCGACCAGGCAACTCGTGCCGGGCTTGTACCGGACGTAGACCGGCCGCAGCGCCATCGGCGCGCCGACTGCCTCGGCAAAGATGTCCGGGTCGAGCACGACCGCGAGGCCCGGCAGCGCCGGGTCGCGGCGGGCGACGGCAGCGTCAGCCGGTAAGAGCATGGGTCTCCTCCGCGGCCTGGATCCGGTACAGAGCGGCGTACCGGCCATCGAGTGCCATCAACTCGGCGTGCGTGCCGCGCTCGGCGACCCTGCCGCGCTCCAGGTACAGGATCAGGTCGGCCCGGGCCGCCAGCCTAAGGTCGTGGGTGACCAGGAACGTCGTCCGCCCGCGGGCCAGCCGCGAAAGCGCCCCGACCACGGCTCGTTGGTTCCCCTCGTCGAGGCCAGTAGTCGGCTCGTCGAGGACCAGGATCGGGGCCTTGCGGACGGCGGCCCGGGCGATCGCCAACCGCTGCCGCTGCCCGTGCGAGAGTGTCACCCCGCGCTCGCCCAGAACGGTGTCGTACCCCTGCGGCAGCGCCCGGATGAACCCGTCGGCGCTGGCCAGCGTCGCGGCCGCCTCGACCTCCTCCGGGGTCACTCCGGGTGCGGCGTAGGCGATGTTGTCGCGGACGCTGGCCGCGAACAGTAGCCCGTCTTGCAGGACGACGCTGACCTGCGACCGCAGCGATGCCACGGTGAACGACCGCACGTCCTGGCCGTCGATCAGTACACGCCCGGCCGTCGGGTCGTAGAGCCGCAGGAGCAGGCTGAGGAGCGTGGACTTGCCGATCCCCGACGGGCCGACCAGCGCCACCTGCCCGCCGGCCGGGACCTCGAAGTCCAGGCCGTCGAGTACCGATCGGTCGGGGTGGTAGCCGAACGTCACCGCCTCGAACCGTACGTCCCCTTTGAGGGGCGGGGCCGGCACGGCGTCGGTCCGGTCGCGGACCTCCGGCTCACGGCCGAGCACGTCGAGCACCCGCTCCCCGGCGGCAGCGGCTTTGGCCAGCCGGGCGCTGTACTTGGCGAAGTCTTGTAGCGGGTTGTACGACCGCTTCAGGTACGCCAGGAACACCAGCAGGTCGCCGGGGGTCATCAACCCGTCGAGCACCATCCGCACCCCGAACCAGAGCACCAGTGCCGTTGCGATCGCGGCGATCACGTCCACCCGCCGCTCCATCTGGGCGGAGAGCTTGGCCGTCTTGACGTTCTCCCTCAGGGCGTTGCTGCTCCGCTCGGCGAACTGGCCGTCGAAGATCGGCTCCAGCGACAGCGCCTGCACGTCCTTGACCGCGGCCAGCGACTCGGCGGCGGTGGACGCCAGCTCCCCCTCGCGGGCTCGCTGCTTGCGCGACGCCTCCCGGATGCGGCGGGTGAGCCGCACCGTGGACAGCCAGAACAGCGGCAGCGTGGCGAGGATGACTAGCGCCAGCCGCCACTCCAGCCACGCCATCAGCGCGGCCATCCCGGCGAGGATGAGGACGTTCGCCGCCAGCGGCAACAGCGCGGTGGACGCCACGTCCTTGAGCATGTTCACGTCGCCGATCACCCGGATGGTCAGATCGCCGCCGCGAGCCGTGTGGTGGTACGACAGCGACAGCCGTTGGAGGTGCCGGTACAGGTCGGTGCGGACCTCGGTCAGTACCCGGTTGCCGAGGTTAGCGAATCCGACCGCGGCCGAGTACTCGGCGGCCGCCCGCAGGGCAGTGACCAGGACCACCGCCCCCGCCGAGACGGCGAGCAGGGTCATCGGGTCGAGCGCGTCCAGCGCCGTGATGCCGGTCGAGCCGGGGCCGACGGGGAGTACGCGGTCGAACACCCACTTCAGCGGCCACGGCTCCAGCAGCTTCAGCCCGACCCCTGCGAACAACGCCGTCAGCGACCCGGCAGCGAGCCGGCCCTGCCGGCGGACCCTGGGCCAGAACGCCCGGAGGACATTCCCCCGGCTCGGCAGGGAGTCGGATAGCGACTGCGGCCGTCCCACGTCAGACCCCCACTTCCGTGATCACGCCAGCAATCCCCAGCAGCCGGCGGGCGACCGCGTCCCAGGTGTAAGAATCCGCGACGGTCATCCGGGCTAGCTGGCCGAGCCGGGTGCGTAGGCCCGGATCGCCCCGCAGCCGTGCCAGCGCCGCCGCCAGGGCCGCGGCGTCGCCGGGTGGCACCAAGAGGCCGTTCGTCCCGTGGTCGATCACCTCGGCCGCCTGCCCGATCCGGCTCGCCACGACCGCCCGGCCGGCGGCCAGGTACTCGTAGAGCTTCAGCGGCGAGAAGTAGAAGTCCGGCCGGTCGGGGTACGGGGCCGCGGCCGCGTCCATCGACGCCAATAGCCCCGGCACGTGCTGCGGCGCGACCGCCCCGGTGAGGACCGCGGCCCCCGCCAGGCCCCGGGCCACGAGGTCGGCCTCCAGCGCCGCCCGCTCCGTCCCGTCGCCCACGATCAGGAGCCGGGTGTCGGGGTGGCGGCGGTGCAGGAGGTCGAACGCCGCGACCAGCGTGGGCAGCCCGTGCCACGGCTTGAGCGTGCCGACGAACCCGAGGGTGAACGTCCCCGGGTCGGCCGGGATTGACGGCGCGAGGGCCGGCGGGAAGCGGTCGGGATCGACGCCGTTGGGCACGACGTGGATCCGTCCGCGCGCCGCCGGGAACCGGGCGAGGTAGGCCGCGACCTCGCGGGAGACGGCTGCCAGCGCCCCGGCCGCGGCGAAAACCCGCTCGGCCACCCGCTCGGCCCCGGCCCGGTCGCAAAGCCCGCGGTAGGCCGCCTGCTCCTCGACCAGCGGGGCGTTGACCTCCAACAGCCCAGGCACGTCGGCCCTGCGGGCGTACTCCATCCCGGCGAAGCACCAGAGCGAGTACCGCTCGTACACGAGGTCAAACGGCCCCTCGGCGTCGAGCGCCGTCCGCAGGTCGTCGTTCGCCGCGAGGGCGGTCCGCTCCCGGACCGCCGGGTCGTCGCCGGCCGGGGCCGGGAGGCGGTGGACGCGGGCGGCCCGCAGGTCGGCCGGCGGTTCCCCGCCGAGGCGGGCGGCGAACAGCTCGACCCTCGCTCCGGTCCGGCGGAGCGCCCGGACTACTTCCTGCACGTGGACCGAGCACCCCTTGCGGCCGAAGGCCGGCACCCCCGGGTCGGCGCAGACGTAGGCGACCCGCATCACGCCACCTCCTGCAACTCGGGGGCGGCCTCCGGCCGACGCGCCCCGAACAGGGCGCGGACCTGGGCGGCGTTGCGGTGGACCTCGAACTCGGCCTCGACGAGCGCCCGGGCCGCCCCCGCCAGCCGGACCCGCAGCGCCGCGTCGTCGAACAGCCGCTCCAGGGCGTCGGCCAGCGCCGGCGGGTCGTTCTGCGGGACCATCAGCCCGGTCCCGCCGTCGCGGAGCACCTCGGGGATGCCGGTCACGTCGGTGGCGACGCACGGCGTCCCGAGCGCCATCGCCTCCAGCAGCACCGTCGGCAGGCCGTCGCGGTTGCCGTCGGACCCGACCACACACGGCGCGGCCAGCACCGCCGCACCCTGCACCGCGCGGATCACCTCCGACTGCGGCCGCGGGCCGAGCAGTTCGACGCTGTCGTGCAGGTTCAGCCGCTTGACCCGTTCCCGCAACTCGGCCTCCTGCTCACCGCCACCGATGACCTGGCAGGCGAACCGGCGGCCCCGGCCGGCGAGCAGGGCGCAGGCGTCGATCAGGTCGCCGAACCCCTTCTTCTCGACCAGCCGGCCGACGGCGACGACCCGCGGCGGCCGGTCGTCCGGGGAGCGGTACGGGAAGCCGGCGAGGTCCAGCCCGTTGTAGACCCGGGTCACCCGGGCCGCGTCCCGGCCGTAGGCCGCCCGCAGGTGGTCGCGGTTGAAGTCGCTGACGGTGACGACCCCGGCCGCGTCGCGGAGCTTGCGGCCCAGGTCGTCCGGGCGGACGCTGTCGTGGAAGATGTCCTTGGCGTGGGCGGTGAAGGTGTACGTCAGCCCGCCGAACGCCGCCGCCAACCGGGCCACGGTCGTGGCCGAGGTGGCGAAGTGGGCGTGCAGGTGGGTGACGCCACGCTTGCGGGCCAGCAGCCCCAGCCGGGCCGCCTGGTGGACCGCGACGGCGTCCTCGCCGCGGGCGGCGGCCAGCCCGGCCGCGAACCCAGGCAGCTCGGCGGCCGCCTCCAGCGCCGCCCAGAAGTCGGCCGCCTTGACCCCGTCGCTCGGCAGGTACGTCACCGGCGCGCGGACCCGTGCGATCTGGTCCTGGAAGTACGCGTCCGACGGCGGCCGCAGTGAGAAGATCTCGACCGCCAACCCGGCCGCCTCGTGGGCCAGGACCTCGTTGACCACGAACGTCTCGGAGTACCGCGGGTACCGCTTGACGACGTACCCGACGCGCACGGGGCTAGGACGCGGCATGGCGGACCTCCACGCGGGCGGACTGGATCGGGGGGAGCAGCGGGGCGTTGGCCAGCAGGTCGTCCACCAGAGCGGGAAGGCGGCGCAGGCCGTCGAGGTCGATGCGGCGGCGGTCGGGGGCCGGGGCGTCGGCGGCCAGCCAGCGCGCCACCGCCGTGGGGGTCACGGCGTCCGGGTGGAGCACGTCGAGCAGGCCCAGGTCGCGCAACCGCTCGGCCCGGATGAGCTGCTCGCGCCGTGGCACTACCCGCGGCACGACGAGGGCCGGCTTCTTGAAAGCCAACACCTCGCAGACGGTGTTGTACCCGCCCATCGTCACGACCCGGTCGGCCCGGCAGAGCAGCCGACACGGCTCCGGGACGAACTCCCGCACGCGCAGCCCGGGATCGGCGGCGGCGCAGCGGTGAAGCCGGTCGCGGGCGTCGGCGGGCATGTACGGCCCGGTGACAACGACCGCGCCCAGCCCCGGCGGCCGCCGGGCTGCGGCGAACGCCTCGGCCACCCGCGCCCCGTCCTGGCCGCCGCCGACCGTGCACAGGGCGAACCGGCCCAGCGGCAGGTCCGGGTCGTCGCCCCCGGGTACAGCAGCCAGCCGGGCGCACGGGTCGAGGTAGCCGGTGTAGGTCGCCTTCGCCCCGACCGCCGGGCCGAGGTCGCACTCGGCGACCACGTCGTAGACCGCTGGGTCGCCGTACACCCACACCGCCTCGTAGTAGTCGCGGACCGCCTCCTCGTTGGCAGCGGCAGCCCACTCCCGGCGAACGGCGGCCGGGTCGTCGAGTACGTCCCGCAGCCCGAGCACGCACCGGGTCCGGCCCCGGGCCTTCAGGGCCCGCAGGGCCGGACCAAGCTCGCTGACCGCCCCTCGCGGCTCCTTGTCCACGACCAGCACGTCCGGGTCGAACGCCCGCAGCGCGGCGGTGATGGCCCGCGCCCGTAGACCGACTAACTCCGGCAGCGATAAGCCCAGCGCCCTTGATTGGTACGCCCCGTCGGGGGTCTTGTAGAGGGCCGGCAGGGTCAGGCAGTCAGCCCCAGTCGGCAGGGCGAACGCGGTCGCCTCCTTGGCCCCCGCGATTAGCAGAACAGTCGTCGAAGCCGGCGGCCCGACGAGGGCTTGTGCGATCAACAGGTTGCGGCGGACGTGGCCGACACCCATGGTGTCGTGCGAGTACAGTGCGACCCGCCGGCGGTCGCTCGCCGACCGACCCGGCGTAGTGGTGAGCGCGCGCATCGTCCGTGGTCCACTCCGGGTGGCTGAGGGCGATTAGAGTCACCCGCAGCGCGCAAGGTTCTTCATCCGACCTTCACTCGCTGGGAGTGGGGCTCTGCCCCGCCGTCCGCCACGAATTCAACCCACTGACCGCGAATGTGGGAAACGGCCGACAGCCCTAGTGCCCGGAGACATGCAGGCACAATGCTGCCGGCAGGTTAATCTGTCGCATCCCTCATGGGAGTACTCGAAGTGCAACGGAGTAAACCCCATTGCACTTCGAAGACTGCAACAGAGCATCGGTAGGTAACAGAAGCTAACCCGAACATCCACGGCCTGCGGCACGCAGGCCGTGCTGCACCATGAACTGAGAAACAGGCACTGCCAGGGTAGGAGGGGGTGATGATCGACACTATCAGGGCTTATGTGTCCGAAGGGGCAGCGATAAACTGGACACCACAGTCCGCATTCCTGCGGGTTACGGGAATACCGGCTGCCTTGCCCCTAGCCGGTTCGTGCCTTGCGGCCCGGGGTCTGACCTCCTGATGAAATCCTGGCGGACCGTCGCCCCGGCTCCGACTCCCGTACCCGAGAGGGACCGATGCGATCTTCCTCCCCCGAACTCCCGGACCCTGACAGCACGCCGGTCAGCGACGCCTCGCTACTCCGGCGGTACAAGGGCGGTGAACAGGACGCGGCCACCCGGTTGTACGTCCGCTACGCCGAGCGGCTTCGGGGCTTGGCTGTGGCCAAGGCGTCGCCAGACCTTAGACAGCGGGTGGACCCTGACGACATCGTCCAGTCGGTGTTCCGCACCTTCTTCCGCCGGGCGGCCGAGGGGCAGTACAACGTGCCGGCCGGGGACGAGCTATGGAAGCTGTTCCTGGTCATCGGGCTGAACAAGATCCGGGCCGTCGCCGCCTACCACAAGGCGGTCAAGCGCGACGTGCGGCAGACGTTGGCTGGCGGCGACTACGAGAAGGCCCTCGACGCCGCCCCCGGGTCCGACGACGCGGCGCTGGCTACCCTGCGGATGACCATCGACGAGTTGCTCGCCCCGCTGGGGCCGTCGCACCGAGAGATCATCGACTTGCGGGTGGCGGGCTGCGAGGTGGCCGAGATCGCCGCCCGGACCGGCCGGGCCAAGCGGTCGGTCGAGCGCATCCTACAAGAGTTCCGGCGCAAGCTGCACGGGCTGATCCATGAACCCGACTGAGTTGAAGGGTGGGTCAAGCGTCGCTTTGAACGCGCCGATCCACTGTTGTGCTCCACGGGGGATCGGCGCTCGCAGAGCGGGGCTTGACCCATCCTACCGGACTGATCCATGAACCCGATTGACGCCAGCCGAACCCTCCCGCCCGGGGCAGAAGGCGACCTCGACCTGTACCTGGAGAAGTTCGAGGCGGAGCGCGGCCGCGGCCCCGGAGTGGACCTGCGCGACTTCCTCCCTCCCGCCGCGCACCCCGACTACCTGGCCGTCCTGCGCGAGCTGATCCGGGTGGACCTGGAGTTTGCCTGGGAGGAGGGGGCCGAGAGGCGGCTGGAGTTCTACCGCGAGCACTTCCCCGAACTGTTCGCCGACTCGGAGAGTATCCGGGCGGTTGCCTGGGAGGAGTTCCGGCTGCGGCAGGCAGCTGGGGAGGCGCCGACCGCGGCCGAGTACCGCGACCGGTTCGGCGTCGAGCTGTCCGACTTGATCGGCCCAGCGGGTAGTGGCCCGCTGCCGCGGACTGAACTGTTTGCTGCCGACCACCACCGGGCCGACACCGACTTCCGGCTGGCGACCCCGTCAGGGATGCCGGAGCCGGGGGACGCGGTGAGCGGGTTCGTGGTTCTGTCCGAGCTGGGCCGTGGAGCATTCGGGCGGGTATTCCTGGCCCGGCAGTCGGACCTGGCCGACCGGCTGGTGGCGCTGAAGGTGTCGTCCCGGCTGCCGGGCGAGCCGCGCACCCTGGCCCGGCTTCAGCACGCCAACATCGTCCCGGTCTACTCGGTTCACCGGCATGGGCCGTACCACGTCGTCTGCATGCCGTACCACGGGTCAGCGACGCTGGCCGACCTGCTCGACGCCTTCCGCGGAGCCGGCCGCCGGCCCCGGTCCGGCAAGGACGTGGTCAGCACCCTGGCCGACCGGGCCGGTCCGACGCTGGCGGACTCCGGCCCCCGCCGCGACGTGCCGGCAACCTCCCCCGTCGAGCCAGCCGGCCCATCCAGCCGCGCCCTCGACGCACTGGCGCGGCTGGGTTACGTGGACGCGGTGCTGTGGGTGGGGGCGCAAATCGCCGACGGGCTGGCCCACGCCCACGAGCGCGGCATCGTCCACCGGGACGTGAAGCCGGCCAACGTGCTGCTCACGGACGAGGGCCGGCCGATGCTCCTGGACTTCAATCTCGCCGCCGACGCCGCCGACGCCGCCGACCCAGGCGTTGCCGAGGGCGGGGTCGGCGGCACGTTACGGTACATGGCCCCGGAGGCGCTGACGGCACTGGCCGAGCGCCGGGCGAACGCCGACCCGCGGTCGGACGTGTACGCCCTGGGACTCCTGCTTTACGAACTCCTGACCGGCGAGTTCCCGTTCCCGGATCAAACCGGCCGGCTATCGGAGGTGGTGCCGAACCTGCGCACTGCCCGGCTGCGACCGCCGCCAGATGCCGCCCGGCTGCGACCGGACGTGACGCCGGCGGTGGCGGCGATCCTCACAAAGTGCCTCGCCCCCGACCCGGTGGACCGGTACCCGTCGGCGGCGGAGCTGCGCGAGGACTTGCAACGGCAGCTGGAGAACAAGCCGCTGCGGTACGCCCCGGACCGGTCGGTCCGCGAACGCGTCCGCAAGTGGACGCGGCGGCACCCGCGGCTGGCGTCCGGGACGACCGTGTCGGCGGTCGCGGTGGTCCTGCTGCTGATCGTCTCGGCCGGCGGGTGGTGGTGGTATCGGGAGGCTACACGGCTCGAAGGCCAGCGGCTGGCCGCCGCCATCGGCCGCGAACTGGAACTGGTCCGCCCGCTGGCCGGGCACGGCCGCGTCTCGGCCGCCATCCCGACAGGGCAATACCGGGAGGCCCGCGACCGGTGCCGGGCGGTGCTGGGGCCGCTCGGGGTGACGGTCGCGGACGACTGGAAGGACGGCAAGTACGTCCGCCGACTGACCGACGACGACCGCGACCGGCTTTGTGCCGATGTGGGTCAGGTGCTACACCTGTGGGCGGGCGCGGCGATGGGACTGCATGAGCGGTCCGCCGACCCGGCCGAGCGGGCGGCGCTGTTGGCCGAGGCGCTGGCCGCCAGCGACAGGGCGAAGGCGGCGTTCGGCGACCACTGCCCCGACGTGGTGATCGACCACCGCAACCGCCTCCGCGAACTGGCCGGGCTGGATCGCGATGAGACGCCAGGCTGCCCGTGGGATCAGGTACCCGGGGTCGCACCGGGCACTGCCGCGTATCTCTCCGCCGTCCTGTCATCGGAAACGGGCAATGCTGCGGTGGAGAAGCTCAGCCGGCTCGTCCGGGACGGGTGGCCCAGCGCGTCCGCTTGGACCGCGCTCGGGGCGGCCCAGCTGCGGCTGGCCCGGTGGGACGACGCGGCCCGCTCGCTGACCGCGGCGGCGGCGCTGGCGCCCGACTCCCCGTGGGCGTACTTCCACCGCGGGGTCGCGCTCCTGGAGGCGGGACGGTTCGCCGACGCCGAGCGAGACTTCACCCAAGTGCTGGAGCTGAATCCTGACGTGCCCGAGGCGCGGCTGAACAGGGCGATCGCGCGGGTCCGCCAACAGGACTGCGCGGGGGCGGTCCGCGACCTCGACGAGCTGGAGCGGGCCGGCGGCGGGGACGAGTTCCCCCGCCTGTACTTTGTCCGCGAGGTGGCGAAACGTAGCCTGGAGGACCCGGCCGGGGCCGACGCGGACCGCGACACCGGACTGCGGCGCGAGCCGCGAGATCCCGCCGGCTGGGTCGTCCGCGGCGAGGCCCGTCTGCGGCTGGCCCTGCCGGACGCGAAGGCCGCGCTCGCCGACTTCGAGGCGGCGATCCAGCTCGACCCGACTTACCCGAAGGCGTGGGAGAACAAGGCCCATGTTCTGTCCGAGCACATGGACAAGCCAGCGGACGCTGTCCGGGCGCTGGACCGCGCAATCCAACTGCACCCCGATTACGTCTTGGCCAGGGCGGGCCGCGCGGTGCTGCTCGCCCGGCTCGGGGACCGCGCCGCCGCCCGTGCCGACGCCGACGAGTGCCTCAAGCGGGACGGCTCAGCCCTGACCTGCTACCAGGCCGCGTGCGCCTACCTGCTGACCGCCGAGGCTCCCGCCGACCGACGGAAGGCTCTGGACTTGCTCCGCATCGCCATCGCCAAGGACGCAACCTGGGCGCGGCACATGCCGGACGACCCCGACTTGAAGACCGTCCGGGATTCACAAGAATTCAAAGACCTCATGACCGCGGCCGGGGTACTGAGCCGGCCGCGGTGACCGCTCGCCCTCCGCGTTCTCGTTGCTGACTTCCCCCACTAACGGCCCGACCGCCCGGGGCCTAGTTTGAGGTTTGCTCCCGCGATGACCGCAACTCACCGCCACGGCACCCGGCGCCAGCTCTCCGACCTGACCCGGCTGGAGGATCGCTGCACCCCCGCCCTTTTCGGGGTGCCGTGGGCCGACCCGATGCACCTGTCGCTGAGCTTCGCCCTGGACGGCACTGCCGCCGCCGGCGAGCCGAGCCAACTGATCGCGGCACTGGACGCGGCCATGCCCCAGCCCGCCTGGCAGGACGCCATCGCTCGCGCCGCCCAGACTTGGGCCGAGGCGGCTGGCGTCACCATCGGCATCGTCCCGGACAGCGGCGCCCCGTTCGGCGCCCCTGGTCCGAACCAGGCGGACGGGCGGTTCGGCGACATACGATTGGGCGGGTTCCCGATGGCCGTCAACGAGCTGGCCGTCGCCATCCCACCCGACCCGTACCTGACCGGGTCGTTCGCCGGCGACATGTTCGTCAACACCCGCTCCCTGCTCACCCCGGAGTCGCTGTACGCTGTCGCCCTGCATGAACTCGGCCACGCCCTCGGCCTGCCGCCGAGTACCGACCCGAACTCGGTGATGTTCAACACCGCCGGCCCGACCCGCACCACGCTCTCCGCCGCCGACGTGACCGCGGTCCGGGCGCTGTACGGGGCGCGGCCGCACGACCCCAACGACGCCGACAGGTCCAACGCCAGTATCCGCCGGGCGACGAAGATCGAGTACTCCGACGACTCCGGGGCCGACGGCGCCACCCCCGCCATCGCGTACGGCGACATCACGACCCGCGGTGACGTGGACACGTACTTCTTCAAGGCGCCTGACGGGTACACCGGGCCGACGACGATCCGGGTACAGACCGCCGGGGTCAGCCTGCTCGCCCCGCGGGTGACGGTCTACGATGAGGACGGCCGCTACATCGCCCAGAAGACCGCGACCGACTCGCTCGGGAGCGTGCTGGAGATCACGCTCCCGACCACGAACGAGGACGACGAGTACTTCGTCCGGGTGGAGGCCGCGCCGGGGACGGCCTTCGCGGTCGGCCGGTTCGGCATCGGGGTGACGTTCGACGCCCGGCTGCGGCCGACCGCGATCTCGCTGGACGCGGTCCTTCGCGGCGCGTACGAGTCGCTCGATAAGAACGCGATCCACGACCTCTTCGTGGACCCGGAGAACGTCTACTACTACGACGACGAACACGCCGACGACCGGCCGCGGTTCGCCATCGAACTTGACCCGGTTGAGGGGTTCGCCCTCGACACCCGGTATCGCGCGGTCTACAGCCTGACCGACGTGACCGACCAGGATTTCTACGCCATCCGGACGCCGGAGTCGTCCGACCGGAAGGCCACCTGGGTATTGACCGCGACCGTCCGCGGGACCGGGCTCAACCCTGTCGCCCCGCGTCTGACGGTCCTCGACTCGCGGCAGCGCCCGCTCCCCGTCGAGGTGATCGCCAACGGCAACGGGACGTTCACGGTCCAGGCAACCGGCGTACGGTCGGACGCGACGTACTATCTGAAGGTGGCCGGCGGTGGGACCGGCAACTACGAGTTGGACGCCGGGTTCGGCGCCACCCCGATCGCCCTGCGGACATTCGCCGCCGGCACCCTGGCCGTACCGACCACCGTACACCAGTACGCGCTCTACGTGGCCCAGCCCCAACTCTTCGGGATCAACCTGTCGGCGACCGGCGCCGCCGGCTCGTCTGCGGTGCTGACTATCACCGACGCGGCCGGGCGAACGGTCTACAGCTTGACCGCGGTTGCCGGGGACACGACCAGCGCCGTCAGCGTGCTGCTGCCGCCAGGCGAGTACTCGGTGCGCGTGACGGCTGGGCCGGGCAGCATCGGGCCGGTCGGCTATCACGTCCGCGGGCTGGGCCTCAGTGACCCGATCGGTCCGGTGCTGGACAGTGCCACATTCCAGCCGCAGTACCGCAACCCGACCGACCCGACGACCTACCTGTACCCGACCGGGACGGTCACCATCGACCCGTACCTCTGGGCGCTCGCGGTCAGGCTCTAGCCGGCCCCTCCGCACGACGGACCCGAACGTATGCCCGGGTCCGCTTTTTTGGCGCACCGCTCCGACGGTCGCGACTACCCTCTGAAAGGGAAGCCTCGCTCCCCCGCCCACTAACCGCACTCCCCGCCTATGAGGTTTTCCATGTCGCGCAAAACCCGCCGGGTTCGGCCGATCCTTCAGGAAGTCGAAGACCGACTCGTACCGGCGCCGATCCCGGCCGGGTCCGTGCTCGTCACCCCGGACGACGGCGGCATCCCGCAGGTGAAGGTCGTCGATCCCGCGACTGGCCAGGACGTGGCCGAGTTCCAGGCGTACGAGGACCAGTTCCG
>Ga0247822_10001017_pt1 | contig 16532 bp, 14 predicted proteins | sample 13C_Cellulose_Da_FD_192423 | JGI IMG/M metagenome (GOLD analysis project Ga0247822, IMG submission 192423) | Soil microbial communities from agricultural site in Penn Yan, New York, United States - 13C_Cellulose_Day30 | ecosystem: Environmental > Terrestrial > Soil > Agricultural land | place...
AGCGAGGGCCTGTTGGAGCCCGCCGGTAAGCGCGGCTTCGCGGTTCGCAATTTCACGGTCGAAGACAGCTATCGCGCGACGGAGATCCGTTGCGTCCTGGAAGGCTATGCGGCGCGTGAGCTTGCAGCTCGCGAGGACCGCGGACCGATCGTCTCTCAGCTTCGCGAGACTTTGGGCGAGGGCGACAAGATCTTCGCCAAGGGCCACGTCGTGAAGGACGACGAGGACGCCTACGCGACCATGAACCGCCGCTTCCACGATCTGATCGTCGGCGGAGCGCGTGATCCTTTGCTCAGCGACCTCATTCATCGCGTCTATTCGGTGCCATTCGTTGCGCCCAATGTCGTCGCCTTCAAGCGCATCCCGCTCGAGGAAATTTATCCGATTCTGATGTCCGGCCACCACCAGCATCACGCCATCGTCGATGCGATCGAGGAAGGGCAGGCGGACCTCGCCGAGACCCTGATGCGGGGGCATTCCAGCCCCGCTCGACGTAGCCTCGGCCTCGAAGGCGGGTTGCCTAGCAACGACGAATAACTTGACGTTAAGCTGCGGCGCAGCATAACTGGATCCCAACGCGGCTTTCGGGTCGCGGGAAGCATCAAGAGTGGTTCAAGGGTTCGCAAGAACCGGCGATCCACGCCAACCTGCCCGCCCGGGCAAGGTGGCGGTCCCGAGCTTGGGACGATGCGGCCGAGGCGGCAATTAAGCGGGCCATCAGGCAGCATCTTCCAAGGCTCCAGAAGGAAGGAAGATGGAGCTGTCTGTCGTGTCCCGCGCCGAATTCCAGGTTGAGGGAAGCAACTTCGAAGAACGATGTACGGCTGCGCCCGAGCCGCGGTTGCGGCTATTCGACGTGCCTGTGCCCGCTGACCTTCACCGCTATGGCGATCGGGTTCAGGCGTCGGCACTTGGCGACCCGTCCAATCCGCCGGTGCTCGTTCTTGGCGGCATTTCAGCGAACTGTTTTCCCGCAACGCGACCGGACGGACGCTTGGGTTGGTGGCCGGGCCTGGTCGGATCCGATTGCCTGATCGATCCGACGAGCTTCTACATACTCGGCGTCGACTTCGCGGGCGACGAGACCGGCGCATGCGCGCCGACCACGGCGGATCAGGCGCGCGTCGTTGCGGCGGCCTTGGACGTCATCGGAATCGACCGACCGCTTGCCGTGATCGGCGCGTCCTATGGCGCCATGGTCGGCCTCGCGCTGGCCGAAGCCGAGCCTGAGCGGATCGAACGGCTGGTGATCATCTCCGCCGCCGCTGAACCCCACCCAGCAAGCACCGCCGCTCGCGAGCTGCAGCGCCGCGTTGTCGCGCTTGGGATTGCGGCAGGGCAGGGTGACGAGGCACTCGCAATCGCGCGTGGCCTAGCCATGCTGACCTACAGGACGCCCGACGAATTCGGTTACCGCTTTGCCGGCGGCATCGACGGCGAGTGTCCCACCTGCGTGTCCGAACCCGGGTCGTATCTCGGCGCCCGGGGCAAGGCGTTCCGATCGGTGATGTCACCGGGTCGCTTCCTCAGCTTGTCCGCCTCCATCGACCGCCACCGCGTCGATCCGGCCAGCATCGCTGCGCCTTGCCTGATTATCGGGGCGAGCAGCGATCAACTCGTTTTCCCCGATGATCTGCGGAAACTGGCGGAAGATCTCGGTGGGGCCGAAGTGCACATCCTCGACACCTTGTTCGGACACGACATGTTCCTGAAGGAATCGATCCGCGTCGGGCAGATCATCGAACCGTTTCTGGCGGCTCGCGGATGAGCAAGCCAAAAAAGCCGGCGACCATTGTCGCGGGCGCGCATCCGGATCTGGACCCAGCCTACGGCAGCGTTGGCCCGGCCATCTGGACGTCGGATACGTTCCGCTGGGAAAGTCCTGACGACAAGCCGGCGTTCGATTATTCGCGCACGGTCAATCCGAACCGGGCAATGCTTGTCCGCACGCTTGCCGAATTGGAAGGCGCAGCCGGCGGCGTAGTCACCAACAGTGGACAATCCGCAGCGCTGCTGGCGCTTTTGCGATTGCCGTCCGATGCCCGGGTCGTGGCGCCGCACGACTGCTACGGCGGGACGTTTCGCCTGCTTCGCGGGCTTGAAGACAAGGGCAAGCTGCGGTGCACCTTCGTCGATCAGACTGACGACGAAGCTTTCGCGGCGGCAATTGCGGACGAGTTCGCGCTTCTTTGGATCGAGACGCCGAGCAATCCGCTGCTTCGAGTCGTCGACGTTCGCAAGCGCGCGGCAGCGGCGAAGGCCAAAGGCGCCCTCGTCATCGCTGACAACACGGTGTTGTCGCCCCTCCGTCAAAGGCCGCTCGAGCTCGGCTGTGATATGGTTCTGCATTCGACGACCAAGGTGCTCAATGGTCATGCCGATCTGTTCGGCGGTGCGCTTCTCGCGAACGATCCGGCTCTCGTTGAGGAGCTGGAGTGGTGGTCCAACGCTGCCGGACTCAATGGCTCTGCCTACGATTCGTCGCAAATCGTCCGCGGCTTGCGGACGCTTCCGCTTCGCATCGATCGCCAGGAGCAGAATGCGATGGCCATTGCTGAATGGCTCGCAGCACGCCCGGAGGTCCGGGAGGTTTACTATCCAGGCCTAAGTACTTCTCCTGACTACGAAATTGCTGCAGCGCAGCAATCTGGGCCCGGTTTCATGCTCAGCTTCGAATTGCATGGCGGCAAGACGGCAACGGAGAAATTCGTTCGCGAGCTCCGGCTGATAACGCTCGCGTCGTCACTGGGTGGATTCTCGACGCTCGTGTGCACGCCGGCCTCCATGACCCATCGGGGAATGCCCCCGGAAGCCCAGGCCGAAGCGGGAATCACGCCTGAACTCCTGCGTATGTCGGTCGGGCTGGAGGATTCGGAGGACCTCCTCGCGGACCTCAAGCGGGGATTCGCGGTGCTCCCCTAAACGGGATCCCAAAAACTGCAGTGAGTCGTATCTTTCTGAGACTGTCTCAGAGAGCACGTGAATATTTCGCATTGTGCAGTGCAGCAACAATGTGTCCATTTCGTTACGTCTTCGAGGCGCCAGGGAAGCGGCCGAGGGCGGGGGAGAGGTTGCCATTCCAGTCTCGGGAGGTTCCTCAATGACGAAGTTGACCAGATTTGCCTGTACTGCCGCACCCCTGCTCGCTGCGCTCATCGCGTCGCCGGCGGCGGCTGAAGATCTTGGCGGCGGGTTTGCCGTCAACGGCGGCGCAACCGTCGTATCAGACTATCGATTTCGCGGAATTTCGCAGACCGATCGCCGGTTCGCGGTTCAGGGTACCATCAGCGTAAGTCACGCCTCCGGTTTCTACGGAACCGTATGGGGCTCTTCGATCGACGATTACGTAGCGGCCGGATCCGACGCCGAAATCGACTTCATCCTCGGCTACAAGAAGACGTTCGGATCCACGACCGTCGATGGCGGCGTCCTCTATTATTACTATCCGGGGTCGGGCGGCGGAAACACCGATTTCGCCGAGCCGTACATCTCGGTCAGCCATGCCGTTGGGCCGGCAACGCTCAAGGCGACCGTCAACTGGGCGCCGAAGCAAAAGGCTCTGACGCTCGACGGCGTCTCGAAGGAGTCGGGGTTGTACCTCGGTGGCGACGTCAGCTTCGCCATTCCGAAGACCCCGGTCGCGCTGACCGGTCATATCGGTCACAGCTTCGAGAAGAACTACATCACCTTCGGTGAGGAATACACCGACTGGAGCATCGGCGCGACGGTCACGCACAAGAACCTGACCGCGGGCCTCGCCTACGTCGACACCGACACCACGCTCTACGGCATCGAGCGCAACGTCTCCAAAGCCGGGGTCGTCGCGTCGCTGGGCGTTGCATTCTGATTGGGGGAGATCGAATGAAACTCGTTCTAGCAATCATCAAGCCGCACAAGATCGACGAGGTGCGCGAAGCCCTCGGTTCGCTCGGCGTGCAGGGCCTGACGATCTCGGAAGCCCGCGGCTACGGCCGCCAGAAGGGCCATACCGAAATCTATCGCGGCGCCGAATATGAAACGAGCCTGGTCCCCAAGATCAGGCTCGAGGTCGTGGTCGAAGACGACTTCGCCCCGCGCGTCGTCGAGACGATCCACCAAGCGGCCCAGACCGGGTCCATAGGCGACGGGAAGATCTTCACGATCCCCGTCGAAGCCGCCGTCCGCATCCGGACCGGCGAACAGAACAATGATGCTCTTTGAGGGGGTGCCAGTGATGCTCAGCAGATGTTCGAAATTTGCAGGGGCCGCCGGCGTAGTCGCGCTGTTCGCCGCTGCACCCGCCTTGGCGCAGGAGGCAGCAGCCGCTGCTCCCGCCGCGCCGTTCACGCCAACGGCCGAAATGGTCAACAAGGGCGACACCGCCTGGATGCTCGTCTCGTCGGCACTGGTGCTGATGATGTCGATTCCGGCCTTGGCTCTGTTCTACGGCGGCCTCGTCCGGTCGAAGAACATGCTGTCGGTGCTGATGCAGGTGCTGACCATCGTCAGCATTGCGGCACTGGTCTGGGTCGGGTGGGGCTATAGCCTGGCGTTCACGGGCGGCAGTCCGTACGTGGGTGGCCTGTCGAAGGCCTTCCTGAAGGGCGTCGATGCCAGCACTCTGGCAGCGACCTTCTCCAACGGCGTCTACATTCCGGAATATGCGTTCGTCGTCTTCCAGATGACCTTCGCATGCATCACGCCGGCGTTGATCGTCGGCGCGTTCGCGGAGCGCATCAAGTTCTGGCCGCTGATCCTGTTCGTCGTCCTTTGGCTGACGATCGTCTATTTCCCGCTCGCCCACATGGTTTGGTACTGGGCCGGCCCGGATTTCCTTCCGAGCGCGCCGGGTGACCATGGCCTGCTCTGGGGCTGGGGTGCGCTGGACTTCGCGGGCGGAACGGTCGTCCACATTAATGCAGGTATCGCCGGTCTGGTCGGGGCGCTGATCATCGGTCCTCGCATCGGGTTTCGGACCGAGCTGCTGCCGCCGCACTCGCTGCCGATGACGTTGATCGGCGCTGCTTTGCTCTGGGTGGGCTGGTTCGGCTTCAACGCGGGTTCGAACCTGGAAGCTAACGGGCTTGCTGCACTGGCCTTCATCAACACCTTCGTCGCAACTGCGGCGGCAGCGTTGGCTTGGGCATTGGTCGAGCAGATCGTGCACAAGAAGCCGTCCCTTTTGGGCGCGGCGACGGGTGCGGTTGCCGGCCTGGTGGCGATTACCCCCGCGGCCGGTTTCGGCGCTCCGGGGACGTCGATCATCCTCGGCGCGGTCGCTTCGGTGGTCTGTTTCTTCTTCGTCACCACGGTGAAGAACAAGCTCCGCTACGATGACACGCTGGACGTGTTCGGCGTCCACTGTGTCGGCGGCATCGTCGGCGCGATCGGCACGGGTATCGTCGCAGCTCCGGCGCTCGGCGGTCAGGGCTTTTTCGACTACACCGTCATGCCGGCAGTGCCCGGCACCTATGACATGGCTGCCCAGGTGATCACTCAGATCAAGGCCGTCGCCTTGACCCTGGTCTGGTCGGGCGGTGTCTCGGCTGTCCTGTTCTACGCAATCCACAAGACCATCGGGCTTCGTCCGACGGCCGATGCGGAACGCGAAGGTCTGGACATCAACGAGCATGGGGAGCGTGCGTACAACTACTGACGCTCACCTGAGAGATGCGTGCGCGGGCCGGTGCGAAAGCGCCGGCCCGTATGTTTGCGAACGGCATTAGTGAGTATGAGACGCCGCGATGGTTGAAGTTGCCGAATCCGAAGCTGCCGCCCCGACCCGCAGTCCGCGCGCGGTCGAGCAAAACCCCGACATCCGCTTTCTCGGACGGGTGCTGGGTGACGTTATCCGGCGTTTCGGCGGCGACGCTCTCTTTCGGCGTACCGAATATATCCGCTCGACGTCAGTCGACCGCTATCGCGGACTGATCACCGACGAGACCGTCGACATGGGTCTCGGCGCGCTGTCGCAGGACGAGGCACTGGCCTTCGTCCGCGGCTTCATGCTGTTCTCGATGCTGGCCAACCTTGCGGAGGACCGGCAGTCCGAGACCATTGAGCCTGACGCGACATTGGCCGAGGCCATCGAGATCCTGCGCAAGGAAGGCGTCGAACCCAAGGCCGTTGCCGACCTTCTGGACAAAGGGCTGATCATGCCCGTGCTTACCGCGCACCCGACCGAGGTGCGGCGCAAGAGCATGATCGACCACTAGAACCGCATCGCCGCACTGATGCGGATGCGGGACGCCGGGCAGACCGAGACGCCGGACGGCGAGCCGGTCGAGGAAGCGATGGCCCGTCAGGTGGCGTTGCTGTGGCTGACGCGGTCGCTTCGGCGAGAACGGCTGTTCGTAGCCGACGAGGTCGAGAGCGCGCTCTCCTACATGCGCGACATCTTTCTACCGGTGTTGCCGCGTCTGTACGCACGCTGGGAAGGCGTACTGGGCCATCGGCCGAAGAGCTTCCTGCGTGTCGGCAGCTGGATCGGCGGCGACCGCGACGGCAACCCCAACGTCACTGCGGAGACCTTGCGGCTGGCGCTCGGGCGCGCGTCGGAGACGGTGCTCGAATATTATCTCGACCAGGTCCACGCGCTCGGCGCCGAACTGTCGATCTCGATCGAGCTGGCCCGGCACACGGAGGGCCTGCAGGCCTTGGCAGAGCGCTCGCACGACGATGCCCCCGCGCGGTCGGACGAGCCCTACCGGCGGACGATCAGTGGTATCTACGCCCGGCTGGCGGCGACGTACGAGGCGGCCATCGGGCGCAAGCCGCCACGACCCTCGAGACTTGCCGCGGAGCCCTACCGGACGCCCGCCGACTTCGGCGCGGAATTGCAGACGGTCGTCGAAGCGCTGGCGTGCGAGGGTAACGGCCTGCTGTCCAACCATGCGCCGCTGCGCAAGCTGATCCGGGCGGTCGAGACCTTCGGCTTCCATCTCGCGTCGCTCGACCTTCGTCAGAATTCGAACGTCCACGAGCAGGTCGTAGCCGAGTTGCTGGATAAGGCGGGTGTCGAAGCCGATTATCTCGCGCTGTCGGAGGAGGGTCGCGTCGCGCTCTTGCGTCGCGAGCTAAGCAATGAACGGCTGCTCGCCAGCCCATTCCTGACCTACTCCGACCTGACCACCTCGGAACTGGCGATCATGCGGGCGGCTGCTGAGGCGCGCGACCGCTACGGGCCGGCGGCGATCCAGTATCACATCATCTCCAAGGCCGAGCGGCTCTCCGACCTGCTCGAGCTCGACCTGTTGCTGAAGGAAGCGGGCCTTTGGCGTGCCTCGGGAGAGCATGATGCTGTCCTCGCCGTGCCCTTGTTCGAGACCATCGCCGACTTGGAGCGCGCTCCAGAGGTCGTGCGTGAATGGCTATCGCTCGACGAGACGCGGTCGGTGGTTGGCCGCCTCGGCCATGCCGAGGTGATGATCGGCTATTCGGACTCCAACAAGGACGGCGGGTACCTCACCTCCGTCTGGAGCCTGCACAAGGCGAGCGACGCCTTGGCCGAGGTGTTCGCAGAAGCGGCGGTGCCGATGCAGCTTTTCCACGGGCGTGGGGGCACGGTGGGCCGTGGTGGCGGGTCGAGCTTCGCCGCCATCCGCGCTCAGGCGAAGGACACGGTGCAGGGCCGTATCCGCATCACGGAGCAGGGCGAGGTCATTGCCGCCAAGTTTGCGACGCCGGACATCGCCGCCAGAAATCTTGAGGCCATGACGGCGGCGACGGTTCTCGCTTCGCTGGAGAATGACGAGCTTTCCGAGAAGGACGAAAAGCGTTTTGGCGAGGCGATGGACGGTCTCTCCGCTAACGCGTTCAAGTCTTACCGCAGCCTGGTCTACGATGAACCGGCCTTCGCGACCTTCTTCCGGCAGATGACGCCGCTCTCGGAGATCGCGACGCTCAACATCGGGTCGCGTCCGGCCAGCCGGTCCAAATCAGACCGGATCGAAGACCTTCGCGCTATCCCGTGGGTGTTTAGTTGGGCTCAGGCGCGCGTGATGCTGCCGGGTTGGTTCGGTGTCGGTACTGCGCTGTCGGACTTCGGAAACGTCGGCCTGCTCCGCGAAATGCGTGAGACCTGGCCCTTCCTTCGGACGACGCTCGACAACATCGAAATGGTGCTCGCCAAGTCCGACATGTCGATCAGCTCCCGCTATGCCGAGTTGGTCGAGGACGAGGGAGCGCGGAACCATCTATTCGGCCGAGTTCGGGACGAGTGGAACCGTACGCGCGACTGCCTGCTGCAGATAACTGGCGAGTCCCATCTGCTGGAGCGTAATCCGAAGCTTCAGAACAGCATCCGCCTGCGGCTGCCCTACATCGAGCCGCTCAATCATCTGCAGGTCGAATTGCTCCGCCGTTTCCGGTCGGGCGAAACCGACCAGAAGGTGCGCGACGGAATCCACCTGACGATCAATGCGATCGCCACGGCGCTGCGGAACTCAGGCTAGTCCAGGAAGCCGCGAACGAAGTCGGTCGCCGGCTTGTTCTCCACTTCGTGCGGGCTGGCGAATTGCTCGATCTTGCCGCGGTTGAGGACAGCCACGCGGTCGGCGAGCGTGAACGCCTCCTCATGGTCGTGAGTCACGAAGATGGAGGTCAGGCCAAGGTCGTTGTGGATCGCGCGCAGGGCCCCGCGAAGCTCGCGGCGGACCTTGGCGTCGAGGGCGCCGAACGGTTCGTCCAGCAGCAGGATCTTCGGCTTGCGCGCAAGGGCGCGGGCGAGTGCCACGCGCTGGCGCTGGCCGCCTGACAATTCGCTCGGAAAGCGAGCTTCGAGGCCGGGCAACTGCACCAGCTCCAACAACTCGCCGATCCGCGTGCGGATGTCGGCCTTCGAGGGTCGCTCCGACCGCTTCATCACGTTGAGGCCGAAGGCGATGTTTTGCGCCACGGTCATGTGACCGAACAAGGCGTAATGCTGGAAGACGAACCCGATGCCTCGTGAGGCGGCGGCGGTGTGCGTCACGTCCCGGTCGCCGAAGAGAACGCGCCCTTCTTCCGGATCTTCCAGGCCCGCGATGACGCGCAGCAGCGTCGTCTTTCCGGAACCCGACGGGCCCAGCAGCGCCACGAACTCCCCGTCCTCGATCTCCAGCGAGACATGGTCCAACGCCGGATAAGCCGAGAAAGTCTTGGCGATGTTTTCAACGCGGATCGACATATCAGAAGCGCGCCGCAAGCTCGTCCCGGTGTCGCCACTCGAGGGCACTCTTGAGAGCAAGAGTGATGAGGGCGAGGACGACGAGGAGGGAGGCGACTGCGAAGGCGGCGACAAAGTTGTACTCATTGTAGAGAACCTCGACGTGGAGCGGCATTGTGTTCGTTTCGCCGCGTATATGTCCGGAAACCACGCTCACTGCGCCGAACTCACCCATCGCGCGGGCGTTACATAGCAGGACGCCATAGAGCAGGGCAAAGCGGATGTTGGGCAAGGTGACGTGCCAGAAGGTCTGCCAGCCCGACGCTCCTAGCGTCAGCGCCGCCTCTTCATTGGCCCGCCCCTGCATGGTCATCAGCGGAATGAGCTGACGGGCAACGAACGGAAAGGTGACGAAGACGGTCGCGAGCACGAGGCCGGGGACCGCGAAGATGATTTCGATATCCCGGTCTATCAGCCACTCGCCGAACCAGCCCTGGGCCCCGAACAGCAGTACGAAAACCAGACCCGAGACGACAGGGGACACGGAAAAGGGCAGCTCGATCAGCGTGATCAGCAGTGGCTTTCCGCGAAAGTCGTATTTGGAAATGAACCACGATGCGGCGACGCCGAACACCGTATTCAGTGGCACGGCGATGGCGGCAACCATGATGGTCAGCCAGATCGCCGAGCGGGCGTCCGGTTCGTTCACGGACTCCAGCCAGACGCCGAAGCCCTTCTTAAGTGCTTCGACCAGCACTGCCCCCAACGGCAGAAGCAGCATGAGCGTGATGTACGCCAGCGCTGCCAGGATCAGTAGCGCCTTGATTCCCGCGGGCTCGCGGAGGCGGGTCTTGCCGCTCATGTGCCGAGCCGCCTCTGCTGCCAATGCTGGAGCAGGTTCAGCACCAAGAGCATCGCGAAGGAAACGAAGAGCATGACCGTCGCGATGGATGCCGCGCCGGCATAGTCGAATTCCTCGAGTTGGGTGATGATCAGCAGCGGGGTGATCTCCGACCTGAAAGGCATGTTGCCGGCAATGAAGATGACGGAGCCATACTCGCCCGCGCCACGGGCGAAGGCGAGGGTGAAGCCGGTGGCCAGCGCCGGGAACAGGGTCGGAAGGATCACACGCGTGAATGTCTGCAGCCGCGACGCACCGAGCGTAAGGGCCGCTTCCTCCATCTCTCGCGATACCTCCGCCAGCACCGGTTCGACGGTCCTGACGACGAATGGCAAACCGATGAAGGTCAAGGCAACGACGATGCCCGCAGGCTTGTACGCGACTGGCAGCCCCAGCGGCTCGAGGAAGCGGCCGATGAGCCCGGTGTCGGCATAGAGGGCCGTCAGCGCGATGCCGGCCACGGCCGTTGGAAGCGCGAACGGCAAATCCACCAAAGCACTGACCAGCCGCTTGAACGGGAATTCGTAGCGGACCAGTACCCACGCGACGAGCAGCCCGAACACGGCATTGATTGCAGCCGCCAGAAGCGCCGCCCCGAAGGTCACCTTGTAAGACGCGATAGACCGGGCGGAGAAGGCCGCATCGACAAATGCGTCCCATCCGCCGCTAGCGCTCTTCGCAAAGACGGCGCTCAACGGGATCAGGACGATGAACGACAGCCAGAAGAGGGTGATGCCGAACGACAGGCCGAGGCCGGGCAAAGCCGATGGCCGGCGCAGGGTGAGTGCGCCGACCATCAGGAAAGCCCGCCTTGGCTAGAAGTCGAGGTGCAAGCGGGTCGCAAAGGCATCGCCCTCAGTTTCGGTTCCGATCGGATCGAGCGGCGTATTGTCTCCGCTGAACCGGACCCAGTTGAACATCAGCTTGGCAAACGGATTGAAGTACCAGTTCAGGCCCAGCGTGAAGCTGTTGGCGTCATTGCCTGCCCGAGCCAGCACCGGCGTATTCTCCAGATCGAGGTGATCGTAGCGAACTGCCAATTCGAATGCCCCCAATCCGTCCTTGCCCAACTCCTTGAACGGACGGACCCGGTCGAAGTTGCCACCACGGAACGGCCGCGTCTCACCCGTGAGGAAATAGGACGCGTAGGCGTAATATCCAGTGAAATGCTCGTTCGGCAGGCTCGGCCGATCGAGCCAGATGCGACCGGCTTCGCCTGCGACGGTCAGCGGACCGAACACGGCAGCAGCTTCCGCGCCGAAATAGCGAAGCGATTCCACGCCCGTGATCACGCCGCTGTCCGCGATGTTACCATTGTCGACACGGATGTTGGGTCGATCGGACAGGCGAACGGCATCCTGCGTGTCGCCCGACTTGAGCGCTGTCCGGTAGAAGCCCGAGACGCCGAGATGCAGGATCTTGCCGGTGTCGAAAATCGGTTCCCAAGTGGCGCGGCCGTTGACGCCCCAGCTTTCGTCCGGAGTGTCGGTGACCGGCGCGCCGCTAGAGCGGCTGATGCTTTCATTGTCGCCGAACAGGCCGACGGCGAGATTGACCGTTTCCTTCGGTGCATAGGCAGCCGAAATACCGATGCGACGCTCAGCTCCGGCATTACCGAACGCATTGGTGAACATGCCGCGTTCGAGGAACGTGTTGTAATTGTCGCTATTGTTGGACTCGAGCCCGAACGGCGCCTTGTGCTGCCCCAGCGTAATGATCGTCTTCGGGATCTTGGTATACTGGATATAGGCGTCAGTGACGTTCACGGCATTGCCGGCGAAGTCGACCTCGACGCGATAGTTCCACCATTTGAACGCCGTGCCTTCTAGGCCGATGCGTGCGCGGCGAAGGCCGGTCCCGTTGTTATAGTCGTACCCGCCCTCGCGTTCGACGAATGCAACGGCGTCTGCCTCAACCACGCCACGCGGCTTGAAAGTGAAGTTGCCGGTCGTGTCGGCGATCGTTGGCGCCCAGGTGAACTGAGCCGCCTTCGCTGCTCGGGTCTCGACCGACTGAAGCCGTCCCTCGTTGAGCTCCGCCGCTTGTTCCAGCTCGGCATTGCGAGCTTCGAGCTGCTTGATGCGGGATTCGAGCGCGTTGAGCCGATCGAGCACGGCATCTCCGGTCGAGGCGGGGGCGGCCGGTGCCGCCACCGCCCCGGAGTCGACCAGGGAATCGATGGGAGTGGTTGTCGATTCGGTGGTCGAAAGATCTTCCGCTTCCTGAGCGAAGGCGGGGGTCGAGAGGGCGAGCAGCGAGGCGCCCGCAAGTAGCAGGATACGCATGGGTCTTCTCTTTCTTTGAACTAGGGCGTCAGCGCTTCGCGTCCTCGAAGATCTGGTCGAACAAGGCGCCGTCGTTGAAGTGGTTTGCCTGCGCCTGCTTCCAGCCGCCGAAGTTGCGGTCGATCGTGAACAGTTTCACGTTCGGGAAGCGGGCCTTGTACTTGGCCGCGACCTGCGCATTGCGCGGGCGATAGTAGTTCTTGCCGATGATCTCCTGCGCCTCGGGCGTGTAGAGGAACTTGAGATAGGCCTCGGCGACACTGCGGGTGCCGCGCTTGTCGACGACCTTGTCGACGACGGCGACTGGCGGCTCGGCTAGGATCGAAACTGACGGAACGACGATGTCGAACTTGCCGCGGCCGAGTTCATTGACTGCCAGGAAGGCTTCGTTTTCCCAGGCCAGCAGGACGTCGCCCTGGCCGCGTTCGACGAAGGTCGTCGTCGATCCGCGAGCACCACTGTCGAGCACCGGCACATTGCGGAACAGGCGGGTCATATATTCCTTGGCCTTTGCCGGCGTGCCGTAGTGCTGGCGCGCGTAGCCCCAGGCGGCGAGGTAGTTCCAGCGGGCGCCGCCGCTGGTCTTCGGGTTCGGCGTGATGACCTTGACGCCCGGCTTCACCAGATCGTCCCAGTCGTTGATCTGCTTCGGATTGCCCTTGCGGACAAGGAAGACGATCGTCGAATAGTAAGGGGCGCTATTGCTGGGCAGGCGCTTCTGCCAATTCGGCTGGATCGACTTCGCCTTATTGGCGATTTCGTCGATGTCGTAGGCGAGGGCGAGCGTCACCACGTCTGCCTGCAATCCGTCGATCACCGCGCGCGCCTGCTTGCCCGAGCCGCCATGGCTCTGGCGGATGCTGACCTGCTGTTTCGTGTCGGCCGCCCAATGCCGCGCGAAGGCGGCATTGATGTCTTTGTAGAGTTCGCGTGTCGGGTCGTACGACACGTTGAGGAGTTGCTGCGTGGCCGCCACTGCGGGAACTGCAACCGCCGCCGCGGCAGCGATCGAAACGGAGAGCACGAGGCTGCGGAACGGCGACATGGACGAATCCCCTTTTGAATACGGGATCCTGCTTAACCCTAGTTCATGACTAGGGAATAGGCATCGCTCGCTCTATTCATCGCAACCGCCGCACAGTTCGGCGCACCGCCGACTTTCGGTTTGGGATCCCAAAGCGCTACTTTTCAAGCAGCGCTTCAGTCTTCTCCCAAGAAGCCGCTTCCGCCAGGGATATACCTTCCAACAGCTGAGAGCTCTGGTCGCGCAAGATGGCAAAGGCCCGTCGGATCGCGCACGTCGCCTCGTCGTGGCAGTCGCCGCACGGCGCATAGAAATTGACGCTCGCGCAGGACACGAGCGCGATCGGTCCTTCCATCGCCCGGACGATTTCCCCGAAGGAAATCTCGCTCGGCTCGCGGGTGAGGCGATAGCCGCCGCGAGGCCCGCGCGTACTGGTCACCAGGTTCGCCTTCTTGAGATCGAGCATGATCAGTTCGAGATATTTTGGAGGTACCCGCTGGGTCTCCGCGATGCGCGCCAGTTGCACGGGCGCGCCCTCCGTATCCTCGGCGATGTAAAGCAAGGAACGCAACGCGTACCGGGTCTTCTGGGCGAGCATGGGCAATCCATAGCGTTTCGCTAGAGAAATTACAGTGTCGCTGGATGCAACAAACGCAACCGCCGCCCGCTGGACATGCGGACGTGTCTCACGGATACTCTCCGCCGAAAGGAGCCCGATCGCGTGACTGCCGGAAGCAAACAGCTGATTTCCCGCGCATGCGTCTCTGCGGCTTCGATTGCAGCAGCATCGGTACTCGTACGTCTCCAGTCCGGAGCGGGAGCGACCTCTGACTAGCTGATCCAGCCAGACCCAAGAGATCCAAGACCCCGCTCCGAGGCCCGGAGCGGGGTTTTTTATGGTCGTCAAAGGAGAAGAAGAATGTGCCACCTGTCGATAGAATTGGACCAGTCTATCCACCCGGTCGCTCCGGTCCTCGATGCGGTCGAGGATAGCGGCTTCTATTTGCGATCGATCCGCGTCGTTCCAAGTTCGCGCTCGCGGCGCGCCGACATTTACCTGAGCCTCGGCGGCGGATCGAAGGTCGATCTGGAGGCTCTGGTCGCCAGCGTTCAACGGCTGCCGGGCGTTCTGTCGACACAGAATACGAACCCGCCGATCTGAGCTTGGGTTGTTGCGGCGCACAAAGGCGCTTGCCGAAGGCGCTCCGACTGCCCTAGCCCTGAAGGGGATGAGTATCCTCCCCGTTTCATGAACAAGCACGTCACGGCATCCGCTATGGCCGAACGCTTAATCGACGTCCTCCGCCACCGGGTCGGTAAGGATGAGCGCGCGGCCAAGCAACACGACTGGTTCAACGCCGCCATCCTGACGCTGCGCGACGACATCATCGACCGCTGGATGGAGTCCACGCGGCGGACTTATGCCGAGGGTGGGAAGCGGGTTTACTACCTCAGCCTCGAATTCCTCATCGGCCGGCTCATGCGGGATGCGCTCAGCAATATGGGCCTGACGCGCGACATGGCGCAGGCCCTTCGCGAGCATGGGCTGGACCTTGCGACGCTGGAAGAACTGGAGCCTGATGCGGCGCTAGGGAATGGCGGCTTGGGACGACTAGCCGCATGCTTCATGGAGAGCCTCGCCTCCCTCGACATCCCGGCATACGGCTACGGCATCCGCTATGTGAACGGCATGTTCCGCCAGCGGATCGACGACGGCTGGCAGGTCGAGCTTCCCGAGACATGGCTCGCGCATGGCAATCCGTGGGAGTTCGATCGTCGCGAGAGCGCCTACCGCGTCGGCTTCGGCGGCGAAGTCGTCGAGAAGGGCGAGAGCGTCGTCTGGAAGCCGGCGGAAGAGGTTCAGGCGTCCGCCATCGATACGCCGGTCGTTGGCTGGCGTGGCAAGCGCGTGAACACGCTTCGCCTTTGGACGTCCAGCGCTCTCGATCCGATCCGCCTCGATGCCTTCAATGCCGGCGACTATGCCGGGGCGTTGCTCGGCCAGATGCGAGCCGAGACCTTGGTCAAGGTTCTCTATCCGGCGGATTCCACCCCGGCGGGTCAGGAGCTTCGGCTTCGGCAGGAATATTTCTTCACCTCCGCGTCGATCCAGGACATCGTCCGCCGTCACGTCCAGCATGACCGCGACATTCGCACCTTGCCGGACAAGGCCGCGATTCAGCTCAACGACACGCATCCATCCGTCGCGGTCGCAGAACTGATGCGATTGCTAATCGACGAGCATGATCTGGAGTTCGACGAGGCTTGGGCCCTGACCCGCCGGACGATCGGTTACACCAATCACACCTTGCTTCCCGAAGCGCTCGAAAGTTGGCCTCTGCCGATGTTCGAGCGGATGCTGCCGCGGCACATGCAGATCGTCTACGCGATCAATTCGCGGGTGCTGAAGGAGGCGCGCAAGGCTGGACTCGACGACGGGCAGGTGTCGTCCATTTCATTGATCGACGAGAATGGCGACCGGCGCGTGCGTATGGCCAACTTGGCCTTCGCGGGCGCACACAGCGTCAACGGCGTGGCCGCTCTCCACACGGAGTTGATGAAGACGACCACCTTCGCCAATCTTCACAAGCTCTACCCCGACAAGATCAACAACAAGACGAACGGCGTGACGCCGCGCCGTTGGCTCCAGCAGTGCAACCCAGGGCTGACGACGGTCATCCGCGAGGCGATCGGCGACGAGTTTCTCGACGATGCTGAGAAGCTGACGGCGCTCAACGCGCTGGCCGGTGATGCCGCGCTTGGTGAGCGGATCGCCGAGGTGAAGCGAGCGAACAAGGTCGCACTGACCGGCTATCTGCGTAATTTGATGGGTGTTCGCTTGGACCCGGACGCGCTGTTCGACGTCCAGGTCAAGCGCATCCACGAGTACAAGCGCCAGCTGCTGAACCTGATCGAAACGGTCGCGCTGTACGACCAGATCCGCAGCCATCCGGAGCGCGACTGGGTGCCGCGGGTGAAGATTTTCGGCGGCAAGGCAGCCTCTTCGTACCACAACGCCAAGCTGGTCATTAAGCTGGCTAATGACATCGCCCGGCGAGTGAACTCGGACCCGTCGGTCGGCGGCTTGCTGAAGGTCGTGTTCGTTCCGAACTACAACGTCACCAATGCCGAGCTGATCATTCCCGCTGCCGATTTGTCGGAACAGATTTCGACGGCCGGCATGGAGGCATCCGGCAC
>Ga0247822_10001018_pt1 | contig 16531 bp, 13 predicted proteins | sample 13C_Cellulose_Da_FD_192423 | JGI IMG/M metagenome (GOLD analysis project Ga0247822, IMG submission 192423) | Soil microbial communities from agricultural site in Penn Yan, New York, United States - 13C_Cellulose_Day30 | ecosystem: Environmental > Terrestrial > Soil > Agricultural land | place...
GGGCTGATGGCGATACCCGGCACGTGAAGGTCCCCATGCCGGAGGCGGCTCGCCTCCCCGTGGACGAGCTGCTGGCCCGGGGGCGTGCTGCCCGGCCCGCGGTGCAGCCCACGGGGGTGACGGTGTACGCCGATCCGGCGTCCGCCGTGCTCGTGAGCACGGGCCGTAACAGCGGCGTCTACGTGAACCCCTACACGGGCGAAGTCCGGGAGCAGGGAGGAAAGCGGATGCGCGCCTTCATGCACACGATGGTGGAATGGCACCGGTGGCTGGGCACCTCCGAGGACCATCGCGCGTTGGGCCGAGGCATCACTGGGGTCTGCAATGTGGCCTTCCTGTTCCTCGCCGTCTCCGGGTTGTACCTGTGGTGGCCTCGCAAGTGGACGTGGCGGGCGGTGCGTCCGGTCCTCTGGTTCAAGGGAGGGCTGAAGGGCAAGGCGCGAGACTTCAACTGGCACAACTCGGCGGGCTTCTGGGCCATGCCCGTCCTCGTCGTCGTGACCGCGTCGGGCATGGTCATTTCCTACAAAGCGGTCGCGGACTTCATCTACACGCTCACAGGCACCGAGCCCCCCGCCAACGCGGGCCCATCCGCGCAGGCGGCCAAGGTTCCTGAGCCTCCCGCCGGTGCCACGCCCCTGAGCATGGACGCGCTCTTCGCGGAGGCCCAGAAGCAGGTGCCGGCATGGGAGAGCATCTCGCTGCGCATGGGCGGAGGCCAGCGGGGGGGGGGCCCACGCGAGGCAGGGCCACGCGGCCCGCAGCCAGGGGCCCAGACCTTCTCCATCAAGGAGCAGGAAGCGTGGCCCCTCTTCGCTTCAGCGCAGCTCTCCCTCAACCCCTTCACGGCGGAGGTGCTGCGGCGAGAGACCTTCGCGGACTACAACAGTGGCCGGAAGATCCGGTCCTGGTTGCGCTTCCTGCACACGGGACAAGCGCTCGGGTGGGCAGGCCAGCTTGTCGCGGGCCTCGCCTCCTTGGCAGGAGCCTTCCTCATGTGGACGGGCTTCACCCTCTCCTGGAGGCGCTTCTTCCGCCGCCGCTCCACAGGGGCGCCCGCGGAGCAAACCCCAGAGCAGTCTACGGTCATTTCTTGAGGTGCTTTCTCTTCGTTCCTCTTCGCACGAGCCGGAGTAGTCTCCACGGGAACGCCAGGACCCTCTCCTGGCGTCACCGCATCCAGGAGAATTCTGTGTCTCACAACCCGCTCATCATACTGGCCGTGGCGTCCGGCGCCATGGGGCTCATGGCCTGCCCTGCGAAGTCTGTCACCGATGCGGTACCGCCACCGCTGTCGACCGTCGAAGCTGGAGTCGCCACCTGCGCGGCCAATCAAGCCTGGCTCAATAGCTCCACCCTGCCCACGGAAGTGCCCGGGAGCCAGACGAGCTGCAACTTCCACCAGTTCATGTGGCAGTCCATGCTCGCGCTCGTCCAACCGGCCAGCGATCCCAACAAGCTGCAGTTCGAGACGTGGATGCCCTCCTATGGCATCTTCATCAAGGACGGGACGCCGACCCCTTGGGGACAGGAACCACCCAACAACTGCACCAGCACCCCGAAGGCCGCCGCCACCGGCGGCAAGACGCCCCGCTTCTACTCCGACATCATCAAGCAGGCCGGTGCCGATCAGCCGCTGATCGATCTGAAGGGCGAGTTCGTCTACTACGGCATGTCCGTGAACAAGAGCGCCTATGACATGCTCACGGGCTGCCAGCTCTACAAGGCCCATTGCGCCGGCCCCCTCAAGCCCGGGAACACGGGCATCAACCTGATCCAGAACTATCCCAACCTGGCCTTCCCCAACACCGCCGTCGAGCTCAAGTCGAGCTGGATGGTGCTCGATGACGCCGGCGTCGCCTCGGGCCTCTTTTACGTGGTCCCCGGCTGGATCCAGCACAAGGACGGGCCCTGCCGCCAGGTCAATCTGGGGCTGACCGGGATGCACATCGTGTCCAAGACCCCGGACTTCCCGGCGATGATCTGGGCCACGTTCGAGCACCGCAACAACGCGCCCGACTGCAGCAACACCGCGGCCAAGCCTCCCCTCGGTGGCTCGTGGAACTTCTACAACCCGAGCTGCACCAACTGCGCGACCAATACCTTCAAGGCGGGCACCCCGGCCCAGGTGTGCCGCATGCACCCGCAGGGAGACTCTGCCATCGGCACCTTCCCAGGTGGCGCCAATTGCAACGCCGATCCCAACCAGTTCGCCTGCCAGCCCGAGACCCAGAAGATGCTCGCCGAGAACAGCGCGGCCATCGCCTCCATCAACAGCAGCGTCCAGTCGCTCATCCAGGCCAACCCCCAGCTCATCAACAAGGTCTGGGCCAACTACGAGCTCGTTGGGAACGTGTGGACCATCGGGAAGACCCTCCCACCCTACCTGCAAGCGCAGCAGGGCTCGCTGTCCGCCGCCAACACCTCGATGGAGACCTTCGTTCAAAACGGCGTCGCGAACGTGAGCAACCCCTACAGCTGCCTGAGCTGCCACAACATGGAGACCCGCACCGGCGACCAGAACCTGCCGCCCGTGGGATTGAGCCACCTCTTCGACGAAGTCCAGATGCCGGGGGGGTGCGAAAACGGATCCTTGCCCACCACCTGTAATGCCTACACCAACAGCCAGTAAAAGGCTGAGGAGACCAATATGAGCTACCTCGACCAACCTCGCATCAACTTCGCCGGTCAGTTCCTGGCCTCACCTGCCACCATCAACAACACGCCCAACAACTACAACTCGGACAACTACGACCAAGACTCACTCAAGCCCAAGAACATCGAGCTCTACTGGGAACCCAAGGGCGACAGCATCTTCGATCTGTTCCAGTGCAAGGTGACCACCATCGACGCTCCCGGCGTGACGACGACCGATCCCCTGCTGAAGGCGACGGTCTCAGCCTTGTACAACGCAGGTCACCCTCCCAAGCTGGTCGATCTGGATCCCATGCAGCAGAATGGCAGTGAGATCTGGGGGTTCACGATCATGATCGGCAACCTCGGCGGCGCCCACGTCCAGGGGACGTTCACGCCGGTTGCCTTCAATGGAATCTGGCAGAACTCTCAGGGAGAGAATACACCCGGGAGCTCCGCGAGCGGCTCCGCCGTCTACCAATCGACGCTCACCAATCTGCAATGGAACGTCGGTGGGTCGTCAACCCTCCAGAAGCTTCAAGCCCTCTCGCCCAACCGCCTGTCCATTCGCATGGTGGTCAGCGGCCACAACAACGCCCCGCAGCTCTATGCCTTCACCAACGCCACCTTCCAGGCGATGCAGTCGAAGGGCGTCCCACAGAGTGTCCTGAGCAAGCTCACAAGCCTCCAGGACTATGTAATGAACGTCGACAAAGACGGCAACCCCAGGCCTCCGGGGCGAGGGTTCATCCCGACGCTGAACTACGTCAACTCCCTGCTCGATCAGCTCCTGGGTCAGAGCACGGCCGAGCAGTACGGCCCGGCCATTCTGGATGCGGCCAAGCAGCCCTACAATCCCTGGCATTCGGACGAGAAACCGTCCTACGACTTCAACTACGGCAAGGTCATCGGCTCGATCGGACCCTGCCTGGATGGCGAGCCCACCTACGCCGTGCCGGCGCGCACCCTGGCGCAGCCTGCAGGCTTAGACTTGAAGGATCCGAAGAACAATCCCTTCGGGTGGTGGGCCCAGGCCAAACTCGATCTCGCGAGCAGCACGCCTACGTTGACCCTCGACCTCGGCAATTCTCTGCCCGTGGAGTTGCCAGGGCGCCCGCTGTGGGCCGAGAAGCTCGGGACATTGTCGCTCGCCTACTACACCGAATCCGGGGGCAAGAAGACGTACACGACCTTCGTCCCATCGATTGACTACGCCAATCCCGATTTCATCGACAAGCGATCCGGGATGCTGGTCGTCACCAACTTCGGCAGCATTGACCCCAAGAGCCTCGCGAACCTCCCGATCGCCCTTCGGTGCACGCTCCCCGAGCCCCGGTCGCTGCTGGAGGAAAACTCCCAGGGCTTGAGCATGCGCGCAGACCAGTTCATCTTCCGCATGAACCCAGGCCTGCCCACCACGCCCACCTTCCCACGCGGTGAGACCAATACCGTCGATATCTACGTGCGCAAGTTCGGCCGTGTCGAGGGGACGGATGGATTGAAGATCGCCTTGAGCACCCTCAGCCCTGAAGACGCGGCCAACTACACCGTCAACACCCTAGGGACGGGGGGCACCAATGGCATCAACGCGAACAACATCTCGAAGCCCGAGGGCAAGCTGCTCCTCCCCTCGAATCCCGTGGCGGTCACCGGAGGCAAAGCCACCCTCACCATCACCGGCACGGATCCAGGCAATCCGCGACGCTACGTCGATGGGCAGGTCTACTTCACCACCTACACCTTCAGCCCCACGGTCGCTGACTACAACCAGGACCCCAACGATCTGCTCAGCGTTCAGATCTACCAACAGACGCCGATCATGGGCACTCCCACGTGGCTCAATGGCATCGGGGACATCCTGCGGCAGTACGGCATGCTCTATCCGATCATGGGCAGCTTCCAACTGTGGACCTATGAAGGGGTCATCGCCAACCGCGAGAAGATCCAGCGTGTCCTCGGCTTGGACATCAGCCAGCCGCTGCACATGCCGGTGACCCGCGATCTCTCGCAAATCAAGACCAACCTCATCCTGAATTGGTTCAACACAGGCATGCCCTACGGCCCCATTGGTCCTGCGGGGGGGCCGGGGACGAACTGGAACAATCTGCCCACGGTCAGCAACTGGGGGCCCATGACCAGCCTCCTGGTGCGCTCCGGCGACATCATCGACGCCATTCAACCCATCTATGGCTCCAACGCCGCGCCCAGCCAGGGAGGCCATGGCGGAACCCCCACCTCGATCGACCTCACCGACGACGCGATCGTGTCAATGTCCGGTTATACGGGCACGTACTTCGACATGACGCAGATCTCGCAGATCACCTTCAAGACCGCACGCGGCAAGACCCACGGCCCCTTCGGGACCATGCACAACGTGTATAGCCCGAAGACCTTCGAGCTCGTCGCGCCCGCTGGCAGCGCGATCAGGTCGTTCTTCGGCACGACGGTCACGCACACAGGTGGGACAACGTACGTCGCCTCCCTCGGCGGCAACGTGCAGCTGCTCTAGCGCTGATCAGGCCCCTCCCGGGGACTCTCCCGGGAGGGGGGTGCGGCTGCGAGGAAGACCGGCCCGTGCCAGCCCCCCGCCAGGTGGCACAGGAGCCACGAAACCCGTAGCCCTCTGGGTCTGATAGATCCTCTGCCCATGCCACTCGCCACCCGCCTGCTGCGTCTCTGCGCGCTCCTGCTGCTCGTAAGCTGCACCGCTGATGCGCCGCCCGAGACTCCGGACGCAGGCCCTCCCGGCATCATCTATCCCCCCATCCCGGATCGCACCTCCTGCTCCGGCCTCACCGCGGGGCCGGGCAACCATGAGTGGACCCTCTCCCATGACGGACGCACCCGCACCTATCGGGTCCATGTCCCACCGGGCTATGTGGCGACGAGGCCGACGCCCGTCGTGGTGGCCTTCCATGGCTTCGGCTCGAATGAGCTGGAGCAGGAGGGCTTGAGCCAGATGTCCCAGGTGGCGGATGAAGAGGGGTTCATCGCCATCTACCCCCGCGGCCTGAACTACCCGGAGGCACTGCGTGGCGCCTCGGACGCGGGGTACGACGACACGCGGAGCTGGAACGCAGGTGGATGCTGCGGTCCCTCGCAGATCTACGCCGTGAATGACGTGGACTTCGTGGAGGCGCTCTTCGCGGACCTCGACAAGCACCTGTGCGTGGACACCCGCCGCATCTACGCCACCGGGCTGTCCAACGGCGGCTTCTTCTCGTACCGGCTGGCCTGTGAGCGCGCCGCGCGCTTCGCAGCCATTGCCCCCGTGGCAGGCAGCGAGAATGTCCTCCCCTGCAACCCGAGCCGCCCGGTACCAGTGATGCACTTCCACGGCACGGCCGACTCCACCATCCCCTATGAGGGGGGCACCATCCCCCTGGGCCGCCCCTACCCCTCCGCGCCTGACACGGTGGCGCAGTGGGCAGAGCGCAACGGCTGCAAGGGTTCGATCCAGGTGACGTACAACCAGGGGGACAGCACCTGCCGCACTCATACCGGCTGCTCCGCCCCCGCCACCCTCTGCATCGTCGACAACGGAGGCCATACCTGGCCCGGCGGCCTCATGCCTCCCGAGTACGGCCACACCACGACGAGTCTGGACGCGACGCGCGAGATGTGGCGCTTCTTCGAACTCCACCCCCGCCCTTGAGAGAGACTCGTGAGCGCCCGCGCCCTCATCATCAACGCCGATGATCTCGGCTACGACCCGGCCGTCACCCGCGGCATCCTCCGCGCCATGCGTGAGGGCGTTGTCTCCTCGGCCACCTTCATGGTGAACACGCCCTACTCCGAGGCCGCAGCGCGCGAGGCGCAGGGCCTCTCCATCGGCCTGCATCTCAACCTGGCGCGTGGAGAGCCCGTGTGGCCTGGCTTCCCGCGGGACTTCCTGGAGGGCGGAGCCTTCTCGGAGGCCCGTGCCCCCACGCTGCCCGCCGAGGCGGTGGAGCACGAGGCCCGTGCCCAGCTAGCGCAGCTGGCCAAACTGCTGGGGCGCCCGGCCACCCACGTGGACGTGCACAAGCACCTGCACCGGCACCGCTCTGTGCTCGCTGGGCTGGCTCGTGCAGCCCGCGCGGCAGGCCTGCCTGTGCGCTCTATCGACGAGACAATGCGGCGCGAGCTGGTGGCGCAGGGCGTGGCCACCAACGCGCACTTCATCGGGGATGCGGGAGCGGAGGCGTACTGGACGCTGGAACGCTTCGAGGCCGCGGTGGGAGCCCTGCCGGCCTCGGGCGTCATCGAGCTGATGTGCCACCCCGGCTATACCCCTGAGGAGGTGAAGAGCGGCTACGCAGCCCAGCGCGAGGTGGAGCTGGCCACCTTCCTCCATCCACAGGCAAAGGAAGCACTGGCGCGGGCGGGGCTCACCCCCACCGGCTTCAGCGTGCTCACAGCCGGACGGTAGCCTCTTCCGCCACCGGCCAGCCGGGCTCGGGCGTCAGCGCCAGCGTGTTCCGCACCCGCGCGATCAGCTCATCCGCCCTGTAGGGACGTGCGCACAGGATCGTCCCCTCCCAGGCCCAGGCTGGCCGCCGGGCTCCCGCCAGCAGGATGGGCACCGGCCGGGCGCGTGGCAGCGTGGCGAACGTCTCCAGGAAGAGGCCCACCTCCTGCTGCGAGGCAGTCGCTGACAGGAGGATCAGATCCACCGGCAGCGCCGCCGCGTTGCGCAGCGCCTCGTCCCCGGTGCGCGCGGTGAGGACCTCGAAGCCCTCGGAGCGCAGCACACGCTCGGCCTCTGCCTCGTGCAGGCGATCCTCGTCCAGCAACAGCACCCGCGGGGGCAGCTGCCGCACCTCGCGTGACGCCATGCGTGGCATCGCCACCGTGAAGGTAGAGCCTTGTCCCTCGGCGCTCGAGAGGCTCAGGTTGCCGCCGTGCAGCTTGCAGATGGAGTGGCTGATGAAGAGCCCCAGCCCCAGCCCTCCGAAGTTCCGGTGGGACACGTTGCGCGCCCGGTAGAAGCGCTGGAACACCTGCGCCTGATCCGCGCCGGGGATGCCGATGCCGCGATCCTTCACGCGGATGAGGACATCTTCCCCGCCCTCCTCCACCAGCACGTTGATGAGCTCGCCGGCACCGCTGTACTTGTGCGCGTTCTCCAGCAGGTTCACCAGCACCTGCTCCAGCCGGTCCCGGTCACCCTGCACCCACACGCGCTGGCGCGGGACGTCCACGACGAAGGGCCGGTCGAAGGCATGGCGGAACTGATCCACCACCTCCGCCACCAGCTGCCCCACCTCGAGCGGTGCGCGATCCAGCTCCAGCTTGCCCAGCTCCAGCCGCGAGGCATCCAGCAGGTCATCCACCAGCCCTACCAGCCGATCCACCTGCCGCTTGGACTTGAGCACGCTGGAGAGCTCCACCGGCTGCCCGGTGGTGATGCGCCGCTCCATCGTGTAGAGGCTCAGCTTCAGCGGTGTCAGCGGCGTCTTCAGCTCGTGCGAGGCGATGGACATGAACTCCTCGCGCACCCGCAACGCCGCCTGGGCCTCGCGCAGCAGCCGCGCGTTCTCCACCGCCACCGCGAGCTGCCCGGCCGCCGCCATCCACAGGTCCAGCTCGCGCACGGAGAACGAGGCGCCCTGCTCCTTGTAGAGCAGCAACAACCCCACCGTGCGCCGCGGCGCACACAGCGGCACGGCGGCGAAGATGGAGCCCATGGCATCACCGTAGCCGCGCTGGATGCCGATCTGCGCCCGGCGGGTGCCTAGCGCCTGAACGAAGGGATCCGCCGACGGATCGAACGCATCCTCCGGAGACTCACAGTCCGCCAGGTCCGAGACCGCGGCGCGGCGCAGCCCCGCGGGCACGCCCTCTTCGCAGAGGAAGACCTCCGCCCGCCGGACCCTGGCGCAGCGCACCAGCGCCATCACCGCGGCCGAGCACACACTGTCCACCTCCAGCGTCTCGCCCACCGCGCGCGCCACATCCTGGACCACCTGCGAGAAGGCTCCCTCGTCATCCAACCCGGAGGGTTCGAAGAGGACCCACGCCCCAGGGGGTTCCTCCTCCCTGGGCAGCCGCACCTGAACGCGCACCTGGCGCAGGGTGCTGGTGATGACGTGCCCCTCGTGCGCCCGGCCCTCGCGGATGGCGCGCTCCAGCGCGTCCCGGCCCCGGCCGTACTCCAGCATCTCCAGCAGTCCCCGGCCGATCGTAGGAGCTACCCCTACCTTGCGGGCGAAATCCGTCTCCAGCCACTGAACCTTGAGATCCGGCCCCACGCGCAGCGTGGCCTGGGGCAGATGTGCGAGCACATTCTCGAAGTCAGGGGGCAGCATGGGGCCACTTCCGAGATAAGGGCACCCTCCCCCAAGCGACAAGGTACCTCCCGGTTTTTCCGAGGGTTCCCACCCCAAGGCCGTTGGGGGGGCGACACTGTCAGGAGTCGATCCCTCCGGCGCTCAACACCGATATCGCCCGCCCGGGAGGTGAGCGTCCTGCACAGAACGCATGCACCTAGGCTTCCATGTCTGTTAGAGGACGACCCGTCATGTCATCACAGCCCTCCAAGGAACTGCAGACCTTCCCCAACCCGGCCCCGGACCGCGACTACGAGATCGCGTTCGATGTGCCCGAGTTCACGTGCCTCTGCCCGCTGACCGGGCAGCCTGACTTCGCGCGGTTCAAGATCCGCTACGTGCCGGATCAGCTCTGTGTGGAGTTGAAGAGTCTGAAGCTCTACATGTGGTCGTACCGCAACGAGGGCGCCTTCCACGAGAAGGTGACCAACACCATCGCGGATGACCTGATCCAGGCCATGAAGCCGCGCAAGCTCACGGTGGAGGGAGACTTCTTCGTGCGCGGTGGCATCGGCACCGTCATCACGGTGACGCACGAGAAGAAGGGCTGATCCGTCTCAGCTGGTCTTGAGCATCTCGGCGATCAGCTTGCCCAGCTGGATCCGCTCGCCCGCCCAGCCGCCGTACAAGGAGGGATCAACCGCTGGCGCGGCCTCCTTGGCCTGGGCCTTCTCGACGGCAGGATCGAAGTCGCTCTCCCCGAGGAAGGCCTTCAGCGCTGGGTTCAGCTCGATGGGCTCCTCCACGGGAACCTGCACCGTCTCCTCGCGCAGCTCAGGCCCCCGCTCCTGGAGCGAGTTGATGCGAGGTGCTGGAGCGTGGTGGGACTCGATGCGCACGGAAGGGCTCCTGCGGAGTGGGACTGTGGGATTATCGCCCCCTCCTGATGCCGAGTTGCGCGCCTAGAGCCCACCGCGCAGCTCTGACACGGCTTCGAGCCCTTCCGCGCTCGCGCGCAGGAGCATCAAGAAGCGTCCCTGGTGGAAACCCCGTAGGGGAGATTCGGGATCCGGGAAACCCTCAGGCAGTGGCCAGTCCGGCGCGAGGATGCGTCCTGGCGGGATGGGCCGCTCGCGCCGCAGCTCGCCAAGCTCCGCGTCCGAGAGCTCGCGAGCGGGGCTCCATGGCAGCAGCGCTCGCCCGTACAGCCCCACACGCTTCCCTGGTCCCGGGTCCTCCCAAGGGCCGATGGCCGTGCGGTGCAGCCGGGAGAGATGGGCTCCGCAGCCGAGCGCCCGCCCGAGATCCCTCGCCAGGGCGCGCACGTAGAAGCCGCCACGGCACGTGAGCTCCAAGCGGCTGGAGCGCGGCAGCTCATGGGCCAGCCAGCGTGCCTCGTGGAGGTAGACGCGCGAAGGAGGCAGCACCACCTCCTCACCCCGGTGGGCCTTCCGGTACGCCGGCTCGCCGCCCACCTTCTTGGCGCTGGTGGCCGGCGGGACCTGGTCGTGCCAACCCCGGAAGCCCGCGAGCGCCGCATCCAGGGCGGCCGGTGTGAGGTGGGACGCATCTCCCTGGTGGACGACGCGGCCCAGCAGGTCGCCATTGTCCGTCTCCACACCCCAGATCACCTCCGCGACGTAGCGCTTGGGGATGGGGTGAATCAGGTCCATCAGCCGCGTGGCCTGCCCTACCAGCAGCAGCAGGAGCCCCTCGGCGAAAGGGTCCAGCGTGCCGCCGTGGCAGACAGGGACGCGCTTGCCAGGGCCCGCCGCCTGGAGTTCCTCCATGAGGGCGCGCACGCTGGAGAAGCTCGTCTCGCCCACGGGCTTGTGGGTCAGGTAGATGCCGGGCTTCATCCGCATGCCACTGCATCATAGGCAGCACAAGCCCGGAAAGCGGCTGCTCACTGTCCAACCAGCCTGCATATCCTGTCGCCCCAGCACTCGGGAGCTTTGGTAGGGTCCCCTCGCATGAAGAAGCTGCTCATCGGGGTTCTGGTGCTCGCTGTCCTGGGTGGCGCCGCCGCAGGCGGAGCCTTCATGTGGGCGGAGAAGGGGACGACGACGCCCAAGGTGGCCGGTGCGGCGCCCGAGGTCATCTTGGTCGTGGAGAAAGGCTCCACGGCGCGCACGCTGGGCCCCAAGCTCCAGTCCGAGGGCCTCATCGAGGATCCACGCCTGTGGCGCTTCCATCTCTGGCGGCGCGGCGGGCTGGCGCTGAAGGCAGGCCGCTTCAAGCTCAGTGCCTCCATGTCTATCGCGGAGATCGCGAAGACGCTCGAGGGCTCACCGCTCCCGGAGGATGTCCCCTTCGTCATGATCGAGGGGTGGCGGCTGCGGGACACGGACGAGGCGCTCGCCGCCAAGAGGCTCATCCAGCCAGGGGAGTACATCGCCGCCGCCAGCCGCCCCGAGCGCTTCAAGGCCGCGTTCCCTCTGCCCACGCGCACCCTCGAGGGCTACCTCTACCCGGAGACCTACGCCGTCGTCCCGGACGCGTTCAACGTGGAGGTCTTCATCCAGCGGCAGCTCGACACGTTCGGCGCGCGCTTCTTCGAGCTCCACAAGGCGGACATCGCGAAGAGCAAGCGCAGCCTGCACGAGCTCGTCACCATGGCCTCCATGCTGGAGCGCGAGGAGCCCGAGCCCGCGCAGCGCCCTCTCGTCGCAGGCATCCTCTGGAAGCGGATCGACAAGGGCTACGCGCTCGGCGTGGACGCGACGAGCCGCTACGAGCTCCCCGACTGGAACGACCGCAAGGAGTTCCTGAAGAAGCTGCGCGACAGCTCGGATGCGTACAACACCCGCACCCGCACGGGCCTGCCTCCAGGCCCGATTGGCGCGCCCACCGTGGACTCCCTGCTGGCGGCGCTCCGGCCACAGGCCAGCGAGTACTTGTACTACCTGCACGACGCGGAGAGGAGGCTCCACCCCTCGCGCAACGCGGAGGAGCATGAGGCCCTGCGCGCGAAGTACAACGTGTACTGAGCAGGCGGACGCCTACTTCCCCTTGGGGTTGCGCGGCTGCGCAGCGGGCTCGGGGGTCTTCGCACCCGGGTCAGCGCCCTTCTGCTGCACGATCGGCACCCACTTGTCCTGGGTGAGGTAGACGCCCGCGGCGGTGGCCAGGCTCAGCAGCACGATCGCGGCCACCCACCGGAGCCTCCCCTGCCCCGAGCGGGAGCGCTGCGAGGCCGCGTGTGCCTCGAGCACACCCAGCTCCGCGTGCGTCAGGTGCGCCAGGGCCTCCGTCTCGGTGAGCTTCTGCCGATGACGCAGGAAGCTCACGATCAGCGCCGAGTGGGACACCTTCACCTCGCGCGCGAGGAACAGATCCAGCTCGCGCCGCATGGCCGCCGCGTCGGGGTAGCGGTTCTCCGGCTTCACCTCGAGCGCCCGCTTGACGATGTGGGCCAGTGGTGGGGGCACATGGGGCGCCGCCTTGTGGAGCGGCGTGTACTTGCCGTCGCGGATCTTCGCGAAGATCTCTCCGGCCGTCTTCCCCTGGAAGGGCCGCGCGCCGGTGAGCGCCTCGTAGAGCAGCACACCGAGCGAGAAGATGTCCGTGCGGGGATCCAGCGTCGCCCCCGTCACCTGCTCCGGAGACATGTATGCCGGCGTGCCCACCGCGATGCCCTGCTGGGTGAGCGCCACCAAGTCCACGTCCTTGGCGATGCCGAAGTCCATCAGCTTCACCTCACCGGACTTGGTGAGCATGACGTTTCCGGGCTTCAGGTCGCGGTGGATGATGTGGCGGAAGTGCGCGTGGTCCAGCGCGCTGGCGATGCGCGCGCCGAGGACGGCGGCCACATCCGCGGGCAGCGGCCCGTCCTTGATGAGCTCGTGGAGCGTGGGGCCGTCCACGTACTCCATCACCATGAAGAGGCCGTCGTTCTTCTCCACCAGGTCGTACAGGGTGACGATGTTCTGGTGCCGGAACGCGGCCAGGGCGAGCGCCTCGCGGTGGAAGCGCGACAGCGACTCCTTGTCGCGCTGGGCATCCGGGAGCAGCTCCTTGATGGCCACCTCGCGTTGGATGCCTTCGTGGATCCCTTTGTAGACCTGAGCCATACCCCCGCGTCCCAGCTCACCGAGGACACGGTAGGCCCCAATCTTCCTGTGCCGAATCGGCGCCTTGTCCGACTTGTCTTTGTCCAGAGAAGCCACGGCCCGCACCGTAGCGAGTTGGAGGCGGACCGTCGACAGCCCTGGTGGCCTCCCTGGTGGAGAAGCAGCCGAGCCCTCACATTCGGGCCAGCTCTGGGTAGGCTGCGCTCCATGAACCTCCAACTCCTCCTGCCCCTGGAGAAATATTCCAGGTTCAACAGCTTTGAGTCCTGAATCCTCGCTGGCGGCGGTACTGAAGCCTGCTCCGATGGGAGCGGGCGCCGACACGCAGGTGACTCTGCTGGACGGCGGCGCCGAGGCCTATCCGCGCATGCTGGAGGCCATCGAGTCCGCCACGAGACGGGTGCACCTGGAGGTCTACACCTTTGAGCGCGAGGGAGTGGGCTCGAGCTTCGTTGCGGCGCTGACGGCGGCTGCGCAGCGGGGCGTGGAGGTGAAGGTCATCGTCGATGGCTGGGGGAGCATGGGCGAGAGCGGGCCCCTGAGGGCGACGCTCCGGGCGGCAGGGGCGCGGGCGCACATCTACAACCCGCTCACGTCGATCTTCACGGGCCGGGCGTGGCGCAACCACCGGAAGATCCTGCTGGTGGATGACCAGGTGGCGTTCATCGGCGGCATCAACATCGGCGACGACTACCTGGGCGCGGATGACGAGCCGGGTTGGGCGGACCTGGTGCTGGAGCTGCGCGGAGAGATCTGCACGCAGCTGGGCGCGAAGCTGCAAGCAGGGAATGTGGACCTGTCCTCGGGGCCTGTACGAATCCTGCTGTCGGGCTTCGGCGGTGGGAGACGGCTGCGAAAGCGGTATCTGCGGGCATTGAAGCAAGCGAAGCAGCAGGTGGTGCTGGCGCACGCGTACTTCCTGCCGGATCGAGGCTTCATGCGGGCGCTCCAGCAGACCGCGAAGCGCGGTGTGTCGGTGCAGTTGCTGCTGGCAGGGCGCAGCGACGTGGCGTTCGCGCGGGCAGCGACGATGCGGCTGTACCGTTACTTCCTGAAGGGGGGCATCCGCATCCACGAGCTGACGGGCTCCACACTGCATGCGAAGGCAGCCGTGGTGGATGGAAAGCGGCTGCTGATGGGCAGCTTCAATCTGGATCCGCTGTCCATGGTGAACCTGGAGACGCTGGTGGACGTGGAGGACGAGGGGGTGGCGGCGCAGGCCACGACATGGCTGGACAAACAACTGAAGGGAGCGCGGCCCATCTCCCTGGCGGACTGCTCTCGCACGGGGCTGCAGGCGTGGGCGCTGGACATCCTGGGACTGACCGGGGCCCGCCTCGCCGAGTTCTTCGCCCACTTCATCGGCCGGAAGCGGCAGCGGTAGAGGCAGGGCCTGCTGCTGGACCGCCTCGCTTATCAGCTCCTCCAAGGCCACGCCCTCCCATGGTGCTGCCCCTGGCTCCATTGTGAGGTGGAGAAAGCGGGAGAGCGCCAATGCCACCAGCCACCATCGGGCGGAAAATCCGCAGGGAGGAAACCGTCCATGAGGTCTGCGTTTCCGTACACCACCGCGCGGCGCTTCGCCAAAGGTCCATGGCCGGAGGTGCCCGCCGTCGAGATGCCCACAGGCGACACCTCCATCCCCATCAGTTTCTGCGGGATATAGCTGATGCACTCCTCAAGCGTCCTGGCGCCACGGCGACAGGCAACCGGGCAACCCGGCTCCCTCAGTCTACAAAAATACGGGTATTGAGACGAAGCTATTGAGGGAATAGGCACCAGTCATTGGTGCCAAGAGTGCCGTTACCGGATGTGCCTTTGGGAGAATGCGATGAACAAGGCGTATGCGTTCGCAGTGCTCGCCGCAGTGCTCTCGGGATGTTCCTTGTCCGCCGCTGCCAGGAAGAGGCAGATCGAGTGGCCGGGCGAAGCCTCGACCCAGCTCATCGTCCCGCTCACCGAGGCGGGGGCTGCGCTCGCCGCCTTGGCCGCGATCCGGGAAATGGTGAGAACCAACCCCTATCCAGACCTGTTCTGGGGCTGCTCCAACCCTGAGCAGGGCTTGGATGTCGTCGTCTTCAAGGACTTGTCGTCGGGTTTGTACTATGTGTCGCTCATCCAGCGCTTCGATCGGTGCGGCAACCCGCGCGGCTCTCCCTCCCGGGTGCTCGACGGGTACTACGAATACGCGGTAACCCCCCAAGGCGAGGTGGTGGCCGAAGTTCTGCTGCCGGACGAGGCTCCAGTCCGCCCCTCTTCTCCAGGCCCTACCCCAGCCGAGCCAACACCGCCATCTGGCGATCAGCCCCAAGGCGCTGATACGCCCGCTCCGACACCAGCCGCTGCTCCGCTGCCCGCGCCGGCAGCTCCGCCCCCGGTTGTCCCTTGCCCAGCATCACCACCACCCGCTCCCCCGGCTCCGGCCAGCTCGCCCCAGCCTCCACATCCGGCAGCATCCCCAGAGCGTCCGTCCCACAGCCACTTGAACTGGAAGGCCACAGTCCCGTTGAATCCCGGTAGGCCCTGGGCCACCCATCCATCGATCCCACCATCGCCGCCTGCCCCGCTCACGGGCTCGTAGGCGTACCCCTGCCTCTTGCCATCCTCGATGAGGAGTTGGTGCATGAGCCGCTCGAACTCATGCCCTCCTGCAGCGCCTTGATCGATCAATGCGGTCAGCGGTGGAAGAACGGTCGCCATGGCAGAAGGATGCTACTCAGAGTGTCCGCTGCGCTGCACGAGGTTCGCGGCATTCAGCTCATGGCAGGTCAGAGGTGGGCTGACGCCCGACGGGATACGAAGGAGCGTAGCAAGCCCCCTTCCAGGCATATCCGTCCTCTTTGCCCTCCGCCTTGCATGGTGGCATGCCATCTGCCACGCGGTACCAGCATCCGCCATGGATCTCCACCTCGCCGAACCGGTTACACGGGGGCTTACGCTGACCCGTCAGCGGCCCCTCGGGCAATGGCTTACCAACCGCCAAGGCAGTGTCATCCGTTGGCGCCGGGGCATGTGCCGACATGGCAGCGCTCACGCTGTCACCCACTGCCACGCTCTCGCTCTCATGGGCCCTCCTCGCCGCATCTGCCGTGGCCCTCTCTGGAACTCGGTACAGCGACGCCACCATGAGCCATGCCAGCAACAGCCCCATGGCGGCCGTTGCTCCTTCTACCCCCCACACGCGCACCCGAGCCAGCAGTGGCGCCTGCTGGCGCTGGGTTGCGCTCCGGGCCCGGCCTCTCCTCTTCCGCCGCGCCCATTCCTTCCCTGCCTCAAAGTCCCGCTCATGGACCCAACGCACGCCCCGCAGTGAGCGCACTCGAGGGCGGCGCTCATGCGCCCATTCAAACAGGCGAGCATCCGCATTGGCGCTCTGGCTCTCCCTCAACCGCTCCAAAGCCTCCACTGCTCCCCGCGCCTTCCCCTGGAAGCGCTCCTCTGGCGCCACCGCCAGGAGTTTCAGGAGCACGGCCTCCAACTCCGGGCTCACCCGAGGGTTCCGTGCTCGCGGGCCCGGCACCCCGGGCCCACCCTCTCGCCACACCTCCGCACCGGGCTCCTCTGGGTTCGTGG
>Ga0247822_10001019_pt1 | contig 16521 bp, 23 predicted proteins | sample 13C_Cellulose_Da_FD_192423 | JGI IMG/M metagenome (GOLD analysis project Ga0247822, IMG submission 192423) | Soil microbial communities from agricultural site in Penn Yan, New York, United States - 13C_Cellulose_Day30 | ecosystem: Environmental > Terrestrial > Soil > Agricultural land | place...
GTCATGGGAAAGAAAATTGATTATGGTTTGGGCAACAAGTCCGTCGGCTACATGCGGATGGACTTCAAGGCCCCGCGTGTCGTGCATCCGTCAGCGGAGCACATCTTTGAAAATGCGCGCGGCGGCCCGTACAAGTACGGCCACCCGCTGAAGGCGACCGTGGAGAACCTGCGGGCTGTGGCGCTGGAACTGCTTTAATCATTGTTGCTCTGGCCGCTGTGCGATAGCGGCCTAACCAGCAATGACGCTGGACGTTGAGGAGAACTAGAATGCGCATCACCTTTGGCCGTGGCCGGACCCGGCAGACCGCCACCCTTCCGCACGCCTCCCTCCGCAGGGACATGGGCCGCGACACACAGCGGGAGTACGACATGCTCAAGGCCAACATTGAAGAACGGTGCCTGCCGCCGTCCGTACTGCTCGCCCGCAAGGGCTTCAATGTGTATCAGCGATAGGAGGCTGTGATGGGATGGAAGACCACGCGGCGCATCTACAATCCGCCGAAGTCGGATCCTATGGCCGAGATACTGCGAGTTGCGCGCAGACTGGAGGAGTTGCTCATCCAAAGCTGCTGCGAAGAAGACGCGTCGCCGGACCTGCTTGCCGCTAGGCGGATAGCTGCCGACCAGTCCATGCAGACCGGCAAGAACTACGCAAACTTCATGTCCGGCCGCTACGACCATGCCTTCGGCGTGCGCGTGGCGCTGGCTGCGATGCAGTACGGAAGGAGGAACCCGTGCCCGTGATACCGCGCGCTATACAACGCGCCGACGACGAACATCATGCGCGAGCCTTTGACGGCATGTTTGATCACGCCAAACGCCGCGAAGGTGACGAGTGGTACTGCCGCCGCTGTGGCAAGCGATGGGCAACAGACGAGAAGGAGCCAGATTGTGAATAGCAACAACGAAGGGCCACAGGAAAATCCTGCTGGTGGATTCCGCGCGACCGAAGAAGAGTCGCACCCCATAGTCAGCGCGCCGGACGCAGACGAGAACTACGTGGACGGCAACGGCACGACCTGGATACGGCCGACCGCGTGGGCCTACTTCGCCGTCTGCCGTTCTAACCACTGGCGAGGCGGCCAACTGAGGGCTCTAGGGTTTGAGCCGCTGCCTATACCGGCCGACGCCCCGGCCTACCCGCCGGACGGATACATGGACGAGCTATGCGCCGACATCCCGCGCAAGTGGCCGGACATTGTGCTGGAGGAGCCGGCCGAGCCCGAAGTGCCGCCGCCGGACGCGCCAGCCGCTGACAGCTTAATCGACTTGGCGACGCGCTGTGCCAACATTATCCGCAAGGAGTACTTCACGCATACGCGCAACGACAAGAAGGCCATGGACTGCGCCATGCACGTCCTGGAAGAAGTGCAGCGAACGTACGAGCAACTCGCTGCGCAGGCCGACCCGGCGTCGTTGTCATGAACATCGATCCTAAGAGCGACGAAAGCGCGATTGTGCGCGTACAAGTGCAAGCGATGTCCGGGCCATTTAGCGAAAGCTTTGCGAGAGACATGCTGCGAGTCTGTGAAATGGCGAAGCAGTACGTTGGCGGTTGCCAAGCTAGGATTCCGTTTCCTAACAGAGAGGAGGAGCAGCCATGATTTGGCGTAGCCGGACGCGGTGGGACGCGCCCACCAAGGAGTACGAGCAATACGAACGGCGCAAACAGATCGCCGCTACGTTTTCAGCGATTGCGTTGTTCCTAGCTGGCGTGGCGACGGGGCTGAGTCTGGCTGTATTATTCCAATGAGCGATAAAACTGCCATAAATGCCCGCTAGTCGTTGGCTGCGGGCGTGCGCTATGCTGTACGCTTGGGGCCGGGCTTACGCTACGTGAAATCCGTAGTTGGTCGGCTACAAGGGCGTCGCCGTCCCAGACTGCTTCCTCAGCGGCAGTTTCGGGGCGGCGGCGTTCACATCGGGGCTGAGGAATGTCATGTTAATGCAAGCAACGCATAGGAGATGGACGGACTTAGGTAAGCAGAAGCTTGCCTCCTCCGGGTTGACCACCAAGATAGCAGATGAGCTCGGCATGTACGAGATACCGTCTGCGGCCATGCTACACGAATCATTCGAGGCGCTGCCGTGCATCGTGCTGCCCTACCACGACCTGGAGGGCAACAAGGCGCGCAGTCACCCTAAGTGGCCGGACTTCTACCGGCTGCGATACCTAGCCAAGGGCACGTCCTTCAAGGACCTAGCGACGGACAAGTCGCAACGCTATGCGCAGCCACCCGGCTCCGGCGTATGTGCCTACTTCCCCAAAACTGAGAATTGGAAGAAGATAGCCAAGGACACAGAGCAAGGCTTGATCTTCACCGAAGGCGAGTTCAAGGCCGCCGCCGCGTGCGACAACGGCTTCCCCACCATAGGCCTCGGCGGCATCTGGAATTTCATGGCGCAGCGGGAGGCGCTGTTTTTCTTGCCGGAGCTAGAGAAGATAGACTGGCGCCGCCGCCCCGTGTGGGTCTGCTTTGATAGCGACTACGCCAGCAACCCGAACATCTGCGCCGCCATCAACCGGCTGGCCGAAGAGCTAGACGAGCGCGGGGCCATGGTGTTCGTGCTACTGCTGCCAGACATCGTTGAAGGCGGCAAGACGGGGCTAGACGACTACTTCCTTGAGGAAGGGCCGGACGCGTTTGAAAAGCTGCTAGACGAGGCCGAGCCGATCGGCTTTAGCCGAGCGCTGTGGCGGCTGAACCAGGAGGTCATCTATGTGGAGGACCCCGGACTGGTAGTCGTGGAGGCCACGAAGCAGAAGATGGCACCGGGCCAGTTCAAGGAACACAGCCGATGGTCGACCGCCAGCTACCCCGAGCGCACCATCAATAAGAACGGCGACATAGTCGTCAAGAAGGAGCCAGCGGCACCGGCCTGGATAAGGTGGCCCATGCGCCGGAGCGCCAGAGCGGTGACGTACGCGCCCGGAGCGCCGCTGATTACAGACGAGTGCGAGTTCAACCAATGGCCCGGATGGGGATGCGAGCCAAAGGCCGGGGACGTCAAGCCTTGGCTGGAGCTAAACTCCTTTCTGTTCGAGGATGCGGAGCGCGGGGCGCTAGACTGGTTCTACGATTGGTGCGCGTATCCCATTCAGAACCCCGGCGTCAAGCTGTTCAGCAGCGTGGTTATCCACGGCGTAGTACAAGGCACGGGCAAGACGCTAATCGGTGAAACGCTTGGCAAGATATACGGAACCAATTACAAGGAGATCAAGGATGACGATCTCGAAAGCACGTATTGGGCTGAGAACAAGCAGTTCATTATGGGGGACGAGATATCCGGACGCGATAACCGACAGTATGCGAACACGCTCAAAAGGCTCATCACCCAAAGGACGGTTACAATTAACATCAAGTTCGTTCCGCAGTACGACGTACCCGACTGTATTAATTACCTTTTCACCAGCCAGCACCCGGACGCTTTCTTCATTGAGGATACTGATCGGCGGTACTTTGTTAACGAGGTTACGGCAGATCAACCCCTACCGATATCGTTCTACAATAAGTACAGTGAATGGTTGCGAACAGACGGACCAGCCGCCCTCTTTCACTGGCTCCTTAAGCGCAAGATTAGCAAAGAGTTTAATCCAGTTGCCCCACCGCCCCGGACAGCAGCTAAAGAGCGTATGACGCGCAACAGCAAGAGCGAGCTGACCGGATGGGTGCAGGACCTGCGGGAGTTCCCCGACCAGACGCTAAGGTTCGGCGGCCTGCGCCACACGCGCGACCTGTTCACTAGCAGCGAACTGCTGATGATGTTCAAGAACGACCACCCGGACTCCAAGGCGTCGGCCATCGGCCTTGGCCGGGCGTTGGCCCAAGCAGGGTTCTTCCAAGTCTGTGGCGACCAGCCGCTGCGCGGGCCAGACGGTAGGCAGGGCCGGTTCTTTGCCGTGCGTAACTGTGGCCGCTGGCGCAAGGGCAGCCGCAAGGACGCGGAGGCCAATCTCAAGTTACAACCGCAAGGCGATAGGGGGAAGAAGTAAGATGGTAGTTTCGCGTCAATCGGCTGAGGAAGCTGCCCGCGTTCTGCGGATGCAGCTAGACGACGCAACCGAGATCATGGTCACCACTGCTTACAAGAGCATGGCTAAGGCGTGTCACCCGGACATGCCGGGCGGCGACGCGGCCAAGTTCGTTGAAGTGGATAAGGCCAAGTGCATTCTATTGTTGTGGCTAAAGCGGCCAAGAGCAGCGCCGGTGGACCCCACCATATCGTCCGAGAAGTGCATCCCGTGCAACGGCACAGGGCGGCGCAAATTGCAGCGAGGCTTCCGCTCGATGACGATGCTGTGCGGCAACTGCCGGGGAACTGGCGAGCGCCTGCCGCCCGAAAAGGTAGAGGAGTAGTCTTCTGTTTTGCGTAGGTTTATACTGCGCGCTTGGCTTTTGTTGGCCGACTGAGTCTGTACGTAAGGAGGTGATCTATGAAGTAGCTTTACTCAACTTCTCCCATTCCCGTTGAACGAGGCGGGTCATGGCCCCCCGCTTGGCCCGCCTCAACTGACACACTGACACACTGACATACTAGATTGGAGCCAAAATGGCAAAGCTGAGAATTCCCAAATCCATGGGCGCGTGCGCCGACCTGCTATTCACCCTTCGCGAGAAGCGCCTCGCGCAGCAGAAACTCGTGGACGCAGTAGCGGCGGACGAGACCATGCTGAAAAACCATATCATCGACAACCTGCCGAAGGGCGACACAGGTGCCAGCGGCAAGCACCATCACATCAGCGTGTACACCGATCCGGTGCCGCGCATTGAAGACCCTGACGCGCTGTTCGCGCATATCAAGAAAACCGGCGACTTCGACCTTCTACAACGGCGCCTGAACAACGCCGCGGTCAAGGAGCGGTGGGAAGACCCCAAGAATAAGAAAGGAGTGCCCGGCGTCGGTACGTTCAACGTCATCAAGGTTAGTCTGACAAAGAAGAAAGGAAAGTAACATGGCAAAGACTGCAACCAAAGGGCGCGCCGTTGCGCCTCGCAAATCAACGGAAGTCGCCGATTGGCGGGCGGGGATGGCCGAGAGCGCCAAGGCCGCAGTAGCGAGCGAGGAGACCGCCGCCAGCGGTGGCGGGAAGTTCTTCAGCCTACGTGCTGGACAACTTAGCTTTGACGATGCGGCGCTGCCGGGCAACCAGATGGCGTGCATAATCGTGGACAGCATCTTCGAAACCACGTACTACGAAGGCGACTTTGACCCCGAAAGCCCGCAGCCGCCGACGGCGTTCGCGTTCGGCCGCGACCAAGCGGAGATGCGGTGGGACCCGGAACACTCGGACCCTGAGTTCGCCGGCAAGCTTTGCAGTGAGAGCGAAGTGTGTCAGTGGGGCAGCGCTGAGAAGGGCAAGGGCAAGGCCGCCAAGGAGATTCGCCGCCTCGCCATCATCCCGGCTGGTACGTTCAAGCCTGTAGGAAAGGGCGGCGGGTTCGACCTGGAAATATTCGACGAAGTTGAACCGTTCCGCACGGCCGACTTGGCCTACATGAAGGTTCCGGTGATGTCCGTCAAGGGCTTTGCCACGTATCTGAAGCAAGTGGCTGAGCAGTTTGACCGGCCATTGTGGGGCGTCGTGACGCGCGTGTACCTTGAACCAGACCCCAAGTCGCAGTTCCGTGTGAAGTTCGAACTGCTGGAGGTCATCGAGGACGAGGACATCCTAGAAACGCTGTTCAAGCGGCACAAGGAAGCCGAGAAGGAAATTGACTTCCCCTACCTGCCGCGCACGGACGACGATGCGCCAGCCACGCAGACCAAGGCCAAGGCGGGCGGCGGCAAGCTGGCGCGCAAGGGAGGCGCTAGCGCCAAGTCTGCTCGGAGGCGTTGAACGTGGCCCTGCCTGCCGTCGTTGGTTAGGGGACGACGCGCGTTTGCAGGGCTAAGGCTGTCGGAGTCAGCCCCCGCTAAACCGACAGTGCCAGCGGAGAACCGAGCCTCGCGGCTGGCAACTTTTGCTGAGAAGGAAGCACATGGCTAAGAAGAAAGCCCCGCCTGTCATAGGCATCGACTTTGAAACGAAGCCCATTGAGGACCTTCGCCCCGCCTACCCGCCGATACCGACCAGCGTCAGTATCCAGTGGCCCGACGAGAAGGCGCCGAAGTTCTGGTGTTGGGGCCACCCGCGCGACAACAATACCACGCTTGACCGCGTGAAGAAGGAACTAGGCCGGTGCGTCGCCGCTGCCAAGAAGCGGAAGGTGGCGCTGCTCTTCCACAACGCCAAGTTCGATTGGGAGATTATCTGCGACCTGCTAGGGCTCAGCGTCTTTGAAGTGCCATGGGATATGATCCACGATACGCAGTACGTCCTATTCCTGGATAACCCGCACAGCCGGTCGCTGGAACTGAAGCCCGCCGCCGAAGTCGTACTTAACGAACCGCCTGAGGAGCGCGACGCCTTGCTGGAGTGGGCGCGGGAGAATATCCGCAAGTCCATCGGCCCTAAGAAGGTCGGCGAGTATATCCACGTTATGCCGGGCAAGGTAGTAGGGCCGTACGCCAACGGCGACGTCCGTAGGACGATTAAGATTTTCAATAAGCTATGGCCTACCATAGTGGCGCGAGGCATGGAGAGCGCTTACGACCGCGAGCGCGAACTAATGCCCATCTTTCTGCAGAACGAGCGGGAGGGTCTACGGGTGGATATGGCCCTGCTGCGCCACGACATCAAGGCGTTCCAAGCCGAGCGCGACAAGGCTGACGCGTGGCTGCGCAAGCGGTTGAAGGCGCCGAAGATGAATATCAACAGCAACGAGGAATTCGCAGAGGCGCTGGCGCAGGCCAAGCTGGTCGCTGACGAGGATTGGGTGATAAATAAGGACGGCACGCGCAGCGTGAGCAAGGCAAACTTCACCGAGGACATGATCCGCGACAAGAAGGTTCACCAAGCGTTCGGCTACCGCAACCGGCTAGGCACCTGCCTCAATATGTTCATGGTGCCGTGGCTGGCCCAAGCGGAGATCAACGATGGTCGCATCACCACGCATTGGAACCAAGTACGCCAGCCGGGCGGCGGCACGCGCACTGGACGACCTAGTACCAACGCCCACAACTTCCTCAACCTAAGCAAGACATGGGATGATAAAGCCGATGGATATGTTCACCCGGAATTTCTTAAAGTTTTGGAACTCCCCTTGGTTCGCCGTTACGTTCTCCCTGATGTCCGTAGTCTGTTCTGTCACCGCGATTATAATCAGCAGGAACTAAGGATCATGGCCCATTTTGAAGATGGGCCGCTGATGGCGGCGTACCAAGCCGACCTGCGAATGGACGTGCATGACAAGGTGAAGGCGCTAATCCTCGAAGTTACCGGCAACGACTGGGACCGCCGCCCGGTCAAGATCGCCAACTTCCGCGCATTGTACGGAGGCGGAGCTCCCGCCGCCGCTGCGGGGATTGGCTGTAGCCTAGCCGAGGCGAAGCAGCTACTGGACGCGCGCAGCCAAGCCCTGCCCGGCGAGAAGATGCTGAAGAAGGAGATCAAGGAACTCAGCGCTATGGGCAGCCCCATTATCACATGGGGCGGACGGGAGTACTACGTTGAGCCGCCGGGCTGGAGCGAGCGCTTTGGCCGACACATGACTTACGAGTACAAGCTGCTGAACTATTTGGTGCAGGGCAGCGCGGCGGACGCCACCAAGGAGGCGATCCTGCGCTACCACAGACACCCCGGCAAGCGGGGCCGCTTCCTCGTTACGGTGTACGACGAAATTAACGTAAGCAGCGAGCCCGCCAGCACCGAGAAAGCAAGACGTGCGGCCGCAATTCACGAAATGGCCGTGCTGCGTGAGTGCATGGAAAGTATTGAATTCGACGTGCCATTGCTGACCGACGGCAAGTGGGGCGATAATTGGGCCGACGTCAAGAAATTCCCCGAAGGCCCGTCTGTATGGGAGATCAAGAATGCCGCCTAAACTGACACGAGAAGCGCCGACGAAGCTGTTCTTCCCAAAGCTTGAGCCGGCGACGCTACCACTGCTCACGGCGTGGAGTTACACGCGGTACGCCGATTACAAGCGATGCCCCATGTTCTTCGCTTACAAGCATCTCCTGCGAATCAAGGAGCCAGCCGGGCCAGCCATGCAACGCGGGCGGGACATACACAAGGAAGGGGAGGTCTACCTGTCGTCGCCGCGTAAGCCGCGCAAGGTGCCCGACAGCTACGGCCACTTCCGCGAAGAGATGGAGCAGCTACGCGGGCTGAACCCTAGCGTTGAGCAGCAATGGGGCTTCCGCCAGGACTGGACCCCCACTGGATGGTTCGACAAGGACTGCTGGACGCGCAACGTGCTTGACGTCTGCGTGGTTTACGATGACCACACGGCCGACGTCATTGACCACAAGACTGGCAAGAAGTACGGCAGCAACGATGAACAGATGGAACTGTTCGGGCTGGTCACCTTCTGCAAGTTCCCGGAAGTCATTGAAGTAACGACGCGCCTGTGGTACTTGGATATCGCCGACCCGCGCGAGAACAGGGTGGAGGCCGACTTCAAGAAAGCCGATGAAGCGGCCCTCAAGAAGGATTGGGCCAAGAAGGTCAAGCCCATGTTCATGGACCGCAAGTTTCCACCCCGGCCGAACGATAAGTGCAAGTGGTGCTTCCTGAGCAAGGAGAAGGGCGGGCCATGCAAGTTCTGAACCTTCTGCGCTACGATCTGCCGCGCGCTTTCGCCAAAGACTGGAAGCAGCTATGGTGCGATCATAAGTGGCGGCGCAGCGGCACCACGTACAGCACTGTCAAGAATGGCCCCGGTGAATGGGACTTTATGGTCGGGAAGCCGTTAGCGAGCCATTTCTACTGCGAGAAGTGCGACAAGAGCAGGAGGGTGCCATGCCGCTTCTAAGTTCAGAACCGAAGATTTATCCGCTTCTGCGATCCGGCCGAGCGCTGCGGGAATTGCGGCGACATGCCGAGCGCGTTCGCGGCCCTGATGTCCGGGTATTGTCATGCGAAGGGCCGTACGACGATACGCTTCTGTACATCACGGAAGGCTGGACCGTGGAGGCCGCCAAGGCGTACGCCAGGAATCTTGGATTTAAGCCGTTGTATATCGTCAACCTATGGAGGAAACCATGAAGAAGACCGCGTTACAGATTGCACGAGAAATGAAGCTGCCCGGTTACGCCGTGGCGGCGCTGGATTACGAGCGCCATCCGCAGCAGCGAACGCTCGCGTTCCACCACTTGTTTGATGCGCCTGTGCGGAGCCAGCGCCCCGATCGCACATTCTCGCACATGGGGACCCAACGTGCCGCTTTTCGCGCAGCGTTCATTTTGTCGGAAGCCATAGAAATTCTGGAAAAGGGCTTCGGCTTGGAAGTAAGCCTTTCTGTCGCCGCCCCGAACCGGCTGGCATACGAGGCGAAAGGAAGCTGCAACGCCGAACTCACGAATGCACTGCAGAGCGCTATGGCAGACAGTGGCAAGCGTGACATCGTCGAAGTCGTGGATGGGCTAGCTGATCTGAACGTCGTTGTCAACGGCTTTGCCATCGAACTCGGCGTGGACATGATGGCAGTGGACCAGGAGACATTAGCAAGCAATCTCACAAAGCTTGGAGAGGACGGCCTCCCTATGGTCGCTGATGGCAGCGATCCTAAATGGCCCAAGGGGAAGGTTCTCAAGGGGCCGAATTTCGTGGAACCGCAGATAGCAATGGTGCTAGGACTGGAGGACTAACATGGCGAAGTCAGAACCACAACCTGAAAAGCTGCCCGACATCCCCAATCTGGTGGAAGGAAAGCACTCCTCTTCGGAGATGTCGTCCATCGCGGCGCGGTACATCAAGATATCGCGCGAGGATATTGAGCTGATCCTCGCCAGCGAAGGCGACGACGATACCAAGCTTATTCAGGAAATTCGCAGCCTTGCCGCCAGCGTGCTGAGCCAGGACGAAACGAAGGGCCAAGAATAATGCGACATGTGATGCATGACCTTGAGACGTTGGGGCAGACACCGGGCTTCATAATCCTCAGTATCGGCGCTGTGGCGTTCGATGAAAACGAGATCGATGAACTCGGTTTCTACGCCGTGGTTCACCGGCCCACGTGTGAGGAAGTATTCCTACGAGAGGAGGAGGATACTAAGAAGTGGTGGGACCGTCAGGGCGAGGAGGCGCAGGCCGTTCTGCACCAGTCCCTGGACCCCGAGCAAAGCGTGCCGCTAACTGCCGCCCTGCTAGCCTTCAACGCGTACCTTGGACGATATGGCGGCTGGCGGGACGTAAGACTTTGGGGCAACGGCAGCGACTTCGACAATGCCGGGATGTCCTGTGCCTTTGACGCAACAAAGATAAAACCGAATTGGGCTTTCTGGAACAATAGGTGCTATCGTACGTTAAAGGCGCAGGCACCTAGCATCAAGCTGGTGCGCGAAGGGACGTATCACAACGCACTGGATGACGCGAAGTCACAGGCGCGGCATCTGCAAGAAGTTCTCAGAAGCACCAATCTGGCGCTCAACTGAGAAAGCGAGGCGGGCGCGTTCCCGCCATCATGGGAGTACTACCATGACCGACAAGAAGAAGGAAGAAAAGGACACGGCCCGCGAAGAAGGCGGAACCGAGTTCACGCGCGAAGAAGCGGCGCAGGCTGGCGGCTACAATCTGCCGGGCGGCGCACCGCCAATCACACCGGAGACGGGCGAAGACGGCGAGCCGGTGGCTCAGCCAGTACTTGACCCCGGCGCGGCAGCGGGCAGCGACGATCCGGCAGTGTCCGGCGGCGTTGACCGTAAAGACCGCGACCGCGTAACCACGCAGGGAGCGCGGGAAGCAGCCGGGCCGTTCACCGGTCAGGGGAACCAAGACGCTCTGCGCACGCAGGGACGGCAGGGTGCCAGCGACGCCCATCACGCCGACCAGCGTACCAGCGGCGACGAGAGCGCTGTAGAAGGCGCCGAGCCCGATGCCAAGAAGTCCGATAAGAAGGGCTCGTAAGCATGAAGCCGCTCGAATCTAAAGTCGAGCGGGACGCATGCGGGGACGCGTTGAACAAACTTCGCGTCCCCAACATGAAGATGCTGCATACAGGGGGCGAAACGGGCTGGCCTGATAGGGTGTTCTTCATAGAAGGCGGGCGGCCACTGCTCATTGAATTTAAGAGGCCGGGTGAGAAGAACGATACATCGCCTCGGCAAGAGTACATTCATTCTATCCTAAGGGAACTAGGGTATGACGTCCAAGTCCACGACAACAAAGACGAGGCGCTTGAAGCCGTCCGGTCCGCCAAAATGGACGCCGCACGGCTATCAAAAGCGAGCCATAAAATTCGCGCTCGAAAGGCAAGCCGCAGGGCTGCTTCTTGATCCAGGCTTAGGGAAGACCAGCATCGTCCTAGCGGCGTACGACATACGTCGCAAGGCCAAGCTGGCCCGGAAGCTGCTGGTGATCGCCCCGCTGCGGCCCTGCTACATGGTCTGGCCCGCCGAGATAGAGGGCTGGCAGGACTTCAAGCATCTGCGCTACTCCGTTCTGCATGGCAAGCACAAGGCCAAGGCGCTGGAAGCCGACGCCGACGTGTACATCATAAACCCGGAAGGCTTGGATTGGCTGATAGGGCAGTTCATGAAGGGTGGCCGCTTTGACCGCAGCGCGTGGATGAAGCTTGGCTTCACCGACTTGGCCGTTGATGAGCTCACGCGGTTCAAGCACAGCAAGGGCAAGCGGTTCAAGCTGCTGAAGAATATCCTTAGCCTGTTCCAGGTGAAGTGGGGCCTGACCGGCACGCCCGCGCCGAACGGCATGCAGGACCTCTTCGGTCAGATGTACGTGCTTGATGAGGGCAACGCTCTCGGCCGCTACATCACGCACTACCGCATGAACTACTTCTACAATCCTGACGGCAACGGCTGGAAATGGGTGCCGCGCGCCGGGGCCGCTGAGCTGATCTACGAGAAGCTTAAGAACCTGTGCATCCGCATGCGGGCGGAGGACTATTTGGAGCTGCCCGAGATCACGCCCCTAAAGGTGATGCTGGATTTGCCGCCCGCCGCGCGCAAGACGTACGACCTTATGGAAGACGTCATGATTGCTAAGATGGAGGACAAGCTGGTCGTCGCCAGTAACGCCGCCGCTGCGAGTACCAAGTGCCGCCAGATAGCGAACGGCGCAGTGTATGTGGACGACGACGTGGCTAGCATTGTTCGTGGAAGCACCGGGCGCAAGGTGCTAAACGTCCACGACGTAAAGGTGGAGGCTGTCAGTGAGCTCGTTGAAGAACTACAAGGCAATCCGCTTCTCCTTGCTTACGAGTTCAACCATGATCTGGACCGTCTCCTGGCCCATTTCGGTAAGGAGACTCCCTACATTGGCTCTGGGGTTAACGCAAAACGGAGTAAGGAGATTGAGTCAGCCTGGAATGCTGGAGAGATACCTTTACTCCTGGGTCATCCGGCCTCCATGGGACACGGGCTCAATTTTCAGAGAGGCGACGCCAGCCACGTAGGATGGTTCAGCATGTTCTGGGACCTGGAACTGTACGACCAATTCATCAGGCGCGTGTGGCGGCAGGGCAACAAGAGCCGACGCGTGTTCGTTCACCACTTTATGATGCGCGATACCTGCGACGAAGTCATATTCTTCGCACAGCGCCGCAAGGCACGCGGGCAGAACGCATTGGGCGAGGCGCTGGTTGAATTGCAGGGCATGCGCGCCCGGCGGAAATAATGCTTGCAAGTCATCTTTGCGGGGTTTAGAACTGCTCGCTGCTGAGGAAGGGGAACACTTCGTGGCACGGAAGCCAAAGATAGTCAAGTCTGCGCACGTAGCGCCTAAGTCTCTGCCCAAGCTGCCGTTCAGCATGGGCGACCGGGGGCAGTATATCCGCAAGGCATGGGTCGCCGTCGCCCCAATGGGGAAGACCATCCTTGCGTGCCTGTACTACGAGTTCGCGTGGAACCGCGTGAACGTGGCCGCCGTTCCCATCAGCGAAATTAACACCGACCACACGGGCACCAAGCCCTTCTTCGTGGATGGTCATCACACAGGGCTAGGGCCAACGGTCCTTGCTCAGAAAACTCACCTGCCATGGCTGAAGATTCAGGCATTGCAGGGAGGCGCGACGCCGGACGCTATCCGGTATATGGGTCAGGTAATGAAGCTGACCAAGAATGAGGAGGCCGAAATGGCTAGCAGACTGAAGAAGAACGCGGAAACACCTGCCAAGACGAAGCCCGTCGGCAAGGGCGGCAAGGTTGCCGGTGCCAAGAAGGGCGGAAACCCGGAAGCGCTCGAAAAGGCGCGCGAAGCTGCTGCAAAGCGGAATGCTGAGAACGCAGCCAAGAAGATCACGGTGCTGGTGAAGCCCGCTGATGTCAAGCTGCGCGGTGGTCGCAAGGCGAAGTTCGACTGGGTTGCCAAGAACAAGCCGAAGACTGTTGGCGACGCGATCGGCGTGGAAGTTACCGACGAAGAGGGCAACACTCACAAGATCGACATGGGCGCCCTCCGCGGCATGGAAAAGCGCGAGCACATTCGCATCGGCTAATCCCCCTCGGCCCGGCTCCCCAAACATGGCCCCGTTGAGCATTCGGCTTGACGGGGCCATAGTACCACTAGGAGAACTGTCATGCTCTTATACGTCCACAGCGCGGGGCGAGGTCATCTCCCCCTGCCTACGCTGGACACGCTGCTTGCCAGCAAGCACGCGAACATCGTTAGGTTGGTCGTCCAGGCGGCCGAAGTGCGCAAGTACGCCCCGCACATTAACAAGCTGCCCGATACCGAGCAGTTGATCGTCCTACCGCCCAAGATAAAGCGCCTTAGCCCGACCCGGCAATGGCTGCTGGAAAATTGCCCAAGCAACAAGATGATATTGTTTGACGACGACCTCGCTTTCGCGGTTCGGCGCAAGGACGATATCACCAAGTTTCGCCCCGCTGAACCGGCGGACATTACCCGCATGATAGACATGCTGCACGATTACCTTGACAGGTACGTCCATGTCGGCCTAATGGCGCGGGAGGGCGGCAACCGCATCAAGACCGATGCCAAGGGCAAACCCGTCAAGCACTTGGAGGCGATTCGCATGATGCGCGTGCTTGGCTACAACCGGGGAAATATGTGCGGCGCGCCCCGCTTTGACCGCCTGCCTACCAAGCAGGACTTCGACATGACCCTTCAGCTTCTCCGGACTGGCTACCCCAACGCGGTCATCACAGAGTTCGTGCATAATCAGGCGGGCAGCAATACAGAGGGCGGCTGTAGCGCCTACCGCGACGAGGCGATGATGGCTAGGTCGGCCGAGTTGCTGCGCAAGCTTCACCCCGATTACGTCAAGGTCGTTACCAAGGAGACGAAGTCGGCTTGGGGCGGCGGCGAACGCGTGGACGTGCAGATATCCTGGAAGAAGGCATTGGCTAATGGGTGACGAGGGGGCGAGGCTTTTGGCCGGTTGCTTGATACTGGCTGTGATTATGATGGCAATCCAATTATCAGGAGGCGCAGATGCGTACGGCAGATTTAGCGAGATTTATTTGCGAGCGGGAGGCGGTTCGGATCAACAAGGAAACGGACAAGCCCAAGCCTTGGACTAGCGACCCAATTCTGCAGACCTACAGGTTCTGCAACGTACGGCGGGAGAACGACGCGGTCACGCGCTGGCTGCGGCGGCACTACTACCCGACCTTCGCTCAGGAGGACTACGTCGGTTTTGCCGCCGTAGTGGCTCGGCTGTTCAACCTGCCCGCTAGTCTGAACGATATAAAGGGCTTCGTCCTGCCGTTCAAGCCTGCCGCCATGCGCCGCGTTCTGGAGGATCGCAAGCGGGCGGGCGAGAAGAACTTCAATGCCGCCTACATCGTATCCACGAACGGCGTACCTATGGACAAGGTGCAGTATCTCATTGAGCGCGTACTCGGCCCGCTGTGGGCCAACCGCAAGGCGCTTCTCCCGATGCAATCCCTGGAGGAGTGGCACAAGCGGCTAATGGCGTTTGATGGGCTAGGCAGCTTCCTCGCTGCTCAGGTTATAGCGGACATGAAGTACATGCCGCCGCTGTACAAGGGGCGGAAGCCGACGAGCTATGCTACGGATTGGTGGACGTTCGCGGCCAGCGGCCCCGGCAGTCGCCGCGGTCTGAACCGCGTCTACAATTATCCGGTAGCCCAAAGCTGGAACGAGAAGGAATGGCGACAGCATCTTCTACTTCTGCAGGAAGCGCTGAACAAGCTGCTTGATAAGAGCGACCTGTTCCGGGGCCACCCGCTTCACGCGCAGGACGTGCAGAACTGCCTGTGCGAGTTTGACAAGTATGAGCGTATCCGCTTGGGCGAGGGTCGCCCGAAGCAACTTTATCCGGGAGCAGCATAATGGGAAGCGATATCGACCGATTGATAATGATTATCAACGAAAACCAGAACGAAAGGCGCAGATGGAACGAGGACGCCCTTGCACAGAACTACGATGCTAATTACAAGCATCAAAAGGCGTCGGGCAAGGTGTACAACGTCCTGCTCGTAAGGGCTTGCATAGAATTTTTGATACTTGTGGCGCTAATCGTAATCGCCCTGTAGGAGAACAGATCATGTCAACGTACGAAGCAAGACACCGCCCGTTCACGCAGAACATCAGCGTGCGCAACGTCAACGATGCGCTGGAGCATGCCCTGCGCTATCTGCCTTACAACAGCGAGGCCAGCGGCAGCCGAGCAGGCCGAGTAATGGTGAGCCACACTCCTGTGATCACCTGCTATGCTAACCCGTGCGAGCGCGTGCTGTTCAGCCCCATGCGGGACGCCAATCCGTTCTTCCACTTCATGGAAAGCCTGTGGATGCTAGCCGGGCGGGATGACGTCGCCTACCCGGTACTCTTTAACAGCACGTTCGGCCAGTTCAGCGATGATGGCGAACGGTTCTGGGGAGCGTACGGCTTCAGGTGGCGCAAGTGGTTCGGCTACGACCAGCTTAATCTGATCATCGAGGAGCTAAAGCGCGATCCCACAAGTCGGCGCTGCGTGCTGAGCATGTGGTCGCCCGGTTACATCGTGTTCCCAGACAGCGATACTACGGTTAACATGGTGCAGCCCGACCTGATGCAGGCACTAGGCGGCGGGAAGGACGTGCCGTGCAATACCAACGTCTTCTTCCGCGTGGTGGACGACAGCCTGGATATGATGGTCAACTGCCGGAGCAACGACGTGTTCTGGGGAGCGTACGGCGCGAATGCTGTGCATTTCAGTTTCTTGCTGGAATACCTTGCCAGCGCCATCGGCTGCAAGGTCGGGCGCTACTGGCAGAACAGCTTCAACTTCCACGCCTACGTTGACAAGTTCCCCGAGGACAAATTCAACGCCTACAGCAACGACGCCCGCGCGCATAACCTGTACGAGACGGAGCAGCTTAAGCCGTTCCCGTTGATGGTCGGGCCGCGTGAAGACTGGGACCTGGACCTCTGCGTCTTCATGCGGTGGTCGGAAGTGGTAGGAATGGGGGACGACACGATGGCGATCCCGCAATTCGACGAACCGTTTTTCAACGATGTAGCGGTGCCGATGCGACTGGCATGGAT
>Ga0247822_10001020_pt1 | contig 16512 bp, 22 predicted proteins | sample 13C_Cellulose_Da_FD_192423 | JGI IMG/M metagenome (GOLD analysis project Ga0247822, IMG submission 192423) | Soil microbial communities from agricultural site in Penn Yan, New York, United States - 13C_Cellulose_Day30 | ecosystem: Environmental > Terrestrial > Soil > Agricultural land | place...
TCGAAATCTCCACCCCTGTTGGTACTTTCATCTTCGCCATGAACGAGGACGTCAAGGTGAATTGTGCGTGAGTGATTAGGACACTCGACTAGGCGAGTATAAATAGCAGTTAAGCCTAGTGCGGCAATTGGGATGAGCACACAAGTAATGACGGAAGAGAATGCCTAGCGTGACTAGGATTAACTGTGCTAAAACTTACCGTCTCCCAATTGCGTCTGGCGCATAAACAATTCGACTCCGTATACCTACCGGGTCCCTACGGCAATTGTTTCAGCGTTCATGGTGGTGAGCGCGAGTCGGCCATTCGTTGAAAATAACCACATTCACAAGACAGAAACGCCGCACCATTCCTAGAAATGGTGCGGCGTTTCTCATATCCCCGCGTTATTACTGATCAATACCACGACAGTGATAGTGACGGAAATTGCGGCGACGACGGACGAGAGCACAGCGGGCCACTGCGGCCGACGTCCCTCGATCATTCGTCGCAGTTCACCAATTTCCCTGCCCTGCCCTTGAAAGCGTTCGTCAACGAAACGGTTACGCTGCTCCCATTCAAGCCGAGGAACCGCGCCCGCATTCTGCTTTTTCAGGTCGTCACGTAGTTCATCCAACGTCTTGATGACGTTATCAACTTGTGTGGACAACACCTCAAGTGACACGGTAGGGCTCTCCGTAGGGCTCACGGCGTCGGCAGCCGCGTCGGGCGGTAGGCAACACCGAACCCGGCTGCCAGCAGCGCACACGCGGTCGTAACGACGCCAAGTGCCGCCCCCGCCGTAGTTGCATCGAGTACGCCAAGAACGACCAGCAGACCGAGAGCGAGCAGGGTCAGAACGGTGACGATGAGTGCGACGACGTAGACAGCCGTTCGCACTCGCACGCTGAAAACGGGCTGAATGGGCTTGACGTCAGAATCAATGTGGGACATTACTACCTCCGGAATACTTCGATGAATGCGTTACGTGACCTTGCGGTATCAAAAAACATGCGCCCATTGGTGAATGATGATCGGAAATACTGCATGAGTTTGTCTGAGTAGTTGAGCAGTTTCTTGTGCTCATCCATCCATGCAGGAACGGTTGTGTAGAAAATCTCTACGCCCGGGCGCTTTTCCTGCACATAATATGTGTTAGTGCTGTAATTAATCCATATGGAAAAAATCCCTTGCTTGGTTTCGACGGTGCAGAAATAGCGGGCATCCGACACCTTGCGTTCAAGCATTCGATCGTGATTGTCAGCGAATTGGGACGCCACAGCGAAATCGGCGTATTCACTGTCCTTGATAAACTGACCAAAGCGTGTCTTAAAGACACCCGTAGAGAATTCTGCGGAATCGGCAAAATGACAGACGATGAAGTTATTTGCCTTCATCAGCCATTCCTCCGGCTTGTTGTCATCCGGGAGAATGTCATATTCAAGGAAGTATGGATTAGTGATCGTCAACGCATTTGCAAGAAACAAAACGCGCGTCTTGTCCTTCCATCGGTCGACGGTTGAGTAAAAGTCGTTAAACGCCTTCGCCTCATTGGGAAGATAGCGGAGAGCGCCCTTATCAATGATAAACTCATCAAAAATAATGGTCTTGACCAAAGGGTAGGCAACCGACTTTTGCGTCTGCGCATTCGAGAGCGCGGCAAAATACCCAATAGTCTGCCAATCGCGTTTCTTAGCCTTCCGAGTCTCAACCGAAGCCATCTGAGCGTGAGGACCGTCCACGCGAAAATCCCATTCCGGGAATTCGTGTGAGATATCGGCAAAGAACGTCCCGCGCCCGGCGAGTTCCGTCTTGTAGCGACGCAGATAGATGAATTGCTCTCCCGTGCGAATCGCCTTACGGATGACATGCCGCTTAGCGCCGTAAGTCTTGCCGAGTCCGCGCGCACCAACGATAAAGTTGTAAACACCATTGTAGGAGAACAACTTATCGAACGAATAATAGGCAAGGTCGGCTGACTTCGTGCTAATTGACATGGCGTCTCACAATCACTTTAACCGCATTGGCAACACGCGGGGCGAGCGCCTTGACCACGGGTCCTTTACCCGGACCTCCGTGACCGCAAACATTACCGCTCCCCACGTACATATCGACATGGTCAACCGTGCTCCTTCCGCCGACCCAATCAAAGAATACCAGGTCGCCCGGCTGTAGCAACGACTCGTCAAGGGTTCCCGACGTTTCTGCGACCAATGTTCCTTGCGTGTACTGATTCCCTGTATAGGTACCGATGTTAATTCCAGCAACCGTTTGATATGTGTAATACATAAGGCCCGAACAATCCGTAGACAAATTAGCCTCCGGATTCAATCTAGAGGCTCCCTGAGAATACGAATAGCGAGCAGCGCGCGAAAGAACAAATTCGACAAGCGCTGTCTGTGTCGCGGACCCGCCACCCGGAACAGGTGGCGTCGTCGGATCGGGATTGTCAGGCTGCGGCGGAACGTCTGCGCCCACACTCCGGTCAAGGACTGGAAGCCATGTGTCAGCGTTCGTAGGGTTGACGATCACGACACCACCTGCTGCAAGGTGGACGTGTAGAGCGTCACCCACCTTCGAGACATAGCGCACGGGGCCTGGCACGCGCGTTTGCCCGGTCCCAGCACCAACGTCCCCACCTTCGTCCGGAGGGTCGGGAGACGGCCCCGGAGTGGGGTCTATACCGGACGTGTCGCCTGCCGCAATGATGCTCGCTGCCGTGTTGTAGCGCGTCCGATACTGCCCCAAAACGGGTTCATTCAGGCAGACAGCAAGCAATCGTGCCATATCAGACGCCGGCCCCGCGCTGGCAACGACACCCAAAGCGCGCCTAGGGCTTTGGTGGTACATGACAAAAAAGAACAGGACGGCGTCGGTATTTCCATCCAAATTCATACCCGCACGTGTGGCAGCGTTCGCGTAAGAATCAAGGTCAGAAATCGCGACGTCATTTTGAATTGACTTGTTGTTATTGAGGACATTTCGCAATGGCTCACCCTCATCGCGCGATAGATAGCGGTTAGTCCAAAAATTCGCATCGGTTGTTGCGTGCGCATCAAGATCGTTCGTCAGCGACGCAGGGATACCCACCCATGACGATGCGTTATTCGTGCGAATATTACTCAACAATCCGGCAGCGCGCGTGCCGTACCACTGCATAAATCCAACGGTAATCGGGTCACTATAATTAATGGCAGTATAATTAAGGTTGCTCTCAACCGTACCAATCGCCTTAATGGCAAGTTGCTTAGCGTGCAGGTCGTATGTCATGAATACTCCAAACCGGCCGCCACCCGCGAGGATGACGGCCGGTTAGTTGATGGAATGTCAGAATGCAGCAAACGAAGCATTGAAAATGTGCGTTCCCGCCGCACTTCGGGCACCGAAGACCAGCACAGCCCCCGACGGCATGATGCGTGCAGGAATCGACACGGGCGTTGCACCCGTCAACGCCTCAGAATGCTGAATGACGATGAACGTTTCTCGCGACGGGCGCAGACCAAGTGGAAGCGTGCAGACGGCCGTGTTACCAGCGTTAGCGGGACCGTAAAGACCTCCGTTCAAAAACACGGTGTCCCCCTGTCGCGACGCCTGCAACGGACGCATGTCAGCCATGAGAGAACTACCGGTGCTATATCCAGCCTCGGGCGTAACGTTCGTCCACGCCATGCCTCGGTCAGTCTGACCACCCCGAAGGTATCCCTTCAAATACTGGGTAATGACATTCTGACCCTCAATCGTGTAGTGAACCTCACCCGGAAGCATGAGGGCGGGGAATCCCCAATGCCACAGATGGGAGAACGGAACCACCTCACACCCGTTCGTGACAGCAGCGTCCGTGACGTCAACGACTGCCTTCGCGGCTCCGGCGAGCGGACCCACACCCTCATTCTGCACGGCGTGTCCCCAAAGCAACGGGACGACGACGATGCGCGCGTTCGGAAACTTTGTGCGAGCGTTCGCAAAACACGCAGACGCAAGCGCGGGGATAGACGCAGACCCGCCGCGCACGTCGTTACCCGCGTCCACGATGAACACGTAATCAACGTCCGCATTGACAAAACGCGAGTCAGCGGCAGCGGCATTGACCTGCCCGTTGTAATCAGGGGTCGAAGCATTACCGTAACCGAATCCGGTACCGCCCTGAGCGTAGTTGTACGAATCCCAGTTCATGATCTGCGGCAACTGCTCCGCAAACGAACCGGTCAACGACTGCGAATTACCGATGAACACGGCAAGCGACTTCGCAGGCGTCTTCGGTGCGTAACGCGCATCGCTCTCCGTCTTGGTGTACCGATCCGTCAAACCCGCCGTCGCGGCATTCGCGGAGGCCTCAGCAGCGTCGGCCTTCCCGCTAGCGGCGTCCGCCTTCGTGTCAGCCTCCGTCGCGGCCGTGTGCGCGGAACTGGCAGCGGTACCGGCAGCGGTCGCGGCAGAATTTGCCTGACCAATCGCGGCAGCCTGCGCCGTGTGCGCCTCAGAAATAGCGAGCATGTCCGCGTTGTAGTCACCAAGCCATGTCGGCTTATCAGTGTCAATAAACTGCGACAACTTCAGTTCACCCGACGTCTTGTTCGTGCTACCCATGTTTTTAATCCTTTCAGGAATTCGGATAAATATCGGAAATGGTTTCGCCCAAAGGCGCAAGGTCGGCGTGACGTGCACGCTCCTGTAGGGCATCCAACTGAGCAGCCGTCAACGACCGCGCGTCCATGTCCGCCGCGAATCGTGCGTGAACGCGAGTGTAGTCGTACACGCGCGACAACACATCGTCAACCGATCGCAACTGTCCGGACGTCGGATCGTGCGCCAAACCGGAAGCGCTCGAATCCTCGATAAGACCGAGCAACTCCGTTCGCAAGGCATTAAGCGCGTCAATCTGCCGCTTTTCACTGGCGACGATTTCGCCGCGAACGTCTGCGATTTCCTCGTAAATGTCGCCGATAACGCCATTCAGAGAGTTAAGGAATGCGACCAGTTCGTTGAACTTACGTCGCAGTTCTTCCAGCGTTTCAAGATAGGTCGCCCCGTCCCGATACGTAAATGGCGTTACGTTCGACAGGGGAACAAAAGGGGAAAGCCCCGTAATGCCAGTCACCACAGCCCGAATCCCCTCATGAGCGGGAAGAAATCATGTCCCGGTGTGTATGAATCACCGTTGTCCCAAATCTGCATAAACAGTGGCTCCAATTCGTCAATGATCTGCATATCAATATTGAGGAACGTTGCACGGTATTCCTGCACAAGAGCAGAAACCGAACCGGTAAAGCCCTCACTACTTGACGACATGGTACCCGACTGAGACCCCGTGCTGTCCTGCGTTGACGAACCATCCGACGACCCGTCCGCCGTCGCGCGGGACACAGTGTCCTGAATCTGCGTCGCGTAATCCTCGTTGCCCGACAACTGCACCTGAGGCGTATCGGAACCGACCGCGCGCGCCGTGCTGTCCGTGGCTGACTTCGTGGTCCCAACACTCTGCTCTGTAGCGCGCGACTCGCTCTCACCATTCGTCGCGCTTTCGCTAGTTGACCGGAACGTCAGGAATGGGTCAAGAATCAGCGCCTCACTCCGATACATCTGATTGTAGAGAGGCATAATCTCATTCATCTTCCGTCGAACTGCGTGACGGAAAATGTCAATAGTTTCCTGACCAATCTCACGATTGAGAAAATGATCAACAATCTTGTTATTCAGAACGTTGCGATGCGATTCGTCAAAAATCGGATATGAATCCAAACCGATATCTGGCGTGTACGACAACACTTCCTTGAGTGTCAAAGTAAACGTTCCCATGCTTACACGCTCACATTCATCGGTGTGGCAGCACGCGCGAGCATGTCCGCATTCGGATTCCAGCCAACCGAGACACTCAGGCCGAACATACGATTAATCTGCTCAGCCGCCATAACGCGCGCGTTCAGCGACACGCCACGGGCCGCGACGACCTGATCGTTATTTGCCGCAACCTCATCAGAAACAAGGCGCTCTTTCTTGTCCTGATTCGCGTTGTTAATCCCAAGCAACGTCATGCACTCATTCCACAGACGAGTCTTGACAAGCATGAGGTTAGGCACCTGATCCTTATCAATACCCAAATTGAACGCCTGCACCTTCGACAAGTCAAGGCTAGGCGTACCGAAGATGTGAGGCTGACCCTCATCCACCTGCCGCATGAGATTGACGTAGGACTGCCGCTCGTTTTCGTCAACGAAAAGAACCGACGTGTGTCTCATTGCCTTCAAATTGATTTCGATAGTGCGATCCACCTGAGCGAGTTTCGTCGCGTATAGATAGCAAATATCACTATCAGGAACACGAAGGAAATTAGCCCAGATGGGGACACACTCCCTCGACTTTAGCGTCTTGTTGGTCTGGCCGTTACCGTTACCAATGGTCGTGAACGTTGTTGGATTGTCGTACATATTGACGCGACCGGTACCGGCTGCACGCAATGCAAGATAGCGATCGTAATCCTTGTCGAAATAGAAGACGCACAACGCCTGGTGAAAAAGCGTCAATTCCAAAAAACGCTCATCGATGGTGTCCGGTAGTCCCACCCACTTAAACCGGTTCACCGACAGTTCGGCAAGAATGCGCAAATACATTCGCTCGTTCGTGACCGCACGGTTGCGGGACGGGTTATTGGCAAACGGCCCGTATATTGCGTCGGCGACATAGTCCGTACGCCCATTGCGACGACGGCTCACAACGTCACCCCGCTAAGGGGCGCGTTGTCAGCAATATCGACGGTCCCGATATCGGCCGGGTCATTCCACACAGTAACGCCTTTCTCGAAAATGCCACGAATCGTCTGTCGGAACGACTCCGGACACGTAGTGGACTTCAAATAAGTTTCACGCAACTTCCAATACGTGAACTTTTCCATGACCTGCAAACTCATCGGCGGCGTCACGAAACGGTTAATCGCATAGCCATACCGTAGCCAATATTCCCCAATCGCCGCAAGCGCCGCACCCTGAATGCGCTTGACCTTTGCGTGAATCGCCCATTCGTACGCAACCAAGTTGAAGGCGTCACCACCGATCTGACCGGCCGTCGTCGGCTGAATCAAACGCGCGTCCTGCACCTTCGCATTGATAGCGGCAATGGTGTTTTCGTAATCGCCCTGCGCCGCGTAGTCAGCGAATTCCTTGTTGGTGTCACGCATGTAACCCTGATTGCCAACCTGCGCGCTCGTCTGCGACCGCGCGAGGCCCTGCGACACTGCAAGTTGCTGGTTGCGCGCATTGATATCCACAGCCGTACTCGCAGCCGAACTGGCAACACCGAGTGCGCTACTGGCAAGCCCTGCGGGACCGCCCATGGCACCACCCGCGAGGCTTGTCACGCCGCCGATAGCAGCGTTAGCGACGGCCTGCTGATTCTGAATTGCGTTCGATGCGGAACCCGCCCTCATCTGCATTTCATTGAGTCGTGTCGCAAGACCCATGTTGGACGTTGCCTGATTGTAGGACAACGAATTCCCGGTCAGAGTCTTTTGCTGTGACCAATCAGCACTAGCGTGCTGGTAGGCAACGCTATTCGCGTTGGCGGCCATGTAGGCGAGATAAGAATTGTTCACGACAGAAAACGTCGGGAGGTTAAACATCCCCGTTGTCATGTCAAGAAACTCGCCCTGGTCATTATGGATGTAAGCACCATCCATAACGTCAGCATTGCCCTCGCTTGCATTATACCGATATGGATAGAACGCGACGCGCGGCGACGGTGGTGCGTAGTGCACCAACTGCACGACGTCCAGGTCGTCGCCCGCCATGTTCTCCGGCTTCAACACGAGCGGCGTACCGGAATATGTTGTCAACTCAACCATCGAATACGGGTAGGTGAGAAACTTCGACAGATGTGCATAACGCGAAGGAATGTCCGTCATGTTGCGCCAATTGCCCGCTAGGCTACGCTTGAACGGGGGAACGCGGAACGTCAAAAGACGCTGAACAATCACACCCCAAGAGGTTGTAACGTTTTCCACCTGCAATTGTGATGAGGGAATTTCCGGAACCGCAGTCACGGAAATGATTCCTTGCGACACCCACGGCAAGTCAGATGTCTGACGCATGAAGTTAATAAACGCCGTTGCACTAGGGAAATAATACAATTCGACGCCATTCGGCAAACTCTCAAACGACGAGCCCTTGGCGCTTTCAAGGACGGGGTTGTCAACCGTACCGCCCGAACCCTCAAACGAAACGGTTGTTGCAACGATAATGTCAAACGACGCGCCGCCCGACGCGTCACGCGAACCAATTGTTTGCTTCAGATTACGGGTGATGATGTATTCCCCGCCAACGTCCAAACCCTCCGGAATGGTCAGGTACTCGCGACCGTTGTCCTGCATCTGGTTTTCGTTAGCAATGCCAATGTGTCCGCGCTCGACATAGCAGTTACCGAATGTCACATCCCGGTTAAACGTCTGCCAGACGTCCAACTGAACAACCAATTCGGTGGTGTTCGGTGCGACATAGCGCACGTCAGTCACAAAATAGTAAAACGACCGCGACGAATCATGACCCACGGGCTGCATTCCGTTCGTCACGCGCAAATAATTGTACTTATAGCACGCGTTAAACGGAAGATTGACACGCACGGGCATTCCGGCACGCGCGTACGTCATCGCGGGAAATGACCATACAGCACCGGAATTCTGCGTAAGGTAGTCGTCAAGAGCCTGCTGCGAAGCAAACTTCACAATATCCCGGTAATCAGAATTCCACGGAACATTGCACAGAGTCGCGGTCGTGCCGGGACCCCATACGGCATAGTTGAATTCCAAACCTGCGTCGGAGACGCCGTTGGGAACATCGTTCAGTCGCGCCATTCTATTCTCAACCACCCATCGTCGCTGCGAGCATGTTGATTTCATGCATATTGTAATCGTCGGCAGTGGACGCGCCCGCGCGGTACCAAAGCGCCCACTCCGCCTGGTTCAAATAGCGCGGCGGGGCTCCCGGACGCAATAGGTAAATAGCGCCTTCGCCCTCAGGAGAACCGGCAACCGCGCGCACGAAGAGTGGCATTTCATCATCCTTTATCATCGGCATAGCATCGGGCAAAGTCGTTTCATGGGAAGGAATCTTCACGCTATCGTTCGACCCGTGTCGATCAGTTCCCGGTACGTACAGCATATGCCACGGCTCGCCCTTCACCGTGTCCTTGACGAACCCGAATTCAGGTCGGGCGCGCAGCCATGACCGCGCAGGCTCCGCCAAGTCAATAGCAAGGCCGCTCTCGTGATAGGCGTACAGCGCACCGGGCGGCGCTGCTGCGGCTGCGCCGGGCTTGCGCCACCACGCCCGACCGCTCCACCACCGACGATCAAATCTCGCGGATGCTGCATAATTGTCGGTATAACTGCGACGGAACATCACTTCCTGTTCCGCAATCGTACGGCCCGCATCGGAAAGATAGCCTCGCGGCATTCCTGCATGGAGCGCGCGTTCGTAGGCGGCTGCCGCATCATCGCGCAACCACCCCAATTCCTTTGTGCGACGATTAATATCTGAAAGAATCACAATACCCGCCTATATGTCGATACGAAAAACGGGCGGGCGACACATTGTCTGTGTCGCCCGCCCGCGTGAGAGGGTCGCCACCAACCCTACGGGGCCACCCTACCACCCCACCGTGTCACAGCCGGCCGCTGACGCCTGTCACGTGCCGGCAGTGACTCATGGGGTCGGCGCGGTAGCGGTGAACGTGTAGCTCACAGCAGCGCCGACGCCCGGGTCTGCCTTGACCGTAATGACCTTTCCGGCAATGGTGACCTTGGAAGAAATGCTACCCTCCGAAATCACCCGGACGTCCTCCGTCTTGAAAGCGGTCTGATCGGTGGTGAACGTGTAGGCGGTCGTACCGTCAACAACGTTCGTCCGAATACCGATAATCTCGACGGCGGAAAGGCGACCCTGCTCCGGCCACTCAGGCACCGCATCACCCGACACCGAGAGATTGCCCGTCACCTTCGTGACACCATCCTCACGCAAGTTCTCCGGGTTAAGCCACGTGGACGTCACGCGAACCTTGATGTTCGTCGCGCCCTCGTCACCACCGACGTGCAGGACACCGGTGTTGGTAATGTGCGTGTGCGGCGACGTTGCACCCTCAACCGACCAGCGCACCGCATCCTCGCCACCCTCAGGCGTGGTGTTTGCCTTGCTCACGGCCTGGTAAATGTTTCCGCGAAGAACGGTCGTCGTAGCCGTACCGTTGACGTCGTTAATGACAACATCATCAACGGACGTAACGGGCTTGGACACCTCGATCACCTCATCGTCTGCACCGGTGTGGAACATGACGGCCGGGACGAACCGCGACGCGCTCACGACCTGCCAGTGGTGAAGGAAATAGTTGTTGTGCAGCGCCACAGGGTTGTACTGCGACGTGTTCTCCAACCGCTGATCCGCAATCACGAAGAAATCGCGCACGGTCATGATCGCCTGGCACCCATCGATCCCGAAATGCTCAGTCGGAATCGGAATGATGCGGCCGTACATTTCAGCCTTGCTGACGTTGAACGCGCCCGCCAGCGCCTCAACGTCAATCGCCGCATTGAACTCCGGCGTCACGAAGATGCACAACTCATCAGGATTGGCAAATGTCGGCATGTGCGCGGCGTTGTACTTCGTCGAAACGAACTTCAGCGTGTCCGCCATTGCACGCAACTTGCGCAGGGCAGTCTTTGCGTCTGCCTCCGACGACTCGATGCGTGCCACGTCCGGCACGTTCACGTGGTAGAAACCGCCGTTGCTCTCGTACTCGCGGAAGAGTTGCGTCGTCAGCAGGAACTCATCCCACTGATCCGACGTCGAAGGCGCTTCGAGCAACTGTGCGACGAATGACGACAGTCCCGAGTCATCGAGAAATGCGCGCTGCAACAGCGGCTCATTGATCGTGATCTTGTAGTAGTCCTGACGGTTCACGCGATGAAAGTTCGCCTCGACGTCCGGGCGCTCCGTGCCAAAGATCGCGTTCTCCAAATACTCGCGATCCGGGTCGTACACGTGTGCCTGCAACAGGCCCGACTGAATCTCTTCGATCGTGTCGCCGTACTGAAGCATTCCACGCTTGAACTCGGCAAGCGGATTTGTCCACGACGTGTTCCGCGCGATGACGGAACCGATGCGGTTAACGAGTGCGTCAAGAAACTCGTTGTACGAGGGGCGGTGGTTGGCAAGCGCCTTAAGCGACGCCTGCACACCTGCCTTAGTGGGGTCGGGAATGCGACGCTGGTAATCCGTAGAGGCGTCCCGGCGAATAGCACTCAGGATAGCCTTGTTCGAATCATCCTTAAGCGGCGTGATCTGGACAACCATAATAAACTAGTTCCCTTCCTTGGTAAAAAGGTCGTCAATGCCGCCGGATTCGGCGTCATCATCATTCTCGTTATTGTCATCACCCTCGTCGCCATCCGGGTCAGTGGACGGGACAGCAGTCAAGAGGTCAAAGTTCATAGCCTTCAGTCGAGAAATTTCTGCATTCAACGACTGTACAAGAGTATCAGCCTCAGTCGCCTTTGCGGACGCTCCCGAAAGAACGTCATTGTACGACGAGGAAAGATCGTCATAGATCGTGTCCGGGACACCACCCTCGGGCGGGTTTCGAAGCATTTCGATAAGGGTCGCGAAATCCATTATCACATATCCTTTCAAACGAGGATGGCCCCCGGCCCCTTAGTAGGGACCGAGGGCCATCGTATCGGACCAACGGTGCGGTTCAGGGTGAACGGCTAGGAACACTCTAGCACGGGCACCATTCAAGGTGAGCGATCTCGCGCTAGTCCCCGAAACAGCATTCCGCAGGTCACGCCTTAGTGGGTGCCTCCGGCGCGGCCTCAGCCTTCGGCGCGGCCTCAGCCTTCGGCTCAACGACCTTGAGACCCTTGTCCTTCACCCACACGTCCACGGCCTCGCGGACGACGTCGGAAACCGTGAGGCGGTTCTTCCAGCGGTAATCCTCGATAGCCTCACGCGTGCCGGGCGTAATGCCTCCGGCGACGGTAATGAGGTTCTCGGTGTTCTCGTTCTTCGTGCGGGCCATGGTGGCAGTTCCTCTCACTAGACTTGCAGTTGAAATGATGTGGGTTGTAGTACGATCCCGCCCGGTACACGCACCGGCATGAGTTTGCCGTGAAACGTGTGCCCCGTTCGGTAGTGCTCAAATCTTACCATGCTTGCGATGCTGTCTGGCAACCCGGCGATATGGGTTTCTAGTTCCCCGTTCGCCTTCAACTCAGTGTAACACTTCGCGCGAGCGAATACAGCAGATGTGAAGTCGTATTCGTGCTTCCACGCACCTAGTCGTGAGGGATGTACGTCGAGTGTGTCGGGAACACCGGTCCCAAGTAGGTGAAGGCTGTCCGTGTCAGCATAGAGGAAGTCGTCGTAATGATGCTGTGCCGCTCTAATCGTCACGTCACGGGCATATGCCGTAATGAATGCACCCATAGCCGTATACACCGGTTCTCGCGTTTCCTCCGGCCCCGTGACGAGTCGCACGATGTTGTCGTCACCCATGATCGGAACCTTAGGGGTTACGTCAGGATTGGTGGCGAACTTTCCATACAAACTGTTAAGAAACAATTTGGCTATGACACGCAAGCCTCCGTGTGTTGTCTCCTTAACCTGCATCCATTTCGTGATGTATTCTGAAAAGATTCCGGTAGCCGCTTTGAATGCCCATCCTCCGTGAAATTCTACAACATGCAAGTCATAGTGTTCCTCCCATAGGGCAAGATCAATATTCGTGCATGAGATAGTTACCGGTTCCTTAATGTCCGTCTGATATTCAGTTTCCGTGAAGCGCGACGATCCTTTGATCTGAATGCACGGAATGTGGTTGGGCTTAAGTTTGGCAGTGAACGTCAAGTGAATGATGCTGAGTGGGTGGCCGGGCACGTGCCCAGGTTCCCCGATGAACGGCTCTGGCACGCCGTGCGGTAGTGCTCGGTCGAACATGACTGATGGATAAAGTGAATTCACGTCAAACACTCTGCCCGGTCCGACAATCTTTCCCTTGGCTCTTGGATCAGCGTATGTGAAGCCTCCCCGATATGCCCGTCGAATCTGCGCATCAACGTCCGCTGAAAGTACGGGGAAAAGTCGGTCGAATTTCTTTTTCCCCGTCATGGTTTTGAACTGTGCTAGCGAGTCCGCACCAACCGTGAGCCTTGACATCCCCTCATCAGTCTGTACGCGAATGGCGTTCGCGATGATGGCGACGTCACGGCGAATGTAATCCGCTTCCTCGGCGGTGAGGTCATGGCCTACAGGACGAAATGTCTCATAATCAATCTCACCCTTTGATTCTGTCTGATTGAAGGCGTGCGCGACATTGGCGACACTCATAGGAAGTTTCTTCAGTGAATCCCGGAATTCGGTTTCTCTCCCGTTCTTCCAATGAACCTTAATACTGTAGAACATTCCCATAGATGAAATCAAAGTTGAAAACCGGCCCCGACGAACATTTCTTTCCGATGTGTGGGCGTAGCCTGATCGGAACAAATAGTCGATAATGAAAGCCCCGTCAAATTTCAGGTTGTGGAAATAGATCGTCTTATCACTGTCGGCGACTCGGCGAATAAACGACGCGATATCGGTCCCAACCGCTACATCGTCCGGCATTTCGATATCGGCAATTCCCCATCCCCATACGCGGCAATCATCGGGGTCGGTCGTTGTCTCGAAGTCAGCGACCCAGATTGAGCGACGACGCCCATTCAATGAGTGCATGGGCTTCGTCTACCACCTCTCCGCCGATCTGGTCGTACCACGCTTCATCACGACCCTGAAGCATTGATTTCATGTTTTCGTAATGAAGGGAAACGCTGTTAGAGAAATCGGTGTAATTCCATAGCACGTTAAACTGCGCTGATGACAACTTGTCTACCGCAGTCGCTAGTGCTGGTTTATTGATAATTTGAGCCATCTTTTTAAACGACTCACGGTCTCTTTCAACCTTGCGATGAATCCAATTGGGGTCAAGGCGACTTTGCATCGCAGCGATTTGCGTTCGCACACCCTTGTCACCCATAAGTCCGCGTGGATTGCTTCGCCCGATAATATCGAATGGTCGCGTCGCCGGTAGATCAACACCTAGGTATCCGGCAGGCTTAACCAACATGCGCAATCGTTGCTCAATCGTCTGTGCCGAACGTGGCAATTGAATTCCTGCGATGCGTGCAAACTCTCGCTCGTTACGTTCGTTCACGCGGCGCTTAGTGCGTTCAAATTCACTAAACAATTCCTTGCTGACTATCGTTCCGCGCGCGCCGCGGAGGTACTGTGTTCGCCGAGAATTGAAAGCCTGCAACTGAGCCTGATAAGCGAGCAACTGTGCCCGCGTATATCGACCGATAACCTTGGGATTTCTACGCGGATCAATCGCAGTGCCAGAAACTTCGACGTCGTTTATTCTTTTAAGCCGAGAAATCTTATTGGTGGTTGATCGATGCGCTTTCCTTACATCGGCGCGCAATCGCTCAATATCAGAATTCTTCGCCATTTAGGTATAGCAACGGGCCGCGCGCGTTTTGCGCGCGGCCCGTTGGTCCCCCTTCCAGTATGTGGTTGTTAGTGCGTCACGCCACCTTCACCGTGAAGAACTTGAAGCCGCGACGCGACTTCTCCTCAACGACCGTGATCGGCAGCGGAGCGGGCCACGTGGACGGCTGACCGAGAATGCCGAAGATGTTCTCCAACGAGCGGAGCAGGCCCGTGGACACAGCCGCGTACGCCGTACCGTCCGCGTCCACGAGGATGATGCGCGGCGCGGGCGTCGCCTCACCCGTCTCGGCGTCCACGACCTCGATCGACTGAACGACGACGTTCGCCAGGTTGATGACCTCACCCAGGTGGTCATCCACGGACTCAGTGTCCGTGAGCGCCTTCAGGACCTCAACCTTAGTCGCGTGGTCGGTTCCGGCGAAGGTCGAAAACACGGTGCTCTCACCCGACGCCAGTGCCGCGATAACGGCTCGCGGGTCGGAACGAACGGAAACGTCGGTGCCGGTCTCGACAGACTCGACAGGGGTCTCAGACATGGTGGCAATTCCTCTCAGAGAGATTGAAGAAAACGTGCTTTGTGCACGTCCCCTGTATCATAGCAGGTCACCCCACAGCGACACGCACGCCTCCCGGGATCGAACCGGGACACCCGATACGGGCGGAGTTGTCGGATGTGCACGAATCCGACCCTTTCAGCGCTTAAACGGGCTTCCCCGTTAATGGGCTGTGTGCCCAAAACCGGTCACATCATAACCGGCCATGTAAAACTGAGCGGCGGTGGCGTAATCATCGGTGTACCCAATGGCGCGAACACCCTTACGAATCTCGAACCGCATTACTTCTCCCACATCGTCTGAATTCGAGAGCGCCAATTGTCCTCACGCATCCACTGCGGTTGATACACCTTGCCGCGCCGGGTCAGATAAGCGCAATCATCCTCACCGCGCCACCACCCCACCGTCACTTCCTCAACCAACAAATCCGGTGTGATCCTCACCCGAATCGCTGACACGAACCACGTGCTCACGCGCTTGAAACGAACGACCGTCACCGCATCACTGCGAAGCGCGTTGCGAGCGCGTGTTTCAAGAGGCGTCATCGCACGATTCGCCCGTGAGCGCCGCGCTCAGGCTGTCGGCGAAGACAGCCCACGAACGCGCCTGCTTGTACGTCTGACCGTACGCACGCGCCTTCAGGTCCCGTGTCTTGCCCGCGTGCCACTTACCACACCGCGTGCAAGGAATGGCAACGATATTGTGACGCCGATGACGCATCGTCATACGAAAAGACATGGTGGCAATCCTTTCCGTTGAAACTGGACGTACCCCGAGTGGGACTCGAACCCACAACATCCCGATTTTGAGTCGGACGTCTCTGCCAATTGGACTACCGGGGCTTGGGTGTGCTATGGGGTGAGCATAGCACAGACTAGAGGAATGGAAATCGGACTAATCAGACGTCGCGACCCCAGATGGATTCAACCGACTTGCGCCACTGGTCGATAGTGAAAGTGGTGTAGTGGATTTCATCGCCGTTACGCTTTACGACGTAGGACCTTCCGGACCTAGCGTCATAAACACCTATGTGGACGTTTGTGGCGGTAATAATCGCCGTGTGAACCTTGCCGAAGTTGTAGACCTTGAACGTGATGTGAGACATGATTTATCCCTTCTTCACTCAGCAACGGCGAAGTAGTCACACGATGCAGCGCGCCCGGACGGGTGTCGGGTAATGAACTCATACTCACCATCGGCAATCTCAGCAACCTCAACCTTGCGCCCGTAAAGGCGTCGTGCGATAGCCTCAACCGTGGTGCCCGTGTGCAGGTCGCCATTCTCGTCAACGAGTGTGATTCGCATCTTCCATCTCCTCCTTCGATCCGATGCCCTCATCCTAACACACTCACACGCACATGTGTGCCACTTTCGCTGTGTGGATGTGTCTGTGTGACAGTCACAGGCCGGCGTTGACTCGGGTCAGGGGCCGGCGGTGACTGATGGCTACGAACGTTAG
>Ga0247822_10001021_pt1 | contig 16507 bp, 16 predicted proteins | sample 13C_Cellulose_Da_FD_192423 | JGI IMG/M metagenome (GOLD analysis project Ga0247822, IMG submission 192423) | Soil microbial communities from agricultural site in Penn Yan, New York, United States - 13C_Cellulose_Day30 | ecosystem: Environmental > Terrestrial > Soil > Agricultural land | place...
GAGAAGGCGGCGGTCGCGGGGAAGACGCCCCTGCCCTTCACCACGAACATGATGGTGAGGAACACGGCGGCAAGCGCAGCGACACCCAGCACCACGCCGCGGAACAGGGTGAACGAGTTCACATAGTCGCGATAGGCGTCGGGTTTCCACAGGTAGAGCTCGGGCAGCGAGCCGTTGGCGAGCTCAGCGACGAAGGTGACCGTCGCACCGGGGTCGATCACCACCTCGAACACGTCCGCCTCGCGGTCGGTGAGCTTGGTGGGACGCAGGCCGGCGCTCGGGGTCAGGACCTTGATGCGCTCGGCGCCGAGGTCGGGCCGGAACACGCCGGAGCCTGGAAGGCGGAAGAAGGGTGCGACCAGCAGGCGTTCGAGCTGGACGTCGGAATCGTTGCGCAGAGCGAACAGCGCCCAGTTCGGATTGGTGCCGCCGACCGATGCCAGCACCTCGATGCGGCGGATGATGCCGTCTTCGCCGGCCGCAGTGGAGAGCTGCACCTTGCCGCCCTCGCCGGGAACGATATCGACGACGCCGGTGAGGTTCACCGCGTTGACGTTCTCGGGTGCGGTGATGACGTCGAAAGCGGCGGCAGGAACGATCCCGGCAAGCGCGAACGCGAGGCACATCGCGAACTGGATGATGTGACGCATAAGCTGAGAGATGGTGCTGCCCCGGTGACGTTTGGCCAAACTAGGTAACGGGGTTTCCCCGTGCAAACAAGCGCTCACGACCGGCCATGCCTTAATGCAGCGTCGTAGCGCTCGCGGGTCAGTCCGAACAGCACGTGGTCGGCCCACCTGCCGTCGATCTGCAGATAGTGTTCGGCGTAGCCCTCTTCCTGAAATCCGTTCTTTTCAAGGACTCGCCGGCTCGCGAGGTTGTCCGGCAGGCAGGCGGCGTGAATGCGGTGCAGCCCAAGCGTCTCGAAGCAGAACGGCACCACCAGCCCCACCGATTCGGACATGTAGCCCTTGCCGGCGAAGGAATGGCCCATCCAGTAGCCGAGGTTCACGAACTGGGCGGCGCGGCGCCGGACATTGGACAGCGTGATGCCGCCGATCAGGCGCTCCTCGCTCCGCGAGAAGATGAAGAACGAGTAGTCGGTGCCGGCACGTGCTTCCTCGCGCCCGCGCTTCAGCCGCGAGGAATAGACGCGCGGGCCGAGATCGGAATCCGTCCAGCGGGGCTCATAGGGCCTGAGGAAATCGCGGCTCGCCCGCCTGAGGTCGCGCCAGGCAGTGTAGTCGGTGGTCCGGGGCGCACGCAGCAGGACCCGCTCGCCGAGGAGCGTGGGGGTTTCGTCGCGTGCGAACCAGGTGAGCATCATGACGCGGCCGCCATGGGATCAGTTCTTCAGCTGAGCCGCGATATCGCGATAGTCGGGAAGCTTGGCGACGGGCCCGATGCCGGCGAGCGAGACCTTGCCGGCGTCGAAAATCTGGCGCGCGATCTGCTTTACCCGTTCCGACGTGATGCGGTTGATGCGATCGACCGTTTCCTGCAACGGAATAGGCCGCCCCCACAATATCTGCTGGCGGGCAAGTTGGCCGGCGCGTGAGGACGGACTCTCGAGCGACATCAGCAGGCCGGCGCGGATCTGGTTGCGAACGCGGAAGACCTCCTCGTCCGTGATGGTCTCAGTCGCCTTGCGGAGTTCGTCGAGCACCACGGGCAAGAGCTCCTTCACTTCTTCCTCGCCGGTCGAAGCGGCGACGCCGAAGATACCCGAGTCGGCGAAGGCCCAGTGGAACGCATAAACGGAATAGCACAGGCCTCGCTTCTCGCGGACCTCCTGGAACAGCCGCGAGCTCATGCCGCCACCGAGGATCGAGGCGAGTATCTGGACGGCATAGAATCCGTCCGAGTTGTATGCGCGCCCTTCCATGCCCAGGACGATGTGAGCCTGCTCATGGTCCGAGACGAGCCGATGCTCGCCGCCGACATAGGCCGCCTTGTCGGGAGCGGGCGCGCCGGTGGGCTTCAGGTCGTGAAAGCGGTTGTTGGCGATGTCGACGAGCGCATCGTGCTCGACGTTGCCGGCAGCGCACAGCACCATGTGGTCGCCCACATAGTTGCGATCCATGTAGGCGCGGATCGACTCCGGCCCGAAGCTGTTCACCGACTCGACGGTGCCGAGGATCGTCCGGCCGATGGGTTGGTCGGGATAGGCGGCCTGCTGGAACAGGTCGAACACGTGGTCGTCGGGATTGTCGCGTGCCGCGCCAATCTCCTGGACGATCACCTGTTGCTCGCGGTCGAGCTCATGCTGTTCGAACAGCGAGTTCTGGAGGATGTCCGAGAGAATGTCGGCGGAAAGCCCGACGTCCTCCTTCAGCACCCGGGCGAAATAGCCGGTGTGTTCCACCGAAGTCGCGGCGTTGAGGTCGCCGCCGACATTCTCGATGGTGGACGCGATCTCCAGGGCATCGCGGGTCTTGGTGCCCTTGAAGGCCATGTGCTCGAGCATGTGGCTGATGCCGTGCTCGGCCTCGGTCTCGCTGCGGGATCCCGCCTTGACCCAGATGCCCAGCGACGCGCTTTCCAGATGCGGCATGTCGTCGGTGAGAACGGTCATGCCGTTGGAAAGCGTCGTACTCCGGACCGTCACTTATGCTCCTCCAGCACGCGGGTGCGCGTCGAAATGAACTGTTCGACTGCCGCCTGGTCGTTGTCGAGGACCGTAAGGCGCTCTTCCCGCTGATAAAGATCAGACAACCATGCCGGGAGGGCGGGTTCAATGCCCGACGCGGCCTTCACCGCCGCCGGGAACTTGGCCGGATGCGCCGTCGACAGCGTAATCACCGGCTCCTCACCGCCGACGAGGCCGCGCGCGACATGCACGGCAACGGCCGTGTGGGGGTCGAGGAGGTAGTCCGAACCCGCCTTCACAGCCTTCATCGTCGCCGAGGTCTCTGCCTCGCCGGTACGACCGGCCACGAACTGCTTGCGGATGGCGGCGATGCCGCGATCGGGGATCGAGAAGCCGCCCGACTGGCGGAGGCCGCTCATCATCGACTTCACCGCCTCGCTGTCGCGATCCACGGCATCATAGAGCAGCCGCTCGAAGTTGGAGCTGACCTGGATGTCCATGGACGGGCTGATCGTCGGGGTAACCCCCGTCACCTCGTAGCGCCCAGTCTCGAGCGTACGGGCGAGGATGTCGTTGGCGTTGGTGGCGATCGCCAGGGTCTTGATCGGCAGACCCATCCTGGCCGCGCAGTAGCCGGCGAAGATGTCGCCGAAATTGCCCGTCGGCACGCAGAACACCACCTCGCGGTGCGGCGCGCCCAGCGCCACGGCCGAGGTGAAATAGTAGACGATCTGCGCGACGATGCGGCCCCAGTTGATCGAATTGACGCCGCTCAGCTGCGTCGCGTCACGGAAGCGCCGGTTGTTGAACAGGCCCTTCACGATGTCCTGGCAGTCGTCGAACGTGCCGCGCAGGGCGATGTTGTGGACGTTGGCGTCGAGCACCGTGGTCATCTGCCGGCGCTGCACTTCGGACGTCCGGCCCTCCGGATGGAGGATGAAGATGTCCGTCGCTGCCCGCCCGCGGAAGGCCTCGATGGCCGCCGATCCGGTGTCGCCGGAGGTCGCGCCGACGATGGTGGCGCGCGTGCTGCGCTCGGCGAGGATGTGGTCCATCACCCGCGCGAGGAACTGCATCGCGACGTCCTTGAAGGCGAGCGTGGGGCCGTGAAACAGCTCTAGCACGAAGTGCCCCGGCTCGATCTCGACCAGCGGCGCCACCGAGGGGTGCCGGAACGTCGCGTAGGCCTCGTCGATGATGCGCTTCAGCGCCGCGTCGGGAATCTCGCCCTCGACGAAGCGGCGGATGATGTCGAACGCGACTTCGGGATAGGGACGATTAGCGAAGCCGGCGATCTCGGCATGCGAGAGGTGAGGCCAGGTCTCCGGGACGTAGAGGCCGCCGTCGCTCGCAAGACCCGCGAGAACCGCGTCTGAAAAGCCGGGCACGGCCGCCCCGCCGCGCGTGGATACGAACTGCATGTAGGGGAAGCGCCCCGTCTTTTTTGGCGCGTGCCTGCTGCAGCACGCTGATTGGGTTGCGGGGCACCCTATTGAAACTGCGGCTGCGCCGCAAGTTTCATGGCCCCTCCCGACGTTGGCGAAGCGCCCAGAACAGAAGGAGGAACGGCACCAGCAGGGCGAAACCGAACCAGGTGATCGCGTAGCCGAGGTGGTTGTTGGGGAAGTTGACCACGGTCTCGCCTCCCTGCGGCAGCGCCCCGGGCTCCGTTGCCGGCAGGTCGATGTAGACCGGCGCCACGGGTTGCGGCACACCGCCAGCGGTGGCAACGAGCCTCGGGATGTTCCGCACCCACTCGATGCGCTTGGCGAGATCGGGCTGCGGCGTGAAGCTGCCCACCTCCTCGGAGGTGCGTGCGATGCCGGTGAGGCTGATCAACCCTGGTTCGACGGCGCCGCCGGTCGCGAAGGCGTCGGCCGAATCCTGCGGAACGAAGCCGCGGTTGACGAGTACCGTGCCGCCAGTGGCGAGCGCCATCGGCGTCATCACCCAGTAGCCGGGGCCGCCATATGGGCCGTTCTGGTCGGCGAGACTGGTGAAGACGAGCACGGTCTGCTCGGGCAGGTAGGTACCCGAGACCACGGCCGGCCGATAGCTCCAGGCCTCTGCATCGAACGCAGGCCATTCGGCGACGGGCGGCAGCGGGGTGGGCGCCAGGCCGGACCGCGCCGCGACGTCGGCAATCAGCTTTTCCTTCTCGCCCAGCCGCTCGAGCTGCCACACGCCCAGGGTGGCGAAGAGCACCATCAGCCCCAGCATGAGGACGATGAAGCCCCAGTAGAGCTTGCGGCTCTGCGCCGGTTTCGTCTCGTCAGCCATAGGCGCACTCCCGCCCGCAGGGGGCGTTCGGGGCGGTAGCGATGGCGGAAGACGAAGGATCGGCGGGCAAGATCATGGCCGGGGTTCTATCACAATGGCTGGCGGCCGGATGTGGTATTCGGGCGCAGCCCTCTGGTGCCACCCAAAAGCAAAGGGCGCAGCTTGCGCCACGCCCCTTGCAGACCCATGCATCCGACCTCAGTGGGCGGTGAGCGTGACGCCCCAGCTGCCCCAGACGTAGATCGAGGCGAAGAGGAAGAGCCAGACCACGTCAACGAAGTGCCAGTACCAGGCGGCGAATTCGAAGCCGAGGTGGTTCTTCGGGGTGAACTCGTCGCGCTGGGCGCGGATCAGGCAGACGATCAGGAAGATCGTACCGATCAGCACGTGGAAGCCGTGGAAGCCCGTCGCCATGAAGAAGCTGGCGCCGTAGATGTTGCCCGAGAACGAGAAGGCCGCTTCCGAGTACTCGAGGGCCTGGACGAAGGTGAACAGCACGCCGAGCGCGATCGTGATCGCCAGTCCCCAGACGAGGCCGCGCTTATCCCGGTGCAGCAGCGCGTGGTGAGCCCAGGTTACCGCCGTGCCGGAGGTCAAGAGGATCAGCGTGTTGAACAGCGGCAGGTGCCAGGGGTTGAACAACTCGACGCCGATCGGCGGCCAGGAGGCGCCCATGGCCTCGATGCGGGCATACTGCTCGGGCGCATCGTGGTTGAAGAAGGCGTCGAAATAGGCCCAGAACCAGGCAACGAAGAACATCACCTCGGAGGTGATGAACAGGATCATGCCGTAGCGGTGGTGCATCTGCACGACCGGCGTATGATCGCCGGCCTTGCCTTCCTTGATGACGTCGCTCCACCAGCCATACATGGTGTAGAGCACGCCCACGGTGCCGGCGAGCAGCAGCCACGGCGGCATGATGTCGTGGAACCACAGCACGGCGCCCGCCGCCATCACGAAAACCGAGATGGAGCCGATGATCGGCCAGGGGCTAGGACTTACCAGGTGATAGTCGTGGTTCTTGGCGTGCGCAGCCATAGTCAGCTTCCCTCGCTCTCAACAGCATAGAAGGTATAGGACAGGGTGATTTCGCGGACAGTGTCGAGATCGCGGTTCTCGGCAAGATCCGGGTCGACGAAGAACACGATCGGCATTTCGACCGTCTCGCCGGGCTGAAGCGTCTGCTCGGTGAAGCAGAAGCACTCGATCTTGTTGAAGTAGATGCCGGTGGTCTCGGGCGTGACGTTGAACGTCGCCTGACCGGTGACCGGCTTGTCGGAATTGTTGGTGGCCGTGAAGACGACGGTCTCGGTGGTGCCGATCTGGTCGGTCACCGGCTTGGCGGCCGTGACGGTCCAGGGCAGGCGCGAGGCGACGTTCGAGTCGAAGCGCACGGTCATCTGGCGATCGATGACGCCCTTGGGGTTGCCGGACGAAACCTGCGTGGTCCCGTCGAGGCCGGTCACCTTGCAGAAGAGCTGATAGAGCGGCACCGCGGCATAGGCGACCCCCACCATGCCGACGACGAGCAATGCCAGCGTCAGGGCGACGCGCTTGTTGCGGTTGGGGGGGCCAAGACTGACGTCGGTCATCAGAGTGGCCGGTCGAACAGTGCCGGACCCAGCTTCACCACGGTCAGCAGATAGAGGATCAGGACGAGGCCGCCCAGTACGGCCGCGAGCGCGATGGAGCGCTTGCGGCGACGGGCCGCGAGCTCGGCCTGCTCGTCACGGGGAACAGGAGTCTTTGTCGGTTCTGCCATCACAGCCATCCCAGCACCCTCGCCGCATGATCGGTGAGCAGGGCGAAGAAGATCACGGCGAGATAGCTCAGCGAGTAGGTAAAAAGCGACCGGCCAGCCTTCTTCATGGCGACGGTTTCGGTCGTGCGGAACAGGGCCCAGGCCAGCCAGACGAAGCCGGCACCGGTGGCGAGAGCGGCCACCGTATAGATAGGGCCCATGAAACCGGTGAGGCTGGGGATGAGGCTCGAGGCCACCAGCAGCACCGAATAAACGAGGATCTGGACCTTGGTCACCCGCTCGCCGGCGACGTTGGGCAGCATCGGGACGCCGGCGGCGCCGTAGTCGCTTTGCTTGTAGAGCGCGAGCGCCCAGAAATGCGGGGGCGTCCAGAGGAAGATGATGAGGAACAGCACGATGGATTCGATGCTGATCGAGCCGGTCACGGCGGCCCAGCCGACCATCGGCGGGAAGGCGCCTGCGGCGCCGCCGATGACGATGTTCTGCGGCGTCGAGCGCTTGAGCCACATCGTGTAAATGACGGCGTAAAAGAAGATCGTGAAGGCGAGCAGCCCCGCAGCCAGCCAGTTGGTGGCAAGGCCGAGCAGGCAGACCGAGAAGACCGAGAGGACGAGGCCCAGCGCCAGCGCGTGGTCGCGTTCGATGCGGCCGGCCGGGATCGGGCGGTTGATCGTCCGGCTCATCACCGCATCGATATCGGCGTCGTACCACATGTTCAGTGCGCCCGAGGCCCCTGCCCCGATGGCGATGCAGAGGATGGCGATAGCCCCGATGATCGGGTTGATGCCGCCCGGTGCGAGCAGCAGGCCGACCAGGGCCGTGAACACGACGAGCGACATGACCCGCGGCTTCAGCAGCGCCACGTAGTCCCCGACGCGCGCTTCGAGCGCACGGACGTGAACATCATGACTGTGGTGCACGTAGGCCAATGTCTCTCGCCTTGTTGGCCGCGGGACCCGAGGGCCCCGCGGGCAGTCGATAGTTAGTGGTCGGACTTCGCGTCGATACGCGGCAGCGTCTCGAACTGGTGGAACGGCGGGGGAGAAGACAGGGTCCACTCCAGCGTCGTCGCGCCATCGCCCCACGGGTTCGCCGTCGTCGGGCGCTTCTTAATCGCTGCTTCGACGAGCAGGTAGAGGAAGAGCACGAGGCCGACGAAGGTGATGTAGTAGCCGACAGACGACACCATGTTCCACAGCGCAAACGCATCGGGGTAGTCGATGTAGCGGCGCGGCATGCCGGCGAGGCCGAGGAAGTGCTGCGGGAAGAAGATCAGGTTCACGCCCACGAAGGTGATCCAGAAGTGGGCGTTGGCCAGCTTCTCGCTGTACATGATGCCGAACATCTTCGGGTACCAGTAGTACCACGCAGCGAACATCGAGAACACAGCGCCGAGCGACAGCACATAGTGGAAGTGCGCCACGACGTAGTAGGTGTCGTGCAGGGCCCGGTCAGCGCCGGCATTGGCGAGCACCACACCCGTCACACCACCGACGGTGAACAGGAAGATGAAGCCGATGGCCCACAGCATGGGCGTGCGGAAGCTGATGGAGCCGCCCCACATGGTGGCGATCCAACTGAAGATCTTCACGCCTGTAGGTACTGCGATCACCATCGTGGCGGCCACGAAGTAGCGCTGGACGTCCAGGCTCATGCCGACCGTGTACATGTGGTGCGCCCACACGATGAAGCCGACGCCGCCGATGGCGACCATGGCGTAGACCATGGCGATGTAGCCAAAGATCGGCTTGCGGCTGAAGGTCGAGATGATGTGGCTGACCATGCCGAAGCCGGGCAGGATCATGATGTACACTTCAGGGTGACCGAAGAACCAGAACAGGTGCTGGTACAGGATCGGGTCGCCGCCACCATCAGGTGCGAAGAAGGTGGTGCCGAAGTTGCGGTCGGTCAGCAGCATGGTGATGGCGCCAGCCAGAACCGGCAGCGACAGCAGCAGCAGGAACGCGGTGACCAGCACGGACCACGGGAACAGCGGCATCTTGTGCAGCGTCATGCCCGGGGCGCGCATGTTGAAGATCGTGGTGATCAGGTTGATCGAACCCAGGATCGAGCTCAGGCCGGCGATGTGGAGCGAGAAGATCGCGAAGTCCATCGCCGGACCCGGGTGACCCGCGGTCGAGAGCGGCGGATAGGCCGTCCAGCCGCCACCGAAGCCCGTCACGCCCGGCGCGCCCTCGAAGAACAGGGACATGAGCAGCAGGGCGAAGGCGAAGGGCAACAGCCAGAACGCGATGTTGTTGATGCGCGGGAACGCGGTGTCCGGCGCGCCGATCATCAGCGGGGCGAAGTAGTTCGCGAAACCGCCCATGGTCGCCGGCATGACCACGAAGAACACCATGACCAGCGCGTGCGCCGTGGTGAACACGTTGTACATCTGCTTGCCGGCGTCGAGCGCGGCGTCGCCGTCGATCCCGTAGACCATCCCGGCGAGGCCGTGGAAGATCTGGATACCAGGCTCCATCAGCTCGAGGCGCATGACGCCCGAGAGCAGAGCGCCGATCACGCCCGCCACGATGGAGAACATGAGGTACATGACCCCGATGTCCTTGTGGTTGGTCGAGTAGACGTAGCGCCGCCAGCCGGTCGGATGACCATGATCATGCGCCGCGGCGTGACCGTGGCCGTCATGGGCTTCCAAAGCGTGAGTATCGGCCATTTAGAGCGATCCCTTTATCGTATTCATCGCTGCGCCAGGTCGTGGACCCGCGCGCGGGTCCTTAGCTGATTGCCGGCAGGGTGGCGTTGGCGTCGTCGAGCGAGCCGGCCTGGTAGGCAGCCATCCAGGCCGCGAACTCTTCCTTGCTCACCACGCGGATGCCAATGGGCATGTAGGCATGGTCCTTGCCGCACAGCTCCGAGCACTGGCCGTAGTAGAGGCCGGTCTTCCTGGCGTTGAACCAGGTTTCGTTGAGCTTGCCGGGCACGGCGTCGATCTTGATGCCGAACGAGGGCAGCGCAAAGGCGTGGATGACGCCGACCGGATCGGCAGTGACCTGCAGGCGCACGGTCGTATCGACCGGCACGACCAGCTCGTAGTCGACCGCAAGCAGGCGCGGCTGGTTCGGCTTCTGCGCGAGGCGCTGCTCTTCGTTGAGGATCGAAGACGTGAACGTCTTGCCCTGATCGACGTACTCGTAGTCCCAGTACCAGGTCTGGCCGATCGCCTTGACGGTCAGCTCGGGAGCCGGGACTTCCTCATTGCCAAGCGAGAAGATGTTGGAGCCCAGGTACTTGCGCTGCCCATCGGGAACGGTGAGCTGATCGGTCAGCACCGCGAACGACGGAATGGCGATGATCACGAGGACCAGCACCGGGACCACCGTCCAGACGATCTCGATGAGGGTATTGTGCGTGGTCTTGGAGGGCGTGGGGTTCGACTTGGCGTTGAACCGTACGATCACGATCACGAGCAGGACGAGCACCAGAACGGTGATGGCCGTGATGGTGATCATCAGCGGACCGTCGTGGAACGCAGTGATCGAATCCATGATCGGCGTCACGGAAGGCTGCAGGCCGATCTGCCCCGGCACCGGATGGCCCGGCTGCTCCTGCGCCATGACAGCCACAGGCAGAAGCGCGAGGGCTGCGGCCCCCAGCGAGCCAATCGAACTCTTTAGTTTGCCGGTCACCTAAAAACCCCCTTGAGATCGGTCTGGTCCGGTATTCTAGCGCTGGGTTGAGGTGACAAATGCGGCATAGCACAACGCCGCCCCGACTCAACCTCGGAGCGCTGAAACTTGGAACGTGTCTAAACCACATCGGTCGGCCCAAGGCAATTCTTGGCCGCCGTCGCATGCGTGCGTCAAAAGGCATCGCCGTCCGATTTCGGGCCACGCCTCACCCTCGCCTTGATTGAAGGTGTGTATCCGGCGCAAGTACGGCGCGTTCCGGCGTGTTGACAGCGATCCGGGGCCGTCGGACTAAGGTTCGATCCTTCGCTGGCGGGGGATTCGCAATGACACATATAGGTGGATTGGTGCAGCAGCCTCTCATCGGCACTCTGGTTCGCGGCCTTGCCGTGCTCGGCTTCGCACTCGGCCTCAACACGGCCCCTGCCCTCGCGCAGGGCGTGGTCAAGGCCCAGTACGGCGACTGGCAGATGAGCTGCGACACGCCGCCGGGCGCGAGTTTCGAGCAGTGCGCGCTGATCCAGAATGTGTCGGCCGAGGACCAGCCCAATGTCGGCCTGTCCGTCATCGTCCTCAAGACTGCCGACAAGCAGGCGCGGCTGCTCCGCGTTCTCGCCCCGCTCGGCGTGCTGCTGCCCAACGGGCTCGGCCTCAATATAGATGGGGCCAATATCGGCCGCGTCGCCTTCGTGCGCTGCCTGCCCAATGGCTGCGTCGCCGAGGTGGTGCTGGATGACGAGCTCATCGGCAAGCTGACCAACGGCAAGAGCGCGATCTTCTCGGTGTTCAAGACGCCCGAGGAAGGTATCGGCATCCCGGTCTCACTCAACGGCTTCGGTGACGGCTTCGCCCAGCTGCCGTAGGACAGCCTGCGCCGGCATCCGCGACAGATTCGATCAGCTTTGCCTTGAATGATCCCAGCTGCCGTTGGGATGCGTTCAGGATCGCCGGTGAGAGTATCCCCGGGGACTGCGACGTCGTTCGGAGTTCGAAGCCATGGCCGATCCCCTCCATTCAAAGGTCTACCTCGTGGGGGGCGGCATCGCCTCACTGGCGGCGGCGGCCTTCCTCGTGCGCGACGCCGGCGTCCCGGGCTCCAACATCACCATTTTCGAGCAGCTGCCAATCGCTGGTGGCTCGATGGACGGCGCGCCGGCTCCGACAAAGGAGGGGGGCTATGTCACGCGTGGCGGCCGCATGTTCGAGGAGGAGTACTACGTCTGCCTGTGGAACCTGCTCGAGACCATCCCGACGATCGAGAACGAGACGATCAGCGTGCGCGAGGAGTTCCTCGCGTTCAACCGGCAGCATCCGACGCACGCCAAGGCCCGCATCATCCTCGGAGACCGCTCGATCCCCGATGCCTCAAAGCTGGGGTTCGATGCGCGGGACCGCGCCGACCTGACGCGCCTCCTCGCCCTGCCGGAGCTCCTGATCGGGACCCGTCGCATCGAGGAATTCTTTCAGCCGCACTTCTTCGAGACCAATTTCTGGTGCATGTGGCGCACCACGTTCGCGTTCCAGAACTGGCATTCGGCGATCGAGCTGAAGCGCTATTTCCTCTGCTTCGTGCAAGAGTTCGACCGCATCCACACGCTGTCCGGGGTGCGGCGCAGCAAGTACAATCAGTATGACTCCGTCATCCTGCCGATCCAGGAGTGGATCCAGGGCAAGGGCGTCAACATCGCCTTCGACACCACAGTCACCGATATCGACTTCGCGGACCCGGAAGCTCGCATCGCCAGGACCATCCACGTCCGGCACGGCCAGCAGGGAGACCGGACGGTCGAGCTCGGTCCGAACGACTACGTGTTCATAACCAACGGTTCGATGACCGCCGACGCCACCTATGGCGACTCCCACAATGTGCCCGAGATCATCCGGGACCAGCGGGATGGGTCGTGGCGCCTGTGGGAGAAGATGGCCAAGAAGGCGCCGGACTTCGGGCGACCCAATGCCTTCTGCGGCAACATCGCGGAGAGCAAATGGGAGTCGTTCACCCTGACGATGACCGGCAAGACCCTGCTCGACCGCATCACCCGCTACACGGGCAACGTGCCCGGCGAGGGCGCGCTGATGACGTGGAAGGACTCCAACTGGCTGCTGTCCATCGTCGTTCCGGCCCAGCCGCATTTTCGCAACCAGGAGCCCGACACCTATACGCTATGGGGCTACTCGCTGTTCGGGGATGTCGCCGGCAACTACGTCAACAAGGCGATGGACGATTGCACCGGTCGGGAAATCCTCGATGAGCTGCTGGGCCACCTCGGCTTCGACGATATCGCCGACGAGGTGCGTCGCACCACCAAGGTTACGACCGTGCAGATGCCCTATATCGACGCCCAGTTCGAGCGCCGGGCCATCGAGGACCGTCCGCTCGTCGTTCCCGAGGGCGCGCGGAACTACGCCTTCATCAGCCAGTTCGTGGAAATCCCGGAAGCGGTGGTCTTCACCGTCGAGTATTCGGTGCGCGCCGCGATGATGGCGGTCTACCACCATTTCGGCGTGAGCAAGGAGATCCCCAAGCTCTACCGCGGCATGTCCGACCCGAAGGTCGCCTGGTCGGCGCTGAAGACGGCGTTCGACTGAAAAAAGCCGGGTCGGTCATCCGCGACGGAGACTTGGACCCGGCAGTTCATCAGGAAACAGGCTGGTGGGTGGACCAGCCGGAGATGGTACAACCTGGGGATCGTACCATTTCGGAGGCTCAACTCAGGGGTTGAGCCAATTGCGTGAACTCTCGGCCCGCCTGTGGGCCAGGGTCAGGCCAGGGCGCTGGCTGGGCGTATCGAGAGCCTCGAACAGATCCTGCCGGTTGATCCCGAGATCATTGAGGCGATGGACATCGTATTCGAGCAGCGTCTCGAGGGCGACACGCCGGGCGCGTTTGGCGCGGAGTTGGACCAGCCAGTTGGCAAAGGCGCGCAGCGGATGGGTAGACGCGGCAGCCAGCGACGGCCGCTCGCTCGAAAGCAAGTGGACCATGGTCCTTCTCCAGAATGTTCAGGGCCGGGTGAAGGGGGAGAGGCCCGGCGGGGAAAGCGATCGTCGATCGCCGATGGACGCCGATATGCGCCCTTGCCTTCCATTCGTCCAACAAATAGATTTCATTCAGTTCATCAAATTTCGTGATGGAGCCCGGGATGACAACTCCCCTCGATCTCGACCAGTTGCAGAGCTTCTGCGCCATCGCCGATTGCGGCAGCTTCACCGAGGCGGCAAGGCGCGTGAACAAGACGCAGTCGGCCGTCTCCATGCAGATCAAGCGCCTGGAAGAACGACTCGGCCAGCCGCTTTTTACGCGTGACGGGCGCAGCGTTGCGCTCACCGAGCATGGCGAGGCGCTGTACGCGCGGGCGCGGCGCATGCTGCGCATCAATGCCGAGATCATCGACGTCTTCTCGGATGGCGACCTCAAGGGCTCGATCCGCTTCGGCGTCCCGGACGACTACGCCGTGCGCCTCCTGCCGGTGATCCTCTCGAGCTTCCAGCGCACTCATCCCAAGATCGTCGTCGACGTGCGCTGCCAGCCGTCCGAAGAACTCCTCGATGGCATGAAGAAGGGCAAGTACGACCTCGTCGTCTTCACCCAGGGCACGAACCACGAGTATGGCGAGCTGTTCCGCACCGAGCGGATGTTCTGGGTCGCCTCGCATGGCGGACAGGCACTGGCCACCGACCCGCTCCCGATCGCGGGGGGCCTCCACTGCTGCTGGAAGGAAAACGCGATCGAGGTGCTGAACCGCATCGGCCGCGACTACCGCGTCGCCTATACCTCGTCCAACGCCACGGCCATCGCCAGCGCCGTCCTCACCGACCTTGCCGTCGGCTTCCTGCCAGAGAGCGCGCTCCAGCCCGGCATGCGTGTCATCGCCGAGGACCGCGACCTGCCCCGCCTGCGCGACGCCGAAATCGCCATCATGCGTGCCAGCCACGCCTATGGCGGCATCTACGACGCCCTCGCGAGCCACATCGTCGCCTCCATGGGCAACCTCGACGGCAAGGACAGCCTGCCGATGGCGGCGGAATAGGTCTGCGGGTCGCCCAGCGAGTCCACTAAGGATTGTCCAGATTTCGCGGGAAAGCCTGACAGCCACTGTCCGCCAGCGGGCGTAGTCAGGTCCGCTGGAGGCGAAGCGTGCCGACAGCAACCGCAATCAAGAGAAATGCCGCCGCGCCGGCAGATAGTGGCCCGGTGCGGACCAATCCATTCCAACCGTTGAGGCAGCGCGCCCTGGGCGGCAATGCTGCAAGGGAGCAGAAAGACCTCACCGTGAGCACCAACATCATCGAGGCACAGGGCCTCAAGCGAACGTTCAAGGCACGCGGCGCCAAGGGCAAGACGATCGAGGCGGTGCGCGGCATCGACCTCAGCGTGCGCGAAGGCGAGATCGTCGGCTTTCTCGGGCCGAATGGCGCAGGCAAGACGACGACGCTTAAGATGCTCTGCACCCTGCTGTCGCCGACAGATGGCTCGGCAACGGTGGTGGGCGCGGACCTCCGCCGCAATCCGGTCGAGGTGCGCCGCCGCATCGGCTATGTCAGCCAGGCGGGCTCGACCTCACCGGAGGCCAAGGTGGGCGAGGAGATCGTCAGCCATGCGCGGCTCTATGGCATCGACAAGCAGGTGGCGATCCAGCGCGGCAAGGAACTGCTGCAGGCGCTCGACCTCGCCGAGATCTGGGACCGCACCTGCGGCTCGCTGTCCGGCGGGCAGCGGCGGCGGCTCGACATCGTTATGGGGCTGATCCACCAGCCGCGGCTGGTGTTCCTCGACGAGCCCTCGACCGGGCTCGACCCACAGAGCCGGGCGAACCTGTGGAACCACATCAGGAAGCTCCGCGACGAACTGGGGACCACGGTATTCCTCACCACGCACTACATGGACGAAGCCGACTCGCTGAGCGACCGCATCCTGATCATCGACCACGGCACCATCGTCGCCGAGGGGACACCGGCCGAGCTGAAGAAGCGCGTGTCGGGCGACACCATCACGCTGACGCTCAGGACCGAGGCCGATGCGGCGAATTCGGCCGGAATCGCGGCGCGGCTCAACGGGGCGGATGAACCGGTGACCGAGGCGAACGTGGTGCGCTTCCACGTGCCGGATGGCGCAACCGCGCTGCCGGTGCTGCTCGGCGCCCTCACCAAGGCAGGGATCGACGCGATCGGCGTCGACGTCAACCGCCCTACCCTCGACGACGTGTTCCTGACGCTGACCGGCCGGTCGCTGAGAGATTGAGGAGACCGACATGTCCTTTGTTCGCGATACGTGGATCATCTTCGCGCGCTCGATGATGCTGTCGCTCAGGCAGCCGCTGTGGGTGGTGATCGGGCTGTTGCAGCCGATCCTCTACCTGACGCTGTTCGGGCCGCTGCTGCAGACCATCGCGGCGACCTCGGGGTTCGCCGGTGACGCCTGGCAGGTGTTCGTGCCGGGGCTCCTGGTGCAGCTCGGAATCTTCGGCGGACTGTTCGTCGGTTTCGGCATCATCGCCGAGTGGCGCTCGGGGGTGATCGACCGGCAACTGGTGTCGCCGGCGGCACGGACGGCGATCATTGCTGGCCGTACTCTGCGCGATGTGGTGGTGATCGTGGTGCAGGCGATCGTGCTGGTGAGCGCGGCGTTCTTCATGGGGCTGCGGGTGCCGGTGGGCGCACTGGTGATCGGGCTGGTGCTGGTGGCGCTGCTCGGCGCCGCATTCTCGTTCATCTCGAACGCCATCGGCATCGCCACCAAGAGCGAGGATGCGCTGGCGCCGATGGTCAACACGCTGGCGCTGCCGATCCTCCTGCTCTCGGGCATCCTGCTGCCGATGACGCTGGCCCCGGCCTGGCTGCAGGCGGTCGCCAACTTCAACCCGTTCAAGCACATCGTCGAAGCACTGCGGGCAGTGTTCCTCGGGCATTTCGGCGAGCCGATCGTGTGGATCGGGCTACTGCTGGCCGTGTTGCTGGTGGTGATCGGCGCCTGGGTCGGCAGCCGGGTGCTGGCGGCGCAGACGAAGTAGGTCTTCCGGGCTTCGGCCACGCGCTCCACCTCTCCCGGGGTTCCCCCGGGGGCTGTGGCTAGGCACTTTTGTGGGATGCCCTGTCGAATTTCGCTTCGATCATTCGATTATCAGTGAAGGCTTGCCGGCCTTCGCAATGATCACCGGACGTACGGAGCCTTGCGATGAACCCCACCATAACCGCCTTCGAGCAGTCGCCGGATGGCGGCAAGGG